>Ga0079998_129938_pt1 | contig 17966 bp, 12 predicted proteins | sample PerSpoBPS_BMetaG_FD_69201 | JGI IMG/M metagenome (GOLD analysis project Ga0079998, IMG submission 69201) | Thermal spring microbial communities from Yellowstone National Park, Wyoming, USA - Perpetual Spouter B (PS_B) MetaG (SPADES assembly)... | ecosystem: Environmental > Aquatic > Thermal... | reverse complement strand
ACTGTTCGTCGTCTTTGCTAAAAACGCACTTATCGACAACTCCAGAGTTGGACTTTCCTAAAGCTAATGTAAACTGAATATCATTAAGAAATTCATCTATAAACTTAGTTTGTTTAGCATAAATTTCTGCGAGAGTACGCTTAGTATTATTATCCAATGAAATGTCTAATAATTTTTTTACAACCTCACGAAGAAGGATGCTACTATTTAGGTGCGCAACAACATAGACAAGTAGTTCGTCAAACTCAGGAAATCTCTTAATTTTATTTTCAAGCTCCCATCTTAGTCTGTGAATATCACGCAAGAGCAATAGGGCATCATCTTCACTATTTCGCCCCACAAGCTTTACAATATTTTTTGCTTCATCTAGAATAGAGTTCCAAAGTTTTTTTGCCTCCTCAAACTCTTCTGGCGTTATTATTATATTCAATCTCTCTATAATATTTTGCAAGATTGCTGATATATCTTTATTCCTCCACTCATCAATATTAGCTAGAGCAAAATGGAGCAAATCCTCAGGTGTGCCGACCAGACATTTTCCAAAAGATAAAATAAGATCTTCTACCATTTCAGGGGTTTTTTCTCTATTTGCAAATTGCGGAAGTATACCGACACCGCCAGATTCATTCTCAACTATGGATACTTTCATTTCAGACTCCCATTCAGTATAACGCTCTAAGAATTTATCAGGTGGCACACTATATCTTAGGCTTAATACTTTTATAATATGATGAGAATATGTATGTTTAATAATATCAATCATGTATTTCTTATACCATTTTTCTATTAAATTATTCAAACGATTAAATATCTTGCCCCATATCTCTTCGGTTTCGCCCTTGCACCACCATCGATACACTTCTAACTTTGCGCCCTTGCTCTCAGAGAGAAAGTAATATACCAAGCGGCCTCTACGATCTTTTTGCACCTCTGAATTGCAATGCGGAGTCAAATATCTTATTCGATTCCTAAGTAGCTCAGCAAATCTTTTATTTTTATCGCCGCCGTCGTTGCTATTTTGTAGTTGTTGTATAATATTAGATAATATTTCATTTTCTTGATAATAAAAATCATTAAGTAAAATGATTAAGTTGATCAATTTCTCTATTTTTGCATATCCTAGTTGCGAAAAATAGTAATTCAATACTAAGTCATGAGAAAGGAGATGACGTAGTCCATTAACATAAGAAGTGTTAAGAGACCAGCATCTATATATCGAGGCGAGATCCTTGGAAAAACATCCTGGTTCAAAATTAATAAGAGACGACAGTTCTGGCACATCGATTTCTAGCATTTTTGTTGATTTTATTTCATATCCCACTGTAATCGGTTTATTTTTATCTACAAATATTTTTACAAAATACTGGTAATAACTCTTGGCTTTTTTAAGGTCCTCATCTTTCAAACATTTTGACCTTTTTATAATGATCAAAGAATCGCTTTTATCTTGATTTGTAACATCATCTTTAAATTTGAATTTTCCTTTTAATGAGGCATTAACGTCTACTGCATATATCCCCTTGTATATCTTAATTATGTTGTACTGTCTTGACTTAATATTGTTAAAACATAGTTGTTTTTGGTCAGTTAATCGTTCAACCGGCCTATCTACAAAATGCCGCGGGAAAGAAATGCTTTTGTCTCTGTATAAATAAAATATATGATTCTTTATTTTTTCAAATGGAATATTATGCCTTTTCTTTCCGAAAAATCCCCATCTTATTCCTACTCCTTTTTCGCATTCATATTCATCTAGGATAATACCAGTAAGGATCTTTGGGCTTACTCTTTCTCGCTTCAGGCCGAGACTCGATAACAACGCTGAATACTCTTCGGGAAGGACGTCCCGTATATCTTGTGCAAATGGGTACCCTTCTAAAATATAATTTTCCGATACATCACTCACCACCGGGTCCATATTCCAGGGCACTTGGAGCGGCACTATTACCCCTTTGCCAGGTCTATATGTCGGCTTTCCAGGTAGATAGCCAGCGGACGATATTGACAAAGAGACATTTTCTACATCTAACTTTATTTGTTTCCCATTCAGCTCTTTGAGAAAAATCGTCACCTCAGGTAGAGTTGACTCGGCAAACAATTTTTCTGGGATAAACTCCTTAAGTCTGTCGATTCCCATATGACTTACATATTTCATTCTTTACATCTTCTATCTCATTCATAATTTCATCTATAAGATCTTCTATATTTTTAACATTTTTAAAAATCCAAGAAACATATTTCTCAAAATCCTTCTTATCCTTATCCTTAAACGCTTTACATAGTTCGTTGTAAAACTTCTTGGATACGCCACTTGCACCTCGGATATACGCTTGAGCGGTGTCTAGAGAAATGTGATTCTTTGACGCTAAGTACTCTATTACCAGCTCCGCGAGTATTTGTTTTTGCAACACTTCGCTTTCAATAGGTAAGAAGAGATTGTCGTAATCTAGAGCCGACCTCAGATCTTTTGTACGTGTAAACAATTCGAAGAGCCATGCCTGGTTAGCCCTGTCTGGTGATAACTGAACCCCTACTGCGACGCGTGTTAATGGGTTCTCAAAGATTCTTCTTCCAGCCCTACCAGCCCGTTGAACAAGCGCAGCGATATTTGGAGGCACACCATGTTGGTATATGAGAATCACATCGGTATAGTCAACCCCAACTTCTAAGCTACTAGTAGCCACGATAATATCGCTGTTTAAATCCCCTTGGCGCCTGCTTGAGAACTCGTCCACCTTGAAGAACTTTGTGGTATTATTTTTCTTGTCGCTATAAACAAAAGTATCAAGCATATATCCCCACCATAATTCTCCAAATTTCCACGAAAGTAGGGAAGGCACATATGAAATTCTTCCTTTTTTTACATTTGCTAGGTCTTGCGGATCGTCGTTGAAGTATGGTATTGTCTTTTCGTCATATATTGGGTGTTTTGGATTTCGTAAATCTTGCAGACCGAATATGCCATACTTCTTTACGTTACCATTTTCCTCTTTATCATCTTCCTCTCTTCTTATGGCGCCTGTTTTTTTATTGCTTAACTGTCTAAGAAGGCGACGAAGCACATTAAATTCTTCAACGAAAACAATAGCCTTCTTGCGGCCTGCCGGCAAGGTCGGCATATTGTAGTATATGGCCATGATTGTCTGAATTGTTACAGATAAAGCGTCTACCGGCGCCGATCTTGTTGGGACAGTGATTATAAAATATTCATTCCCTAGAGGCACAGTTTCTAGCTCAGAAGGTTGTACTACAATTTTATCAATATCCTCACGGCTGGTCTCAGGTAACAGAAATAATCGACGGAGAAATTCATGCCTTTTAGGTATTGTGGCACTTATTCCTATTATTAAGTGTGCAAAGTCGCCTTTGCTATTCCTAATGCGGTTAAGCAATCTGCGTAGAAGATAGGCATAGCGTACGCCGGGAACGTCGACATAAGTATGAATCTCGTCATGAACAGTGATTATCGGATGTACCCTGTCCCTTCTACTCTCGCCAAATAGAGGGTTATTTGGCTTCAAAAGTTCACCCCTAAGCGTCTCAAATAGCGTAATATGAATATCGCCAAGTTTCTTGCCTCTGACTAAATAAATGAAGTCGAGGGGGTGCCACTGATTGTTTTTGCGACACCACACTTTGTCGTCCTTAATCTGTAACTTTCCGTTATGCTTCATGAGTTCCAAACGTGGATATGTGTCAAAACAACGGACAAAGGGCAGCTCGAGATAATAATTATCATTGTCTTGAACAACATAGGCAGGTACACCATAATTTAACCTAACAGGTACGCGGTGGCTATATTGAAGTCTCTCTATAACATTCTCTTTCTTTAGTCTATCTTCTATTTCTTCTTTTTTGCGAATTTCAGTATATCTTATAGATAATTTGATTTTATCTATAGATTTCTTTGCTAGAATTTGATTTATAACGTAGAGATAATGAATCAAGCGAGATACTTGATCATTGGCTAAGGCTCTTCGCGGATATATGAGCAGGCCGACAGGCACTATAGACCTATCATCTGGAAGTATGATTTTCTTAGCTAGGGAAAGCAGAAGTAACGTTAGAACGAAAATTTCGGTTTTACCGCTACCAGTAGGCGCCTCAACTACCAAATAGTTGATCTTGTTAGCTTCAAAGGCAGAGATTAGCTGGTCGAGGGCACGTAGAATTCCCTTCACCTGAAAGTCATAAAATCTTAGATCCTTTTCTTCCTGTAACTTTTCAAAAAATTCCATTAATATTTGTTTATATTTATTAATCATATTATGAAATTCATTATAGTTAATATTAGAACCAAGCAGGTAAATATAGAATTTTTTAAAGAACTCGTCAAGTGAATGTTCTATTTTTTTAAATAGTTCGACACTTGTATATTTACCTACTGGTAAAAGCCTTGGATGTACATATGCAAAAACTCTATCAACTAATAAATGTGATTCATAAATTGATGTATCAGGAAATCTCTGCTTTACATGGTAAATATCTTTAATAATTTCTATAAGTCTAGTTCTTACCATTATAGATTCTTGGTCTGATAAGGCGCGCACACAACTATCAAAGGCCTTTGTAGCTTGCTCGCATACACTATTACCATCAAGTACCAGATCAGGTATATTTTCTTTTGGAAATAATAGCAAATATCTTGAAATACAGTCATCATAAATCCCATATATATATAAATAGCAGATTGCTTTTTCAATAACTTTATTATCACGGATAGCATTTCTCAGCTGATCTACGTTTATATCGTTTTCACGATTGCATGCTTTAGCATATCGTTTTATATAATCTAAAACGTGTTCTGCTAGCTCTTTGCGTTCACCCGGCCCTATAATAACCCACTCATTATAACGCATCCCTAAAATAAGCTCCTGCTCCTTATGCTCAAGATAAGAAAGAACAGCATTAATAATATAGTGATTAATAAAATTAACATCTTTTTCTTTTCCACAAAACACCTGATTAACAGGTAATAAAACATCAGGTAGTTTACTCATAAGCCGACTTCACACCGAATTAGTCGTTTTTTGCAAAGGCCGTAGAGCTCCATAAGCTCGTTCTCGTCGAGTTCAGCAATATTAAGAGAACCCAGAGCAACAAGGCGATTTAATAAATCCACCTGGCGTTCAGAAAGATTATACTTTAAACGTTCATATAACTGCTGGTCAATCGCAGAAAGCAGACCGATTAAACGCGGTACATGATCAGATGTAAATCGAAAACTCTGGAATTCGTGGATTAGATCTTGGATACGATTGAGATCGTACTCAATATTAATATCAATATTTTTTAAAAACATTTTAAGATTTTCAATAGATGTTTTTATAAGACTAAATAATTGATTATATTGATCAAGTAAGCTGTGCAGAGAGGCATAGTCAACACAGTTATTATATATTTGATGATAGGATTCGCACAGATTTGTTAATACATTGCTAATATTCTTAAAAATAGATAATTTAGACGCTTGGAAATTTAAATCAGAGTTACAAAATGTGTTTAAAAATAAAGCGAGTTGCTTTAATATTTGTAAACTCTTAATGAAAGAAGGATCGTCACATATATTTTTAATCAACTTGTCCTTACAAAAATCTGTAAATCTTATATAATTTTCAGTGATTTTTATCTCTTCTAATGCAATTTTAAGATTGGCAAGGAAATGACTAAGAGTCTGGTAATTTTTGATAAGTGAGCAAACTGAACATTTGCCGCAGATTGATATATGTCTTATTAAATCAATGTCATAACTATTTAATGTTCCGATAAATTTATTTATAGTTTTTTTATCATACAATTGATCGCAATTGTCAATATCTTCAGTGCATTCTTCTCCGTTAACTAAAAGTTGACTAAAAAGAGATTTTATTGCCGTTTTGATGTCGGATTTTGCTGTTTCCTCTAATTTTATTAACATTATTTTATCTAAATTTATTATTTGTGATTTCAAAATATTGAGTTCTGGTAATTTTAAATTATTTTTATGTAAATAATTCACTAAAATGAAAATAATGTCAAGCAAATAGCTCAAATAAGCTAACTTCGAAGTAACTTCGTTACGCGACCTCTTAAGTTCTTCCAAATAGGCCTGAAGCTTCAGATTAAGCACCATAGAATTCCTTTATTTGATCAATTTTGTTATTTATATTTAAATTGTATATACTTGCATAATCTAAATTAATTTCGTTAATAATTTCGTCAAGTATCTCTTTAATCTTGACTAGCTCTTTATCAAAGTTAGGCAAATTATCCCCAAACACCGATTCCAAGTCTGCTTTAAGAAAATACCTTACTTCCTCTGGACATGAACATCTAGTTATTTTTTCATAGATTTCTTTGAGACTTGAATTAGAATCAACAAATTTTTTATATAAATCAGGAAGAATCATATTCTTTTCAATATTTGTAACAAGATGGTCTAATACGGCATCACAAATGAAGTTTTTAAATAATGCATCTGATAACATAACTACTTCATCTCTACAGAATTCTTTTGCTACTTCACTTACATTCTGTAATTGTTGTATTAGATCAATTTGCAACGAATATATTTTCTTTAGTGTTTTTAGCCCTAAATTATCGTGGTCTATAAACTTAGAAATTGTTTCTAGTAAAGCTTTTAATTCATTTGAAATCGAATCGAAATCTCTTATTAATTTACTAAGTTCATTGTAATATTTACTATTCTCTATACGTACTTTTATGCCTGCAGTTTTTAGGGCTTCTATTATAGGTATATAGCTTAGCGGTTCTTTTATCGAAAATAAATCTTCGCTCGTTCTCTTTAACTCGTTGATTTTTGATTCTAATATGTTGAATTGGATGATATCTGGTAGCTTAGAAAGTTCAAAGAGTACACGAGATGCCATAGTCAGTTCCGGTATAGTTTTTGCAGATCTGTAGATTGAGTCAAATTTTTCGAAGAAGTTTTCACCATATTTCAACAATTCGCCAATTCCGCGGCTGATATTGCATTTGGTTTCTATCGCTAATTGAGAAATAGCGCGGCATAATTCTGTTCCATATTCGAGCACTTTTGAGATGAAAGAAAATACATTGTTAAGTTGCTCCATATTCACCTCTGCGATAGATAGAAGCAACAGGTGTTTCGCCTTGGCTTGACCTATTTGATATCTTTTGCTCCATATTTCTTGTAAATTTTTTTCTATGTTGTCAATTTTTAATAATAATTTATTTTTATTTTCTTTAATAAAAGCTTTATTTTCGTCTATTAATTGTCGAAGGGCGTTAGTATAGAGCAATAGTATTCGACTTTCTGCTGAGGAAAGCGGTACAGCGCAGTCGATGGCGTTATATAATGCTCCTGCTAAAAATAGTGAAAGACGAGGACTAGGAATAAGAATCTTTATGAGTCCAAGTTCGATATAGTTCTTCCATATGTTTTCGAGTCTTTCTAGGTATGCATCAGATTGGCCAATTGGGATTAAGATTATACTCTGATTATTTAATATAAGAGATTTTATAAATTCAATAATTTGCGTTTCCAAGAGCTTTTCTGCAGGTAAAAATAACGGATAAATCGCATTACGCAGAAATTCTTCAGTGTCTTGTTTATAAATTAATTTAATTAATTTGATATTTATTTCTTCTATTTTATTTATGTCTTTTTTTATAATTTCATCTATTGTTTTACTAATTTCATCATATAGTAGACTAACGGGCTTATTTTTACTACATCGGATTAGTGGATTCAAAAGAAGAAGTGGATATATGCTACTTATCGTCAACGGGTGTAAAGCATAGTAATAATCGCTTTCAATGCTGAGATTTTCAACTTCTGTAATTAGCGGGCTTAAATTATTTGTTAATATCTCAAAAAGCTTTTCTTGTTGAAATTCTACTGCTACGTCTTTGGCTAGCTCAAATAAGGCCAGAAGAGCTGACTTCTCGTAGATAATAATCTGTTGATCGCTCCATGCTGAGAATACAGCGGTCACCAATTCGATACCTACGTCATCGACACCAAATGATTTTAAATGATTTTTTAATTTATTTATAAAATCAGAAACATTTATAACTTTGTTATTTTTCACTATGTATTTAGAAGATATATTTTTTAATTTACTAATATCGATACAACCCGGAAGTTGTTTTTCGGCGACGGGTCCTATGTGAACAGAAAGGATTTGGAATAGCTTGCGTTCGTTTTCGTCACTGATCTCTGAAAGTTTGCGATCGTACTCCGAAATATCGACGTAAGGCATATTCTCTGTTATTGTTTGTCCGATGAGTGATGAGTAATCAGGTTTTTCACATCTCTCTACAGCGTTTGTAGCTCGTTCATGGATTTTTTCTTGGATTAACCGCAGTATGTGGCCTGGACGGCCCTTTCCTATCCACCATAGCAGGTTTCGAACATGTGGGTTCTGGATGCTAAATTTACTGATATCGTCTGGGGCCAGGAGGGGTATTGTTTTTACTACGACACGCCATGTGGCTGATTGGGTAACCGCCTCGCTGTATATCGTTGAGGGACCGAAGGCTAGGATTAGAAAGGGAGTTTTTCTCTCGCGGACCGCATCAAAGAGGCCTCTAAATGGTGTTGTCCCGTAAATTATCTTAGTTTTAAGGGTACCATAGCTTTCTTCAACTTCATCTATTAACAGTATGGCGTTGTCTATACTTGCACTGTATCTATTAAAAAGATCCAGAAGTTGGTTGGTAGTTAGTCCACAACATGTAATATATTCATCAACAATTTCTTTTGTTGTAGGTTCATCAAATTTACCTGAACTTAGATATATTGAGATTTTGTTGCGTAGGTCTCTGTAGAATTCATTTATATAACGTGGCAGCTCGTCTTCGGTTATTTGCTGTTTTTCTTCTTTTTTTAATTTCTCTTCGATATATTGTGATATTTTAGATAGATTTACCTTTATTGCCAATATATTGTTTCTAACAGAAAAACAGAGAAGATGCTTGAGGAGAGTGGTTTTGCCTGATCCATACGGCGCGTTGATTATTATGGGATTGATGGGTTCGTTATTAATATATCTTCTAATGATCTCCTCTATCTCTTCGCGGATCTGCCGATGCATTGGTGAAAGATCCTCCCATCTCTGGCACAAAGCAGTTGCCATCTTGGAATTCTATATTGTTAAGTTACTTTTAAAGATTAATTTTTTTAGTCGTCGCCCCTCCTTCTCAGTGCTTAAGTTTATCATTCCAGACTGGGACGACATAGTTGATCCTGCTTTCGACTTCGTAAAAGAGAGGGAGTCTGAAGGGTATAGGCGTGACCGGTTTATGTATGGTGCAAGGCTTTGGGAGCTTGTTGGGCATGTTGTCGATGGGGTGTTGGTGTCTATCTCTACGCTTTCTGAGTCTAAACTGGCGCGGATTAAGAGAGCGGGTGGGGTTAGGGGGTTCATGAGGCTTCCAGACGGCATGCAGATTATTGGGGATTGTGGGGCTTGGCAGTACCGCGATAGGGAGTCGCCGCCATATACCGTGCAGGGGGTGTTGGAGTATTATCGGGTTCTGGGGGTCGACTTTGGTGTTACTCTTGACCATATCCCGTTTTTTGGAGATCCCGAGAGACGTATCGATTTCACGAGGAGAGCTGCTAAGGAGATGTTCGATTTGTGGAGGAGGGGGGGTTACGGGTTTGAGCTTTTGGGGTCTATACAGGGGGTGTCGATTGAGGATTATGTGGAAAGCCTGAGGGAGCTACATAGCTACGGCTTTAGGAGCTTCGCGGTGGGGGGCCTCGCTAAGCGTGATACTGAGTTTTTGAAACGGCTTATTGAGGTGTTTATCGCAGAGGTGAGGAGTTTGGGCGACATTAAGAAGGTGCATTTTCTTGGAGTTACGCGTCTGGGGATCTTGCCTTTGTTGAACAAATTGAGCGATTACGTAGCGGAGGTGTCTTTCGACAGCTCTTCTGTCCTTAGGCTGGCGTGGACGCGTGAGCATGGAAACTACCTCACGGCGGATGGAAAGGCGTATACTGCTATCCGCGTGGTGGATAATGGGACTGAGATAGAGGAGGCGGCACGTCTGCTTTTGAAGAAGTTGCGGGAGTACGATAGGGGGGTCGTCTCGTTTGGTGACGTGTTGGAGGTTGTTAGGGATTATGTTAGGCTCGTGGGGCATGAGAGATATCTGCCGTATTACGTGGCGACCTTGAGAGATATGCCGTGGAGGCGCTGTGATTGCGCCGTCTGTAGGTCTGCGGGTGTGGATGTAGTGATTTTTAGGGGCAATAATAGAAACAGGAGGAGGGGGTTCCATAATGTTTACGTGTTTAGCAAACTGTTGAGATCTGGAAATTTCGAGGTGAGATTTACCGTGCCGAAAGACGGCGACGTGAAGATGGATGAGACCTTAGGTGATAAGAAGCTGGAGTTTCTTCTGAAGAATGCGCGCACGGTGCTCATAGTGACGCACTGTACAGAGGAGAAGAGCGTGCCTTGGGAAGAGGTGGTGTCGGTGCTGAGAGAAAGGGGCCTAAGTGTGCCGTCTCACGACATAGAGAAGGAGACTCTCTATAGAGAGGTGTTGCAAAATTACATGAAGCCTGCGAAGGAGATGTATGGAGGTTCTTTCGCGGTGGTTAGAAGTCTCGCTGACGTTCTTAGAGGTGTGGGCAAAGAGGTGGATGTGTATATTATTAGTGCACGTTATGGCTTAATCGGCGAAAATGAGCTTGTTGTGCCCTACGAGGCGACTCTCAAGGGGAAGCCTAAAGAGTGGATTAGGCACTGGTCCGCGAAGCTTGGTGTGGAGAATAAGTTGTTGAAGGTGTTGAGTTCGAAGAAGTACGATTTGGTGATTGTGGCGCTTCCCAGGGAATACGCCTATGCTGTGGAGGGAGTGCTACGAAGGCTTTTGAGGATGGAGAATGCCATTCTCATTCTTCCGAAGAGGGCAATAACCACAGATGGTGTCAGAGCTAGGTACACCTTGGCAGGTAATCTTAAGTCTAGAATTAGGCAGATAGCCTTGTTACGTGAAATTGCTATAAAGACATATACAGGTCCGGAAGGTTGATTAGAAGTTTCAGATAATACAAAAAGTATTTAAAGCACCTGCCGGCCTTCTCCGTGCGTCCGTTTACTCTGAAGAGCTTGTACGAATTTTTGCGTTATTTAGGTGAAGGCGGCTCAGTAGGCGAGGATAGAAGGCTTAGGGAGCTATGGAGAGTTGCTTTAAATCTTGGGTTTATACGTGAAGATGGCGGCATTACTGAGAGAGGGCTCAGGTTTGTCTCTGCCTATGAGAAGGGCGATGGGGGCGCTATTCACGAGCTATTTATGGAGGCGCTTGAACCCTATCGGGTTGTCTACGGGCTTGTCTCCAAAGGGGTTATGCAACCTAGCGAGTTGGTGACTTTGTCGGGGTTCAACGCGGTGGTGGTGGATGTTGTGTTGAGATTGATTAGAGAGGTTGAGGCGCTTGGGACGTCCATGCGCGGTGAGCTCTGGGGGTTGTTTGAAAAGGTTCTCTTCGATAAATATAGAGAATTGGCTAGGCGGAGGTGGAGTAAGTATGTTACTATTTTAGATCTTTTGGAGGAAGTTAAGAGGGAATTGCGCTTCCCGCGGCGCGTGGTAGAGGAGATGTTTAGGGAATTTGTGAGGCGTAGGAAGGGCGACGTAGTGTTGACCGGGTCTCCTGCTGGCGATGTTGCAGGTTTTGAAATTGGGGGTAGGCGCTATGTCTACATCATGTTAAGGACATGAAGACCAGAACACTTCTTCCGGTACCTGTGGAGGATGAGATTGAGAATTTTTTCGATGCCTACGGAGTTCTCCATGAGTTGGTTAATGTGGTGGAGTTTGTGGCAACGGGCTCCTCTGGCGGTGGGGTAGTAATCGGCAACTATGGGTTCGGCAAGACTCACGTCCTCCTCCACCTATCGTCTCATGTCAGGAAGAGATATGTGAAGAGCTTTTCTATTTATGTAGACACGCCTGGCGTCAGCGTCCTGAATTTCTACAACGCAGTGATGGGAGCTCTGCTTGAGGATGTGGAGCTGGTCGAGCTGGTGGCATCTCGCGTGGAGGAGCCCCTCGGAAGGCTCCTGAGGATTGCTGGGAGCGATGCAGAGGATTCTAAGTATATCAAGCTTTGGCTTTTGGGCGATGCAGTTCCGCAGAACGTAAAGAGCAAGTTTGGACTTATCTCCACGAGGATAAGCGAAGAGTTGGCGGTTAAGTACCTGGTCAAGATTGTGTGGGGGCTTGCTAGGGCTGGCCGTGTGCCGCTTGTTTTTCTTTTTGACGAGTTGGAAGACGTAATCGCAATTCCGCAACCTAAGCGCCTACATTACCTGAGACATCTCAGGATGTTTATTGATAGTCTGCCCGGCGGCGCGTTTTTCCTGGCCTCGACTACTCCCGCCGGATGGGACGGCATTTTGAACACATATCCTCCTCTAGCGCGTCGTCTATCTTCGTTAATGATTCATCTAAGACCTTTCACGCTGGAGGAGACAGAGAAGTTTGTGGAGTTTCTACTGGAGAGGAGGGGAGCTAGGGCTTCGGTGGATAGAGAGGTCGTGAAGGCTATCTACGACATTTCCGAGGGGAATCCAGGCGAGGTTGTTAAGCTGTTGAACATATTGCTTCTCAACGGCGCTTTGGACTCTACAAAGAAGGCGAAAGAAGTGTTGTCGAGGTACGTATAATGCCGAGGCTTTTCATCACGTGGTATGCCGAGCCGGAAGATCCTCATTACTGGAAGTATTTCCCCGTGGAGGGGATAGTCGTCTCTCTGAAGTCCGTGCTTTCAATACCTAGATGGAAGCTATCTAGGGTCCTTGTGGAGGGGTTTAAGCGGTACTTTGACTTTAGAGGGACGCTCATAGTGGATTCCTTTACGACTTGGCTTCACACCCGCGCCGGCTTCTCGACTGACTTGCCGCAGTACCACGTACTCTATCTGCAACATCTTCTTGGCTCTGACGTGTTAGTTCAGAAGGACTACCCCTTCATCGGGGATGTGGATAGGGAGGGCAGGAAGAGGATGTTTAAGAAGAATCTCGTCAATGCCGAGGCTGCGCTGAAGATCGGAGAGCGGCTGGGGCGGGAGGTCATGCTCGTGGTTCAGGGCTGGGATGTAAACTCATACGCGAAGTGTGCCAAATTCTACCGAAGGCTTGGGGCTAGATATGTGGGGATCGGGTCTCTCGTGCCTAGAAGCAACGACGTCGAGTTCGTCGAGGGTGTGGTGAAGGAGGTACGCGCCGTGTTGGGCAGATCGGTGTGGTTGCATCTTTTCGGTGTGGCCAATATCGATATATTGAGGCGCGTTGCTAAATACGTAGACAGCGTCGACGTAAGCACCCCAACATTAGCCGCAACCAAGAAGGAAATGATCGTTTGGAAAGGCGGGAGATTTGTCCGGCTAAAGACGACGTCGCTGACGAACATTTCATCTTTTGGACAGCTAATAGAGGAAACAAGTGACGCCTTCGAAAGAGAACTGTTGATGAGGATTCTCGACGCAAAAACTATAAGCGAAAAAAACAGAATGCTTATGATTTACAATACATATATATTTCAGAAATATGTAAATAAGTTGTTATAAACCTCAATATTTGACATCTTCTTTTCTTACCTGCCAGGTGAGAGCTTGAGTGCCGCTAGCGTCTTCTCTATCGTCTCTTCGCAAGGTTCCGGCTAGTTGCCAGAGGGCGCGCATCTTTGTATTCCTGGAGGGCCTCGGACTCCGGCTGTCAGCCTCGGCCACGGGGGGTGAGACGCAGGTATTCAGCTCGATGAGGAAGAGGGCTGGGAGGTCCGCGTCCCAAGGCGCCTCCGCTTCCGGCCGGGTAGGCTCAGCATGACTCCCCCCGCGCCGCGGGGCATCCGTCCTCCGCCGGCTCACTGGAGTCCCGCCGCGGTGGTGAGCAGGTGTGTTCTGCGGCGTTTTCGATTACGGCGAAGAAGAGGCCGCCGTTTCTGCAGGAGTCCTTCCTGCGGCAGACTGTCCTCTTCCCCGCCTGTGACAGCCTGCAGAGGCGGTTGCGCAACCTGCCGGTGCCGCTCGCCGCAGATATTGCGCCCTTAAGGGCCCTACCACCTGGCCGCAGACGAAGGCGGCGTGGGCGCTTGGAGCTTAATTCGGTGGGGAATCCACAGCCACCTCCGGCATAAGTTGGGAATTTAGACCCCCAGCCCTTGTGGAATTTGAGGCTCTTAGGGGCTTGTTGCGGCGTGTGGCTGAGGAGGTGGAGGCAGAGATTAGGCAGAGAGCTGGCTGAGGCTAGACGCGTCGGCGCGCGGGTGGAGGAGCTGTCTGCAATTAGGGATATCCTGTATGAGGATAAGTGGTTTAGAATTGCGACTGCTGTGTTTACTCAACTCAAGAAAGAATTCGCCGAAGACGGAAATGCGGCTGAAGTCATCGAGGCGGCTGAGAGCCGACTCTTCGGCCTTAGGCTTGAAGTTGTCGAAGTCCCTCTGCTGAAGATAGAGGCGGCGGTGGACCGAGAGGGAAAGATAGCCGCCGTTAGGTGTAGAGCCGCCCTCGACGTTGGCGTAGAGGCGGTTTTTGAAGGCGCGGCGCTGGGCTACAAGCTCGAAAATGTCCATGTCGACAAATCAGCCGGCGCGGAGGCGGCGTTAGATTCGACAGGGGGTCAAGCCGTTGGGGGAGCTGAAGGCCGCCTAGGTGGATATTTGTTGAAATTCGTTTAGCGCCGTGCCGTAGGTTTACTGCGCGTTAACTGCCAGAACTGTAGCCGCCGCGGCTACTCCACTGCGCCTGCCTCAGCCTCCGCCGAGCCGACCTAGACACTGACCAGCGCCGAGACGACGTAGCGATATTGTCGAAGCCCGGCGCACCCACCACCCCCACAAGCCTCAATCCGCAATCAGCACCGCGAAGAACGGCGCGTCTTCCCGCCTTTTTCTCGTCTTCGCTTTCACGAAGCGCTGAAGAATGGCGCCTCGCTTTCACCCAACGCCGTGTGAAATGAATGTAAAGTGTTGGTTCAAGCCGACCGCCGAGCCCACAAAAAACTTAAAACCCACACCTTAGATAACTTGTGTATTTCAAAAAAAATCTCAAGAGAAGAAGAATAGGCTTTGGGGCAATAGTAGCGGCAATTCTCCTAGTGGCTGTGGTTCTCGTCTACGGCAGCCTTAAGAGCCCCGAGGAGGTCGCCAGGTTCTACTTCGAGAACTCCACGTTTGTCAGCGGCGGCGCGACGTCGATTATGGGACAGTTGGATTACCAGCCCGAAAACGCCGCTCCAGAGGGTTCGCTCAAGCCGGCAGAGGCGGTAGAGATAGACGCCAGCGATGTCTTGAGACACGTCGGCATTGCGGGGAGGATCTTGGGGACGTATCGCTTTAACGCCACCCATCTGGTCACGTTGGTTGAGCCGCAGATTGCGGAGTTCCCGGCGCTATACGCGGTGGTGTGGAACAACAGCTCAGCGAGCTGGTTCCCTGTCGAGTTCGTTAAATACAGAGAGCTCGAAATCAACAAAACCTTGTTGAGAGACGAGAGGTACACCTACGTCGTGGGGCAACGCTCAGTGGGCTTCGTCGCCGCAAATCTGCCGTTCACCGTGGTGGGGATCTATGACGAGAACTGGGGGCAGTGGAACACCCCGACTGGATACTTCAGGGTGACAGCCGCTGGGTATTTCACCGTCGTATATGGAGTCGCCGTGTATGTTATGGACTACTCCAGATACTCGCTGAGCGATCCGGCCCTGAGACTCTGCAGGTTCAATCGCTATGTCTCCGGTAGCGGCACACCCTCTGCATCTGTACACGCATACGGCAGAGCCGACACCACCACATGCGCGTTTGGTGCCGGCACAGCGTTTGAGATCACGGCAGTAATCGGATACAACGCGTGGTTGCACCGCTTCGCGCCGCCTGCCACTGGAAATAAGTGGTTTTATATAGGCCCCTGTTGTTCCTAAGACCAATTTTTTAAAAGATCACTTTTTTGGTTTGCTCAGAGGTGTGTGTTCCCGGTTCAGCTTCCTTTCTATTTTATGTGACGGCGGCTCCAGCCGCGATGTGCGTTGCGTCGTCGTGCTGGTTAGGAATGTGTTAATAGCAACGGCCACAGCATGGATTTAGCTTGTCGGCAAGCTACTCCACACAGCCCCCGCAGACTGGACGCCAGCCGCCTCCACCCAGCCCCACACGTGATAGGAGTACAGACCGCCGACGAGCCCCACCGCAGGCTTAAAATCATAAACTATTCGGCGTACTGAGGAACTAGGCACACGTCGGGCTGTCAGCAGGTCGGGACTGTCCAGTTGACCGCCTCCGCCTCGCCTACGTATTGAACCAGCCCTCTATGGCGGAAGGTGTATACCGCCTCTCTGACGGCGGCCCGCCACCACGCCTCTGTCCCCGGCGTGGGCAACACTACGGCGTTTCTCACAGCCTCTACGGCGCCTATTTTGGCGAAGAGGTCTAGCCTACGCCGCGTTAGGTCGAGCGTGAAGCGGAGAAGCCCCCCACGCCCCTGTGCCGGCACAGACATGCGGCGACAGCCTCTGTCAACTTCTCTATGAAGAGGAAGGGGGTGGTGTGTGGGGAGGCGGCGGGTGTCCAGTCTGTGAGGGCTGTATGGAAGATTGTGCTGTTTTAAATTTAACGTCCAAGACGGCGGCGGGCATCAGTTCAATACATGCGTCTCATACGCACGCCGGCGCATACACATGCCGGCGGCGCTCCACATCTAGACGTTCAGAAACGCCGCCGGGAGGATGAAGATATGAAGAGTGTTGGGAGAAGAGGCGGCATCTGCCCGCACTGCTTTGACACGTCCAGAGATGTGTGGAAGGCGGGGAGAGGCTACATAGCCGCGGCGCAGACGCGCGGCGATGTACACACACGCTCCGCCGCACATCGACGGGCCCAGTGGACGCAAGGCGGCACAAGAAAGGCATATACCTAATCGAGAGGGCGGCAGAGGCGGTGTTAGCAGTCTTGAGAACGGCCGCCAGATAATGACAACTGCCCCCATCTTTAAGCCGCCGCAGATGCTGGGGCTCCTCAGCACAGCAGTCTCAGCGGGAGTGATGCACCGACGACAGATGCCTATACGAGGGGCTTCTGGCGGCGGAAGGCTACGGGAGGAGCGCAACTGCGAGGAAAAGCCAAAACAGAAGCACGGCGTAGTAGACAAGTCTCGCCCATCTGCCAGCCGCCGTCGCCTCCGGCAACCCGGCCACAAGAGCGGCGCCGGAATACACCAGCAAGAAGATCAAATCAACGTACATCGGCAACGAATCCAGATAGACCACCCAGTAGAGGCGGATATAGACCATCCAGAGTATGTAGAAGGCAGTAGCCACGTGGAGGAGCACGCGCGCAAAGCTTGGGCGGCGCAACAAAAACAAAGACAACAACGGAGGAGAGACAGAGACAACAAAAGTAAGGGTCCCAAGTAGGTTATTAACAAACATTTGTGTCAACTCATCGCTAGAATACTTGAGTCCCCTAAAGTAGGTAGTATAATGGATATAACAGAAAAACAAAAAAGAATCAATAATAACATAGATAAATATTATTAAGATAACTAAAAAATATCTTGTTGTAAACCTACCAAAGCTTAACATATATCCAGTCAATGGGGGCGACAATCGTGTCTCCATTTGATCCGCTGACTACTCCATATGCCCACACCACATAACCGCTTGGTCCCGATTTCAGTGCATTAACAGGTGAGCCCGAACTTAAGGAGGCCCATATGTACCATTTATTCACGAGATTATAAATCTGCCGCGGGCCGGATGCTGGCGCCCTCGAGGAACGCCACTATGTCTGCGTGTGTTGCGCGTTTGACTAGATACTTTAGCACGTTGCCGCCTATGTAGGGGGCCGCGACCGCCAGGGCGCGGAGCCTGTGGCCGGGGGCTATGGGCGGGACGCAACGCACCTTTTCCCAGTTCCACACGGTGGCCATGGCGAGGATGTCTCTCTCCGTGAGGGCCCAGCCGGAGGCGGCGGCGTAGGCGTGTA
>Ga0079998_100886_pt1 | contig 17997 bp, 14 predicted proteins | sample PerSpoBPS_BMetaG_FD_69201 | JGI IMG/M metagenome (GOLD analysis project Ga0079998, IMG submission 69201) | Thermal spring microbial communities from Yellowstone National Park, Wyoming, USA - Perpetual Spouter B (PS_B) MetaG (SPADES assembly)... | ecosystem: Environmental > Aquatic > Thermal... | reverse complement strand
CCCCAAACCAACCTGTCCTGAGACCTGCATTTCCTGCTTGAGTACTCGTAGGTAAGTCAAGATTGGTCCAATAATAATACCTGTAATACTCAGCACATTCCCAATCAAGACATACACCAAAAACACTACTAACACATTTTTTCGTCTTACAACCAGGAACATATATAGCTGTGGAATGAGACCAAAAGTCCTGTATAGGATGAAGTAACCTCCCGAGTTTTTCGCAATCCATCTGCCCTAAATCACTAATACCAGGGGAGATAGCTACCTTAAAAGAACAAACGCACTTACATTCCTGGGGTCTAGAAGGGAAAAAATATTGACATCGGTCATAACCTTTATTCTTCAACCTTTGTTTAGCAACTGAACAACCTGCACCACCTCCTTCACCTCCTCCACTTCCCCCACCTCCACCACCTCCTCCCCAATTCCAATTTCCTCCACTACCTCCTCCGCCACCAATGCCTCCTCCGCCACCACTGCCTGAACAACTACATGATACTATATCAAATGCGTCCTTTACTTCATTTGCGAGACCCCAGCATCCATCAAAATTATTATTATCACAATGGTAACTCGATTCATCAGAGTAAAAACAATCTGCTCTATTTGCACCCTGGGCTAAAGTGTTTGCTGGTCCTCTGCATTGAGCGCCAAATGCCCACGGTCCCCCATCCCAATTCTCTACCCTAAAAGCTTGTTGATATAGTTTGGGATATTTCCATCTCAAACTTGAAGCCGCATCCTCAGTTATTTCTTCATGCTTGGGTGGACCGGCGTGCCACAATTCACCGAGAAACTGCATCCTTGTCTTAAACATTCCCACCGGATCAACTACATCATACGGGGAATTATTCACATACACATACAAATTCAGGTCAGAAACAGGATCGGGTTGCAAATATCTTCCTATTCTACAACCATAATACCTAATAAACCGCATAGTACTAGTCCTTAAAAATAATCTGACCAAGTATAACCAAAATACAATCCTAAAATTGGTAAAATCCCGAACTTTAAGAGAAACTTTAGATCCTGAGATGCAAATAATCTACCTATACTCATTAATACTCCAACAAATGGATCAACTGTGAAACCGCTTTCTTTGATTGACTTATAACCACCTGTCAATACTAAATATGGATACTTTGTAGATGTCCCGAATCTATCTATCCATCCTACTGATATACCTTGATAAAAATAAAATCCTTCAAATTCTTTTTCCTTTTGCAAATACTCTCTAACCCCTAACTCTAATTCAATTGGAACTATCAGGAACAAATTATTCAACTCAAAATTTAACGAGAATCTACTTTTGATCTCATTTTCAAAATTTATTCCCGGAGTAGGTATAGGAACAAACAAAGGAATATGCCCTCCCTCACCATAGTAGATCATAAAAGCAAGAGGATTTACAGATATGGTATTATAATGTGTAGTCTGGGAAATTAAAACTAAGATTAAAGAAAATAAGAACATATAATTATCTCCCTTACTTTAAAATAAATCAAAAATTTTCCCCCAACTATATCCAAAGTAACAACCTAAAACTGGGAATAGACCGACAGGTCCGAGGTTAATGTTCAAATCTACTCCAAAGTACTCTCTTCCATATACTGCTCTTATACCTAAAAATGGATTTATCGTAAAACCATTTGCAGAAATATACTTATATCCTCCCATCAATATTAAATTTGGTATATATTTAGCAAACTTTCCATATTTTTCTTTTTCCTCTGAAAGTCGTAGGAAATCCTCCAGCACCAATGCTAATCCCTGATAGAGGTAAGACCCCCTAAATTCTTTTTCTCCCAAATATTCCCGAACTCCTACTTCTAGTTCAAATGGAAGAATTAACCATATGGTATTCATTTCAAAATTTATCGAAAAATAATTTTGAAATTCCCTCTCAAAGTTTACTCCGAAAGATAATGGCAAAAGTAAAGCAGGCAAAAGATTAAGTTCTAATGTATGCTCAAATTTCTTACTTTCTCCTGAAACATCTGAATCAGGAGAAATCTTTAAACTAATACTAATAATAAAGTATATCAATAGCATAAATTTGGAGCAATAGAACAAAACTTATCTACTAAGTAGTGTCTAGTTGAAGCTACTGCACTTTCATAAGCATCATTAAATGCAAACCTTTGAACATTCCTTGCACCTATCCAGCTACAATTAGGATCGCAAGCAGATTTACAATACGTTCCCCCCTGTTCATCTTTATTTAACACGCAATGAGCATCACACGGAGGACCTAAACATATAAAATCTTCTACCACCCCCCAACCACCTGAATCAAATTTACCAGATATGAGCCCTTTACTTTTTGCTTCGGAATCAGAGGGTAGCCTCGTTTGTTCCCATCTTCTTTCTATACGGTAATTATATATTGTTTCATACCGAAGGCATTTACAATAATTGATATAGTATATAAAGCAATTGTCTCTTGTTTGTTTAGGCAATTTAGGATCAAACATACAATTTGCACTTGAATCGCATAATGGCTGGATACCTTGATATTCGATACACTTACCTTGAGATGTCCACATTACTACATATAACGCTGTAGAATGGGACCAAAAGTCTTGAACAGGGTGAAGAAGCTGTCCCAAAGCCCCATAATCTGTCCAGCTTTTGAAGTTACATTGCCATGATGAAGCAGTTTTTTTTCTTAACCGCTGATTTACAATCGTACAACCCCCACCACCTGACCCCTGTGAGTAGCTTCTACCACCTCCCCCACTTCCTCCACCTCCACCAATTTCATAGCACTCCAACAAAGCTGAATTTGAAGGAGATTCTATTGAAAGCGTTTTTTCATAACAACCAGCAAAATCATTATTATCGCAGTGAAAAGATGATTTAAGTGGCCATAGGCAATCTACTCTATTTACTCCATTAGCTATCCTATTTGTAGGTGACCTGCAGCTTAAAAGAACCCCAGCAATACTACCAGTTGGAATGAAGTCCCAATTTCCATCAGTTGGACCATAAATACATATTTTACTGTTTGGACAAAATGAGCTATTAATGGTTTGTTCTGTTATTTTTTCATGAATCGGGGATCCTACATGCCATCCCCCTAAAAGTTCCGCAAGATAACCTATAGCGAATGGTCCGGCAGATCTGAACTTCATTTCTGTCTTAAACATTCCCACCGGATCGACCAAGTCGTACGGAGAGTTATTTGCATATACATACAAATTCAGGTCAGAAACAGGGTCAGGTTGTAAATACCTTCCTACTCTCCAATCATAATACCTCCTCACATTATAATATAAACCCGTCTCCATATCCTTATACATACCATACAATCTGAATGGAATGTAGTTGCTTACAACACCTCTTTCATACAATGGCTCTCCAAATGGACCAAATTCCCCTCTCCATATCTCCTTTCCTGCCTCGTCATACACTGCTCTCGGCACACCTCTCCAATCCGATATTATATATCCCTCCTTATCTAATAACGGCACAAAATATCTTATGCCACCTTTTACAGATGGTCTCACCCAGTCCCCATTTACTGTCCTCTCCCATACTCCCTCTACAAACCCTACTAACTCCAATCCCTTCCCCGCCAAAAAGCTTATCAACTCTTCTCTTACCATGTTCGTAAAAATAGAACCTAATCTCTTATTCACTTCATCCCTCACTAATCCCAAATTTATCTTCACTGTATCCGCCGGTATCTCAACCATCAACTCTCCTCCCTCATTAACTTCGTATACACTAACTTCTCCTCCCCCTAACCCTTTTATCAACCAGTAATTTACTCTGCCTCCCCCTCCTCCTCCTAACTTATCATTAAACCTCCATCCCATATACTCTATCCCTTCATACGGAAATACTTCCTTTACCTTTATCACTTTCAAACTTGATGTAAATCGGTCAAATGAGAACCTCAAAATCCCTGCATTTGCCAATCCCTCAAAATCCTTCATCCCCACTGCTACTCCATACACATATGTCCCATCTGCTGGATAAAATGTCACCTCATCTGAAAAAAATGTCAAATCAGCTGGATACTCTCCTACCCTCATCAATATCTCCCCTCTCAAAATCCCTGTCTCGCTCCTATAACTTTTCTTTATCCCCAAAGTCAATGGTGCTGAAAATGAACCATATCCCCATTTCCATTTACTCTCTCCCCCCTTCAACTGACACCACCACATGTATCCAAACGAACTTGACCATCCATCGCCACAAAACAAACCTCCATCTACATCCTCCAAGATATTTGTAATATCAATACCCTTATCTCCTCTTATCACAAAACTCCCAAATCCAAACACTTCTAAATTCCTTTTTTCCTCTATCTCCATCCTCATATCAAATTCAAAATCTTGTATCCTAAACGGTCTTTTGAACTTCATCAGAAAACTTAATGCCTCCGTTGTCGCCTCACCCCACATCCTCCTTATCTCTACTTTAAGCTTGCCTCCCTCTTGTGTCAAATTCAGCGCATAGTTTGAAGGCGGTGTTCCACCGCTTTGCGTCTCAAATCTATACTCCCAGTTCTCCCACCACGGTCTTGATGAAAAATCATCCTCTATCACATCCTCCTCTATTACCACCCCTCCTCCACCACTGCTTATCCTCACCACCCCAAAACATTCTGTTATCCTATCACTTATTTTCTTCACTCTATCTTTCACAAAAACCGGAACACTCCCTGCTATGCTCCTACCTAATACCCTCCCCCAAACATATTCTCTCTGACCATGATACAGTAATTCCCCACCTTCTCCCTCCTTTCTTACCTTTATATCCTCAAATATCAAATTCCCTCCTTGATCATAAACATACTTTGTGTCTATCTCGCATCTCCCTATCTTTACTACTTTCCTTATCCTCCTGCCTTCTTCATCATACCAGTATCTTGCATCTGCTTGAACACCCAAAACATTACTGCTTGACACCTCCACCTCACCTTTTTTGTTGTACCACAACCTCACATATTCTGATTTCTGTTTTTCACCTTCCCAAAATCCAAAATCTTTTATCTCCTGAACTCCCCCCTTCACATCATAGCTATAACTCAAAATCTCTTTACCCCCACCATTCCTCACTCCTTTTAACCTCCCTATCTCATCGTATTCATAAACATACCTTTTCTCCTTCCCTCCTTCCCCATTTCTTCTCTTTTCCGATACCCTATTTCCCCAATCATCATAATCCCATTCTATTGAACCCGTTGTGCCAAAGCTCCATTCATATCCTTTCACCTCCACAAATCCGGGTTTTGTCTTTTTTGCTCTCACATATCCCTCTTTCACAACTTCAACCCTCTCTTTTAAATCACCGTCATAAATCACATTTGAACTGAATAAGCTCTCGTTTCCTTTATAAACTAAAATCTCCCTCTCACCTGATAACTCACTTACACCATTCCCATAAAACACAACTTCTTTCCTATCCCCATCCCTCATCTCTGAAAACCCTAATATCTTCTTCCCTCCAAAATATATCCCATCCTCTCCAAAATATGCTGATGCACCTGATGGATATACTTTCCCTATCTCTTTCCAAAGTGCTGACTCGCTCAAAGAAAGTCCATCAAAATCGTAAATGTATGATGTCTTGAAAACATCTTCCCCTATCTTCTTTATCTCCTCTGAAACAACCCCTCCCGGCGTGTAGCTTTTTGCCATATCATAACCTGATTTCCTCACTCCCGTCTGCCTACCCATCCCATATCTTACTTCATACCCTAATGGATTTTCTCCATCATAAAAATAATCTTCTCTTTCTTTTTCTTTCCCATCTACTCCTTCCCATTCCTTCACTAAAACCCTATCCAACTCATCATAAAAATACTTCTCTTTTACACCTGACATCTTATCTTCTTTTTGAACAAGTCTTGCAAGAACATCATATCTGAAAAAGTCATCCTCAAATCCTGCTCTTCTTCTCCTCTTCAAACGAAAATCTATGTTGTATTCTTGTTCATACTCTGCTTTTGCCTTTGATGAAAAATAAATTGCTTTTGTTATCTCATAAAACTCATTAAAATCTGAACCATACCCATCTCCTTTTGATATGCTCTGCGATGCCGTCAAATTACCCTCATAATCATACCAGTACCTCCTCCCTCCTAAAACCTCTTTCTCTTCATAAGATGGTGCTCTAAAAATAGGACTCATAAATGCTGGACTTTGAAAATCTACAAACTCGTCTGACCACACCGTCCTCTGCTCTATCACCTTACCCCTCTCATCATACACTATCTCCTCCTTCAAAAATCCATCATCTATTCCCACCAACCTCCCCTTCTCATCATATATATGTTTCCTCCTTTTCTCCTCTCCACCAGGTCCCTTCTCCCTTATCTCCAACAAATTCCCTTCTCCATCTCTTATCTCCTCCCTTGTGAACAAACCTTCTACCTTCAAAATCGTCTTTTTCTTCCCTCCCCCCAAATCCTCACTCAAAACCTCTCCTACTTTCTTCCCCCTCACTAAATACTCAACTTTTCTCTCCCCTTCACCATATACCCTTATCTCATGTCCCGTGTTTGACTTTATCTTAACTACATCTCCATCCCTCACTATCCCTATAACATAGTCTTTACCATCCGGTCTTATTCCCTTCTTTATTATCCTTTTTAATCTCCCATCCTTCTCCCTCTCATAAATCGTCTCTATCCCATTCTCGTCTTTGTATCTTATAAGTAGCTGATAATTTTCCTTCCCATCTGAGAACATCTGATAAAGCTCCTCTACTTTGTGTCCCTTCGCATTCTCCTTTATTACCCTCATCCTGTCTTCATCAGGAAACTCAAATATTATCCTCTCTTTTCTGCCAAGCGAATCCTCTATCTCTGCTATGCTCCTCCCTCCCTCATCATAATTCCTTATCACCTTCCTATAAACTGAACAATTCCCCTCCTCATCACACTTCCTCTCCTCTATGCAAAAAACCTTATCTCCCGGATGCTCATTCGGTCTCGTTTTATCTTCTAAATCACAATCTGCATCATAATCCCTTATTACTACTTTCACACCCCTCCCCTCAAAACTCAATACACTCTCCGTTATCTCTCCCAAAAGAGGATGATAGCTATATTGACCAGCAAATATTACTTTTCCATCCTTGTTCAGCTCCTCCACATAAACGGGCAATCTCCTCTCATTATAAATCACATTTGTCTTCCTCCCAGTAGGTGATGAGAACTCCCTCCATTCCCAAACTCTCACCAAACCTTGTCCTGCAAAAAACCTCAGATTCTGACTTGTAAGGATTGCCCAAATCCGTGTTTGACCTGCTGATTTCCCTTCAACTTCAATCCCTTTTAACCTCGCAACAAAAGAGTCTTCCAAATTCCACTCAAACTCCGCACACTCTATCTCATCACCCTCTACATGCAAAGCTGTTGCACTCATCTGGAAACTTTGACCTGACCACAAAACTAAATCTTCTGGATCCACCCTCACCAAAGAAAGCCCCAAAACCTTGTCATAGTGAATACTTGGATTTAAAACCTGACCCGACTTTACACTCCCATTTACACTCCCCCCCCCGCAGAGAACTTTTCCGCTATCACACCTCCAAATATCTCACCTTCTCCTTTCACTTCAACCTCCCTTGAAATCAAAAGTCCTTTCATCTTTCCCTCTATCTTTGATCTCTCACTTGCAACTCTCAAATAAAATGGATGTCCCTTTAAATTCAATTTGGATTTGCTACCCAAATCAAAAACTCCCTCTACAAAAATGAGGGTTACCCCTTCGAACTCCAAGCTTGAATTCCCTTCAAGTATCAGGTCTTTGAAATAATAAACTCCTTCATCTAACTTCAAACTCTCGTCTTTCAATCTCAAAACTTTATCTTTTCCTAACTTCTTTCCTATCTTCTGATTATCATTTTGATTTTTTGCTTTCAAAAATTCATCTTTGAGGTCTGGGAAACATCCATCAACTTTTTGTAATTCACCGAAGATTTTTGATTCAGGGGAAATTTCTGCTTTTTGAACATAAGCCAATTTTGTTGGTAAAGAATTTTCTTTTCTGTAATCTCCACAGAAAGAGTTGTATCCATCAACCAAAAATCCTCCTGAGATTTTTATTTCACAGCTCTGGATTGCAAAAGAAGGTTTTATATCAAAAATTTTTGGGAACTCTCTCATAGGAGCAGGAATTTGCATGAAAGAAGGTAAACCAAAATTGATACCGAGATTAAGTTTTTTGATTTCCCACTCTTTTTGTTTTTGTGTGTTATCTTTGCCGCAGACAAGGAGGAAGAATAAGATGGAAATAGATAGGATAAATTTTTTGTTTGTGAGTAAAAAGGGAATAGGAAATTTCATACCAAGAGTGGAAAATTTCATAACAAAAATATAATCATTTGAAGAAAGAAAGTCAAGAAATTGAGCGAGTTTTAGGAACTTATCAATAAGATAGGAATTTTTTCAAAGAATAAAAAAGTTTATCAAAATAGTAAAATATCTATGAATTATGCGATATTTTGTTCTGATACCAGATGGAGCAGCGGAGAAGTTTGAAAAAGGAACCCCATTAGAGAAAGCAAAAACAGAAAATTTGGATTACCTCACAAAAAAATCTTTTTTAGGCATTGCAAGAACTATACCTCACGGACTTCCTCCCGGATCAGATATAGGGACATTATCTATTTTAGGTTATGATCCGTACAGGTTCGCAAAAGGTAGAGCTCCACTTGAACTTTCAGCAAAGGGAGTGGATATCCCAGAAAAAGCTCTTGTTTTCAGAATGAACCTCGTCTCAATAAGAGATGGAGTTATTTTAGATCACTCAGCAGGACACATAAAAGACGAAGAAGCAAAAAAAATTATTGAGAAATTAAATCTGAACTTAAAAGATTTTCTCCAATTTAATAAAATGAAGATTTTTTTTGGAAAGTCTTATAGAAACTATCTACTTTGGGAGATAGAAGATAAGAAAAAACTGAGTGAATACGAAAAAATACCTCATACGCCTCCACACGATATTCTTGGACAGAAAATAGAAAACTTCATAACTCCAATAAAAGAATTAAGAGAACTTACAAAACTTTGTGAGGAAATACTCAAATCAGAATCAAGTTCAGCAAACAGCGTTTGGTTCTGGGGACAAGGCAGAAAAATAGTCTTACCACAATTTGAGAAGATTTACGGTAAAAAGGCTCATCTTGTATCAGCAGTTGATATATTGAGAGGTATAGGGAAACTCGCAGGAATAAATGTTATTGATGTTCCCGGAATAACAGGATACCTTGACTCAAATTTTGAGGGAAAAGTAGATTATATTCTTGATAACACAAAAGATGGTGAAATAGGTATAATCCATGTTGAGGCAACAGATGAAACAGGACATGAAGGAGATCCAGAAAAGAAAAAGTACGCAATAGAAATTTTTGATAAAAGAGTTTTAGGGAGATTGCTTGAAAAAACAAAAGGTGAAGATATAAAAATTCTCATAATACCAGATCATCCAACTCCGTGCGATATTAGGACTCACTCATCAGATCCTGTTCCATTTTTGACTTATCCTTGCATATGCAATAATGGAAAATGTAGTTTCTGCTCAAAGCAAAGATTCACCGAAATTTCAGCTCTTTCAAACAGAATATTTTTTGACGGCAGAGCCGTTATGAAATTTTTCCTTTCAACTTAGTTTATTCTTTGCGCTCGCTCATTTACTTGCCTTCTCTATTCTTTATCAAATCTCTCTTTATTTTCTACCAACTATATTCTCCCTATTTTACTTGAAACAAATCCGAAAACTGTGTTTGTACTCCATACCAAAATTGAGATGAAAATGGCAGGAAGTATGATAAGGCGCGGATATATAGAAATTGCTCTAAAACCCTCTTCAGCTAAAACTCCCAAAGACGATGCAGGTGGTTGAAGTCCCAATCCTATAAAAGATAGTCCAGATTCTGTAAGTATTGCAACAGGAACCCGAAGTATAAGCATCGTGAAAACAATAGGAATGATATTAGGAATTATATGTTTTCTTATCACATCAAAAGTTGAGTTTCCCAAAATAATGGCAGATTCAACAAATTCTGCATTTTTTATTTTCAAAACTTCCCCCCTCACAACCCTCGCAACAGATGTCCATGAACCCAAAGCAATAGCAATTGCAATTGCAACCTCTCCCCTACCAACTATGAAAGAAATGAGAACTATAAGTATTATATCCGGGATTGCAAGGAAAAAATCTATAAACCGCATTATAACTATGTCCAAAGTCTTTCCAAACCAACCAGAAATTATACCTAAAATTGTGCCTAAAATTGTTGCTATCACAGATGCCAGAAAAGCAACCCTTAAAGAAACCCCTATACCATATGATATCCTTGCGAGCATATCACGCCCAAGATCATCTGTTCCGAGCACATGATTTTTTGATATAGTTACTAGAACCTCATTCTGATCTTGTTCATAATATGTGTAAGGTAAGAAAGGATAAGAAACAGCAAGTAATACAAGAAAAATTAGCAATCCAGCTGCAATCTTTACATCAGTATGCATAAAAAGAATGAGTTAAAAATAAAAATAAACTTCTTTAATCCACAAATTGAAAAAATAAAAATAAAGGAGAATTGAAACTAAAATTAAAATTTATGCCTGAAAAAATTCTTATATATGACACAACATTAAGAGACGGTGCTCAAGGATTAGGTTCATCCTGGACGCTTGAAGATAAAATAAATATTGTTCGCATACTTGATGAATTTGGAATAGACTACATAGAGGGAGGATGGCCGGGGTCTAATCCAAAGGACGAAGAGTTTTTCTCAATAATGAAAAATGTTAAATTGAAACATGCAAAACTTTGCGCTTTTGGTTCAACATGTAAAGCAGGGAAAAAACCAGAAGAAGACCAGCAAGTCAAAAAATTAATAGAAGCACAAACAGAAGTCGTCACAATATACGGAAAATCATGGGACCTTCATGTGAAAAAAGTAATAAAAACAAACCTTGAAGAAAACCTGAGGATGATAAAAGATACGGTTAGATTCTTGAAGAAAGAAGGAAAAGAGGTTATCTTTGACGCAGAACATTTTTTTGATGGAGCAAAAGCAAATAAAGAATACGCCTTCAAATGCGTAGAAAGTGCTCTTGAAGGAGGAGCAGATTGGATAGTTCTTTGCGACACAAACGGAGGTTCTCTTCCCTGGTTTATAAGAGAACAAATAGAGGAACTAAAAAATCTATTCCAAAATATAAAAATAGGAATACATGTACATAATGACCTTGATCTTGCGGTTGTAAACTCAATAGAAGCGGTAAGAGCAGGAGCAAGGCAAGTTCAAGGCACAATAAATGGACTCGGAGAAAGATGCGGAAACGCTAACCTTACATCTATAATTCCAATTCTCAAATTCAAAATGGGATATGACCTTTCACAAGATACAAAGAAGCTAAAATTCATCTCCGACTATATATGGGAGCTTTCAAATATCTCTCCTCCAAAAAATCAACCCTTCGTTGGAGAATCTGCTTTCGCCCATAAGGGAGGAGTCCATATCGATGCGATGATAAAAGATATGAGTACCTACGAACATATGTCCCCAGAACTCGTAGGAAACAGAAGAAAAATAGTAATTTCAGACCTTGCAGGAAAAGCTGCTATAAAGCTAAAATTAGAAGAATTGGGTTTTGAACCGGATGATAACATAGCAACAAAAATATTAAACAAAATCAAATTTCTTGAAAAAGAAGGTTATGACTTTGAAATGGCTGACGCTTCCCTCACATTACTTATATTAGAGGAACTTGGCAAAAAGCCTAAATTTTTTGACTTTGAAGGATTCACAGTCATCATTCATAGAACCGAAAATGAAAAAGAAGATATACACTGCGAGGCTATGGTAAAATTGCGAGTAAATGATGAAATGGAACACACAGCAGCTGATGGCAACGGTCCAGTAAATGCACTTGATAGAGCTTTAAGAAAAGCTCTTGAAAGATTTTTTCCAGAAATAAAGGAGATAGAACTTTCAGATTTCAGAGTAAGAGTTGTATCAGGAAGCCAAGGCACAGGAGCAAAAGTAAGATTATTTGTAGAATCGAAAGACAAAAACTCCGACTTACGATGGGGAACAGTAGGTGTTTCAGAAAATATAATTCAAGCCTCATGGAAAGCACTACTTGAAAGCATAGAATATAAACTCCTTCTCTCACGAACCAATATCATAAATACAAAGAAAGAAAAGAACGAAAAATGAAGTAATAAAATGGTGAATTGAGATTTCAGATTTGATTGTTTCAGTTCTTTTATTTTTGTTCCTGTTTTCCTTCCTGCTTCTTCTCTTCTGCTTCTCTTTTTTCCTTTCTTCTCTTTTCTCTTTCTTCTCTTATTTCCTGTGCTGATTTTATGAGTTTTAGCCCTCTATAATATCCACATTCTAGACAAATCTTATGAGGCTCTTTCAGAGCTCCGCACTGGGGACAAACTTCAAGGTTCGGAGGTATAACTTTAAGATGAGCCCGCGTTCTCTTTGCTCTCATTCTACTCCTCTTTGATTTCGGAACACCCATTTCAGTCTCTTTTAGCTATTTTTGAATTAGGTTTCAAAAAAACAGGAAATTTCTTTTTGATATTTTATCCTCAAAAAATTATTATTTTATGGTTGGAGTACAGAGTTTGAAGGTTTCCCCACAAATTAAATTCCAAGCAGCTTTCAAAGAATGGAACTCAGTAATTGAAGCACTTGGGTCAGGAGAGCAAATAATCATATTGAGAAAAGGAGGGATAATTGAAGACGAAGGAGATTTCGTTCCTAAAGAAAAATTCTTCTTCCTGTTTCCGACAAAAACGCATGAGAAACCAGAGCTACTCAAAAAAACTTTCCCACAAGATAACCTTGGAGAAAATGAAATAAAAATAAAGTACTGGGCAGAGGTTGTTCTTGTAAGAAAAATCAAAAATAAGGAAATACTAAAAAAAATAGATGATTTTCATATATGGAAATATGAGGTTGTTGAGGAAAGATTTCACAGGTGGCAGAACGATGAAGTTTGGGCACTCGTTGTCAGAGTATTCAAATTAAAAAACCCTGTCATAATTAATAATCATCCAGATTACGCAGGATGCAAATCTTGGATAGAAATAAAAGATGAAATAGACATAACACAATCCGAACCTGTCCTCCCAGACAAAGAATTTGAAAAAAAATTAAAAATGGTAAAGGAAATACTTGAAGAGTAAGTTTAAAACCTCAAATTTTTTTACCCTTTTCTAAAATCAAAACCCTATCTTTTTCGGCTCCTTTCTCCTTCAACATAACCTCTACAATCTCGTCATCGCTTACTTTCAGATGTGCAGAAAAAAAGTCAGGATGAATAGGCAATTCCCTCCCTACCCTATTTATCAAAGTAAATAACCTTACCTCCTTTGGTCTCCCAAACTCAAAAATTTCAGATAAAGCTGCCCTCACAGTTCTACCTGTATATATAACATCATCAATAAGATATATTTTCGCATCATCAACAGGAAAATTCATTTCGGTCCCCTTAACTATTGGATGAGGATTTCGTGTGAGGTCATCTCTCCAAAATGTTATATCAATTGAACCAAAGAAAAAATTTATATTTTTTTGTTCAGTTTCAGATTTCAATCTCTCATAAATTCTTTTAGCTAAGAAAAATCCGCCTGTTTTTATACCAACAATTGCTATGTTATCTTGATGTTTGGCATTATCTAAAATTATATCTTTTGCCTCTGAAACAAATTTCTCAATAATTTCTGGTCCGAAAAGAACTCTCATGCTTTCTTTTCCCCTGACTTTTTCACTTCAAGGGCTTTTTTGAATTCGCTCACCATCTCATCATCAATATCTACTAAAATAACTTTTTTGAGTTTTTTTGCTTTGAAGCTGAGTATTGTTTCTACCATAGCCTCAGCGGCGTCTTTTTTGCTCACACCTCCAACACCCGTTCCCATTCCAGGCATAGCTATGACTTCAAATCCCATATTTTCCGCCTCTTCAAGTGCAGCTTGGGTTGCTTTCTTTACATTCTCAACCCCTATCCTCATCGCAGGTCTTTCCATAGTTGGAGCATGAATTATACCCTTGAATTTATCTCTGAGCTTACCGGCAGAAGTCGTTACAGCTTTTCCAACTGGGATTGGTGCTTTCTCAATTGCTTCTTTTTCAACTTCATCTCCGCATGTTCTTTTGAGGAAACCAGCAACACCACCTCCCATATATCCGAGAGAGTTTGCAGCATTTACAACAGCATCTGCCTCACACTCAACTATACTTCCCCTTCTTACTTCTATCTCCACCATATAAAATCACAAGTAGGAAATCTTAAACCGAACAGAAAATAGCCAGAATTTTATTTTTTAATTTTATTTTTCCTACTTTATAATTTTATGGGATTGGCAAGAGAAATTGCAGAAAAAGCAAAAAAGGCTCAACCCCAAATAGCGAGAGCCAGTTCAGACAAAAAAAATAAAATATTGCAAAAAATAGCAGGATACCTTGAAGAAAATATAGAGAGCATACTGAGTGCAAACCAAAAAGATTTATCTAATGCTGAAAAAAACGGAGCAAACAAAGCTTTACTTGATAGACTTAAACTTGATGAAAAAAGAATAAAAGCTCTGATAAAATCAGTAGAGGAAATAATAAAATTGCCAGATCCGGTAGGACAAATTATAGAAATGAAACCAAGACCAAATGGACTCCTGGTAGGAAGAATGAGAATACCGCTCGGAGTAATTGCTACTATATATGAGGCAAGACCCGGGGTCACAATAGATATAGCTTCTTTGTGCATTAAATCTGGGAACGCAGTCATTTTGCGCGGAGGCTCCGAAGCCCTTGAAACAAATTCAGTACTTGTTCAATTAATAAAAAAAGCAGTAAGAGACGAAGGTATAGATGACAATATAGTTGGCTTCATAAATGATCCGTCAAGAGAACATATTTTTGAACTTCTAAAACTTGAAGAACTTATAGACCTTGTGATACCACGAGGAGGAGAGGGACTTATAAGATTTGTTGCAGAAAATTCAAGAGTGCCCGTTCTGAAACATTACAAAGGAGTATGCCACATATTTGTTGATGAATTCGCAGACCTTGAAAAAGCTTATAAAGTTTGCCTTAATGCAAAGGTTCAAAGACCATCAGTATGCAACGCTATGGAAACTTTACTCGTCCACGAAAAAATAGCAGAAAAATTTCTGCCAACTATGGGAAAAATTTTCAGAGAACATGGAGTTGAACTGAGAGGATGCGAAAAAACAAGAAAAATAATCTCCTACGCTGTACCTGCAACGGAGGATGATTGGTATGCAGAGTATCTTGACCTTATTTTAGCTGTAAGAGTTGTACCATCAATTGATGAAGCAATAGAACACATAAAAAAATATGGTTCATCTCACACAGAGGCAATAATAACGGAAAACTTAGAGAATGCGATGAAATTCATAAAAGAAGTTGATTCATCATCTGTTATGGTCAATGCTTCAACAAGGTTCGCAGATGGATACGAATATGGACTTGGCGCAGAAGTTGGAATATCGACAACAAAACTCCATGCCTACGGTCCTATGGGACTTGAAGGTCTTACAACACTAAAATGGATAGTCTTCGGAAATGGACACATAAGAGAATAAGAAAACAATAGAGAAAAAAGAAAAGAAAAATAAAAAACAAAAGCATAAAAAAAGAAAGGCAAATAAATAAAAAGAAAAATGACAAACGGAGAAAAAAGATATAAATCTCTGAACGATTTTTTGAAAGAATACTTTGGAGAAAAAGTTTATAGAGTATCAGTAGATGGTGGTTTTACATGTCCTGTAAGAGATGGTACAAAAGGTTGGAGAGGATGTATATTTTGCAACATAAAAAGTTTCACTCCACCATATTCGGAAAGATGGAAAAGTGTAAAAGAACAAATCTTATACGGAATTGACATCGTAAGAAAAACAAGAAAAGCAAAAAAATACATGGTTTATTTCCAGCCTTACACAAATACCTACGGAGAAGTAGAAAAATTAAGAAAACTTTATTATGAAGCTCTGGAAGCTCATCAAGATATAGTTGGTTTATTCATAGGAACAAGACCAGATTGCCTTCCTCAAGATGTCTTAGATTTGCTTGAAGAAATAAATGAAAGAACTTTTCTTGTTGTAGAATTGGGACTTCAAACCGCAAACGACAAAACACTTGAAATAATAAAAAGAGGACACACAGTTGAGGATTTTATAAAAGCAACTCAGGAACTTCACAGAAGAAAAATCAAAGTTCTTGTACATGTTATAATTGGATTACCGGGCGACACAATAGAAGATTATGTCAACACTGCAAAACTTCTTTCTGAACTCGGAGTCTTTGCAGTGAAAATTCATCCGCTGCATGTTGTCAAATTCACCGAACTTGAAATATGGTATAAAGAAGGTAAATACACTCCATTAACTCTTGATGAATATGCAAACTATACCGTTGATTTTCTTGAACATTTAGATGATTCAATTTATATTGCAAGACTCACGGGAGAAGCCCCTGATAAACTTTTGATAGCTCCAGAATGGTGTAAAAATAAATTCAAAGTGCTTGAAAAAATAGAGGAAATTCTTGAAGAGAAAAATACATATCAGGGAGCAAAGTGGAAAATAGAACTCAAGAAATCAGAAAGATTTGCTTTTCTTGCAAATTCTTCAAGCACCTCATAAGACACTACATCTTCAAAGAAATCCTCTATTAGGAAAACTTTATAATTTTTAAGTTCAAGCTTACTTTTTATTTCTTGTCTCTGCTTCTGCGATAGCAAAAAAAGTTTTTTATGGAATTCTTCCACACTTTTCGGAGAGTTTATAGGGACACCATTTTCTGTAAAGTTCAAAAACCTATTTATTATAACAAATTTTATTTCTAACCCCCTTTGTTCTGTTTCCTTCATTATAGATATGAGTTCATCTATTTTATTATCATAAGGTATTGATACACCTACAAAGTATGTTCCTTCACTTTGCAGTATTTTTTCAGCTTCATAAGATATTTGCTGCATTTTGTCAAAGACACTTCTTAGATTTCCAAGAAACTTTGCGAACTCAACAATAAAATCTAAACCTAAAATTTTTCCAGCCAAAGATAATGGACCTGCTAATCTTTTTCCACCAAAAGCCGCTATATCTAAAAAATATTTTATAGCATCTGTTTCAAACAAATTCAAAATTTTTCTTGGAGCATCCAAAAAAGAAATGAATTTTGAAGAAGGTGGAGTATCAACAACCATAAAATCAAAATCCTTCTCATATAGTTCCTGAATTTTCAAAAACGCAGAATACTCCTCAGAGGGGAGCATTCCAGCTGCTATATCAAAAAGCCTTGAATTTTTCAAATCTGAAATTCCGTATTTCTCTATGAACCTCAAAAACTCATTTTTTTTGTTAACCTGCGTTACCCAGAGGTTTTTGTTTATCTGCCTTATTTCATCTATTTTTATAGATAGAGCAGATTTTAGCCTTTGAGCAGGATCAATAGTTATAAGTATTGTTTTATACTTTTTACTTATCTCAATTGCAGCAGCTGCTGAAATCGTTGTCTTTCCAACACCACCCGGTCCCAAAAAAATCAAAACTTTCATTTTTCTTTTTTTCTATTATAATATCTATTGTTTTTTGTTTTCTCGTTTCTCCATATTTTTTTATCTTTTCATTTTAGTTGTTTATTTATTTTGGCATTTCACATCTTTGTGTTTGAATTGATTGAGATTTTCGGTTGATTAAATTTTGAAATTATTTTTCAAGCGCCAAAGCTTTACCTCATTTCCGTCAACTTCTGTAAAAAAGCCTTCAGCATCAATTTTATTTTCCTCAATAAAACTTTTTACATCAGATAAATTGTAGAGTTCATCAGATATAATTATATCGTCTCCCTGTGAAAACTTTGGCAACCTCGCTGCAAAGTTTATATTCCTACCAAAGTAGTCCAAATTATCTTTCAAAGATATAGCGATACAAGAACCAATATGTATTCCAACTTTGAGTTTGAGCGGAATATCAGGATGCA
>Ga0079998_113475_pt1 | contig 18108 bp, 19 predicted proteins | sample PerSpoBPS_BMetaG_FD_69201 | JGI IMG/M metagenome (GOLD analysis project Ga0079998, IMG submission 69201) | Thermal spring microbial communities from Yellowstone National Park, Wyoming, USA - Perpetual Spouter B (PS_B) MetaG (SPADES assembly)... | ecosystem: Environmental > Aquatic > Thermal... | reverse complement strand
CGTTGCGCTTTCAAAATCGTTCGCCTCCATCATTTGGCGCAACTGTTGGATTTGGTCGCCGAAGAGCGTGCCGTGCCCCCAGACGAGTTTGAAGCCGTTGTATTGGGGTGGGTTGTGGCTCGCCGTCACCATGACGCCCCCATCCATTTGCCAATAACGGCAAGCGAAGTAGAGCAGGGGCGTGACGACTTCGCCGATGTCCACGACCTCGCAACCTGTCGCCATCAAACCATCCATGACCGCTGCGTGCAATTCGGGCGAACTTTTTCGGTTGTCATGCCCGACGACGACTCGGTTAATGCCATTGCGCCGACACAAAGTCCCGTAGGCGCGACCGATGAGGCGGGCGATGTCAGGCGTTAAGTCGTCGCCGGCGACCCCACGAATGTCATACTGACGGAAAATCAGCGGATTGAGACGCATACTCCCCACCTCCCCTTTGAGAAGTCCGACCGTGAAAAGCAGCAAAGGCGAATGCGACGAAGCGGTCAAGGCTAAGTCGGGAGTTGTTCATTTTTTTGCGGTCGCCCAAAAGAATAACGCACTGAAGGCAAGTTGTCAATGGATGGGCTCAAAGGAGGCGTCTCAGTCGGCGCTCCCGCAACGCTTCTACGGTCAAAAAGTGGCGGGGCTCTAAGCCGACGAGGCGGATGAGTTGTTCCACCCACCGCAGGTTGCCGACGCCGTGAAGGCTGTGGGCATCGCTGCCGACGACGAACTTCACGCCCGCATCGGCGACGATTTCCACGATGGCAGCGTAATCGCGCAAAGTCTGCATCGGCAAGGCATCAGGAAACCACCACCAAAGGGTGTTGTTCAACTCAAAGGCTTTTTCGCCTTCACGGAAGGCAGCAGCGATTTCCCGCACCGCCGATGCTGCCAACCGAGACAAAGGCAATGGTGTCGGGAAGCGTCCGAGGTTGAAAGGATGGGCGATGACATCCACCAAAGGGTTGAGCGCCAAGTTGCCGTAAGCGCTGACCAAATGGCGCTGCAATTTCACCTCATCTTCAGGCGGAGCGACAGCGATGCCGACAGTGCTCCATTCAAGCCCGCAAAGGACGACATCCAGCGAACGATAAAGTTCAGGGGTGACGGTCGTTTCGCCCCGCAAGTTGAGCAAGGGCGCTTCCATGCCCGCTAACACCCGCGCCCGCACCTTACCCCGAACCGCTTCCACTTCGCGCAAAAAGGCGTTCACCCAGTCGGTGTGGACATTGCCCCATCGGTCAGGTTCTAAATGGTCGGTAAGGGCGATGGCGTCCAAGCCGACGGCATCGGCTGCCCTTGCCATCTCCCAAACGCTGTCGCGCCCGTCAGAAAAAGTCGTATGGGTGTGCAAGTCGTAACGCATCGCCCATCACCTTGCGGGCGTCATCGGTCACTGGTGTTTTGCCCTTCCATCGCCCACGCCTTCAGGCGCTGCAAATCGTTTCTGGTTTGAGCGATGACTCGTTGCGCGTTCCAACCTGCATATTCGCTGTGGACGGAAATCAGCCCATCAAAGCCCATTTGGTGCAGGCAGCGGAAGAAGGCACGCCATTGGACGATGCCATCGCCGACAGGCACCACTTTCACCCGCCACGAACCTTGTTCGTTCACCCAAGCGAAATCTTTGCAGCCGACGACCCGCACTTTTTCACCGAGCCATTCCAACCCTTGCTGCCAACCCATCAAGCCCCCCTCAACGGCAAGGTGCCCCGCATCGGCGTAAGCGGCGACTCGTTGCGCATCAAAGGGACGAAGCAATTCCGCCAAGACAAAGGGCGAAGCCGTCAAGTAGGCACCCGAATGAGTGTGCACGGCGACGCAAATGCCGTAGCGTTCCGCCAGTTGGGCAAACCCGTCAAGGGAGCGGCGCACTTCGTCCATGAGCGCCCTAAGCGTCCCGAAAGTGCTGTAGCGCCAGTAGCCCAATTTGATGAATTGAACGCCGCAGTCGGTGGCGACGGTGAAGACTTCCTTGACAAACGGTTCGTTCGGGTCGGTGAAATGGGTGGTGATCATCGGGACGGAGAGGCGGAAGCGTTGGAGGGTTGCGACGGCGTGAGGAAGTTTTTGGGTGGCTTGGTCAGGTTCAATGTGCCCGTTGGGGCGGACAGTCAAGTCCACGCCGTCAAAACCCAATTCAGCGACCGCTTCGCCCAACTGTTCAAAGTTCAGTTCCTGCAAGTGCTTGGAAAACATCAGCCACTGCCACATGGTCAAGTTACCCCCTGTTTTTGCCGTTCCCATCGGACCGACAGGTAAGCCAAGAGAAAGAGCGAAAAAGCGATTGCCATCACCAATAGGGCTTTCCATGCGACCGAGATGGTCAAGGGATTTTGCAGGATCAAAAAGTCCAACCGCCCGATGAAGAGGGAGAAGCGCCCCATGACGGTGTTGCCGAAGACGATGCCGAAGGTGAGCATCAAAAGCCATCGTCCCAAACGGGCGGGGACGCGAATGGCAGGATGGCGGTGTTCAATGCTGAAGAAGAAGTAGGTCATGACGCAGAGCAGGACGGTGACGAAGATAGCGTTGTTGACGGCGGTCTTGAAGGGAACGCCGAAGACGGGTTTGATGGAACTGTAAATTTGCGGTCCGGCTTCCAAGACGAAGGCTTTGAAGGTGTAGCCAGCGCCTAAACCCATAAGGACGCTGAGCGCCATGCGGCTCATCCAAGCAAAACGCGGGATAAGGACGGTGTAAAAGAGCAAGCCCCACACGAAGGCGAACGCCCACCACCAGCGATAACCGATGCAGTGGCGCCAATCGTCCAAGTGGATGACGACGCCCGCTTGCTGGACAGCAGGGTTCGCAACAAGTTCCAAGGCGGTGACGCCACTAAGGACGCGATAGCGCCCGACTTTTTTAAAACGCCGATAGGGTTCACCCGTGATGCGGAAATCTCGCCGCAAATCCAAAACGAATTGCCGCCAACCCACAAAGTTTGTCGGCAGTTGTGCTGTTAGCACGGCGTCTTTCTGTGTGTCGGGGTTGCGCAAGCGGATGCGAAAAGTCAACATGCCGTCGGGCACTACCTTGTCCGAGCGCAACCAAAGGCGCAAGTAATTGGGTGCCCCCCAATCGGTTGGCACCTTGGTCAAGAGCAAGCGGGGCGATTCTCGGGGCGACCAACGCCATGCCCCATCGCCTTCCCGCTTGATCGTTCGGTCCAAGACGACGCCTTTGAGTTTCGGCGACTTGTCAAAGTTGGCGATGACGCCACTGCTTTCCGTCATCATCGCCCGCCACCAAACAGGTTCCAAAACATCGCGGATGGCGATGAACAAGCCATAACCGACAGCCAAACCGATGAAGAAATGTTCCAGCAACCGATAGAGGCGATTTTCGGCGTAAAGGATCGTCAAGATGCCGAGGGTGCAGAAAGCGCCGAGCCAATAGATAGCGGCAAGCAATCGGTCTTCAGCGATCGTTGGCAACATGCCCTCTCCCCCTTCACAGACGCTGCGCCGAGGGGCGGCGGGAAAGCCACATCCCCAAGTTGCCCAGCAAAATCAGGATGATGACAAGGGCGTGGGCGACCGATTGGGCGACCATCCCGCGCATGCCCAACCCGTTTTGTTGCAGCAATGCCTCATATTCGGCAGCCCCCTTGAGCCCGGGCAAAATGCCCACCAATTGTTTGGCTTCCATGTAAGGGAACAACTCAGGGACGATGATGCCTGTGCAACCTTCAATGAGGGGCACTTTGAACTGCGCCCAAAAAGTTTGCACATAGTAGGGCAAAACCCCCGAACCCGTGAAGATAGCGACCAAACTGACATCTTGAGCGGATCGGACTTGCCTCATCATGGGCAGTTCCGACAAGGGAATGCGTTTGGTGTCCGTCGGGAAAGTTTCCCAGACACTGCGCCCCATCCGTTCCAAAGTCGGTGCACCGCCGGGCAAATAACCCAAGTTGACATAATCGCGCCCGTATTTGTAGCCGTATTTTTCGCCGATAGTGCGGGCGTAAAGTTCGGCAATGGTCACCCCTTGGGGAGCGATCAGGCTTAAGATGACGAACTTCTTTTTGCGCCGCATCAGGTGTTCCAAGACCGCCCGCAGTTGCGGTCCGTTCTCGCCGACAGTGCCCGTGTCAAAATCGGCGGCAATCAAAACGACTTTCTCATCGGGCACATTTTCTACCGCCTTGAAAGCGGCTTGGGTGGGCGGCGTCGGGATTTGCGGCATCCTCAATTGCAAGACGATGGGTAAGGTCAATGCCGCTGCGACAGCAAGGTAGATGTAGCGGCGATCAATGTCTTGGAAACGGACAAGCCAACGGGCGAAGTCGTCCATGACCGACCCCTCCTATTGCCCTCCGACGGTGAAAGTGCGTTCCAAACTCAGGATGATGCGCACCGCCATCGCCAAAGAGCCGACCCACAAGCCGAAAACGATTGCCCGCATCGTTGGGGCATTCACTTGCGTTTGCAACCAGTGGGAAAGTTTCTCTAACCGCAACCAAGCCAACGGACTTTGTTCAGGAATCCAGCCCGTCAACCATTGTTGACCGATGGGCACATTCGCCAACATGACGACGATCGCTGTCGCCATCAACAAACCGGCTTCCAAAGTGCGGATGCGGAAAGCCCGATAAGCGGCGCTGACGATAAAGAAAGCCAGCAAGGCGAAGATGGTGGCGTTGAGGGATTGGAGGGCGCCTTCAAAGAAGAGGCGAAAGGCTGCATCCCAAAAGCCCACCGTCCCGATGGCTTCTTTGGGCACTGCCTGCGCCCAAAGGGTAGGTTTGTAGTGGGAAATCAAGCCAATGACCAACATCAGCAGGAAGCCAGAAAAAAAGGCGAGGCTAAAAGGGGCATTGGAAGTCCAGCGCAGCAAATGCCGCCCGTGAATGATCAACAGGTTGATGATGCCCAAGCCGAAGGTGAAGGCTGCCATCAACCTCAGGAAATCGGCGACAGAGTTTTGCCAAGGTGTCAGGAAGTTGTGATAGGGGATGAAAAACTCCAACGGGAAATAAAGCCCTGCAAGGAAAGTCAAGACGGCGATGACCCTGTGGCGAAGGGATGGGGCGAGTTGATGGAGGAACGCCAAAATTGCAACGCTGACCAAAATCGCCCCCACGACGAGCAGACCGCTCACCCAAAGATTGCGCACAGGCTCCAGCATCGGAGGTCACCCCTTTCTCGCCCCTCATTCAAGTCGGGAAGGTCAAAAACTTCACGATGATGGGAGGTAGCCATTTCATGCCCACCGTCGCCGCTAAGATGAAGGTGGCAAGGGCGATGCGGCAAATATCCTGCCCCCACACGCTCCCGACCAAGATCGGTTCTTTGGTCAAGTAAGCCGTGACGGCATAGTATTCCTCACCGATGACGGTGAAATCGCAGGCGGCGATGAAGAAGGGAATTTGGAGCGTGGACGGAGTGCCAGCGATTTGGATCGCCCCCAACCGTTGACCGATTTCCGCCAAAATCAACGATTCAGCGGCGAAGTTGCCGAAGAAAAAGGACGATGCTACCCGCTCCCGCTCCATCAACCCGATGACGCCCGACGCGAAGGCGAATTGCTCGCCCGATAAAAATCGCACATCTTCAGGGCGGAAGACATCGCCAGCCCCTGCTTCTGCGTAGGCTTCCCGCAACACCTGTTCCGCCATCGTCAAAATCACCGTGTTGGTGACGGGGACGATGACGCGGTTGCGGTAGCGGGCAGCCGAGCGGGCGATGTGACCGGCGATGGCGATGGCTTGAAAAGTGGGGACATCAATGTCCGCTAACCCAGGCACAAACAAGATAGGACGCCCCATCTCCACCGCTCGTCCGACAGCCTCTTCCATCGCATCAATGGCGGGGAGTCGTCGGATATGAAGTTGCCTGCCTCGCGCCGAAAGCCAAATGCCCAACCCCACCATCGCTGTCAACACCCATACCAACCAAGGATAAACGGTGCCCCAATCGGCGTGCTCCATCAACCCCTCACCCCTTCGGGCGAACCGTTTTTGCGCTCGCTCAGGGCTTCAATGCGCCGAATGAGCCGCTCAATTTGCGTCGGGTCGGAAAGTAATTCGCCCAACGCGTTCGTCCTTTGAACGCCCCAGAAAAGCGCCCAGATCGGCATCGTCATCCAAACGGCGTGCCCTAACAAGTTCGCCAAAGGTTTGTGCATCTCCAAAAACAAGATGGCAGGCACTTCCATCCCTCGCCGAACGACCGCCTGAGCGACTTGCTCTAACAACTCTTCCTGCCACTGCTGGCTCATCGCCTTCATCCCCCAAAGTAGATGCGAAAGATGATTGCCAACACGCCTGAAAGAATCATCAACATGAAACCGAACAGCCATTTTTCCAGTCGGTCTAACCGCTGTTCCAATCGGTCTATCCGCTGCTCCAACTGCTGAAAACGCTGGTCGGTTCGCTTCTCTAACTCCTGAAGGCGCTGGTCAAAGTGCTGCTCCAACTGTTGGAAGCGCTGCTCCGTTCGCCTCTCCATCTTTTGGAAGCGTTCCTCGGTTCGCCTCTCCAACTCTTGAAAGCGCTCATCCGCTCGCTTCTCACCCTCCTCTATGCGCTGATAGACCTGCTGGAAGCGTTCATCCATTCGCCTCTCCAACTCTTGAAAGCGCTCATCCGCTCGCTTCTCACCCTCCTCTATGCGCTGATAGACCTGCTGGAAGCGTTCATCCATTCGCCTCTCCAACTCTTGAAAGCGCTCATCCGCTCGCTTCTCACCCTCCTCTATGCGCTGATAGACCTGCTGGAAGCGTTCCTCGGTTCGCTTCTCCAACTCTTGGAAGCGTTGGTCTATTCGCTGCTCCAACTGCTGGAAGCGTTCCTCGGTTCGCTTCTCCAACTCTTGAAAGCGTTGGTCTATTCGTTTTTCCATTTCCTGAAAACGCTGGTCGGTGCGCTTCTCCAACTCCTGAAGGCGCTCGTTGATTCGCTTCTCTAACTCTTGGAAGCGCTGGTCGGTTCGTTTTTCGCCTTCGTCTATGCGCTGAAGGACGAGTTGGATTTGGGCTTCAAAGTAGCGCTCAAAGTAGGGGGGCAATTCTACGGCAAACGGTCCGAGGACTTTGGCGAAGGCGCGCAAGAGGCGCTCCGCCTCCTCTTCCGTCACCTGAAGGACATTCGCTAATTCTGCGACGATGCTCTCTCGGTTCATCGCCATCCCCTCTGGCGGTCGGTCACTTCGTGCACGAAGTCCACCAACCGAGCGACGATGGACGGATCGGTTTGAGGCAAGATGCCATGCCCCAAATTGAAGATGTGCCCCGCTTTGCCTTTCGTCCGTCGCAAGATGTTCATAGTGTGTCGCTCCACGACCGCCCAATCCGCCAACAACACGGCGGGATCAAGGTTGCCTTGCACGGCGACGGCGAAGTCCAAGGCTTGCCACGCTTCGTCCAACGGGACGCGCCAATCCAACCCGATGACTTCGCTCCCCGCTTGGCGCATCAGCGGCAACAAAGTCGCCGTTCCTGTCCCGAAGAGGATGCGAGGCACCCTTAAGGGCGCTGTGCGTTCAAAAAGTTGGCACATGTGGGGCAGGACGAACTCGCAATAGTCCGTCGGGCTTAAACAGCCGACCCAACTGTCAAAAATCTGAACGGCATCCGCTCCTGCCTGCACTTGAGCGGTGATGTAACGGACGACCGTTTCGGTTAATTTCGCCATGAGTTGGTGCCAAGCCTTGGGATGGCGAAACATGAAGGCGCGGGTCTGGGCGAAATCGCGGGACGGTCCACCTTCCACCAAGTAACTCGCCAGCGTAAACGGTGCCCCTGCGAAACCGATGAGGGGCAATCCGTTCAACTCCCCCTTGACAATCTGGATGGCTTGCATCGTCGCAGGGGCGATGGCGTCGTCATCGGGCACGGGCAACTTTTGAACATCGTCAGGGGAACGGATGGGATGGACGATGATTGGACCGACCCCTTCCTGCACCTCAAAATCAACGCCCATCGCTTCCAACGGTGTCATCAAATCGGCGAAGATGATGGCAGCATCTACGGCGAAACGGTGCACGGGCATCAAAGTGATTTCGGCTGCCAACTCAGGATGACGGCACAATTCCATCAGCCCATAGCGTTCCCGCAGTCGGCGATATTCGGGCAGGTAGCGCCCTGCCTGCCGCATGAACCAGACAGGCGTGCAATCGGTCTCTTGGCGGTAGCAAGCCCGCAAGAAACGGTCGGTCATGGAGCCTCCATCACCCCATGCATTCTTTTTGGCGCTTTTTCTGTCGCCCTTTAGGCTTTCAGGCTATCAGGTGCGGATGCCTCCCCGTCGCCTTTGAGGCGGAGAAGGTGGCAATTCCTCCTGCCCTGGAACTTCCATCGCTGCCTGCACTTTGGGCGTCAAGAAAATGGGGGCTTTCGCCCGCAGCGCTAAGGCGATGCTGTCGGACGGGCGGGCATCCAATTCCTTAAGCCCGTCGCTGGTTCGTAGCACTAAGGTCGCATAGAAGGTGTTATCCCGCAAGTCATGGATGACGACCCGCTCCACTTTTGCCTTCACCGCTTGCAGGGCGGCATAGAAAAGGTCGTGGGTCATCGGGCGGGGGAAAGAGATGTCGTTGAGGGCAGCGGCAATGGCTAAGGCTTCTGACTCGCCGACCCAAACCCGCAACACTTTCTCGCCTTTCTCAGGGGCTAAGACGACAACTTTCGCCCCGATGGGGTCGTTGTAGACTTGCTTGACTTTCACGGGCAAAAGGTCGTCGGCGGCTTGGGCGAACCCCGATTGGCGGGCAAAGCGCCAACCCAAAACACCCGCCCCACCGAAAACTGCACCCGCCCCTGCCAACCGCAGCATCGTGCGCCGCGACAGTTTCATCACCTTTCACCTCCCTCATTGGATTGCGTCGCCGTCATTTTAGCAGCGTCTTGGTCGCTGGGGATAGGGGCGAAGTGAACGGGCAACAAGTTTTGCAAGACGAGTTTGATAGCACCTGCCACAGGCACTGCCAACACCATCCCCAAGATGCCCATCATCGTCCCGCCTGCTGTCACGGCAAAAAGAACCGTCAAGGGATGCAAGCCCACTCGTTGACCGACGACGCGGGGCATGACGAGCCAGTCAAAGGCTTGATTGATGGCGATCAGCCCGACCGCCACGATGATGGCGCAAAGGGCAGGATGGTGTTGTGCCGTCGTGTAAGCCGCCAACGCTCCTGTCAAAGTTGTCACCAACGCCCCGAAGTAAGGGACGGCGTAAGAGGTGCCGCCCAATGCCCCGATGGCTAAAGCAAATTGCATCCCGAACACCTGTTGACAAACCGTCAGGAAGGCGATGTCGGTGATGCCGACGACAAGGCAAAGGGCGAGGTAACCCCGCACATAACGCCCGACCAAAGCGCCGATGTCGCGGGCTAAATTCGCCCCGACCTCCCGATATTCAGGCGGCACCCACCATCGCACGCGCTCCCGAAGGGGGTCGTAAATTTGCAGGGCGTAAAAGGCGATGAGGGGCACAAGGATGAGGGAAAGAAGCCCCGAAAGGGAAGATAGGACGCCTTGCAAGGAAGCGAGTAGCCATTTGCCCAATTGCTCGCCGACCTGTTGTAGCGATTGCTCCACGAAGGGAGGCAAATCGCCCTTCAAGATGCGCCGCTCTATGGTGTCAAGCAATTCTTGTGCCAGCAGGTAGTAGCGTCCCTTCGGGGGCAGGCAACCTTGCACTAACTCCATCGCTTGCCCGATCAGCGGTGGGAGAACCAGCAGCAAAACAGAGAACGCCAGCAAAGCGAAGAGGAGAAAGATGACCGTGGTCGCCATCCCCCTTGACAACCCCCGCTCCTGCAGGCGATCCACGAGGGGGTCTAAAAGGTAAGCGAGGAAGAAGCCCAACAAAAAGAGGGGAAGGATGGAACGGATGCGCCAGAGAAAAAGGGCGACCACGAAAAGCCCGATGAGAAGGGCGAGGCGACGCAACCATCGCACCTGTTCGGGCGTCCAAGGGCTGGTGGGTTGACTCGTCCTTGCCTCATCGCCCATCGCCTTCATCTTCTCCCTCTTCTGGGGGACGCTGTTTTCGGCGCCGCCGTTTAAGAGGCGCCATCGCTTCTTCGCCCTTGATGTTCAACTGCCCCCGCAAATACGCCTGCATCTTTTGCAGCGCCCGCCGCAAAAGCCGAGAGACATGCATTTGGGAGATGCCGATTTGTTGGGCGATTTGTTGCTGGGTCAGGTCGTCGTAAAAGCGCATCTGGACGATTTTTCGCTCCCGCTCGTCTAAAACGCTCATCGCTTCCTCCAGCAACTGCCGTTTCTGCCATCGCTCCATCTCCTCGTTTTCCGACGCCGCCAGCAATTCGGCGAGGGATTGGGGTCGGTCATCGTCGTCGCTCATCATCTCCTGCTCCAACGACATGACCTCGTAAGCGTTGGCAGCCTCTAAGGCTTCAATGACTTGCTCCTCGCTGACGCCCAATTCCTGTGCCAACTCCGCCATCGTCGGCGGTCGCCCCAATTGTTGCGTCAGGGCATCTATGAGTTTGTAGGCGCGCTGGTTGAGTTCCTGAAGCCCACGCGGTAAATGCATCGTCCAAGCGGCGTCCCGAAAATGGCGCTTCAATTCGCCCAAGATGGTCGGGATGGCGAAAGTGATGAACTTCGTCCCCCGATCGGGGTCGTAACGGTCAACGGCGTTGATAAGCCCGTAAAGGGCGACTTGAATGAGGTCTTCTAAGGGTTCGCCCCGCCCCATGAACCGACGGGCTAATGCCTTCGCCAAATCCATGTGGCGAAAGATCAACTCATCCCGCACCTTCGGGTCACGGGTTTGTTTCCAAAGCCGAAACAATTCGTCGGTGTCCATTTGGCGCAATTGCCAATCGGTCATCGCCCCCGCCCCCGTTGCCGTCAACTCGTTCGGCGCTTGATCATTCGGACAACCGTCCCTTGCCCCTCTTGGGACTGGAAAATCACTTCGTCCATGACCGCCCGCATGATCATCATCCCCAAGTTCATTCGCGCCCCGCTGGGGATGCCTCGCCCCAAATCCCGCACCTCAATGACGAGGGCGTTCTGCTCCGCCCAGCAACAAACGGTGAAATGCTTGCCTTGCCGATCCTCATAGGCGTGCTGAAGGACATTGGTGCACGCTTCCGAAACCGCCAACTTGATGTCTTCCATCTCGTCCACGCCAAAGCCCAGTTGCGATGCGAAGGTGGCGCATGCCAATCGGGCGACATTAATCAGTTCAGGTTCGCACGCCAATTGCAATTCCATCCGCCATTGCCCGACGGTCGGTGGCAGGCTGACAGGCGTCGCCACCCGTTCGCTGACGGACGGTTGCGGCGTGATGGGCTGAACCTCCAAGCGTTCCCGCTCTTCCGCTATCCGCCATTCTGTCAAGGCGTCGCTGACGGTCGGGAAGTTGGGTAAGGTGTCCAACAAGCCGAGGGTTTCCAGCAATTTGCGCAAGCGGGGTTGCCGAAGGACGACGGCAAATTTCAGGTTGTTGTTCTCCGCCTCGCCCCACGCCCGCATCAACGCCCCGATGCCCGAACTGTCCATGAAATCCACGCCGTCCAAGACGACGATAAGCCCTCGCTCCGCTTGGCGAATGGCGTTGTCCAATGCTTCCCGCACTTCGTCTTGCACGGCAGCGTCCAAAGTGCCGTGAAACTCTAAGACGACAACGCCCGTTTCTGGCTCACGGGTCGCGATGCGCAACGGCATCGGTCATCACCTCGCTCCGTCGCCTGCCGAAGTGCCGCCCCTTTTTTACCCGCTTCTCCCTTGCCCTACCCTGATTGGCTAAAGCCCTTTCACGGGCGTCCCGTAAGGGATCAGGACAGGCACGGGGCGCGCCGACTCTACTCCCACGATTTTCCATGCGTCACCGACTTGACGGACACGAAAAGTTTGTCGCTCCGTTCGGTCGGCGAACACAAATTCGGCGACAATGCGCCAATCCCTTTGCCCATCTTTTTTCGGTTCAAAGACAGCGATGCCCTTGACGGGAGCGATCATTTGCCGCAGGGAAGTTGAGAAAGCGCGGTCGCCTTGCTCTTGCGCCACCTTCGCCAAACGCTCCCGCAATTTGCCCGCAAAGCAATCCAAGTAGCGGCGGGCATCGCCTTCCCGACAGGCTTGCACCATCGCCCAAATCACGGCGTCGGGTTGCGTTTCCGTCGGCGGTGGAACGGTTCGCCGTTGCGTCCACCAAACGAGAGCGCCCAACACGAAGGCAGTGACGAGCATCGGAAGCCAACGCGGATGTCGCTCCATCCTTTTTCACCTACGGTTGGCGGCGCACTATCCCGACATCCAGTTGACCGCTTTGGGCGTCCACGATGACTTTTTTCAGGCGGGGCAAGATTTCTTCCATCGCCTCAAGGTAAAGCCGCGCTGCCGTCACATCCTTCGCCTTGCGATACTCCGACCAAAGTGCCAGAAAGCGAGCGGCATCGCCTTTCGCTTCAGCGATGCGTCGCTCCCGATAAGCGAGGGCTTCGTTGATGACCCGTTGCGCTTCCCCTCGCGCCTGCGGCAGGACGGTGTTGGCGTAGGTTTGGGCTTCCAGAAGGCGGCGATGGCGTGTCTGGCGCGCTTGCGTCACGGCTTCAAAAGCGTCCTTGACAGGATCAGGTGGGGCGACCCGCTCCAAAGTGACGGCGACAAGGGTGATGCCGAGGCGGTAACGCTCTTCCAAAATTCGTTGCGCCTTCCTTCGCACCCGATTTTGCAGGGCAATCTTGCCCGTCGTCATCACTTCGTCCACAGGCATTTGCGCCACTTCTTCCGCCAGCACCGTTTCCACGACCCGCCGAACGATGCCCTCGGCATCGGATGCCGCAAAAAGGAAACGGACGGGATCGTGGACGGTGAACTGGGCGACAGCACGCACGATGAGGATGTTTTGGTCACCCGTCAAAAATTGCGCCATCGCAGGGTTGGCTTGCCGCCCCATCAACGCTTCCGCCGCTTCCATCCCGATGGTCAAGCGCCGAACTTGTCGCACCTTGACCTTATCCAAGCGGGTGAAGGGAAAGGGCGGGCGATAGTGCAACCCCGGCGAGACGCGCTCCTGCCAAACCCGCCCCAACAACCGCACCACGCCGACTTCCTCACTGCCGACGATGTAAAACCCGCTGAGCAAGTAGACGAGAACGAAACCGAGAAGCCAACGCATTGGGCACCACCTTGAATGACCAATGAGTCAATGACCAATGTCCAATGACCGCAATGTCCAATGAGGCAATGGGGCAATGACCAATGAGGCAATGACCAATGAACCAATGTCCAATGAAGCAATGACCAATGGGTAAGCGTTCAGTGAGCCGATGCCCGACGGGCAGGTGATCGATGAGACTGACCATCCTTCTGCCCCTTTCGGCGATCGCCATCGCCCCAATTGCATCCGTCACGGCTACAGTCACCCCTGACCAGCATCGCGAAAACAGCCAATTCAACCATCGGTCACCCATCCATTGGTCATTCGCTCATTGGTCATTGGTCATTCGCTCATTGGTCATTCGGTCATTGCTCATTCATTTTCCGCTTCGTGCTGGCGATAATGCCGCTGAGGATGCGAACGATCTCATCGCTCTCTTGGTAAAGGCTGTTGGCTTCCGCCGCATCGCCGATCTCGGAGGCTTGACAGAGACGCAACCAGAAGCGGGTTTCACGGGCTTCCTTACGGCAAAGGCTAAGGCGGTAAAGGAAATCGCGACGAGTTGTTGCGCCGTCCGCTTCTTCCAGATTGGCGCCGACCGAAGTGGCAGACCGAAAGAGTTGCCGCCCGACTTCAACGGCATCCAAAGTGCGCGGGAAAGTCCGCACGAACCGAACGACCCTCACCGCAAATTGAAAGACCCGCTCGTAAATGTTGTAGCCTGTCCCCACCGACTCCCGCAACAACCATCGTTGCACATCACTCATTGCCTCAACCTCCCTTCCAACTTCGGTCAGTTCGCTCATTTGCCCATTGGTCATTTGCCCGTTGGTCATCGGTCATTTGCTCATTGGTCATTTGCCATTGGTCATTTGCCATTGGTCATTTGCCCATTGGTCATTGGTCATTTGCCATTGGCATTGTGCACTGGTCACTTCCTTCCTTGCGTCAACAGGCGCAGAAACTCCGAGTCGGACGACAACACGACGGTCGTTTTGTCGTCCATCGCCTTCTTGTAGGCGTCCAGCGTCCGAAGCATTTTGTAAAACTGCGGGTCGCGGGAGAAGGCTTGACCGTAGATGCGGGCGGCTTCGGCATCCCCTTCGCCCTTGATGCGTTCCGCCTGCCGATAGGCGTCGGCGAGGATGCGTTCTTTCTCTCGGTCGGCTTCCGCCTTGATGCGAGTGGCAATCTCTTCGCCTTCCGCCAAGTAGCGCTTGGCGATGCGTTCCCGTTCCGCCCGCATGCGGGCAAAGACGGCTTCTTTGTTCTGTTCGGGGAAGTTGAGCCGCTTGAGCCGAACATCCACCAACTCAATCCCGTAAAGGCGAAGGGCATTCGGGCGACATCGCTCCCGCACCGATTCCGCCAGTTCCGTCAGCGCCGTCCGTTCCCCGTTGTCGGCAACTTCTGATCGGACGGCGACCAAACGACCCAACTCGTAATTGCCCATCGCCGCCGCCAACTCCGACCAGACCAAATCGTGCAACCGCGCTTCCGCCCCCAAGTTGTCGCCGACGCTTTGCAGGAAGCGGACAGGGTCAGCGATGCGCCAGACGACGAAGGCATCCACGACGAGGTTCTTCTTGTCGCCCGTGAGCATCTCCGTCGCAGGCGGGTTGTAGATTTGCAGGCGCTTGTCAAACTTGCGCACGCTGTCTATCGGCAACCGAAGGTGCAACCCCGCATCACCGACGACCCGCACCAATTTCCCAAACCGCACGACCATCGCCCACTCCGTCTCGTCCACCGTGAAAAAGCATCGGGCGATCAGCAAGACTGCCACCACTGCCGATGCGACTTGCGCCATCCGTCGTTTCGCCAATTCGTTCATCCCTTGTCACCCCTTTGTCGCTTCAATGCGGCGGCATGGGCGTTTGGGTTTGTTGTTGCTGTTGTTGGAACAAACTTTGGACGGCTTCCGCCACGCCCAGCGACAAACCTTTCTCGTCCACGAAAAGCATCTGCTTTCGCCCGACCCGTCGGGCGTCCATGATGACCTTCGGCTTGCCTGCTAAGGTTTGCTCAATGGCTTCCAAGTAAAGGCGCACCCGCGTCACTTCGGGAAATTGACCGTAAACTTCCGACAGCATCAAAAACCGTTGGGCTTCCCCGACGGCACGAAGAGTCCGCCGCACCCGATAGGCTTCCGCGCTTTTGATTTGGGCGATGGCTTTCCCCTTTGCCAACGGAATTTGCTCGTTGCGGTAGGCTTCCGCCTGATTGACCATCGCCAGTTTCTCTTCCAACGCGCTGGCGACTCGTCGGAACGCCCCGACGACTTCCAGCGGCGGATGGACATCTTGCAAACGCACGGCGACAATCGCGATGCCAGCACGGTAACTCGCCAACCGTTCCTGCAGCCGTTGGCGGGCAACGAGTTCCAACTTCCGCCGCTCCGTCACCAAAACGGCATCCAACGGCACTTGCGCCATCAGTTCCCGCAAGACGCTCTCACCGACGACCCGCACCAACTCATCGGGCGCGCTGATGCGAAAGAGGAAATCGGCGGTGTCGGCGATGCGGTAGTGGATGACGGCGTTGACCGCCACCAAGTTCTCGTCGCCCGTGACCATGAGGGCTTCGTCGGGAATTTTTCGGTAGCGCCCAAATTGGTGTGGAAAGTTCCATTCGTAAGCGAAAGGCTCTTGACCCCGCTGCTTTGGCGGGACGGTGCGGAAGCCAATCTCCACCCGCCGAATTTCTCCCTTGCGCACCTTCGTCAATTTCGTCAAAGGCGTCGGCAAGCGGTAGTGAATGCCCGGCGGCACATCTTCGGCGACCAACCGCCCAAACCGCTGCACGAGTGCCACTTCGTCGGGACGGACGAGGTAAATCCCCGAAAGAAGCCAGAAAATGCCCAATGAGCCGATGACCAATGAAATGGCGAGGCGAGGGTGATGGCGGGCGAAGGCGCAAAGAGTTGTCCATCGGGCGGAAAGCCATTCCCCAAGTTGCGACGAACGCTGTCGGAGTGGCTCACGGATGAAGCGGAAATCTGTCAGCAAGCGCAGCGAGTTGAGGACAACGAGCAAGGAGGCGATTTGGTGCATGACGGCAGCGCCGACAGGTTTGAGGATGCCTGCCGCCGCCAAAAGGACGCCCAAAGCGTTGACGCCGATGGCGAAAAGCAGAAGGTTTTGGCGGATGGTGCGCAAAGTGCGACGGCTGACTTCAATGGCTTCGGGCAAACGGCGCAAATCGTCGGTCATCAACACGATGTCGGCGGCTTCAATGGTGATGTCCATCCCGATGCCACCCAAAGCGATGCCCACATCGGCAGCCGTCAAAACGGGGGCGTCATTGATGCCATCCCCGACCATCGCCACCTTTCGCCCTTGCCCCTGCCATCGCCGAACGATTGCCACCTTGTCTTGCGGCAGCAATTCAGCGTGCACTTCGTCAACGCCCACTTGCTGGGCGATGCGCTTCGCCACCGACGCATGGTCGCCCGTCAGCAATGCGAGGTGGGAAATGCCCAACGCTTTCAGTTGCGCTATGACTTGGCTCGCTTCCGAACGCAGTGGGTCGGCGAGGGCAAAGATGGCGAAGGGTCTGCCATCGCAAGCGCCCAAAAGCGTCGTGTAACCTTGCTCCGCCAGTTCGTCCAAAAGGTGCTGCGTTTCGTCATCCAGTTCGCCAATCTGCTCGGCGATGAAGTTGCGACTGCCCACCAGCACCGTCGCCCCATCCACGATTGCCCGAACGCCCAAGCCGGGCAGCGCCTGAAAATCTTGAACGGGCGGCAAGGTCAAGGAGCGCTCTCGCGCCGCCGTCACGAGGGCGCGGGCGAGAACATGCTCGGAGGTTTGCTCGGCAGCAGCGGCAACCCGCAAGGCTTCGCTTGCATCCACGCCACCGAGCGGGATGATGCGTTGCAATTTGGGTCGCCCTTCCGTTAGAGTGCCCGTTTTGTCCAAAGCGAGGCAATCCGCTTCAGCCAGTTGCTCCAAATAGACGCCGCCCTTGACCAAAACGCCGCTGCGTGCCAATCGCCCCAACGCCGCCACGACCGCCGTCGGCGTCGCCAAAATCATCGCGCAAGGACAAGCGACGATGAGCACGGAGACGACCCGCAACCAAGTTTGGGCAGCGTCCAACCCCAAAACGAACCGCACGAGGACGAAAGTCAACCCACCGACCGCCAGCAAAACGGGCACGAACCATTGGGCGTAACGGTCGGCGAGGCGCTGGACTTTGCCCTTCTTCTCCTGCGCTTCCTGAACGAGTTGGGCGATTTGCCCCAACTTGGTATCGTCGCCGATCCGCACCGTGCGAATTTCCAGAACCCCAAACTCATTGAGCGTGCCCGCAAAGACTTCATCGCCGACGGTTTTGTCAACGGGAACGGACTCACCTGTCAGGGGCGCTTGATTGACCGACGAACGCCCCGCCACAACCACGCCGTCAACGGGGATGCGCTCGCCGGGGCGAACGAGCACGATGTCGCCAACTTGCACCTTCTCTATCGGCACTTCCACTTCGCCGCCATCACGGCGGACGCGTGCCGTTTTGGGCGCCAGTTCCAGCAACTTCTCCAAAGCGCTGTGGGTTTTGGTGACGGCGTAATGCTCCAGTGCACCGCCGATGAGCATGATGAAGATGACTTCGGCGGCGGCGAGGTATTCGCCAAGAAGCAAGGCAGCGATGGCGGCGAGGGAGACGGCGAGGTCAGCGCCGATGCGCCGATGCAAAAGCAACTCAGAAAACGACTCGTAAAAAATCCGCCAGCCTCCGATGACCGTCAACAGCACCGCCGTGTCCAAGTTCGTGCCAGGCAAGGTTTTAAAGATGCCCAGTGCATTGAGCAAAATCCCGCCACCAACCGCTCCTATGAAGGCAATTTCTCGCCGACTCAATTGCTCATGTTCATCACCCATGCTAATCACCGCTCGCGCTCGTAATAAAAGGCGACGATGACGCCGGCGATCGGACCGAGCACCTTAGCGACCTCAGAAAGCAACCTGACAGCGTCGTCCATTGTTCGGATAAAGAACAGGCTGACGACAATAACGACGGCATAAAGAGTAAAA
>Ga0079998_114876_pt1 | contig 18170 bp, 26 predicted proteins | sample PerSpoBPS_BMetaG_FD_69201 | JGI IMG/M metagenome (GOLD analysis project Ga0079998, IMG submission 69201) | Thermal spring microbial communities from Yellowstone National Park, Wyoming, USA - Perpetual Spouter B (PS_B) MetaG (SPADES assembly)... | ecosystem: Environmental > Aquatic > Thermal... | reverse complement strand
AAAAAACAGCGTATCAATATCATCAATTGTCAACTTAACATTTAATTCATTAAACGTTTATTCCAACGTTTACAACTTTTGGTTTTTCACATATCCATTAACAACAAATGTTACAAATTCGCTGAATATGATAATTGCAGCGGGCAAAAATCAGAAGAATGTTTTGAAAAATGTTTACACTTTTATTGTCAATAACGTGAAGCAAATCAACCCCAGACTTTACGAAATAAGCGGTTACTCATCGGGTTACAAAATACATGGTGCACAAATTGTGAACATTGAATTCAAAAATAAACGTGCAGATGAAATTATGGAAAGTTTGATATCATCGCATACTGACTTAACGGTCATAAATGCTGTTGATACGTCAAATTTGACGACAATAAATTATGTTGCAAATGGTTCATTGTTTGTCATACTTAACGATTTGGCAACAAGGTATAACTTAACATTCTTTACGATACACGATTATGTTGTTTTAACCAACAATGTTCGTATTGATTACAACCGCCAGATTGATTCTGTTTTTGCAAAACCACAGTTAAACAAAAGTGATTTTGACAAGTACAGCAAAATCATAAATTCTGGAGTCTCAACGGAAGATACAAAAATTGAGACATTCACGGGAGATGGTTCAACAACAGAGTTCACATTAAAATTCAAACCATTAGCAACCGAAGTTTCAGTCGATTCGTCATTACTGGAATTAAATGTTGATTACAAAGTTGATGACAACAAAATTATATTTAATACACCTCCCGCATCGGGTTCAACAATAAGTGTTAAATATACGTACAACTTAATGATTACAGCAAGTGCAGATAAAGCACCAACATCGGTTAATGTCAATACAAAAAGAAATTACTTACCGTATTCCGATTATCAAACTCTGGTTCTGATGGCGGTCCAAGATTTGCAACAGTCAACCAAAAAAGCTTATCAGTTTATTCTGCCGACCCGCTTTGATTTGCGACCAAGTGAAATTTACACGATTAAGTTCATAAATTATTACGATTACCACTTGCACATTTACAATGAAAACTTTACTGAATATGTCAATAATGTCATCCCCGCAATAACGGGGAACGTTTATACAACAATCGGTTACCAGTATTCAAATGTTGATTTCATCAAAAAAGCATTGAAACTTGAAAATGATGGTGTTGTACAGTACAACTTTATGTCATTTATACCATCCGATAATTGGTTAATACGTGTAATTATTCAAACACCATCAAATCCATCAAGTGCGACAACAATAATGTCATTTGGTAACTGCAGTTTTGTGTTAAACACATCGGGCGCCATTGATATCAAAATTGGTCCAACAACAATTGCAACACTACCCGCAACACCAGACTGGCGAATTATCGTAATTCAGTATTTAAATGGTACGTATTCAGTGTATCAAAATTTGTCGCTGATTGGTACAAACTCAACAGCATCGAACATAACATCAGTAAATTCATTAACCATAAATGCACCATGCGTATTCGACTCATTTGTTTGGATTAAAAATTACACACAATTATCAAACGATGTATACGCAATTTCATCAAATACTGCAGACTTGGATTTTAACATCATTCGTGGTACTCTTCGTGCATTTGATTATGATGGACGATTATTCAATGCATCGTTTGTTGACTTTGACCCAAACTTGATGGATATTCAACAGCGTATTACCAAACGTCTTGAGTCACTTGAGTCTTTGGTTTTGCGACAATCAAACGTGCAAAACAGCACGTCAAATGTTGAAAATATAATCATGAGTGATTTGATTCAATTGTTGGGAACAAATGCACAAAACAATGCCGAGAATATGTCAGTTAATGATGCCACAACACCATCAAACCATCGTTATGATGGCGGCAGAACTTACAACGATGCAATTTGGGATTATACGATTTTGTGATTTAAATCAACACCAAAAATTTTATTAATCGCAAAAACCAAAATATTCATAATACCCACCTCCCCGATTGGACGGTTCGTTGGGGATTTTCCCAATGAATCGTCCAATTATTTTTGTTTGTCGGGCGGGTCCGAAAATTGGTCAAACAGCAGTTGTGTTAAACAATTGGTCCAACAACAATTGTGTTAAACAGTTGGTCCAACAGCAGTTGTGTTAAAAAATTGGTCCATCAAATATTTATACTGAATTTACAACTTTAACACCATGACTGAAATTTCAGATGGTATCAAACTTATTGGTTCAATCATCATTTACGATTTGAATCACAACATTGTTGCAACCGCCAAGAATTTGATTGTTGATGTTGGCAAAACTGCATTGGCACAAATTTTGCAACAAACATCAAGTTCATCGCCATTTCTGTATATCGCCCAGATTGGTGTTGGCGATTCGTCAACCGCACCCGCCAGCAACCAAACGGATTTGTTGGGTACCAACAAACTCTGGCAGAATATTTCGGCACGAATATCGGTTGGGACAACTGCATATTTTTCTGCGAATTTTGATTACTCAACTGCCAACTTCACATGGCGAGAAGTGGGTTTACGTGCGTATGATGGGTCGAATTATAAAATGATTTCCCGTTTGGTTTTACCATCGGCAATAAACAAAACATCATCCGTGTACTACACGGTTGAATATCGTTTAACAATTGTTTAATCAACGTCGTTTGACAATTATCTTTGGCGCCATTTATTTATTTGTGTTCACATAAACATTAATCATGCCATTGCCACAGATTACCATTGAAAACTTAATTGATTTTTACGTTGAAAAATTTGGTGCATTGTTAAAAACCGAGATGGGTAATGATTACATTATCCGAATTTACAAAACCATGACCGCCGAGGTAAGTGTTATTCCAAAAATGTTGGTTGGTGTCGTCGTGATAAACAGAGCAAGCACAACAAACATATCCATCGGTAAAGACGCATATCAAGAAAATTATATTTTGGAATTTTACATTGGCATAAATACAAACGAGAGCGAGTTAAAACGTGCAGTTAATCAAATCATAAATTACATTAAACGAAAGGATTTTGAATTTGACTTAATGACCAATTTTTCCGATGTGATTGGCGCCATAAATTCCAATTGGTATGTTGAAACAAATTATGACAATGAATATCGTTTCCATATTGCAAAAATAAGTGTTGATTTCTTTGTGGTTAAAGTGTAATGTCAAACTGTTTCTGGCTTTGCGGGTTGACTGCCAAGTTGTATTTCGCTCTGTGGTTCACCCGATATTGGTATTTCATTGATTTCGGCAACACCGCCAATGTTACTACCAATGTCACCAGTTCCAAAACTCTTTGCAGTTAATGCATGTGTTTCAACACCAACAACCAACTCGGGGTTAACAATTTCGTACTGCAGTCTGCCGAATTGGTCGCTGTAAATGCGCAATTTATAACCGAATTGAGTTAACTGTTGGACAACTTGCAAAACCTTTTGGTTATATTCAACGATTCGCATCATGTCCATGATTTCAACATCACGCAGTTGAATTATGTACGGCAACTCAAGAACGTCACAAATTTGCATCAATGCGGAATTGATAATCTGTTGGTAACCCGCCAACGAACGATTTGTGATTACAACTTGCAAACCCTCGGCGTTTAAACCGCCGACGCCACGCAAGTCATTGTTGAAAATTGGTGCAATGCCGTAAAATGCGGAAATTTTTGAAATCATTTCGTCACGCAATTTGGTCATATCCGTTTCCTTGAGTGTTGCGGATAAATCAATAACTTCGATAAATTTCTCTGCGGGGAATTTTGAATCAACCGCAATGAATGGGATACCTCCCGTATCAAATGCATTCTTGATTGCTGACTGTATTGTTGCCACCAAATTTCGCTCGTGCCCACGAATTACAACAAGGGCATTTGGCGAGCGTTGCAGATTGTATGAATTTGAAATCCAAGTTTCATGCGCCAGCAGTATTGACAAATAATTGTACAGTGCCAAAATCGGTGGAACACCGAAGTAACCGCTGGTCGACCATTTTTTGATATGAATGATTTCGTTAAATGTGTAAAATGTTTCTTGATTGTTTGGATTCAAACCAACCATATGCGTTGGTTTAACAGTATAAACAGCGGGATAAAGTGGTTCGCCACACTCAATGCACGTTAACAAATTGCGCAATTCATCATCGGTTGATAACTCAATTTCTTTTTGGTTAATTTTAACTAAACGACTGCGGTGATTTTTGCAAAACGCAAGGAAAAAGCCCGCATCATCGTATGCCAATTTGCCATTTGAGATGTTTATTGATACAAAGTTTGGTGGGATTTTGAAAATGTTAAATGTACTGTCTGTTTTCTGCACGGTCAGAAAGCCATTTCCGAAAATTAACAAGTCCAAAAGTGCAGAGGATAAAACGTCAGTCAGAGTCTGACCGTGAATGTTAATTTTGGAATTTAATAAATCAAACGATAAAGACTCAAGTTGCTCAGCTTTTATGTTATTTTCAAACCCGCTTTTGGGTTTAATAACATACCCATTTCGGAAAACTTCAGATACGATGCGGTCAACAATCAGTCGCCAAATTGCTGAATGTGTGTAAAAAAATACGGATAAATCGTAAAGACTTTCAACTGACTTTATTCCATATGGTGTTTGTTTTTCGGCGAGTGAATTTGGTAATATCAAACCGCCGACCGATGTTATTTTGTTTGCGGATGAAAATAATGACTTAAATTTGTCAAATACCGAAACCATGAGTACATTACCGTACCCGTTCATAAATATATTTATCTTTTGGTTGATAATATGTACCATGCCAACATATATTACTGCAAATGATGTGTTATCATTTCTCGGCATTGAACAGCATGCCGACGACCCACCAGCCAGATGGAATGAATTGGTAAGTTGGGTTAATGCCCGAATCGACGAAGCCGAGGCACAACTCGAAGATATCTGTAAAACTGCGTGGGTTACAAAAACAAAAACCGATGTAATTCAAAACAATCAACGTGCAACATGGCGTGGGAAATTATGTCATTTGGTTTATACACTTTACAAACCAATTATATCAGTAACCGAGATTCAAGTCAATATTTTCGGGTCATGGAAAACAGTTGACGTTTCACAGTGTGAAATCATAAATAATTTGGGCGCCATTTACATTCCATTCATGGGATTTGTTTCGCCAACTCATCAATTCAAAATTACGTATACTTATGGTTTCAACTCAGTGCCACATGATGTGCGTGGTGCATTAATTCGCATGACTGCAAAGGAATTGGTTAACACACAACAAATACATGTGTTTTTGCCAACATCACTTCAGTTAACAAATGCAATTGAAAAATGGGATGAGTATATTAACAATACAATTTCCCGATGGTCATTCCCGCAGATTGTATCAATATGATTTTTAATGACAATAAGAATGTTTGCGATATCAATAACGGTTGGTATAAAGAAGTCATGTTAAATTTTTTTGAGTTGAATTTTTGATACATTCTGCCCAAAAAGTATGAATTAAGTAAGTAACAAACGAATTTAAATTTTATACACGTCAACACCGCAAACTTTATTTACATGTTTTTGCAAGTGTAATTTATGAAATTCGTAAAAAATGTGATAAGTTGGGACAAAACAAATGAGTTTGTAATTGTTGATATTTATGATGTTCAACGCTGCTATATTTGTGGCGCCGAATGTCACCAAGATGATTGGCATCCAAAATTATGGCATTGCGAAAACAATCATACAGTTGAAATCCCATGTGCTGATTGGTTCATCGTTTTTACCGTACGACCAAAACATGAAATAAAAATAACCAAAAACAAACCAATTGGTAAAACATCGGTCGGTCGTGGGTCTTGGACCCCCGAGACCGAAAATGACACAAACTTGAGATTGAATGAACAGCTGCTGCGATTTGACTATGTGCATGAAATTAAAGAAATGTTTGGTACTTACCTTTCTGACTTGATTACATGTGTTGCTTCCACTGATTGATTAATAACAAATAAACATCGTCCATCAATGAATTCAAATTTTGTGCGTACGTCTCAATTTTTTGAACAACACGACTGAATTCGTCAAATACGTATTCGTATGCATCGTTGGTATCAAACTCGGCATCATCAGCGTTAATATCTGCATTGGACATCAAATCATGGTAATAATCAATCAATTCCCGTGAAGTGTACACCTCATCGGCGGCCCTTTGCAACATTGAAACTGTGTCCTTAAAGATTGTAAATTTATGTTTGTCAATAAAATCAACAATAAAATCCTTGAATTTGTGAAGTGTTTTTAAAACATCATCATAATCACGTGCAACGAAATCAGATTCAAAGTCCTCTGGGTAATATTGGGAAAAATCAATTACTGCACCATCTGAATACCATTTTTTGAATTCGTCATAAACTTTAAAGAAAGTTTCAAAATCAATTTTATTGGAACCAATTTTAATTTTATCAATTTGTGACGGGTCCGTTTCAATTAAAGTCTGAAGTTTGGACAGCAGTTTGTATATCTCATCGTTAACATGCAATATAACCGTTTTAAAACTTTCAAACTGTCGGCGGTCCAAATTACCAAAATCATAATCGTCGTTTAATAACGATTCCTTAAGTTTATCGTGCAATGTTAATGCAAAATAATGTAATTCGCCCAAGAAAGGTGATAAAACGCTGGCATCAATATGGTTTATCTGCTCAATTATGTCAATTAATTCAGCCATTAATGTTATGGTATCCTTAACTTTTTGTTCGTTAAATATTAAATTGTCAAACAGTGACAGCAGTTGTGAATTGACATTATAAAGTGATTGCAACCAACCAGCAATTTCAAGAATGTTTGGCATAAGAATTAATGATCAAAACAAGTTTAAAAATTATTTCGGTCATTAATATTTTTGATACCATAATCATCCAACAGCTTGTTGGACCAATTTTCCAATTCACCGTAAAATTAAAATCATAATGCGTCACATGCGATAAACGCAAATATAAATTTAAACAAAATAAAGAAATGAATTTGATGGCGTTTATTGTGCTGGTGGTTGTGGTGTTAAGTCACCAATTTCTGTTAAGTCAAATTGATTTGCAAGTATTGGAAATGCAGACTTGAGTATAACTGCCAATGGAACTGCGGTTGAATACTTCTTCTTGGCATCAAAATCGTAAATTATAAATTTAATCATTGATGTGTTCCTTGCCTTTGTCTTAAACTGTCTGGCAAATATAAGTGCGTTCTTTCCGTCAACGATAAACTTTATTGAATCATTTGCATTTCTGTTGGACCCGCCATTAAAATTGCCAGACTTATTGTTGCTGTTGTTGCCGTTGGACCCACTCCCACCAACAACAAATTTACCGCCATTATTGTTGGACTTTGCGTTTATGTTGTTACCGTATTTCTTTGCGACCATGTGATATACATATAATTATTGATAATATAAACGTTGCGGAGTTGGGCAATTTCAATCATCTTGACGGTTCAAAAGTGAGCCAGCAAAATATTGGCAATCATGATTAAATTGTGAACACAATGAATTTCGTGACGTAATCCCGTCTCGGCATCAACAAGTTCATAACGACATTTATGCAAATGGCGGAAAAATGCGTTGGTAATTCGATATATGTTCATCTTTGGTGATTCGTTTGGACCAACGGTTAAGTAATTAAACAAATTGTATTTTGAAATACCAAACACCCCCACCCGCTGTGCATCATCTGGTGAGATGCCCCATTTAACTGACAAATATTGAATGGTGTTGATAACAATTTCATAAAACTCAACTGCAGAAATTTTATCAATCATAAACTGCAAAAACGCCGAATAAAAATTCAGTATACGCTTATCAGTTACGAACATTACGGCAACCAATGCCAAATGTGGTTTTTGCGAATCATATTTAATCATGGCAACCACCGTCGGGGCCATTATCATTACATGACCCCATGAGTCTTTTCGTCACGTTTTCCCGCCATGATGTAATAATTTTTAAAATACATGCGCAACAGCAGATACAAAACAGTAAAACCAAACGTGGTATAAAATACGCCAATCCAAAAGTTGATCCAAATAACCAAAACGCCGATAATGAACAGCCCCCAACAGACCCAGAGAGTTATGTTTTGTAAATCCATGTTGTAAATAAAGTCAAAAAGCAGTATTTATTGATTGTGGTATTGGTGTTGATGAACCACAAAACATTTATTGATATATACCCCCCATTCCCCGTTTGTTGGTTCATTGGAATCGTCAATTTCCAATGAATCAACAAGTTTTCAAAATTTTCAAAATTGCCAAAATAAATTTTCAAAAATGTTTAATCAACGCCCCGAACAGCACCCCGAACAATTTCCGAACAATGCCCCGAACAATTGTTAAACAAAAATAAGTTTATGTTTGCGTTTGTGTTTGTGCTTGTGTTTGTGCGTTGCGGCCATATTTGTGCGCCGTGCCGTGCATTTATGCCCATATACTTTTGTTCGTAAAAATGCGGTAATCCAAAAGGTCCAGCAACTTTTTGATGTCAACCCCGTGCAGCTTGCCGACCAGCAACCAACCGAAAAAGTCAATAATTGAGTCATCGCTGTCAATCTTTGAAACTATCTGGCTTATTTCTTTGCTGAGTGCGATCAACAGCAAATCGTTGAGGTCACAATGAGTCAGAGTGCACCAAACAGAAACCGCAGCAAACGAAGATTCATAACTGACTGACTCCAGCAGTTGGCGGGCATGAGAATATGCAACGGCCAACTTTTCATCGCTTAAGTTTGCAACTGTGTGTAACACGGATGCGGCCAATCTGTACTCGGTTTCAGAGAGTTGGACTTGTTTTGTTGACTGCATAAAGAACATATGGTTTGAACGGTAATATAAATCAATCGGAAAAGAAACAATATTTTACTCTTGATCTGCTTTCTCTCTTTCCATTTCGTCATATACATTATCTAACTGTTGCCACTCTTCGTTGGTAAAAGTTTTATATACCCATTTTTCTTTATGGTGCTTACATAACCACAGTATAATTGACATATCCCATCTGTAATCTTTGGCTTTATATATTGCTGCTTCTCCACAGAAAAAACATACGGGTTTATAATATATTTCCATTTGATTCAGTATTTGCGCAATGGTGCTTAATTGCGGTTTATAAGTTTTTCGGCATAAAGAACATCTGAGTATATGCGAATAAACGTAATATCTTAATTTTTCAACGAAATACTTACGAATTAATTTGTTGCTTATTGAATTATATATCATTACCCATGCATCCCAATCCCATTCATTTGTTGATACAATTTCAATGCGTTCGTTTATATCTGGACTTCGACCAATATATTTAAACAATTCTTTACATTGTCCTTTTATTTCCATGATTTTGTTCACCATGATTAAAAATTGAGATTTGAGATTTGAAATTTTACAACGCTTTGCCCTTTGCAGTCTTCCATGCTTCTTCCGCTTGCATTATAAACGTTCTTGCTTTGTACAAATCTCCGCTGCTTGCGTACGATGCGGCCAAGCTTGCATATCGCTTTGCTCTGCTGGCGTACAAAAAGTCTTGATAAAATCCAGCATTAAAATAACGCAGTATTCTCTCTGCCCGTTTAATTATCTGATTTGCTGTTAACTCTGTATCTGTACTCATTGAGATATATTGCAAACATGGGTTATATAAACGTTACTTGATTCAACATCCCGTATTCATCTCCGATCAAATCATATTGACCCGTTAACTGCATGGATAATATAAATCATTTGGAAGCCGTAATGATGGAAATAATTGCCGAACACGGAGAAAAATAAACGGTTAAACCAAATTTTTTCAAACTTTAATGTTGTTACGTATCTTTCTCCACTCACGATGCAAACGCCAAAGGATGTCATCAATATTAACCCCAAGTTGGCGGGCAATTAACAATAAAGCAAAGAAATTAACAACTGCATCATCAGAATCCAATCTGAGCATGATTTTTACAACTTCAGCACTAAGAGCATTGAAAATTATATCTTCGGTATTTTGGTTTGTTAATTGTTGCCACGATGCAACAATGTTAAGCAATTTATCATCGGGAATTTGTTTAACCATCTTAACCGCCAAATCATATGCATTTTCAAGTACCTTTCGGTTGATGTTTGGTATATTTTTCAAAAATAAAATTGTGACATCGTACTGCAGCCATGTAAGTGCAGATTCCATGAAAAAACATTAACTTAACGATAATATAAAGCTTTTGGGATTAAAAACACAAAAATAAAAAATGATGGTTTTATACAACGTACTTGTCCCACTCTTCGTTCCAAACAATTACACTGTACAAATCATAACCAATTTTTTCAATTTCAGACACGTCCAATACCTTTCCTTCTGGGAGTCTTGCATTTAAAGTAAAAACAATCAGCATGTCACCGTAATCTGCCTTGATTGCAACTCTGTTTGTTGGAACGTTAATATTAAGCAACTTACTTAAAACCTCGGCTGTTGACTGATGACCAATTGCACTCTGAAAGCCGTTTTTCAGCACTTGAACTGCAGTATTTAAGTCAATTTTCTTGATTATTAAACTGCATGGTGTTGGAAACATACTTGGCGAAATGCCGTTAACCAAATAAACCATCCTCATCACCCCATCAATCTCCGTTTCTTAACTTCTCAATTCGTTTCAAATCGTTTTCGTCGGCTTTTCTTATCTGAACAACTGCCCAACCGACGGTATCGATATAATCTGGTGGTCTGTTATAATGTTCATGTTCAATTTTAATAAACGAACTTATCTGTACGTATAACATATTATTTTTTACATCATACAAAATTTCGGTATAATCATGGTCCTTGGCTGAATTTTCGACCGCACTTGCAATGATGTCGTACAATATACCGAGTTGAACTTGGTAATCGTGTTCTGGCATCTCCTCGACCATGGGAGTATTTACAAACATCGGTTATATAATCGTTACTCGGTTCAAACCATCCGCCGTAAACTTTGCATGACCTTTGCAGTTGATGGGGCGGGGCGGGCAAAAACAGAGCGGGGCCACAACACATTATCATAAACATATCAGCACATGCAATAATATACAAATTCACGTAATTCTCACAAACTGAGAATGTAAAATTTGGCCCGATTTTATGAAAATTGTTTGTTGACGGGGGACTGCAGTTTGAACATTTTATCCGAAAAAGTTTTATACGCATTGTAATAACTGAATTTGGTAATACAAATTTGTATATATTTAAACTTATTGTTTGTTTAACATCCATGTTAATCACTTTATCGCATGCGATATTGGCACTATGTTTGTGCGTAATTTTGGCATAAAGTTTAAATACTCGATTTCAACACCACAAATTATTTATATTTCCAAAAATGCCGTTAGTTTGAACTAATTAGTTCAGACTAATTTTTTGACATTTGCCAACTTTTCAATTGACGCCATGTATAAACTGCAAAATTTGAAACCAAAACTTTACAAGTTTCACACATGATTTTAAAACTTTTCGGTAAAACTGTTTTTGTCATGGTCCGATATAAATTTCATATTTTTGTTTACGAAACGAATGCGAAAAATTAAAAAAATTTTGAAAAAACGCAACTGCACAAAATCGAGTTTATATTTGGCATTAAAATTTCCACATTTCATTAATAACAAAAATTGCTTTTGTTAATAACGTTTGTGCGTATTTTCAACAAGTATATAATGTTTATAAACAGCAGTAAGATTTATATTACCGACGTGTCGTGGTCTGAGAACCTTTACGTTTATGGATTCGGTCGGCGCCAATACCAAAACTTTTTTATTTATGTTTTTTGTTAATTCTTGCATGGATTCAGTATTTAATCGGATTCTTTCTGAACTGGAAGTTGCTCTCGGGTTTAAGGGATATGCGGTTTTAAAACGTATAATTGGTATCACGGTGGAGGCTTTAATTGTAACATGTCTGAAGTATGAAAAGTACAAGTTATTTGAAACGATGATGAGAGGAATGGATGAACGTGGTTTTGCTGATAATGTTGAAATTACATACGTTAATGATGGTGCATATGCGGTAATTGTGACACTTCCAAGTCCGAAATTAACACCAAAAGATTTTGTTGCAAATTTTGATAAAACTTACGGCAACACAACATATTCAGATGCTTTACTTTGCGAAGTTATTGAAACACATGGGTCAATATACATTATTGTCAAAGTACTGAACTCATTGATTTATGACGTAATAACAACAGATTTGGAAAACTGCGGGTTTGAAATCATTCACGAAGACTCTGGGTTTATTTGCGCATTTGCGCATTTGTCAAATTAAACGGGTGATGGAAATGCACAAACAAGCAATTTCATGGAAAAGTGGTTTAACATTTAGTTTAATCAATTTAATGCTGTTAATTCTTGGCGGTTGGATGTTGACTGCAAATGATGTTTTAACAATTGTTTGTGGCGGTATTGTGTTCATTGCTGGGCTTATTGGCATTATGTATTTTACCTTAATTGTTGAGTGGCGGTATGATAAAAACAGTTTAACACCATAACATTTTTATTTCGTTTTTAAACTTAATTTACTCATGCCAAATAAACGTTATATCTCTGGGCGCCGATTGGAATATCAAGTTCGTAATTTCTTTAAGTCGGCGGGTTTTTCAACTATTCGTGCTTCGGGTTCACACGGAGAGTGGGACATAATTGCTGTTGATGATTCAACCCGAACGATTTATTTGGTGCAATGCAAACGCAACAAGAAATTTCAGTATTGGAACGGCGGGTATTATCGAGTTAAGAAAATGGTTGTTGGCAACATTAAGCAACTGCATGATTTTGCATCAAATGATGATTGAAATGAACGCACGAATTCAATTTATTTATGAACTTTGCGGTTTGTTATTAATCGTATTTGCAATTATTTCTTTTGTTACAGTTTTTTGGAATTTGTTTGTAACTGTGAACTTTACAATATTTGCATTGGTTGTATTTATAATCCGAAAAATATTGGAATTTAAATACGGGGAATTATGGAAAAAGTTGTTTGAAAATGAAAAATAAATTTATATTGTGTTGTGTTGTGTTGTTTTTGCCCACTTAATCTGGGTCCGCTCTGGCGGTTATTAAGTTTAAATTCGTTACAGTTAATACCTCAACTTTTGGCTTTTCAACTTTTATTTCGGGCTTTATTTGCAACTGAAGTGTTGTGTTCATGGGAATAAATGCATCGTTGGGAAATATAAATGTTACCGTGTTGATGACGGGCATGGAAAATTTAAATTCCAAAAACTGTCAGTAATTTTATGACTGAACTTGAGTTTCTGCTCATTGTTATCGCCAGCGGGATAACATATTTACTGTCGCATTTCAACGCATCAAGAAAAGTTCAGAAAGTTTTGGATGAAATTAATGTTGCATTAAATGATAATGTCGTAACAAAAGACGAACTTGAGAAAATCATAAAGGCATTAACTGCAAAGGAATAAACAGTTATTGGCAATCAACGAATAAATTTATTTACTTTTTTTCGTTTATTATTTGTATGCCAAAAGTAATGTATGATTATAACGAAGTTGTGTTTTATCCAGCAGTCAGTGATAATCAAGTACTAATGTTCACAACAGCAAATGGCGGTGGGTACCCACGTTCAGCTTTTGGTATACCATACGGATATTTTTGGGTTGGGTTTAATGCTGGGCATTATATCGAAAATCGTTTCTTTGGGGATATTTGTGTAATTTACTTTTATGACGATACGGGAAGAGTTACAATAACTGTTAATAATAATACGATATTAGACGATGTTGCAGTTACAGCATTTCCAAAATGTGGTGTTTACCATATCTTTGAAGTTCCAAATTTAAACGTTGATTACAATACCGTGCGTATAACTGTGACTTCACCATATGTAAATGTTGTTGGAATGCTGGTGCACAAATATAACGCACCATTTATTGATTTATCATTGACATCAAGTTATCATGTTACAAATATGTTAAATGCATCAGGAATATTATATTCAACAACTTCTACACTTGCTGCAAATGCCTCTGTTACGTCCTCATTTATTGATTTGGAACTAGCATCCCGAACGTACAATTACATTTTGGTAACGATTTATTCAAATGCCAGTGGCACACTTTACCTTGAATTTTCAAACGACAACAATAACGTTGATGCTGTATATACGTACAACTATTCGGGTGGCTCAACTCCGTACATTCAACCAATCGCAAGAGTCGCCAGATACATGCGAGTCAGATATGTAAACGGATCAACTGCACAGACAACATTCAGATTATATGTACGTGGCTTGTCAAGTGGACTTTAATCGCAATTTTGATTGTTAACACCATAATTTTTATTTGTTTGTGTTTTGCATAATTATTCATGACTGACATTATTACACCATATACAAATGTGCCCGACTATACTTTTTGGACCGAACTTATGAAATTGAATCAAAAACGCAAGATACTGTTTGCCCCACCGCCACTCAATCAGATGATACATAATAAAATCAAATTTTATCATTGTTTTGTTTGCAATCGCAATACTTTAAGTTTACCGTACCATACTTTGTCTGTTTGCGACGATTGTTGGAGAAATCGCACAAATGCAACTGAGTTTAAAAATAACGTGATGATAAGTTCGTATGATGATTGCGCCATTTGTGGTAAATTCTTTACGGTTGGGATAATGGCATTAAACGTACCACTTTGTGATTTGTGCCGAATATTTGTAACAAACACAATAAGAAAATCGTTTGGTCTGAAACCATTCAAAATATCATTCTGATTGTTTAACACAATCATAAATACCGAATGGTTTATAAATACCATTCACGCATAAATATAATCATGCAAACAGTTGTTTGGGGTATTGGCACTCTTCCCGCCGACTTAAAGCAAAAGTTAATCCAAAAAGGATGGTTGCCGTATTTACGATATATGCGGGTAGTAACTTATTTTCATTCACAATTTGGCTGTCAGATACGTGGGCAATTTGGTTTGTTATTTTGCAATCCCAATCATCCCATTTTGCAAAACGTGCAATGTAAAGTTATGAACCCCGACGCACCGTTGTTGTTATCGGTTGCCGACGAAACACCCAGAGTCTTAATTTTCAAAAATACATTTAACCCATTGGAATTTGATGGTTTAACTATTGTTGTCAATAATGCCGAAATTAATGGTTTGGATTTTTTGAAAACTTATCCCAACGTTGCAATACTTTTTACGAACGTTAAGTATTAAACAACGGTGGTGATAAAAATGGCACGTGTTTCACTTGGTGCGCATGGCGCACGGGGCAAACATCATTTGGCAAATTCAGACAACAATGCAAATCATGCAGTTTATCGTGGTTATTTTACACAAAACAATCCAGATACGGAGTTTATCATGCAGTTTATTCAATCGCAAATTGACACATTCACAAAAAAGCAATCATCATCAAAAAATTTTGCCACTACTGTTTTGGTTCATACATGTGATTTACGCATTGCATATGCAAAAAGCAACATAAGTGGGGAAAGGAATGAATTTGTAACCCGCTCGGCATTATTTGGTGCTGGGATGCACCAACTGATGGAATCGCTGATAAGTGGCAAATTTTTGTCAACCGATGAAACCCATGAGTATATACAGCAAAAGTATCCAAACTTTGAGTTTATCGTTGAGCAAAAATTCCGTATAAACATCAACACTTTACAACTGTCAAGTGAAGATGATGAATACGCAATCGTTTTAAAACCCGATTTGATAATTTATGACAAAGTTGCAAATGAACATTATTTGGTTGATTGGAAAACATTTTACGGAAACATTAAGTTTTTCAAACCAAAATTTGAGGACCGCCGCCAAATGCTGATTTACTCAACTTTGCTGAACAAAATTGGTTTTAACATCACAAAAATATTTCTGGTGTACTTTTTGGTCCAACGAATGAAAATTGTACCATTTATTCTGCAGTTTTCAGACAAAGACCATGAGGATATGTTGAATGAGTTGCAAAAACGTATTCAAGTCTTTCATACTGCACGCCAGACAAAAACATTGCCGTTAAAACATGTTGGTGATTGGTGTAAACGATGTCCGTTCAAAAAATTATGTCAAAACAATGTTTCGCCATTTGAGATTCAGTTTAAGTAAGTCAGACTGATTCGGGTGATTCGGTTAATTTATTGGATGTGCTGGAATCGTTTGATTCGGTTGATTCATTTGATTCTGGCGAATCATTTGATTCAGTTGATTCATTGGATTTATTTGATTCATTTGATTCACTCGATTCATTTATTTGATCTGATTCGTTGAATGTATTTCGAACAAACTTTCTTGGTGGTTTAACCATTATTGAATTTAATTTTTGAATTGCAATTTGTGTTTGTCGTAAATATGTTTCATAATCACTTTGTGTAAAATCGTTTATAACTTTTGGATGCTGTATGACTTTAATATTGTTTGCATTGTTAACTTTGCCATGTGCTGGTGGTTTTGAATTTGGTATATTTTTAATTACATCTGCAACTTTTTCATCCGAATTTGTATCAACAACAATTTGAACGGTTTGATTTAAGTCAACAATATTGCCAATTTCCAAACCCGAATGATATGGTGCATCAACAAGTTCAACATCAACGGGTAAGTTTTCGGCAAAATCATCGTCTGCAATTATTACATTCAGCACCATTCCAGTTTGTTTATCAATAATCGCCTTGCGAGGCATGTAAATAAATTATGCAAACGAACAAATAAAAATTATGGTATTCATTATAACCATGGTTGTAATTACAATTGTTTAACCAAAAGCCCAAACAACAACTTTACCGCTGCCACCATTCCCACCATTTCCGCCAGCACCACTTGAAACATATGGACTTTTTCCGCCACCTCCTCCACCGCCACCACCGCCTCCAGAGCCAAAAACACCATTGGTGCCATTTGCGCCAGCAGTTGCTGCAGATGGTGATGCACCACCATTACCACCATTCCCACCATTTCCGCCGTTTGCAAAACCGCTTGCCCCACCTCCTCCTCCGCCACCACCGCCACCACCGCTGCTACTACTGCTACTACTACCGCCATTTCCGCCAGCACCACCATTATATGTAATATTTTTTGATTTTATAAACATATTATAACCAGTTGACCCATTAGCACCATTTGTACCACCATTACCACCAGCACCACTATTTCCGCCAGTACTGCCATTTACGGTATATGCTGGGGAAAATATATCAATATTTATTTCCCCACCATTACCGCCAGAAACACTACTACCGCCAAAACCAGCCGAAGTACTTGCACCACCACCATAATTACCACCATTACCACCACTACCGCCATTTGCAGTAATTGTATAAAATTGTGTATTTCCGCCAGCACCTCCCGCTGTACCATTATTTCCTCTTGAACCGTTTGATGTTGCACTTGCGCCGCCAGAACCGCCAGACCCGCCAGCACCAATTGTAACTGTATAACTTGATGCAATATCAAAAATAAACGCTCTTACCCATCCGCCGCTACCGCCGCCACCACCACCAGAACCACCACCTCCGTTTCCTATATAGCCAGCATATCCAGCGCCACCACTTCCACCACCTCCTCCGCCGCCGCCACCGCCAACCAATTCAACAATAAGGAATTTTGCATCTGGTGGTGGGGTATAAGTACCAGATGATGTAAATGTTGTTGTTGAAATTAAACGTATACCCAAACTTGAAAACGTACCATCCGATTTTACAAGCTCCAAAGATGGTGTTGTATTTGTTGCTGTCAAATTCATTACACGTATATATGGTTTTGAATCACTTGTTGCGGGCAACGTGCCAAGTGAAATTCCCGCCATTCCCGAATTACGTTGATCGGTTACAGATGTTACTTCGCTTGATGATGTTTCAACAATTGCCAGCAAAATTGAATCGCTTGGTGGGGTTGATGATGTTGTAACTTGAAAATCCCAAGTTGTTACATGTCCACTTGCATTACGAATTAATTTGCACCAAATGTAATTTGTTGTTGATGCATTAACCGAACGTGACTCAGTTGCATCAGATTCGATGAAATATCCATTGACATGTGCAGTACCCGATGAAATGTTGATATTTAAACCAGAACCAGCAGAAACTTGCAGACCATCAAACACACCATTTGGAAACCATTTTCCTAAAAATTTTTCCCAATGTTTTCTTGAAATGTTTGCCCCAAAGGCGGGCTTAACTGTTAATGTCATAAAT
>Ga0079998_120203_pt1 | contig 18193 bp, 16 predicted proteins | sample PerSpoBPS_BMetaG_FD_69201 | JGI IMG/M metagenome (GOLD analysis project Ga0079998, IMG submission 69201) | Thermal spring microbial communities from Yellowstone National Park, Wyoming, USA - Perpetual Spouter B (PS_B) MetaG (SPADES assembly)... | ecosystem: Environmental > Aquatic > Thermal... | reverse complement strand
TTCGGGGTGGAACGCCTGATGCTGTTTGGCTCGACGGCGCGCGGCGAGGCGCACGCGGGAAGCGACATCGACCTGCTGGTGCGGTTCTCCGCGCCGCCAGGGTATGACGGCTACTTTGCGCTCAAGTGCTACTTGGAGACGCTGCTCGGCGCGCCTGTGGACTTGGTGATGGAGGGCGCGCTGCGCCCGTGGGCGCGCCCGCAGGTGGAGCAGGAGGCAATCGATGTCGCGTAGCGGGCGGTTGTTTCTCCAAGATATGTTGGAATGCGCTCGCAAGGTGGTTCGCTACACGGCGCACCTCACGCGCGAGCAGTTCTTCTCCAGCGAGCTGGAGTACGACGCCACTTTGCGCAATCTGGAGATTCTTGGCGAGGCGGCGAAGAAAGTTCCCGACGAGCTAAAGCATCAGTACCCGTCCGTCGACTGGCGCGGGATCGCGGGCTTTCGGGATGTCCTCGCGCACGCATATTTTGCGCTCGATGAAGACACACTCTGGGACATTATCACAAGGAAGGTTCCAGAGCTGATTCCCATACTTGAGGCTGCGCTTGCCGAATCGAGTTAGCCCTCACCTCCAGCCCCTCTCCCACTGCGTGGGAGAGGGGAGCCGCGTGTTCCCCCTCTCCCGCCTTGCGGGAGAGGGGGATACAGGGGGTGAGGGTACTTACTCGAGCCTTCTCCCCCTCCTCGGCACGGACGAAGGCGCAGTGGTCTGGGAGAGCGTCTTGCAGTCGCTGGGCTTTGCCGAGCCTGCGCGGGCGTACCGTGCGCTGAGTGCGAGCCTCGCCGACGCGCCCCCCGACGAGCGACGCGCGTTCGAAGCGATACTGCCCGCGCTGCTGACTGCCTGCGCCCGCACGCCCGACCCCGACCGCGCCCTGACGGGACTTGGACGCCTCGCCGACGCCTTCCCCAGCCGCGCGGGGCTGTACCTCGCCTTCGCCGAATCGCCCGAAGTGCTGCACCGACTGGCGGAGTTGGCGCAGTCGCCTGCCCTGCTGAACCGCCTGCTGGCACATCTGGAACTGCTGGAGATGCTGTTCGGCGAAGAGATTGTCGCCCGCGGCGCAAAGAGCCTGCAAGAGCATCGCGACGCGCTTGCCCAGCGACTGGAGCGGTGTCGCAGCGCGAGCGCACGCTTGGCGAGCCTGTCGGCGTACATGCGGCGCGAGTGGCTGCGCATCGGCGCACGCGACCTCTGGAGCGAGACGACACCCCTGCAGACCGCCCGCGACCTTTCTGCGCTGGCGCGCGCCGTACTGCCCGCCCTGTGGGAGCAGGTCGCGCCCGACCAGACGCTGTGGCTGGTGGGCTTCGGCAGTCTCGGCGCGGGCGAACTGGGCTACCAGAGCGACTGGGACCTCGCCTTCGCCTGCCCCGACGACGCCGACCTGCCGACGCTGGAGCGGCAAGCGCAGGCGTTCCTTGCGCACTGCCAGCGGCTGAGTGAGCAGGGGGTCTTCCCGCCCGTGGACACGCAGTTGCGCCCTGAGGGCAAGGCGGGCGCGCTGGTGCGCACGGTGTCGGGCTGGCGAGCCTACTACGCGCAAGCCGCCGCGCCGTGGGAGCGACTGGCGGCGATGCGGGCGGATGTGCTGAACGCCGACGCCGACGCGCCGATTGTTGCCGTGCTGAACGAGTATCGCTTCGGCGACGCACCCACCTCCGACGAACGCGACGAGATGCGCCGACTCATCCTGCGTGCGCTGACCGAGCGCGTGCCCAGCAGTGCGCTGCACACCCATCTGAAACTCGGCTACGCGGGGCAGAACGCGATTGAGTTCCTGACGCACTGGCTGGTCGTGCAGCACGCGACGCTGGACGACCACCCGCCCAGCACGAGCACACTAACGCAGCTGGAGTGGCTGTGGCGGCGGGGCGTCTTGGAGACAGCGGACCACGACGCCCTGCGCGAAGCGTGGCAGATGCTGCATCAGGTGCGCAATCGGCTGGCGCTGCTGTTTGACCCCGCGCCCGAAGTGTTGCCCGACGACGATTCGCGCTTGGCGCTGCTTGCCCGCAGCCTGAACTACGATTCGCCCGGCGCCCTGCGCCGCGTGCTGACCGAGCATCAACGCGCCGTGGAGGCGATCACACGGCGGTGGTGGGAATAGCCGCCAGCCACCGCCGAGAGTATCAGCGTGCGTGAACCATCAGATTTCCGCCTGCTAAGGTGCCCCAAGCACTGTAGACGAGCCTATTCGCGTCGTCGTAGACCCAGAGCATGAACATGTCGTTCGTGCCTGGCGTGCCCCCATCCCAAACGGCTGCCCAGAAACGATATACACCGTTGCCGTTGAGCGTCGCTAAGCCACTGAAGTAGCCCTCTCTGGCGTTGGGCACATATACCCAGTCAATAACGAACGACTTTAGGTTTAGGCGTAAGCCGTGGTCTTGATATTCGAGGCTGCCACGAATGCTGCCGTTGCGCTGTACTTGCGCTACGAACCCGAAAGTTTGGCGCGCCCCATCCAACTCCAGCCAGCCGCCCCCCGTAACGAAGCCAGAAGCGTTTGGCTGATACGCCGCGACAATCATTACCTGCTGCCAATCGCTCCCATCGCTCGCAGCCCACACGGTGAAGGTACCCGCAAAGGGCGGCGACCATGTCCATGACACATTCCCATCCTCTGGCACAGCGAACGGGCTTGTGGCGTACACCTGATTACCGTTGGAGTCGTACACCACAAACTGCACGCTGGACGCGCCGTTGACGACGGAGAACTGGAATTCCACAGGCGTGCCGACAGCAACAGGCTCCGACGAGCTACTTTCCCCGTCGCCGACCACTCCTGCGACAACGCCAATAGCGAGCGCTGCTTGCACGAGGGTAAAGCCCAACAGCAAACCTAAAACCGACTTTCTCACCATATTCCCTCCCGTGGCTTTGTTCCACTGAGAGAGGCAGTTTTTGCCCGCAAGTTCTGGGGCTTTACCCTCGGCAAGCGTTGTTTAGGTGTGCTGCAGATGCACTCTTATACTTCCGCCAGTTCCTCTTCCAGTTCCGCCAAGTCCATGAAGTAGCGCGGGGCGTCGCCTTTGAGTTTGCTCGCCAGCAGTTTCTGTAGCGACAGGCGCAGGTCGCTCGGCTTGATCTCACGCAGCACGACCTCGAAAAAGCCCATCACGATGAGCGCTTCGGCAGCGGCGGGGTCAATCCCGCGCTAACGCAGATAGAACACCTCGTCGGGCTGGATGGGACCGATTGTTGCGCCGTGCGTGCAGCGCACCTCGTTCGCGCCGATTTCCAAGTTCGGGATGCTGTATGCTCGCGCCGTGTCACTCAGCAGCAGGTTGCGGTTCGCCTGATAAGCGTCCGTGTGCTGCGCCTTCGGATGTACCCGTATCAAGCCCGAAAAGACCGACACCGCCTCGTCGTACAGTGCGCCCTTGTAGAGCAGGTCGCTGCTGGTGTTGCCGACGCGGTGGTCTTGCAGGGTGCGGAAGTCCAGATGCTGGGTGCCGTCGCCGAAGAACAGCCCCAGCGGGCGCGCCTCCGCGCCAGGCTCGGTCATCAGGTGCTGCAGCACCGTGCGCCCCAGCCGCGCGCCCAGCCCGACATTCAGCGACAGCACGCGGCTGTCCCGACGCTGCTCGTAGTCGACGCTGCTGATGAACAGGCTCTCGCGCCCCATGCGCTGCACAATCGCGTGGCGCAGGTCGCTGTTGGGCTTGTTGAACACCTCCACCGCGCCCAGCACGAACACCGCCGCGCCTTCAGGCGAGAAAAACGACTGCACGATATTCGCCGCGCTGCCTTGCTCGCAGACAATCATCGTATGCGGGCAGTGCAGCCCAGGCGTTTCGAACCAGTGGATAATCTCGATCACGCCGTCCACCTGCACATTTGGCGGCAGGTAGACATACAGCCCGCTGTCCCATGCGGCAGCGTGCAGCAGGGTGAGTTTGTCGCCAGGAATGGGCGCGAGCCGCCCCAAGTCCGCTTCCATCTGCTCGGGATTGTTCAGCAGCACTTCGTACAGGTTGCGCACCTGCACGCCATGCGCCCGCAGGTCGTCGGGAATGTGCGCTTCGAAGCCGAACCCCGCGCGGTGATAGACCCGTATCGTGGGGTTCTCGGTCAGGAATGCGGGCAGTTGTGCTGGGGGATTACCGACGGGCGTGCCGTCCCAGCCGACCGCCGCGTAGTCTTCCAAGTGGAGCGTCGTGATGTCAGTGTAGCGCCAATCTTCCTGCTTCGGGCTGGGCAGGGGCAAGCTCAGAAACCGCTCCCACGCCTCCAGCCGTCGCTGGATATGCCATTCTGGCTCGCCGCGCTGCCGCGCGACCTGCTCAATTCGCTCTCGACTCAAACCCTGCGGGACATCCTTGAGAACCTCGTGTGTCATTCGCCAGCCTCCTGATATTTAGCGTGGCTAAATTATGACACATCGGATACCCCTGTGTCAAGCCGTGTTGGGGTGTTCAAAAACGAGATGGGAACAGCCTACAACTTGGGGCGCGGAAACCGCGTCCGTATCCAACGGGCACCTAAGACGCGGTCGCCGCTCCCCACGCGAGGCTCCTGTTTCGCTGTGCTAACCTACTTCTCTGCGCCGATGCCCAAAATCTCCGCCAGCGACGGCACACGGATTTCGGGCATGCCCAGCATGTATTGCGCGTTGAGTGCTTTGTCGATGGTCTCGACGGCTTCGCTGTAGTGAGCGCGGGTGTAGGTGTCTTTGACGCGCGGAAGCTGCTTGGCGAGTTGCTCGCGCAGCTGGCGCAGGTGGTAGCGAGCGAGCATGCGAGCGTCATCAGGCGCGCCTGTGTTTTTGGTGATCATGTCCACCAGCGTCTGCAGGTGGGCGCGTTGCAGCAGCCTGCGCAGCGCAGACACCGCGCGTGGCGACTGTGCTTCCGACCAGATGACGCTCTGCAGCGTGTCGAACAGCTCTGCTAAGGTCAGCGCGTTGCGCTCATCGACTGCCTTGAACTCGTTGTTGACCACGCGGCGCAGGGTGTCGGGCGCCATCAGGCGTGCCAGCGTCAGCCGCTGGATGTTGCTTATAAAGTCGCGCACGGGCGCATCCGCTGGAATCGAGCTGCCCCCACCGTAAGGGTTCGGACCCAGCTTTAGGTACAGCCCCTTCGGGATGTTGAACGCGCCCTCGGAAAAGATGTAGGTCGCCAGCAGTCGCAACGCACGGCGCTGGTCATCTGCCCTCACGGGCTCTAAGGGCGGCTGCGCGTTGGGGTCGCTGGCAAAATTACGCCGAATCTGCAACCCGCCAACAAAACGCGCTAACTGCACTGCCGCGCGGCTGAAGCTCGACAGCGTGCCGAAGAAGTAGCGCGTGAAGTCGTAGTAGCTCTCACCAGGACCGGGAACGCGCGTCGGCAGCACCTCCAGCAGCTCGTGCGTGTCTTTGATGACCAGCTCCCAATACTCCAGCGGGTCGCGTCCCAAGTCGAAGCGCGTCACATACGGGTCGAATCGGTCGGCATAGTCGTCGGTCTCGTAGGCGAGTTCGGGTTCCGTGTTGCGCTGCGCAATTCGCATCAGGTACGGTCGCTCCGCTTCGGGCGTGCGGGCGTCGGGGAAGATGCGGTAGCCGTACTCGATCGCCCAGTAGTCGTACGGACCGATGGTCGGGTTCCAGTAGACGGTGTTGGGGGCGTGCAGCGCCATCTGGTTGAACGGGTCGTACTCCATCACGCTCGCGACCGTGCCGCGCTGGCGCACCAGCTCGCCGTTTTTGAGCTCGTCCAGCGTGTTCATGCGGCTGGCGACGAAGTTGTGGCGCAGCCCCAGAATGTGCCCCATCTCGTGCATCACGACGGAGCGGATGTAGCTCTTGACGAACTCCTCTTCGGTGATTTTGGTTGCGCCGCGCTTGCTTGCCAGCAGCTCCATCATCACGAAGCCTTGCCACGCACGCTGCAGGGTGTCCTGCGCGAAGGTACAGGCGTGCGGCGCGTTGTGGTCGTGGTGGTCGCTGCATTCGCGCCGCTCAGCTTCTTTGAATGCCGCCAGCGGGTCGATCTGGCGAACGAATTGCACGCGCGTGAACCGTGCCATATTGCCGTCAATCGTGATGCTGGCGTTCAGAATCTGCCCCGTGAGCGGGTTGGCGCGGAACAGCGCAACCGCGTAGCCGTTGCTCGGCGAGGTCACCCAGCGAACCACATTGTAGCGCATGTCGGCGTGATCCCAGTCGGCGTCGTCGGGCATCTGCTTGACCACAATCGCGTCCTTGATGCCGATTTTCTCGAACGCCTTGTTCCACTCCAAGATGCCCTCGCGCACGGCGTCGCGATATTCGTGTGGGATAGCGTTATCGAGCCAGAACACAATCGGCTCTTTCGGGGGCGAGAGTTCGGCGTTCGGGTCGGCTTTTTCGAGATGCCAACGCAGGATGTAGCGGCGGGTCTGGTCTTCCTGCTCGCGGGTGAAGTCCTCGTACTGGGTCACGAAGTAGCCGACGCGCGGGTCATAGAAGCGCGGCGTATACCCGTTGTTGACGGGCAGTTCCCACAGGTTGTAGTTGACCGTGATGGGCACGCTGCGTGGGTCAGCAAGGTTCGCCGCGCCCACCAGTCCGCCCAGAATACCTGCCAGCCCACCGCCTCGCTGCTGACCGCCCGCGAAGTGGTACGCCGTCTGGATAAAGATATTATTCGGGAACGCCTTGACCTGATTGTAGACGGTCTTCTCGCGGTCGATGCTGTAGTTGCCGCCCGCCGCAAGGTTCACGAGTTGCTGAATCTGTATCAGGTCGGAGCGGAACAGATTGGAGACATCAATCAGCAGCCGCTTGCTCTCGTCCGACTTGGCTTCGATTTTGAACGCCTCCAGGTAGGCGTCGGCGAAGGAGCGTTGCACAGAGCGGGCAATCGGCGTGTTGGGGTTCGCTCGGAAGCGGTAGTTGGGCACAACCATCAGAATCTGCTCGTCGCGTTGCACCCACTTGAAGAGGATGTCGGCAATCGGCGTGCCTGCCGCGAGGAAGAAGGTCGGCAGCCCCTCGCTCACCGTCGCCTGCAGGAAGTAGAGCTTCTCCAGCTGGTCGCGGCGGATTTCCATGTAAATCGTGTCCTTGCCCGCTTCCTTCTTGCGATACAGCGTGAACAGCCCTTCCAGCTTCTCGAAGTCTTTGGTTACCTCTTCGATAGTCTTCTCTTTCTTTTTGGCGTCCTCTTTTTTCTCGCCTTCAGCGGGCTTCTGCTCGTCGGCTTTCTTTGCTTCGGCTTCCTGCTCGCCTGCCTGTGGCTGAGCGTCCTGCTTAGGTTGCAGCGCTGGTTGCGCGCCGTTCACGCCTTCGGGCAAAGGCGAGCCTGAGATGCGTTCGTACTCCAGTTGCGCGGAGGCTGCTGCCGAGACCTCGCCTGTGCCCCAGCTCAAGCCCGTGATCTTGGTCGTGGCATACACCGTGTCGCCCGTGCGTACCTCAACAAGCATCTCGCTTTCAGCGGAGACCTTGCTGCCGCCGCCCGCCGTGTAGGTGCTGGCGATTCGAGCGACGCGGATACCTTTCCAAGTTTCGAACCCACGCAGGGTGTACTCAATCGTGGCGGGCACAGTGCCCAGCTTCGAGTCTTCTGTGAGGGTGTAATTCCACTTATCGCCTACGCCGACGGGCTTATCGCTGAAAATGACCACTAACACCTGCCCTAAATGTCGCTGCTCAGGGTTTTGCTCGTCTTCCTCGCGCGTGCTTTCGCGCCGAATCAGTTCCCCGTTGGGCTTGATGACGATGGTGGTCTTGTCGCTCAGTGCCTCTTCGGGCGCAGGCATCTTCTGCCCGCCAAAACTCATCTCATACGACTCGGTCGTTTGCTCCAGCGTGATGTTGCCCTCAGGCGAGACCTCGAGGACTTTCTGTACGACCACGGAGGTGATTTCCAAGTTGAAGGTTCTGTCTGCCGCCTCAATGCTAATTGTTCCCGACAGGCGGTAGCGCATTGTCTGCCCAGCTTGCGCTTTGTTTTGCAGCAGCACTTTCTCTTGCGCGAACGCGCCCAGCGAAACAGCCAACAGCAGAAACCACAGCGTGATTAATCGTCCTCGCTTCAGCATAGTTCCCTCCGAATACCGATTATGGGTTCCCCCATGGGAGGAAGTGTACCCAATTTGCTCTGCTGCAAAGAGGGATGGTGATGTGGAATAACCCCTGCAGAGGAATACACCAGTGCGGGAGAGCCGATTTGTCCGTCTCCCACCCCAAGAGCCGACACGACTACACCTTCCCCCCAGCGCATAGAGTCGTATGGCTTTCACCGCATTCGTTGCCTTTGGGTCGTGGGTGGTGGATCAAACTGGCTGCCATACATTACCCCAACGCACTGCTAAAGAATCGTCATATTGCACCTCTATTCAAGTATTCAAGCGAGGTCACCATTGCGGTAGCAAGGAAGAGTGGCGATGTACCCATAGGATCGACATAGTTAGGGGCTCATTCCCACAATACGCATACACACTCGGATTCCCGCCTGCTACGCCAATCGGGTCGCGCTGCAGCCACCGTGCGGTGCGGGTGTCGTACTCGCATGCGCCGACATGGTACAGCCCTGTGAACGGGATGTATTCGTACCCGTATGCTCCGTTGTACGCTCTGCTCAGTCCGACTCGCAGATCTGCGCCGAACTCTAACCAATCGCAACCCAAAGCGTGCAAAAGACCTACTGCGTTCCTCCTTTAGTGTAGTCCCAGAGGGAAAAAAGCACGCCCGTAGCTCGCATTCTGGATAACATTCGGTCTTTTTCATCGGGAGAACACTGCAAGACAGTATGAAATGGAACTGGCGGTCGGCGACTCGCCCAACGAAGAGCAGCAGTTTGCAAGATATCGAGCAAGATTTTGAAATCCTCCTGCGAGTCGGCTAACAGCTCGTCGGCTTCCAGGAAAAGTAGGATGTAGGCAGTTGCGGGCGTCCAGTCTTCCAAGTCTGCTAAGCACTCGTCCAAGGCATCCCAGTTATGCCCAAAGTAGAAGGAGAATCCCAAAGCTCTTGCGAGCTACTTTTGTACCTCCCTCGAGTGCCTCCACCATTCCTCGATCTTGTCCAGCCAAAATTGTATTTTGGCTCCTAAATGCTGCTGAATACTGGGGTAATCCTCGCCTGCCTGCCAAAGGTTTTCCAAGAAGGAGAACATTGCTAACTCTTGAACGCGATCATCTTCGGCATTTATACACGATTCAATGAATTGCTTAACCCTATTAAAAACTTCATATACGCTTTCGTCTCTTGTCTGTTGCCATCTCCTGAAAAGATCTATTGTCCATAGGGTTAGCTCGCCAAATAGAACATGCGGCAATAGCTCCCCATATTCCTCGATGTGCTTATCGAGAATGGGTTTAAATTCCGGAACTGCTTCAACCAAGTAAGCGCCCACATTCTCATAACACAGGCTCATCGGCTTTCTCCATTTGGAAGTATACCCCTTATGGTACCCAGTTCAGAGCATCCAACAGGTCATCCAGTATATCTTGAGCAGCTTGCCTATCGGAGGCGGATGCATTTGGATTCTGCTGAAGCCATCTTTGTAAAGCGCGTACATAATCCCATCCTTTCTGAGTATGCCATCTACCACCTACTGGGCAGCCTGTCGCCTTTTCATATCGGATTGCGTCAGCTGTGCTTCCGTTTCCAATTTGTGCTCCTGGACGATACAGCTGGTTCACGATGCTTTGAAGCTTTGGATCTTGTACATTAGGTTTTGGAACCTTACTCCAATTCACTTTCTTTAATGCTTGTTGTATTTGCCAAGCGCGCTTGAGCTGGTTTACCCTTGCTGATACTCCTGCATACGCGCGGCTCGCTGCGCGAGAAACCGTTTGAACAGTATTACTCGCAAGCCGCCCCAACCGACCTAAAAACCCTCCTATCGCACCAACAGCTGCCCCCATCCGCTCCAACGCACTCAACTGCTCCCCGTAGCAATCCCGACCATACGCTGCCTCCGTCGCTAATACTCCTGGATGCAACTCCGCCACGGCTTCAGCACCCACCTTGAGCTGCTGCGCCATCTGACGCCCACGCCCTGACACATCTCGTTTCACCCCCGTAAGCAAACTGGTGTTCTCATCCAGATTGTTCAGCGGGTCGTTGTCTGCACTGATGTAGGGATTGGTGGGGTTGCTACCTTGGCGTTGGAGGTAGCGTCCTGTGCGGGGGTCGTAGTCGGGGTTCAGGTGATACAATCCAGTGAAGGGGGTGTAAGTCCAGCCATACGCGCCGTTCCACAGAAACGGCTGCTCAATCCGCTGGGCAGGCGGGCTAATCGGGTTGCCCCAGCTGTCGTAGTGCCAGACTTCGGTGATAGCGCCGTTCGGCGCCACCAACGCCCGCACATGACCCAGCCCGTCGATCACATAGTAGCGGGTGTTGGCGGGGTTCTGTAAATCGATGCAGGCAAGCCTTCTGAAACGCTGTAGATCCCCTTTGCTTCAACTATCGTAAGGCTCAAGGTACAATCTCAAACATCTTCCGTTGGCTGTTCCAACGCAACCTGTCCTTGTGCTGGCGATACCATTCACGCCAGAAGCGTGCCGCCTGTAACCGCTGCTCATGGATCGTACCATCCATGAAGGTCAAACCCACTCCATCATCGACGCCTGTTAGCTCTCCAAGTGCCAAGCGCACCCAGTCGCTGACCGTGTCTACTTTATAATGAGCATAAGCTTCAAAAGCGTCTTTGGAGCGGGTTTCCCGCATTAGATAGCCAGGCGCAGGCGCTAAGTTGTCTGCTTCCTCAATCAGGTGGGGCAGGTACCAGTTGCCGTGAGCAATCCAGTGGTCGATATTACCCCAAGCACCGCGCTCAAGAAGCCATATTTGAACGCGGAACAGGGTGGCAGGTCCCGCCAGTTGCCACCAGAGTAGCAGGAGGCAACTTATAATGGCTGTTCCGGTTGCCCATCTTCTGCGCTGTGCGCGCCTACTTCTCGATGACATGCCAGGCCTTCCATTTTTTCGCTAGCTGGCAGAACTCATCGATGTTGCGCTGCTGTACTGGCTTGTTACGCGCAGCCATGATATTATCCTCCCATCCAGGATCTGGTATTGAGACTGTTTGCCCATTTACGATCCTACCCCGATACCTATCGCGCAATCCCAACAGATGCCATTCATGGGTGACCATCCAATCGTAGTCAGGATCTCCAAAATACAATACGCAAGTGTGTTGTTGGTTAGGACGCAGACATTGGTCATGTAAACGCCCCCTAATAATTTTTAGTCAGCAAAAAAGCCTATCGGGGTGCGCACGCCCTCCAGCGGATCGTTGTTTATGCCCTGCGCTGCGCGCCGTGTTGGGTCTCCAGCGCGGTGAAGATGGCTTCCACCTGCGCGTTGACCTCCTCGTCGGTGAGGGTGCGGTTGGGGTCGCGAAACACCAGCGAGAAGGCGAGGCTGTGGTGTCCTTCGGGCACGGGCGCGCCTGTGTAGCGGTCAAAGAGGCGCAGCGACTCCAGCCACGCGCCGCCCGCTTCGCGAATGGTCTGCTCCAGCGCGGCGTAGGGGACGCTCTGCGCAACCACGATCGCAATATCGCGCAACACGGGCGGGAAGGTGGGCAGCGGACGGTAGCGCACGGTGTGCGCCGCGGCGCGCATCAGCGCGTTCAGCCCGAACTCCGCCAAGTAGACGCGCTGGCGGAACTCGTACTGGCGCTGCAGTTCGGGGTGCAGCTCGCCCAGAATGCCCAGCCGCTGGTCGTCGGCGTCATGCACATAGGCGGCGCGGGTGGGGTGCAGGCGATGGTCGCGCCCATCGGCAGGCACAAACCGCGCCTGAATGCCCAGCTCGGCAAGCAGATGCTCCACCACACCCTTGAGCGCGTAGAAGTCGGCAGGCTGAGGCTTGCTCGCCCAGTGCGGCGCGTGCAGCAGCCCCGTCATCAGGATCCCCAAATGCGTCCACTCGTGGTAGTTGCCCTGTTCGTCTTGGGCGAACACGCGCCCGATTTCGAACAGGTGCAGGTCGCGTCGGTTGCGACGGCGGTTGTGGTCGGCGACGCGGATGAGGCTGGACATCAGCGAGTGGCGCAGGCAGCTGAGGTCTTCGCTCATCGGGTTCTGTAGCGGCACGGGCTGGTACATCATCTCGCCGACGCCCTCGCCGCCGCTCTGCAGCGGGGATGGGGCTTCCAGCGTGTGCCCGACGATTTCCTGCAGCCCCGCGCTGAGGAGGATGGTGCGCACGCGCTCGGCAAACGCGCCTTCGGGGCTATCCTTGCCCTGCGTGGTGTAGCCTGCGGGCGGCACAGCAGGGATGCGCTCGTAGCCCAGAATGCGTCCCAGCTCCTCGATAAGGTCTTCCTCGCGCTGCAGGTCGGCGCGGTAGGGGGGAACCTGCACGCGGAAGCCGCCCTCGATGGGTTCAGGGCGCAGGTTTAGTCGCTCCAGCACAGCGTGCGCCTCGTCTGCGCGTACCTCGAAGCCCAGCAGCCGCGACGCACGCGCCAAGCGCACAGTCAGCGGGCGCGCCTCGAACGGGCGCGGGTACACATCGATGACGCCTGGCACGGCAGCGACACCCGTCCACCCCTCCAGCAACTCGCACACGCGATGCTGCGCTACAATCACGAGGTTCGGGTCAACGAACCGCTCGAAGCGGTACGACGACTCGGTGCGCAGTCCGAGTTTGCGGGCGGTGGCGCGGATGGAGGTCGGGCTGAAGTGCGCCGATTCCATCAGGATGTGGCGCGTGTCGTCGGTCACTTCGGTCTCTGCGCCGCCCATAATGCCCGCGACGGCGACGGGTCGCTCCGCATCGCAGATCATCAGCATGCTCGGCTCCAGCGCGTGTTCCTGTCCGTCCAGCGTCGTAATGCGCTCGCCTGGCTCGGCGCGGCGCACGATAATCTGATGCCCCCTTAGGGTGTGCAGGTCAAAAGCGTGCAGGGGCTGTCCGAGTTCCAGCATCACATAGTTGGTAGCGTCCACGATGGCGTTGATGGGGCGCATGCCTGCGGCGAGGAGGCGGTTCTGCACCTGTGCGGGCGCGGGGACGGGCTTGATGTCGCGGATGACGCGCGCGGCGTAGCGCGGGCACAGGTCGGGGTCGCGGATTTCCACGCGGGCATACTGTGCGGCGTCCAGCGGCTCGGCAGGCGGCGGGTTCAGAATCTGTGCATTCAAGCGGTGGAACAGCTCGGTCGGGCGCGCCGACTCGCCCAGCAGCGCGTAGACCTCCCGCGCGATGCCGAAGATGCTCAGGCAGTCGCCGCGATTGGGCGTGATATACATCGCCAGTACCGCGCCGTGCGGCGTGTCCTCTACCGATTCCACTTCCAGCCCCGCCATCGTCAGCCGCTCGGCAAGGTCGTCAGGCGACAGTTCTACCTGCACAAAGTCCTTTAGCCACTCGATAGGTACGCGCATCAGGGGAGATTGTACCTGAAATTCTGGGAGCGCCGAGGCCTTACCAGGGCGCTGAAACAATTAGCAGACCTCAGTGAGGCGCTGGGAATAGACCTCCTTCTCGAAGTGCTCGCAATCCAACAAGCTGCCCCATGCGCCAGCAGTTGCAACAGTGGGGTCAGCGTCTGCTGACTCTGCCGCAGTGTCGGGGATTATAACCGTAAGTTCCGTGTCCCCTGCGAGAACCAACGGCTCAAACGGTTCCAAAACCCCACGACGATAGCGTACCTTCACCAGTTTTGCCATCTCAGTCGGATTGTACCTTATGCGAGGGCGGTCGGTATACTTTGTTGCATACACGGTATTCTCCGTTTAGGGCGCGGGCACAGTTCCCGCGCCCGTACCCTGATGCGTTAGCACCCGCTCCCGAAGTTGAACAGCACGGTGAGCAGGTCGGCGTCGTCGACTATGCCGTCGCAGTTGGTGTCTTCGCGTCCTAAGGTGCTGCCACTGTTGCCGAAGTTGAACAGCACGGCAAGCAGGTCGGCGTCGTCCACGCAGCCGTTGGCGTCCACATCGCCGTTTTCCGACGCGCACCCCTGCGTGTCCAGCAGGAAGGCTTCGTCGCGCCCCGTCGCCGCGTTGTAGCCCCAGCCCACGATGTAGCGCCCGTTCGCCGAGAAGGCATTCGCACTGCGCAGCACCGAGCCGTTTGTGAGCAGCGCGGCGTAGGTCTGGTTCAGGTCTTCCACCTGCGTGGTCGCCGTGCCGAGTTGCCAGCGCACGGCGCGTCGCTCTCCGCTGGGGGTAGTGGAAAAGCCAATGATTACACCCCCGCGAATGTCCCACGCTTCGCCCGCACTGCCGCCCAAGTTCGCCAGCAGTTCAGGCGCCCAGTTGTTGCTCGCGCGCCACATCGCGGGGTAATAACTCCCGCCCCAGATGTTGCCCGAGTTGCCGACCGCAACGCTGCCATCTTCGGAGATGTCGCGCGGGACGCAGCCGTAGTGCCCAGAGATGGGCATCAGGTAAGACCACCAGTCCACCGTGAAGTCGGGCTTAAGTCGGAAGACGACGCCACGATAGCCCCAACCTGAACCGTGTCCAAACACAACAATGGTGCGCCCATCGTCAGAAATGCCGTAGGCTTCACCGGCAGACATGCCCACACCAACGGCATAGGTGCGGAGAACAGGCGGGTCCTGCCTCAGATCCCACAGCGCAGGAAGATTGTCGCCCGACGGCGACCGCGCTTTGCCAGCGACGATTGCACCCGACGGGGTGATGTCGGCGCACCAGCCGAAGTTGGGATACGGGGGCAGCCACTGAAAGCCAGCCTGCCGTGTCCACATAAACGGGGTCTGGTAAGAATAGTAGCCAGGATTGACCAACCCAACCGCAATCTCGCCTGTGGCGTCGCACCCCGACATCGCTGAGGAGCCGTTATACACAGTGATTATCGTATTAGCGGCGCGATCCCACACAACGGCATTGCCGTTCGCTTCGCCGACAACCGTCAAGCCGTCGTTCGAGACGCCTGTAGCACTGGAACTGCCGCCTATCGTGCCCAGCCAGAAAAGCTGCTGCGCGTTCAGCGACGAAAGTAGCGTTCCCACAAACGCCAAACTCAGCAGAAATGGCGCCTTTCGCATGCGTTCACCTCCGTAAAAGGTTCCGATACATTATATCACGGTTTAGAGCCGAGCATGGCGACATGGTTCAGGTACAATTCTACAGAATGACCCCGACGATGCTTGGGATTTTCGCGCTTCTGGTGGTGTTCGGGGGCGCGTTGGCGTATGCGGGCGACTGGCTGGGCAGGCGGCTGGGCAAGCAGCGGCTGAGCCTGTTCGGTATCCGCCCGCGCCATACCGCCACACTCATCACCACCCTCACAGGCTGCCTCACGGTCGCCCTCACGGTCGTCGGGATGACGCTGGTCAACGAGTCGTTCCGCGCATGGATTACGCGGGGCGACCGTATCCTCATCGAGCTGCGCGAGAACGAGGCGCGCCTCAAGGAGCTGCAGACGCGCAACGCCGACCTACAGGCGGCGAACGCGAACCTGCAACGCGAAGGCGAGCGGCTGGGCGAGGCACTCGAGGCGCTGGAGCGCGAGTATCAGGCGCGACTGGAGCAGGTGCGACAGTTAGAGGCGCAGCTGAGGCAGGCGCGCGACCAACTACACGACAACCAGCAACTCCTGCGCCAAGCGGAAGCGCGGTTGGCGCAGGCGCGTCAGGCGCGAGAAGCCCTGCAGCAGCAGATCCAAGCCGTGCGCGTGCAAATCGCCGCGCTGGAGCGACAGCAAGCGCAGCTGCGCGCCCAGAACGACGAGTTCGCCGAACAGGGCGCGGCACTCGCCTCCGAGAACGCCAAACTCGACTCCGAGAACCAACGCCTGCGGTCCCAGAACCAGCAACTTGAGGCGCAGAACCGCCAACTCGCGCAGGCGAACGCGCAGCTGGAGACGCAGAACACCTACCTGCTGGAGCGCGCCGCGACCCTGCGCCGCCAACTGGAGGAGCTGGAGCGCGCCACGCGCGAGCTGGCGCAACTCGCGAACATTCGGCTGACCCCTATCGCCGTGCAACTCGGCGAGGAGCTGGCGCGGATGGTGTTCCCTGCAGGCTGGAGCGAGGTGCGCGTGCGGCAGGGGCTGCAAGACCTGCTGACCCTTGCGGATCGCACGGCGCGTGCGCGAGGCGCTGCGCCTGCCGTCGGGCAAACGCGCGCGGCGTTCATCCCCGACAAGCGCGTGCGCCTCGTCAGCGGCGAGCAAGCCGAAATCACCGAGAGCGAGAGCCTCGAAGCCGTCCAGCAGAACATCCGCGCCTCAGGCGACTCGGTCGCGGTGGTTGCGGTGGCGATTATGAACACGGCGCAGGGCGAGCCTGTGCCCATCGAACTGCGCCTGTACCGCAACCGCAAGGTGTTCGACGAGGGCGAGGAGGTCGCCCGTATCACGCTGGACTGCCGCCCGCAGAGCCGTCCGCTGGAGCAGGTGCTGCGCTTTTTGCAGACAGAGGTGCGCGAGCGGGCGATTGAGGCGGGCATCCTGCCCCGACAGGAGCAGGCGGGCGCGCCCCCAACCGTCGGCGAGACCTCGCCCGAAACGCTGATTGAACTCATGGAGCGGGTGCGCCAGTGCCGTGCCGAGCGCGTGGTGCTGATTGCCCGCGCCGCAAAGACCACCTACGCCGCCGACACCCTCACCCTGCGCTTCGAAGCCGTGCCTGCAGGAAAAGGCTGACCCGCGCCGAACCTACCGCGCTATGCAGCGACTCATCGGCGCACACACTTCCACCGCAGGCGGTCTGCAGAACGCCGTGTACGAAGGCAAACGACTGGGCTGTACCGCCGTGCAGATTTTCACCGCCAGCCCGCGCCAGTGGAAACCGACCGATGTCTCCGACGAGCAGGCGCAGAAACTGCTGGCAGCGGAGCAGGAGACAGGCATCCACTGCGTGGTGTCGCACGCGGCGTACCTGATTAACCTCGCCTCGCCCGACCCCGACACGCGCCGCAAGTCCTACGAGGCGTACCTGGCGGAGCTGCGCCGCTGTGCGAAACTCGGCATCCGCTACGCCGTCGTCCACATGGGGTCGCATCCCGACTTCGAGACGGGCATGCAGCTGCTGATCGAAAGCCTGCGCAACCTGCTTGCCGAGATGCCCGACGGTGTGTGCATCGCGATGGAGACGATGGCGGGTCAGGGGAGCGCGCTGTGCTATCGGTTTGAGCATTTCGCGCGTATCTTGGACGCGCTGCCCGACGAGCGGCTGGTCATCTGCGCCGACACCTGCCACCTGTTCGCGGCGGGGTACGACCTGCGCACGGAAGACGCCTACCGCGCCGTGTGGGAGGAATTTGACCGCCTGATTGGGCTGTCGCGCCTGCAGGTGTGGCACTTGAACGACTCCAAAAAGCCGTTGGGGTCGCGCGTAGACCGCCACGCGCATATCGGCGAGGGCGAGTTAGGCGAGGGCGCGTTCCGCCTGCTGCTGAACGACCCCACTTTCGCCGCGCTGCCGATGCTCATCGAAACGCCCGACGAGAAGCGATTCGCCGAGGATTTGGCGAAGCTGTGGGGTTATATCAAACACTCAGCCAGGGTTTAGACCTATCTCTTTTCGGTACTTACACCAATCGCACGGAGGGAGTTTACGATTGCCCCCTGATATATTTACCAGCGCAAGCGCTTGGCGAGGTTCTCCGCCAAGCGCAATGGGCGTCGGAGCGTCAGCCCTCTGGGACAACAGACCTAGATAAAGTTCTTAGCGAAATTTGCCTTATAGGTTCAGGCTACTGCCCAACCTTATGAGCTCGTCCTCTCCGAGGTTCCTTTTCTCGACACTGTAGCTTAGTCTTAGAATCAAGAACACAAACCCTCCGCCTGAACCCTGCGGGTGGAAGTCAGTGACGATAGGATATTCGTGCACGCGTCTTTGCAGGTGACACAGGCCGTTGTAAGTAGTCTCAGCTGGCTGCATCGATTCCGTTATACGGATAGGGAGTTGGTAAGCGTAATGGACACGAAGTTCTGATTTTTTTGCGCGGAAAGATCTGCAACGCAGCACATCCTCGCCCCCCTTAAGATAGCCTGCTGAAATCAACTGCTCCAGCGACTCAGTAGGAAATCCCCAACGCGCAACCAAAGCGCGCGATTGCCCATCTTGAATCTGTTCACAGTTGATACTCCCCACCTCCGTGTCCCAATCGGCTTGCTTGTAGTCTTCCATGTAGAGTTTCAGGGCGACGCCTATCTGACGCAGGTTGGAGATGCATCGTGCTTGACTGGACTTCTCACGGGCATACGCAACCACTGCGTAGGTAATGCCCGCCAGCACAACGATAATCGCGATTACCACCAGCAGCTCTATCAGC
>Ga0079998_114275_pt1 | contig 18198 bp, 16 predicted proteins | sample PerSpoBPS_BMetaG_FD_69201 | JGI IMG/M metagenome (GOLD analysis project Ga0079998, IMG submission 69201) | Thermal spring microbial communities from Yellowstone National Park, Wyoming, USA - Perpetual Spouter B (PS_B) MetaG (SPADES assembly)... | ecosystem: Environmental > Aquatic > Thermal... | reverse complement strand
CAAAATCGAACCAAGGGGGGATTGAAACGGTCATCCACTTAAATCGACGCTCGCTAATTGGCTCACGGGCAAAATCGAACCAAGGTGGGATTGAAACCGAGGAGCGGCTACGCTCGTACCTTTGGCGCAAGGCGGGCAAAATCGAACCAAGGTGGGATTGAAACTTTGTTGTGATACATACACCTGCCGGCGATGCCGGCGGCAAAATCGAACCAAGGTGGGATTGAAACAGCAATTGGAAGGAGGGCTCGCCGGTTCCGGGTGTTGGCAAAATCGAACCAAGGTGGGATTGAAACCGAACCAAGGTGGGATTGAAACGGGCTGAACCTGAGGCAAAATCGAACCAAGGTGGGATTGAAACTCCCACGCCAACTTGTACTCCCCCACCCTCACCACGGCAAAATCGAACCAAGGTGGGATTGAAACACCGTCTGTGCTGCAGGCAGCCATCTACATTGATGAGGCAAAATCGAACCAAGGTGGGATTGAAACGCGCGAGGTGGGGTGTGACATCAGTGCGGAGTGGACGGCAAAATCGAACCAAGGTGGGATTGAAACTAGTTCCCCACGAAGTCGCAGCCCGCTTCGAGGAGCGGCAAAATCGAACCAAGGTGGGATTGAAACGTCGTGTCGCAGTTCTTCGCCGCGATTGGGCGCGCTCGGCAAAATCGAACCAAGGTGGGATTGAAACGCGGTACACTGTGCACACCAGCTCCTTCGCACGTCGCGGCAAAATCGAACCAAGGTGGGATTGAAACCGCAAATCGTGGCAGCAAGCCGCCAGCCAAGCCCGGGCAAAATCGAACCAAGGTGGGATTGAAACCCAGCGGGCTGACGTCGCGGCGGTTCACGTTCTCGAGGGCAAAATCGAACCAAGGTGGGATTGAAACCCAGATGACGAGCCATCCACGACGGGCGGCTGAAAGGGCAAAATCGAACCAAGGTGGGATTGAAACGCGTGAACGTGTGCGACGTGATTTCGGGCTTCGCGGGCAAAATCGAACCAAGGTGGGATTGAAACAGCGTAGCCGGCTTCCTGCAGCTTGTAGAGCGCGCCGGGCAAAATCGAACCAAGGTGGGATTGAAACGGTTGACGTTAACGAGCTTCGTGTTCGGCATCTTTCCGGCAAAATCGAACCAAGGTGGGATTGAAACCAAGGTTCCGCGCCCCGCCAACCACCCACTCTTCGTCGGGCAAAATCGAACCAAGGTGGGATTGAAACGGTGCCCATCACCCCGAACACAGGGGATAGCTTCACGGGGCAAAATCGAACCAAGGTGGGATTGAAACCGATGGGCTTGCCGAACTCATTGCACGGCTGCTTGCGGCAAAATCGAACCAAGGTGGGATTGAAACCAGCAGGGCGTCAATCCGCAACTGCGTTGACATCTGCGGCAAAATCGAACCAAGGTGGGATTGAAACACGGGCGTGCATGAATTTAAGGTTGGGCCGTCCGGGGCAAAATCGAACCAAGGTGGGATTGAAACGAAGCAATTAGTCCACAAGCCATTGGCGGTTTCGAGGCAAAATCGAACCAAGGTGGGATTGAAACTCCTACTCCCTTGGCAGATATGTGAACGTGATAATCTGGCAAAATCGAACCAAGGTGGGATTGAAACTATTGTGCCTTCTCAAGCTCCGCGAAATTGGCCAGGGGCAAAATCGAACCAAGGTGGGATTGAAACGCGTGCTTGCGGTGGCGCTCGAGGATGCAGGTGGGCGGCAAAATCGAACCAAGGTGGGATTGAAACCCCGCCCCTTTACATCGGTTTTTGTGTCTTGAATTGGGCAAAATCGAACCAAGGTGGGATTGAAACGCTTCCATTGCACAAGCATCGCCACCTCCCTACCTGGGCAAAATCGAACCAAGGTGGGATTGAAACTACCGGCTGACGCCCTTGGCAATGGCTTTCCGCCTCCAGGCAAAATCGAACCAAGGTGGGATTGAAACCATCCCCAGGGTCTACCGGAGTTGCCAGATTCTTTGGGCAAAATCGAACCAAGGTGGGATTGAAACTAGAACTTCACGGGATTCAGCGTCGCCCCGAAAAGCCGGCAAAATCGAACCAAGGTGGGATTGAAACAATCTCCATCATAGCAACCCCGCCTCTTTCAAAAGCGGGGCAAAATCGAACCAAGGTGGGATTGAAACTCCAGCTTTGTACATATTCTCCAATTTGCCCAGCTTGGCAAAATCGAACCAAGGTGGGATTGAAACGCTACCGTCATGATTGCGAAGCGTGACCCCGGAGCCGGCAAAATCGAACCAAGGTGGGATTGAAACAACATCCTCCCCCCCCTCTTCCGTCGTGCGGTACCGGCAAAATCGAACCAAGGTGGGATTGAAACCCCGACCAGGCAGCTGGCGGGTGGGATTTGGCGCCGGCAAAATCGAACCAAGGTGGGATTGAAACCTGCTTGCAGCTTTTCTGGCAACAGCATCATAGCAGCCCGGCAAAATCGAACCAAGGTGGGATTGAAACCGGACCAGGTGGGCGGCACATCCTGCTACCCGACCGCGGCAAAATCGAACCAAGGTGGGATTGAAACTGAGACGCTCGAGCGGATCCGCACGGTGGCACACGGGGCAAAATCGAACCAAGGTGGGATTGAAACCGTACCTTGTGGGGCGGTTTGAGGAGGGTGCGGGAGGGCAAAATCGAACCAAGGTGGGATTGAAACGGATAAAGTCAGGCGACCTTGAAGCCTACCGCATTCGGGGCAAAATCGAACCAAGGTGGGATTGAAACGAGGGCGTGTGTGTGAGAACGTAAAGCGTGCGAGGAAAGGCAAAATCGAACCAAGGTGGGATTGAAACTCGTCATCGACACCTCCGGCAGCATGGACGACGGGGGCAAAATCGAACCAAGGTGGGATTGAAACAGCGCTATTCCAAAATTGGTTCCAACAAAACATTACGGGGCAAAATCGAACCAAGGTGGGATTGAAACGGGGAACCGCTACGCTACGGGCGTGCAGCGGGCAGGGGCAAAATCGAACCAAGGTGGGATTGAAACGCGGAACCAACCCTACCGCTGGGCTTTCACCACGCGCGGCAAAATCGAACCAAGGTGGGATTGAAACCAGAAGAGCGAGGACGCCAGAACGGTAAGCAATTTCGGCAAAATCGAACCAAGGTGGGATTGAAACCAAGGCGGGTGCAGCCATGACGGCGCTGAGAGCGGTTGGCAAAATCGAACCAAGGTGGGATTGAAACCCGCGCCCATTATTTCCCACGCAGCCGCCCACCGTTCGGGCAAAATCGAACCAAGGTGGGATTGAAACACCCGAGCAGCTTCCGGCTGCCCGAACGAGGCGATAGGCAAAATCGAACCAAGGTGGGATTGAAACGAATTTGTTCGGTATCTTGAGCGCGTTGCGCAGACGGCAAAATCGAACCAAGGTGGGATTGAAACTTGCGGGCTGTCGGGGAATCGAACCCCACCCACCGGGCAAAATCGAACCAAGGTGGGATTGAAACCTCTGTACTGGTGCTCGATGTACCGCGCAAGGATGCGCGGCAAAATCGAACCAAGGTGGGATTGAAACCGGACCAGGTGGGCGGCGCATCCTGGCACCCGCCCGGGCAAAATCGAACCAAGGTGGGATTGAAACCTCAGTGGTGCAGCGCGACACCACCGCAGTGGCGACGGCAAAATCGAACCAAGGTGGGATTGAAACCTACATGTGGTGCAGCGATGGTGCGTTACAAAATTGGGCAAAATCGAACCAAGGTGGGATTGAAACGATGATTTCCGCCTCGGTAGCTGACACACCAGGGGCGGCAAAATCGAACCAAGGTGGGATTGAAACCTTTATGCTTCTGAATAAACTGCTCCAACTTCCCGAGGCAAAATCGAACCAAGGTGGGATTGAAACCGATGCTGGCACCCCAGGCGTGGCAGCGGTTTGTGGGGCAAAATCGAACCAAGGTGGGATTGAAACTCCAGCCCATTGACATCGCGCGCATCGCTTTGCTGAGGCAAAATCGAACCAAGGTGGGATTGAAACAATAAGCTTGCGCGCCACACTGTTCGGATCCCAATCTTGGCAAAATCGAACCAAGGTGGGATTGAAACTGTGTGTGGGGCTGAAGGATGGAGAACGGATTTTGTAGGGCAAAATCGAACCAAGGTGGGATTGAAACTACTGCGCGCGCAGCTCTTCAGGCAGCGCCGAGGTGGGCAAAATCGAACCAAGGTGGGATTGAAACTACTGCAGACCGCGATTTGCATCGACGAGCAGGAGATGGGCAAAATCGAACCAAGGTGGGATTGAAACTCCTCAAAACCAAACATCCTCCACCCACCCCTCTTGGCAAAATCGAACCAAGGTGGGATTGAAACGGAATTCAAACGTCTCGGGGTACAGCGCCCCTTCTGGGCAAAATCGAACCAAGGTGGGATTGAAACAGGTATCAACAACAACCGCAACCTCGGGCACGGGCGGCAAAATCGAACCAAGGTGGGATTGAAACTGCAGCAGCTCTCCACGTACGCCGGGTTCTGATTCAGGCAAAATCGAACCAAGGTGGGATTGAAACATGGCTTTTCCCTACACCGAACGGATGACATAGCGCCGGCAAAATCGAACCAAGGTGGGATTGAAACGGAAAGGTGCAAATTGGCGACGGTCTGGCGATTTCGGGGGCAAAATCGAACCAAGGTGGGATTGAAACACGTGAATATGTAAGCCACAGTCGTCCGAAACAAAGGGCAAAATCGAACCAAGGTGGGATTGAAACGGCAACAGACACGACGGCATTGTCGGAGACGCGGCGGGCAAAATCGAACCAAGGTGGGATTGAAACAAAAAAAGGTGGGCGACTACACGTCGCCCACCACATAGGCAAAATCGAACCAAGGTGGGATTGAAACTTACCTGCTTGAAATCAACTGCAAATACGGGATTGTGGCAAAATCGAACCAAGGTGGGATTGAAACCGGTTCGGGCGTCATCTCCTGCTCGTCAATGTAGATGGCGGCAAAATCGAACCAAGGTGGGATTGAAACCCTTTGTGAACGTTGCTGAGCTGGCACTTCGGGGAGTTGTGGAGGGTCCAGTGAGAGCAGCGTAGGCAGTGGTATTGGTGCTGCTTCTTTCCGGGGTACCGAGGCTGGGTGAGTTTGAGCGCGGAGGTCGGGAATGACATTGCATGGGGCAAAGTATGCTTGCTGCTTACGGCCAAACCCGCTTGGGGCAGCATGCTCGTCGATGGAGCCGAGAGGAGGTTGTACATGCTCTGCATACCAATGCGTGCGCTGCTAGGGTTGACGGCTCTTTCATGTGCTGTGGCGCAGGAGGTCACACTCACGTGGTATGGGCGGGATACGGTGGGAGCCGCCGAGGCTCGGATGCGCTCGGAGTGGTGGGTGGGAGAGACACAGCTTATGGCGGAGGCGGTAATCATTGCAGGGATAAAGCGGCTCATGGGGCTTGTCCCACGGGGATTGCGCATTGATGCGGTTGCTGGACATTGGGTCCGCTACGAGCGCGCAGCCGTTGGGATACTCTTTGCCCACACCTCCACACACCACATTGACACATGGGCACACCGAGTTCGATATGGTGCCATCTACAGTGATTGGCGGATGCAATTGGGCGTTCGTGTGTGGTCGGAGCGGGCACGGTTGGAACTCATCGGAGAGTGTGTGCCGTATCGGGCGCTCTACGCGCCGGATTATGTGCTAGGGCTGCCCCGGTGGTGGATTACTGCTGCCTGGACACATCGCGAGGGGCATGTGACGGGGCAGGTCTGGACCCGCATTGATGTCGAACAGCGCCGAATGGCGGAATCTCGCCTGCTGCTGGGGCTCCATACAGGACGGGTGTGGACCGGTGTGGTGCTACACTGGCTAACGCACGACTGGTACGAGCCGGGTGGCTTCGCTGCGCGGCAGGGCGCCTTCCTCGTGTTTATGCCGTAGGCTGGGTGCCTGCTCCAGGGGTGAGGAACCCATGAGGCTGCGAAGGTCGGGCAGGCTACCGGAGAGCGGCGAGCCAACGGGGAGAGCGTGTGCGGGAGGGCAGGAGGGACTCAGTAGCGGTAGGTGAGTCCGGCAGCGATCGTCACAGGGCGGCGGTGCAGGAGGTACTGCGAGAGGCTGCCGCCGTAGTTGCTGCGCAGTTCAGACCATTCGACCCAGCGCAGGAGGAAGTCCAGGCGGAGATTGGGCTGCAGGTAGAGCGCAGCGCCGGTGCTGTAGATGCGCGTTGTGGCTCCGGCGATGTCTTGTTGGTACGGGGAGGTGATGGCGGTGAATCCCACACGGAAGCTCATCGGCAGCAGCTCTGGGGTCCATTCGATTCCGCCGCCCCAGGCGGTCTGCCCCACGAGCTGCTCGAGGATGGCGCGGTTGAGCCGCAGCAGCGCCGGCGGGGCATCGGTGAACTCCAGTTGCGTGACATCGTTGTAGGATGCCGCTGCGCAGAAGGTCAGCCCCGTCTGGGGCAGGTGCAGCCCCACGGCAGCGCCAAAGCGGAAGGGGGTGATGACGTTGTAGGAGTTCTCGCCGGATTCGCGCACGGAGCGCCGATCCCCGTTGTCGAAGTACGCCGTTGCTTCCTGCGAGAACTTCTCGGTCACCTGGAAGAAGGTGGGGAAGGCAGCAGTCAATCCCAGCCGGAGGAATTCGCCCATGCGAACCAGCAGCCCAATGCTCCCGGTGATGCCCTGGGCTTCCTGCGAGAGCTCCTCCTCCAGCTCCAGGCGGTCAAAATCCACGTTGGAGAAGCCGACGGTGTCCAGCCAATTGTAGCGGTTGAGCACATCGCTTTCGGTGTAGCTGCGACCGTAGCGGTAGCGTCCGTACTTGAGCGACACGCTGAAGCCGAGAGCAGCCCACTGAGAGAGCTCGAAGGCAATGCCGCCGCTGAGGGAGTGCATTCCACCGCGTTCGCGCACAAAGCCGCTCTGCTGGAGGCTATCGCGAACGGGGGTGATGAGGCGTCCTCCGACGGTATCGGCAAGGTAGAGCCGAAATGCCCGATTGGAGGAGGGGCGGGAGCTCTGGTCGGTCCAGTACGCGATGATGCTGCTGGAGGGATTGAAACCGCCGTAGCGCAGGGTGAGTTCGTAGTCGTTCTCCAGAATGTAGCCGATGGCAAGCCCGATTCGGGTCTTGCGGTTCCACCGTTGGGTGGCTGCAGCGCCCAGGTGCGTGAGGGCAGTGGAGTTGGAAGCGGACGTCACCGGGGTGGTTCCCAAGAACTCGGTGCGCGAGGCGTTGTGGGCAAAGAGGAGTCCACCGGAGAGCTCCACGCTGCTGGGGATGAGGACAAGTCCGGCGGGGTTGTAGTAGAGGGCGGCGAAATCATCGGCGATACCGGCATACCCGATGCCGAGTGCCCCGGCACGCGGAGTTGGGAAGCCATCCATACGGGCAAAGCGGAGCGCGTCTTCGATGAACTGTGCCGAGAGCGGCTCGGAAAGCACCAGCACAGCCCAGAATACGGCAATCCGCCGCATGCTCAGTTCGGCGGGAGGTTCAACAGCTTGCGCGGGTCGGAGTACGGCAGCCCATGCGCTTCTGCAACGCCAGGATGGGTCACCTCGCCGTAGAAGATGTTGAGTCCAGCGAGCAGCTCGGGATTGCTCCGCAGGGCAGCCTCCCAGCCCTTGTCTGCCAGCTCGACGATGTACGGTAGGGTTGCGTTGGTGAGTGCGACGGTGGAGGTGACGGGGACGGCTCCCGGCATGTTGGCAACGCAGTAGTGCACGACCCCATCGACGACGTAGGTGGGGTTCTCGTGGGTGGTGGGATGGCAGGTCTCTACACAGCCGCCTTGATCGACGGAGACGTCAACGATGACACAGCCTTTGCGCATCTCCGAGAGCATTGCTCGGGTGATGAGCTTGGGCGCCTTGGCGCCGGGGATGAGCACCGCGCCGATCACCAGGTCTGCCTCGCGGATGACGCGCCGGATATTCGCCGGCGTGGAGACCATAGTGATGACGTTGCGCGGCATGACGTCGTCGAGGTAGCGTAGCCGGTAGAGGTTGGTGTCGAGAATGATGACGCGGGCACCCAGCCCAGCGGCGATCTTTGCTGCGTTCGTGCCCACAACGCCGCCACCGAGCACCACCACCGTTGCGGGCTCGGTCCCGGGCACCCCGCCCAGGAGGATGCCGCGTCCGCCCATCGTGCGCTCCAGGTACTTTGCGCCCTCCTGCGGTGCCATGCGTCCGGCAACCTCGCTCATGGGGATGAGCAGCGGCAGAGAGCCATCGCTGCGCTGAACGGTTTCATAGGCGATAGCGATGCAGTTGCTCCGGCGTATCGCCTCGGTCAGCTCCAGGGAGGCGGCGAAGTGGAAGTAGGTGAAGAGGACCTGCCCGGGGCGAATTAGCTCGTATTCGGGCGGAATCGGCTCCTTGACTTTGACGATGAGCTCGGCTTGCTCGAAGATTTCACGGGCGCTGGGAAGAAGCTCAGCTCCGGCGGCGGCGTAGTGCTCATCCTCAAAGCCGCTGCCAAGCCCTGCCCCCTGCTCGACGAGAACGGTGTGCCCATGCTGGCGCAGTACCTCCACGCCCGAGGGCGTGAGCGCAACGCGGTTCTCCCCAGGCTTGATTTCGCGCGGTACGCCGATGACCATTGGTATGCTGCCGTTGCTGTACAGACTGCCGTGCTCGAAATTACGCCGAGAGCAGCCAAGCAGCAGGTGAATGCCAACGCCTGACCGTGGCAGCCGGCGCGCGTGCGCGACCTCGGCGGCACGGTCTAAGCCTCCGAGGCTTGGCGTATATTTGTACGTGTCCCAATGTTCCACGGCTCTTGGGGGAACCATGCGGAACCGTGCGTACGGAGCGCTCCTGACTGGTGCGATGCTGCTCCTGTTGGGTGGATGCACGGATGAGAATCCAGCGCTGAGTCCGGCGGAGACGGTGGCTCCGCAGCCGGTGCCCTGGGCAGGAGTTGCGGTTGTGGATGAGAACACAGTGGTCGTGCGGTGGCGCCCCTCGCCATCGGAGGGGTCTCAAGGGTTCCGCAGCTACTATTTGGTGCTGCAGAATATGTCGCGCCAGGCAGTGGTGCAGCGGTTGGAGGTGACCGAGCGGCGCCCGCTCTACGAATTGACGTTCTCGCGGCTCAACACAGGCGAGCTCTACTCGCTGGATATCTGGGTGCGCTTCAAGGATAATGTGCTCAGCCCGGCGCCCCGGACGCTGGTCTTCTCGCCTTCGGTGCGCTACCGCGAGATTGCAGGGGAGCCCATTCGGCTCTATGAGCAGGATGCCGGTGCGGGACTGCCGAAGGGGTTCGCCTTCAACCGTGGAGGAGCGCCTGCAGTGTTGCCGGCGGCAAATCCAGGGATGATTGAGCTGTGGGACCTCAACTTCGAGATCGTGGATGGCGTTGGATACCTGGGGTCGACCGCGGCAACCGCTGTGTATGCTGAGGATGATTCTGCCACTGCGGCACAGAGGAACAAAGCCTGGCGCCAGCGCCTTCAGCGCGCGGCACAGGTCGGGGAGAATGTGTTGCTCGATGTGGAGAGCCTGGAGACGCTCTTCCTGGAGGCGGGGCTGGATACCGTCGGCGGGCGACTGGAGAGGCGGATGGTGCGCATCCCCGAGCGGCTGCCTTCGGGCAAGGGACTGGTGCTGATTGCCTGGTCGGCGCGGGACAGCACCTGGGCGAAGGTCTTTGTCAAACCCGGTCCCGGAGGCGAGCTCATCCAAGGGACGGCGCCGAATCGGTACGTGGAGTTGGAGATCGCCTATCAGCCCTCGAAGATGGTTCCCTATGCGCTGCCGCGCCGTGCCGAAGCGGAGCGGCGGGAATGGAACATGTTGCCGGCACTGCAGCCGGTTGTGCGTTGAGGATGTCGAACCAAGCAACACGTGGTGAGCAATGAAGTGGGCACAGTGGAGCGGAGTTCTTGCCGTTGCAGCGCTGCTATTGGTGGGATGTGAGGAATCCACCTCTCCGCAGGAGCCAACGACGGTGTCGCCGCCGGCACCGCCGAGCAACCTCCAGGCGCTCTCGGTGGATGATTCCACCGTGCGGCTCAAGTGGAGTCCTTCGCCCTCGGAGAGCAATTCGCGCTTCGGCGGGTATGAGCTGATGGTGTACAACGATGCCAACGGCAGCTTCGTCGGGAAAGCGCGGCTGCAGCGGAGCCCAACCGATATCACGGGGCTGCGGTCTGGTACGGTGTACCGCTTCGAGCTCTATGCCACGTGGGCGGACACTACGCGCGATACCGCGCGGAGCCGTACGGCAGCCGTTGTGCGCTGGTCGCCGGCAACACGCTACACTACCTTTGCCGATGGCTCGCCCATTCGGCTCTACGAGACCGACTCCCGGTTCCCCAGCGGGCTGGATTTGGAGGGACCCGACGGACGCCCGCGGGCGCTCACCGTGCGCGATGGCAACGAGTGGGACCTGTGCTTGGATACCCGTGGAGGCTCCTACGACATCGGCTCGCCACGGCTGAGCACCTATAACATCACCAATCCACGGCGCACCCTCATCGACACCTTGCGCTTGAAGGACCCGAAGTACTTGGCCGTGGATAGCCTCAACCAGGTCTTCGAGACCGAAGCCTTCGGCGCAACGACACTTGCCGAAGCGCTGGCGAACTTCAACAACCAGCGTCGGGGCTTTCTCATCATCCTGCGTACGCAGGACGGCAACTGGGCGAAGGTCTTCGTGAAGGCGGATGCCCAGGGGAACATCCTGCGCGGGTCGGCGCCAGACCGCTACGTGGAGCTGGAGATCTCCTACCAGAAGACGCCGAACGTGCCCTATGCACTGCCAGCACCGCCAGGGAAGCTCTCGGAGGTTCCGACGATTCGGATTCAGACCGTGCGCAAGCAGGTGGCGGAGTAGCTCCTCTGGAGCCGGTGCAGATGCCCCGCTTCCCGGACCGGGGGCGGGGCTTTTTGCGCCGGAAGGTTCTGGCGGATGCTGTATTTTTGCATGCTCTTGAGTGCGTCGGTTGAGCAATGTAGGAACGATGGCACTGGAAGCCTCAGGCAGGATCACAAAGTCTGTGCGCCAGCAGGATGTTGAACGGCGGTGGTGGGTGGTGGACGCAGCGGGGAAGACGTTGGGGCGGCTGGCATCGCAAGTAGCGGCACTGTTGCGCGGCAAGCATAAGCCGTATTTTACGCCACATGTGGATTGCGGTGACTTCGTCATCGTCGTCAACGCTGCCAAGGTGCGCGTAGAGGGGAAGCGCTGGCAGAAGAAGGAGTACTTCCACTACACGGGCTATCCCGGTGGGGCGCGCTTTGAGAAGTTCCGCGAGCTATTGGAGCGCAAGCCCGAATTCATCATCGAGCACGCCGTCTGGGGGATGCTTCCGAAGGGGCGATTGGGGCGGCGCATCATCCGCAAGCTCAAGGTGTACGCTGGTCCGGAGCATCCGCATCAGGCGCAGCAGCCTCAGCCCTACCAATTGCCCTATCCGTGTGAGTAATGCAGGGAGGCGCAGCCATGCGAATCGTGCTGGCAACGGGTCGCCGCAAGACAGCAGTCGCGCGCGTGATTCTGACCCCAGGGACGGGGCAGGTTACCGTCAACGGACGGGCATTTGAGGACTACTTCCCCATCGAGGCGCATCGGAAGGACATCCTGCTGCCGCTGGAGTTGACCAATACGCTGGGTATGTACGACGTGCGGGCAAACGTCACAGGCGGCGGCATCTCCGGGCAAGCCGGAGCAATCCGCTTGGGGATTGCCCGGGCACTGGTGGAGATCGACCCGGAGTACCGCAAGATCCTGCGCCCGGCAGGGCTGTTGACGCGCGATCCACGCATGGTCGAGCGCAAAAAGTACGGGCAGAAGAAGGCGCGCAAGCGCTTCCAGTTCTCCAAACGCTGATACAGTTGGTCCAAGCAGCCTGGACGGTCAATGGCGCTGGTTACCGTTGAGCAGCTCATCCAGGTGGGTGCGCATCTGGGGCACATGACACGCCGGTGGAACCCGAAGATGCGCCCCTTCATCTTCGGCGAGCGCAATGGGGTGCACATCATCGATGTGCGCAAGACGCTGGCATTGCTCGAGGTGGCTCGCTCGGCAGTGGTCGAGATCGTCGCCCAGGGCAAACTGGTGCTCTTCGTTGGCACGAAGCCGCAGGCGCGCGAGATCATCCGCCGCGAAGCCGAACGCTGCCGGATGCCCTACGTAGTGGAGCGGTGGCTGGGTGGGACGTTGACCAACTTTGCCACCATCCGGCAGAGCATCCGACGCCTCTCCACCATTGACCGGTGGGAATCCGATGGCACGCTGGAGAAGTTCACCAAGAAGGAGCGCTTGCGCATCCTACGCGAACGCGACAAGCTGCGCACCCTCTTCGGTGGCATTGAGCAGATGAACCGCCTGCCGGGGATGCTCTACATTGTGGACATTGTGCGCGAGCACATCGCCGTCTCGGAGGCGCGCATCCTGGGCATCCCCACGGTGGCGTTGGTGGATACGAACGCCGATCCGGAGCTGGTGGATTACCCCATCCCTGCCAATGACGATTCCATCGCCGGAATTGAGCTCTTCACACGCATCATCGCCGATGCCGTCCTGGAGGGGCGCCATCTGGCACAGCAGCGGGGCAAGGACCTGGAAGCCCTGATGCAGGAGCATGAACCCAAGGGTTCGGAGTTGTCCAACACCAAGTCGTAGAGAGCGCACAGCACAATGGCACAGGTGAGCGTGGAACTCATCAAGCAGTTGCGCGAGAAGACGGGTGCGGGCTTTACCGACTGCAAGAACGCTTTGGAAGCGGTACAGGGAGACCTGGACGCGGCAGTGGAGTACCTGCGGCAGCGTGGCGCGGTCATCGCCGCCAAGCGCGCCGATCGCATCGCGCGCGAAGGGGTGGTCCTGGCAGAGACAACCCCCGATGGGAAGCGGGCAGCGCTACTGGAGCTCAACTGCGAGACCGATTTCGTTGCGCGCAACGAGGAGTTCCTTGCCTTTGCGCAGGCGATTCTGCGGGCGTTGCTCGATGTACAGCCGCGCAGCGAGGAGGAGCTGTGGAACACCGATGTCGGCGGCAAGACATTGGGGAACTGGCGCGATGAGATGCTGGCGAAGGTGGGCGAGAAGATCGAGCTCCGGCGCTACGAGCTGCTCACCACCGATGGGCATCTGACCGCCTACGTGCACGCAGGCAGCCGTCTGGCAACGGTGGTGGAGACCGAGCCTGCCAATCCACCGGAGGAGCTGCGCCCGCTCCTGCGCGACCTGGCAATGCAGGTGGCGGCGATGCAGCCCCTGTACGTGCGGCGCGAGGAGGTAAGCCCGGAGATCGTCGAGCGCGAACGGGAGCTCCATCGCCAGCAAGCCCTCAGCGAAGGCAAGCCCGAAGCCGTTGCTCAGCGCATCGCCGAAGGGAAGCTGGAGAAGTTCTTCCAGGAGCAGTGCCTGCTGGAGCAGGCCTACATTCGCGACCCCAGCCGGACCGTTGCAGAGGTGCTGCAGAGCGCTGCCCAGCAGTACGGAGTTCCGCTCCGAGTCCGGCGCTTCTGGCGCTACCTTCTCGGCGAAGCGGTCTGAGCTGAGCCGATACATTGCGGTGAACAATGGACCAGGGCGCCAACGTCCGCTACCGGCGTGTGCTGCTGAAGCTGTCGGGAGAAGCCCTCATGGGGGCGCAGCGCTTCGGGATTGACCCAGAAGCGCTGGCGGCGCTGGCGGAGGAGATCGTCCAGGTCCACCGCCTGGGCGTGCAGTTGGGCATCGTCATCGGGGGAGGCAATATCTTCCGTGGCATCCAAGCCGCTGCCCATGGCATTGATAAGGTCTCCGGCGACTACATGGGCATGCTGGCAACGGTCATCAACGGCTTGGCGCTACAGAACGCCATCGAAGCCCTGGGGGTGCCCACGCGGTTGCAGACCGCTATCGCCATGGCGCAGATTGCCGAGCCCTTCATCCGGCGCCGGGCTATCCGCCACCTGGAAAAGGGGCGCATCGTCATCTTCGCTGCGGGGACGGGCAACCCCTACTTCACCACCGATACCGCCGCAGCCCTGCGGGCAATCGAGATCGAAGCCGAGGTTATCCTGAAGGGAACTCGCGTTGACGGCGTCTACGACGCCGACCCGGAGAAGGTCGCAACAGCGCGGCGCTACGAGCGCATCAGCTCGCGCGAGGTGCTCGAAAAGGGGCTGCGCGTGATGGACCTGACCGCCATCACACTGTGCCAGGAGAATCGCCTCCCTATCCTGGTCTTCAATGTGAACCGGCGCGGGAATCTCCTCCGGCTCATGCTCGGTGAGCCGGTGGCAACGATCGTGCACCACGACGACGTGTAAGTTGTACAGCGGCAGCCTGGGCAATGCCAATCGCGGAGGTTCTGCAGCAGGCACGGCAGCATATGGCAAAATCCGTGGAGCACCTGCAGCAGCAATTGGCGCGGCTGCGCACGGGGCGCGCGACTCCGGCGCTCATCGAGCACATCCGGGTGGACTACTACGGCGTCCCAACCCCGATTTCGCAGGTGGGGAATATCTCCGTTCCAGAGCCGCGGATGCTGGTCATCCAGCCGTGGGATCGTTCGCTCTTGGGGGCAATCGAGAAGGCGATTCTGCAATCGGACCTGGGCGTAACGCCCTCCAACGACGGCTCGGTCATCCGCATTGTGATGCCGCCGCTGAGCGAGGAGCGGCGTCGGGAGCTGGTCAAGGTCTGCCGGAAGTACGCCGAAGAGGCGCGCATAGCGCTCCGAAACCTGCGCCGGGAGTACATGGAGAAGCTGCGCCAGGTTGAGAAGGAGGAGCATCTCTCCGAGGACGAGCGCCGGCGCGGCGAACAGGAGCTGCAGAAGATCATGGACTCCTTCACCGAGGAGATCGAGCGGATACTGGAGCGCAAGGAGCGCGAGATCCTGGAGGAGTAGCCCTCAGGCGATATCCAGGAAGCGGGCATCTGCACCGAAGCGCTCGCGTAGGAGGCGGCGCAGCGCCAGGTGCTCGGGGTGGCGCAGTTCGGGGTCGCGTTCCAAGAGCCTGTGGGCGGCGTGGCGTGCGCGGGAGATGAGCTCGCCGTCGGTGACCAGGTTGACGTAGCGGAATTCCGGAATCCCCGACTGCCGTGTTCCCAGCAGGTCCCCAGGTCCGCGCAACTGCAAATCCACTTCGGCGATGCGGAACCCATCGGTGGTCTGCTCCATCGTGCGCAGCCGCACGATGGCGGCGATGCGCTCCTGCGGGTTGCCGTCGCGCCAGTGAAAGCGGAAGTGGTCGCGCGTGACCAGGAAGCAGTACGATTGCGCCTGCCCGCGCCCGACCCTGCCACGCAGTTGGTGGAGCTGCGCCAACCCGAACCGCTCGGCATTGTGGATGAGCATGACGGTAGCGTTGGGGACGTCGATGCCGACCTCGATGACCGTTGTGGCAATGAGCACGTGGTATTCGCCGTTGGCAAAGGCGCGCATGATGGCTTCCTTTTCGTACCAGAACAGCTCCCCGTGCAGAAGCCCGCAGCGGAACTCCGGAAACACCTCCGATTGCAGGTACTCGAAGTGCTCGGTGGCAGCCTTTGCCGGAATCCTCTCCGAAGGAGAGATGAGCGGGTACACGATGTAGGCTTGGTGCCCGGCGCGGAGCTCCTGGCGGATGAACTCGTAGACCTGCGGCAGTTGGCTTTCGAAGACGACCTTGGTCTGGACGGGGGAGCGCCCGGGGGGAAGCTCGTCCAGCACGGAGAGATCGAGGTCGCCGTAGAGCACCAGCGAGAGGGTGCGCGGAATTGGGGTGGCCGACATCACCAGCACATGGGGTGCAATGCCATTGGTGCCAAGGGAGCTGCGCGCCAGCTCGCGCAGCCGCGCCCGCTGCAGAACCCCGAACCGGTGCTGCTCATCAATGACCAACAAGCCAACCCGGTGGTACTGGACGGAGCTCTCGAAGAGGGCATGCGTGCCGACGATGATGTGAGCCGCTCCCGAGGCGATCTGCTCCAGCAGCTCCGCACGCAGCCGAGGGTTCTGTCCCCCGACCAACTGCACGACGTGCAGGTCCGAGCCCTCCAGCAAGCGGCGCAGCGTGTGGTAGTGCTGCTCGGCGAGGATCTCCGTGGGTGCCATGAGTACGGCTTGGTAGCCGTTGTCGATGGCGATGAGCATCGTGAGCACGGCGACGATGGTCTTGCCCGAGCCCACATCGCCCTGCAGCAGGCGGTTCATGGGGTGTCCGCTCCCCAGGTCTGCGGCGATCTCCCACAGGACGCGCCGCTGTGCGCGGGTGAGCTGGAAGGGGAGCCGTTCCAGGAGCCATCGGGCATGCGGGCTCTTTGGAGAGAGGGGCAATCCGCGCTCGCGCTGCACCCCACGCTGGCGCAATCCCAGCAGGAGCTGGAAGAGGAGCATCTCCTCGAACTTGATGCGGTAGCGCGCGCGGGCAAGCTGTTCGGCGGAATCGGGGAAGTGGAGCTGCTCCAGCGCCTGGGGCAGCGGGAGGAGCTGGAACTCCTGCTGCAGCCATTCCGGAAGTGGGTCGGCAAGCTCCGCACGGGCATGCTCGAGCGCAGCGGCAACCAGACGGCGCAGCCGTGCTTGCGATAGCCCCGCTGTTCGGGCGGCTTGCGTGAGCCGGTACTTGGGCAGGATGCGCCCGATGCGGTAGAGCTCCTCATCTTCGGATTCCACCGGCTCCAGCTCCGGATGGTGGAACGTGACGTAGCCGCGCCGGTCCAGTGTTGGGCGCCCAGCGATGGCGTAGAGCTGACCCGGTTGCAGCAGGCGGCGGTAGTAGTCCAGCCGGTTCCAGAAGATGAGGAAGCCGCCGACCCCACTATCGTCGCTGATGCTGGCTTGCAGCATCTGCCGCCCGGAACCGTAGGTATGCTCGCGCACCCGCTCCACCCGGGCGATAAGGGTGACCTCGCTGTAGAGCAGCCGCTCCGAATCGCCGAGAGTAAGCGGGGAATGGAAGAGCTGCTCCTGCTGGTGGAGGGCTCGTGCAAGGGCGCGCAGCGTCGTGCTCGTACTGCGGTCAATGTAGGAGCGGGGCAGGAAGAGGAGCAGCTCCCGAAGGGTGCGGACGCCCAGCTCGGAGAGCGCCTTGGCGCGCTGGGGTCCAACCCCTTTGAGGTACTGTACCGGCTGCTCGAGTACGCTCGACGGCATTGCCCTGCCTGCGTTGGAGGTATAAGACGAGCATCCGCACCGTGCAACGCCCAGTGGAGACATGCAGAGCGCCCGCGGCACAACGGCGCTGCGGTACTACTTCGGGGACTGGACCCGGGGGCTCTTGCACGCGGAGGGGAATTTGTGTATTTTTGCAGTGAGCCTTAACCAACAGGGGGTCACCATGCGGAGATTGCTCTACCTTCTAGGGCTACTTATCGCGGGGGGGGGGCGGTAGCACAAACACCCGATTCCTGCTACGTCAATTGCCGCCCCGGTGCCCGATGCCAGGGAAATTGGAAAGCCTACATATGTGAGCAGGGCTGTGTCCCTGTGGACTCGATCCGACGCCTCCCCTATCCTTTACAGTTGTGCTTGAAGTTTGACGAGCGGTACGAACCTCCGTTTCGAGAGTTGCGCTGGCCGGTGCGCGATAACCCAGAGGACTCCGTTCTCGTTTTCTCCGTGGACAGCTTGCAGAAGGATTTTTGCTGTGCCCAGCGCTTGTGGACGTGTGTCTGCGGTGCTCAAAACGCCGCCTGTGTTTGTACTGTCATGGTGCGGTTTGTGAGAGATACACTGCGGGGCAGTGAGTGGGAAGGAGACCGCGCAAAATATCGCTTATTCTTGCCGAGGCAGAATCCAGCTACGGGAAGGTGGTCTGCTCATACGGCTGCGGTTAATTATTGTGGAGGCTGGTGGGTAAACGGGGGATGTGATACTTCGAAACTAACCATATGGCTCAACAGCCTCGACCAATGGGTGCGGATGCGAAGGAACTGGAGCGGTACAGATACTGTACCTCGTCGGTTCTTTGTGAATAGGGGATTGCTGGGGAATGTAAGCAGGGTTAGCGATGACAGCGTGGAGGGCTATGCATGGTACGACCTGTGCATGATTCTGGCTCATGAGCTGGAGCACCTTTATGGGATGGACCATCATTCGTTCGAGCCTGGTAGCGGATGTGACAGTTCATACAAGGGGGTGATGATGTGGAAGTCATATCTCAGTGAGGGTTTTCTGGAGCAGGACCGTTGCATCTTTGCCAAACTTTACTGTCCTGATCTGGTGGGTGTTCGGGAGGTGCGGAGGCAGGAGGCTGCTCCTCAGCCCTTCA
>Ga0079998_106779_pt1 | contig 18205 bp, 20 predicted proteins | sample PerSpoBPS_BMetaG_FD_69201 | JGI IMG/M metagenome (GOLD analysis project Ga0079998, IMG submission 69201) | Thermal spring microbial communities from Yellowstone National Park, Wyoming, USA - Perpetual Spouter B (PS_B) MetaG (SPADES assembly)... | ecosystem: Environmental > Aquatic > Thermal... | reverse complement strand
AAATAGTGGAACACGCCGAGGAGGAGCTCTACCGATCCCGCGGCGTGCTTCACCACCACAGCAGACTGCCCCGGGTAGAGGCACACGCCACCTTTAAATCGCCGCTACGGCGGGGGGACCAGGTACGCGTTGTACTAAGACCCCTAGAGATACGCGATAAGGTCATAAAATACGGCTTCGAGATTTTTAATGAAACTACAGGCGTACTCTCAGCAACAGGCTACGTCGTGGCGGTATGTGTAAATGTTGAACAAGGGGGGTTGAAATCCGCCAAGTGTCCACAGGAGCTGTTGGACGCCTGGAGAGACATCAACTAGGTCGAGCGACTGCCACGACGCGTTGCGGCATCAAGGCAAGACCAGGCGACCGCGTAGTGGCGAGAAGACGCAAAACAGATCGGCGGATGTCATAAGCCTAAAAATTTAAAAATTCTGAAAACTATCTCCACAGCCCAGGCGGCCGTAGCTCAGCGGGAGAGCGCCCGGCTGAAGACCGGGCGGTCCCGGGTTCAGGCTAGAAGCCGCCAAAAAGTCCCGGCGGCCGCACCACCTTTATCCTCAGCCGTAAGTATCGTAGATAGCCGTGTGTTTCTGCAGAGTTCTACGTCAGAAGTCTCGTCGGCGGTCTTTCCCCAGCTGAGGGGGGCCGTGTACACGTTCTGTTTCTTAATCCAAGATCCAAAGGGCACATCCCCAGCTTGATCTAACGGCGAGGCTGTCTGTGGGGCCGCCTGATGTTCGCATCTAAGCGATGCGTCTTTAGATATTTAATTTGGGGGTTATGCGTCTATGTGAGTCGGGTGTTGGTTTCTGTGGTTTTAAGTTCGTTTGTTACTCCGTTCTCCACCAGCGCCTTGGCCGTGTCTCTGCCTCTTGTGGCCAGGGATTTAGGAGCCGCTTCTGTAGATTCGGTGGAGGCTCTCGTGGCTTTGACGCTTGCGGTGGCTATGTTTGTGCTTCCTCTGGGGAGGGCGGCGGATCTGTTGGGGCACGTTGTGGTGTTTAGGATGGGTCTACTTCTCGCCATGGCCGGCTTCGCCTTGGCGTCTCTCTCGCCTAATTTCCTCCTGCTCTGCGGAGCCCTCGCCGTGGGCGGGGTGGGGCTGGCGGCGGTTTTTGGAAGTAACAACGCCTTGCTTTTTCAAGCCGTGGCGCCAGATAGGAGGGCCTCCGCCGTAGGTATAAATTCTATGTCTGTGTATCTGGGGCTCCTCACAGGGCCGTTTCTAGGCGGTTTCTTGGCCCAGGTCAGCTGGAGGGCCGTGTTTCTGCCTGCCTTGGCGCTACTTTTGGCGTCAGTCGTTCTGGCTGCAGGCCCCTCCCCCCGGCAGGCGCGGGGAGGGGAGAGTTTTGATTGGGTAGGCGCGGCGCTGTTGGCGCTTTCGCTCGCCTTGCTGGTGTTGGGCATCTCGGCGGCTTCTCCATTTTTCACAGGTTTAGGACTTGCGGCGTTGGTGTTTACAAGTTTTTACGAGAGTAGGCAGAGGAGTCCGGTGGTTGACGTTGGGCTGTTCAGGAGCTTTGTGTTCTCTGCGTTGTTGATTGCGGCGTTTCTTAACTATCTCTCCACGGCGGCTTTGACGCCTGCGCTTAGTCTTTTGTTTCAAGAGGAGTACGGAATGACGCCCCAAGACGCCGGGATGTTGCTCGGGCTTCAGGCTCTCGCCATGGCTATCTCTGCGCCTCTGGCGGGTCGGCTGAGCGACAAGACGTCCCCCTCTGCGGTGTCGGCGGGGGGCGCCGCCCTCCTCGCCGCGTCGCTCTTCGCATATTCACACTTGGCGCTCTCAAGCCCCTCTCCACATCTTCTGTTCCTCATGGGGGTTGGCTTCGCCTTTTTCATCGTGCCCAACACCACTCTTATCCTCTTGTCTGTCCCGCCTGCGAGGAGAGGCACCGCCTCCGCTCTGGTTGCCGAGGCGCGGGTGGTGGGCCAGTCGCTCAGCAACGCGGTGGCGGTCAACGTGTTGAAAAGCTACTCAAGCCTCCCCAGCGGCGTGTCTGCTCTTCTCCTCCTCCTCTCCGCCGTGGCCGTCGCCACCGCCGTGTTGTCTACGGCTAGATACATAGCGATGCGGCTTTAATTTTCATGATATTTCATTTCTTACTTCTGAAGAGATGACTATCTGTTTATCGAGATGTAGTTAGGTTAATTTTTAAAGCGGGGTTGATGCGTTGACATGCTCTGGGCGGTGTCGGTCATAGCTCTTTTACTCATCTTAGCCATAATCAGAATAAGGGATAACATCCTCGCCGCTGTCTCTCTCACATTTCTAGGGGTGGCCGTGGCGGGGGCCGTGTGGGTTCTGCACCCTGAGTTCTCGGCGGCTTTCATACTGATTACGCTTGTGTACGTGGTGGCGGCCTTGACCTTGGTTATAGTGGCGGCGGCCAGCCTCTCCGAGGAGAACCGCACCGTTGAGATGAGGCCTGTGGCCTTGGCGGCACTGGGGGCGTTGCCCCTCCTCCTGCTCCCGGGGGCGGGGCGGGGGGCGTTGACCACCTCCGTCGACCCCGTGTTGCTACCGCTTGCGGCGGTTCTGCTGCTCTTCTCCTTCGTCGTTGCGGCGAGGCTGTCCCATGACTGAACTGGTGTTTCTGGTGTTGTTGCTGGCGGGCGGCGTGGCGACTGTGGCGGTTGCCAACTCGCTGGTGCGGGTGATAATCGGCGCCGAGGTGGCCATCATGGCGGGGATCTGGGGCGCCTCGCTGTCGCGCGACTTGTCCCTCCTGGCGGTCGCCGCCGTCGTGGGCGTGGCGGAGACGGTGCTTATGGTGGCCGCTGTGTATAGGCTGGCGAGGGAGGGCCATGTATAGCGACGTCTTCCTCCTGGCCACAGCCATCTCCGGCGTCTTCGCACTGGCGGCGCTGAGGCTGGGGCTCCCGGCGGCCCTCGCGGCGACGGCCGCCATGTTGCTCTTCCTGGTGCCTGGGAAGGGCACCTTGGCGGTCCTCCCCTACGTGGGGGAGGTTGCCGTCTCCATGGACTTCTACAAGTTGCCGTTTGTGGTCACTTCAGTGACCTTGGGTCTGCTGGTGGCCTTCTACTCGCCGCCTTACCTCCGCCACCTGGGGGCGCCCCGGTGGTACTACGGCGTGCACGTCCTCTACGTCCTCTCCTTTGTCTACATAATACTTTTCGAGAACCTCATCTTCGTCTTCCTGGCGCTGGAGCTCAGCATAATCACCAGCTTCTTGCTGATCTGGTACTTCGGCTACGGCAACCGCAGGTTCGTGGCCTTGCTGTATTTCGTGTGGGCCCAGGTGGGGTCCATACTCTTCTTAGTAGGTGTGGCGATTTCGGGTACGCTGACTGCTGACGTATTCAGGTCGGCTGGGGTTGCCTCGTTGCTGGTCTTGCTTGGCTTATTGGTGAAGATGGGGACTGCGGGCGTGCACTTCTGGCTTCCCTACGCCCACGCAGAGGCGCCGACGCCCCTCAGCGCCTTGCTGTCGCCGGTCCACGTGGGGCTTATGGCGTACTGGATCTGGAGGCTTAAGGAGTACGCTGGCTGGCCTCTTGACGCGCTCTTCCTCTACGGTCTCGTGACGGCGGTCTACGGCTCTCTGCTGGTGTTCCGCGAGACGGACTTCAAGAGGGCGTTGGCGGACTCCACCGTTGCCAACATGGGCCTCCTGGTGGCGGCGGCCGCCATAGGCAACAAGTCTATTAGCTACGCCGCGACGGCTCTTTTGTTTGTGGGGCACGCCTTCGCCAAGGCCGCCCTCTTCATGCTGGCAGGTCTCTACATAGTGGCGCTCCACACCAGGGCCATAGGCGAGGCGAGGTGGGACCGGCACCTCCTCGCCGTGAGCGTGCTGGGCTTCGTGGCGCTGGCGGGGCTCTTCGGCATCAACCTCATCGGCAAGGCGTATGTGGCGGCTGGCGTGCCTCCGCTTCTCTACATGGTGGCGTTGGCGGTCGCCGCCTTGGTCTCCACCGCCGTCTACAGCTTCTACCTCTTCAACCAGATGTATAGAGCCGGCGAAGGCAAGGTGGAGTACCCCGCGGAGATGTACGCCGCGGTCTTGGCCGCCGCCGCCGCGCCTTATCTCCTCCTCCTCCTGCTTCCGCTATGGTTAGTCTAGAGCTACTGCTGGCCGTAGCCTTCGCCGCGGCTCTTCTCGACTTCTTCGCAACTAGGGGCTACGCCGCGGCCGCCGCCGGCGTCGTTATGCTGGCCGGGTTGCTGGTTGGCGCCGGGCCCGCGACGCCGTATCTCAAGCCCAGCGAATTTGCCGCCTTCGTGGCGGGGGTCTACCTGGCGATTGTCGCGTATTCCCACTTCTACATGAGGGGCGCCGAGCGGCTCGGCTGGTTCTGGGGGTGGATGGGGGCGTTCTTCGGCTCCATGGAGCTTTTCCTCCTCGCAGACCACTGGGTGCTTCTTCTCCTGGGGTGGGCTGGGCTTGACCTGGCGAGCTGGGGACTCATATTGACCTACCGCGACGACGACGATATGGGGTTCGTCGGGGATGGGAGCCGGGCAGGCGGCATCTCCTGGCTCTGGCCCCCCTCGTCTTCTGCCATCAGGGCGATAGTGGCCGTGGAGGTGGGCACGGCCTCCCTCCTCGTGGCCTCTGCATATATGGCGGTGCACCACAGCCCGTTTATAAGCGGCTGGGGCCATGCCGACGACGTAGCGGCGGCGCTTTTCCTCGTGGCGGCGTTTGCCAAGGCTGCTCAGCTCCCGTTTACCGACTGGCTCCTCACGGCGATGTCGGCCCCCACGCCCGTCAGCGCGTTGCTGCACAGCTCCACCATGGTGAAGGCGGGGCCGATACTTCTCCTCAAGCTGGGCCACCTCCTGCCACACTGGGCCGCCGAGGCGGCGTTTCTCGTGGGCTTTGCCACGGCGTTTGCCGGGGGGCTCATCGCGTTGGGGCAGAGAGAGCCGAAGCTTGTCTTGGCCGCCTCCACCGCCTCCTACCTCGGCATGATCACGGCTATCGCGCTGGAGAACCCCAAGGAGGCGGCTCTGCTGATCTACGCCCACGGCTTCGCCAAGGCGGCTCTCTTCATGGCCGTGGGCCACGGCATCCACGCAAGCCACAGCAGGTTTCCGCAGTCGTACCCACTCATCGCCAAAGTTGCAATACTCCTGGGCATGTTGATTTTGGTGGGGGTTCTGCCGGTGGGGGCCTTGGCGAAGAGCGAGGCGCCTCTCTGGACCGTCGCGGTGTCGGCCCTCACCGTGGGGTACCTCGGCAAGCTCCTGCGGCTGCCAGCCACCAACGACTGGGAGCCCATGTGGATCCCCTACACGGCACTTGTGGTGGTGCCCAACTTCCTGTTTATCGGGGCGCCCCCTCCCGTGGTCCACCTGTCGCTGGCCGGCGGCGTCTTGGCCTTCGCGGGGGAGGTCGAGGTGTTGCGGAGGCGGCTCTACCTGCCGGTGCTGTTTGACCGGGTCGTGCCCTCTGTCTTTAGGGCCACGTGGCGCCTGGCGGCCGCGGTGGACCGGGCTGTGGACAGAGCTCTGCAGAGCTCGGCGCCGCTGTGGCGGCTGGCCGTCGACCTGGTGACGGTGGTGGATTGGCTCGTGGACGTGGCTCTACACGACGGCCTCGTCTCTGCGGTGCGCAGAGCCTCCGCCCAGGTGGCGGGGCTGAAGCTTGAGTACTATCTCTACGTGGCTGGGGTGGCGGCGGCTTTCATAATCGCAGTGGTTCTGGCGCTGGGGATATGGAGCTGAGCTATATACACTACATACTGACGGGGTACTTCGCCGCCAGAGTTCTGATCGGCTTCAGGCGGTGGTCGCTTGCGGTAGATGCCTTATTCATCGGGTTTATTTCTGCGTACATGTGGAGAGATGCGCCGCTTCTGCCCCTCGCCCTCCCCTTCTTCCTCGGCGTCGTCGCGGTGGGAGCCGGCGTATTCAGCGGCTACGCCGGACTTGCCTCAGCGCTTTCCATATACGGAGTTTATCTAATGTTTCAGCCGGCGCCCCACCTCAAGGCGCTGGGCTTTGTCCTAGCCATATTGCCGCCTGCGGCGTTACTCCCCACGTTGAGAGACAGGGGAAGCATCGAGGGGTTGTTTAGATACTTGGTGATTTCCTCCTTCGCCTCCGCCTTCCTCTTCATAGGCCTCGGCCAGCGCGGATCCCCCCTGGGCGAGGCCTTCCTTCTCCTGGCGGTGGCGCTGGAGCTCGGGGTGGCCCCCATGTTTCTCTGGGTCCCCGATGTATACGGCAGGTCGCACCCCGCCGGGCTCGCCATATTGGCAAGCCTGCCGAAGCTCTCCGCGGCCTTCGCCCTACTCGCCTTTAAGCCGGCTCCCCCAGCCGCGCTTGCCTTCCTCCTCGGCGCCTTGTCCATGGCGGTGGGGAACCTCGGAGCGTTGACCAGCGCAGACCTCCGCCGCATATTGGCGTACTCCACCGTGGCGCACTCGGGCTTCGCCGTGTTTATCTACCCCCTCCAGCCCGAGGTCGCCTTAGCGCTTGTGCTCGCCGACGCCTTCGGGAAGCTTGGCCTCTTCTACGCCATGTACGCCGGGACGCCCCCTTGGGCGGCCAAGACGCTGGCTATGCACCAAATCGGGCTCCCCCCGCTTTTCGGCTTCTGGCCCAAGATGCTACTCGTCTTAATCACTGCGGAGCGGCTGGGCTGGGGGCCCGCGGTGTACGTCCTAGCCAACGTGGTGATGGTAGCGCCCTACTACTTCAGGCTTATGGACCAGCTACCGGCCGGCCGCTCAGCGGTGCCCCTAGCGGCCGCCGTCGCCGTGGCCGCGCTCGGAGCCGCGGCCCCCCTATGGCTTATCTATCACGTTTCATCACTATAGACAATTTCAACCTAAGCAATTTTCGGATTAATACTCTATGAAAGTAGAGTTTTGAAAGGGATGATGAATAGAGCCTATGCGCGTCGAAGTAGTCTTGACAACGCCTGCCAGACGCCGTGGGTGTCGCCCTAATCATGTCGTTGCGACGCGCCCGCTCTGTCGGTGCCCGCTCCAGCTTCGGAACGTCTGATGAGGTAAGATTCCGAGAGCTGTGCTTGGCTGTTGCGGCAAGCTGAGATTTTATATTGTGGCTTGCACCTCGGGTAGGGGTACACCGTCAGAGTCATTAGACACCGCGGTGTCTTTCTTGCTACTATCATCACCGGCGCGGAGCCGGCGCCTAGGGTTATTGCCAAACAGAAGGCCTTGGTCCTCCTCGCGGTTTCTACGCCGTATCTATCAGCGAGATGCGCAACTTCTGGGCCAAGGAGTCTCTTAATCGTTTCGGCGATGCAGTCTGGCGTTAGAAACAGTTCCCGCTGGAGGTACTCCCAAAGCTGTATGTTGTGCCCCCGCTCCTCGATATGGGCGACGTCAACCTCGTGGACACACCCTGATCCCATGGCGCCAGACCGCCGTGACGCAGGGGTTGCCGTCCGCATCTGAGGCGTCGTCGGTCACGAATACCCTCGTGATTTCGACGTAAACCTCGATTTCATCTCGGCCGTGGGAGATCTTTACGTAGCCCAGCTCCGAGGAGGCTATGTCGACGGGCCTCTGCGGCAGCGGTATGTTTTGACCGCAGAGATATCCGCTCCGACGCCTCCTCTCAGGCTCCACCTGGAGCTTCGTGAGCAGATTAACAACATACCCCTCCCCTATTTTGGCGACCTCCGCGTCGATCGGTATTATTTTCGTTTCTATCCTTCCAAATAGAGGATGATGTACAACTGCTACAGCAGGCTTGATGTTTTCTACCATCTAGCTTTCCTTAGGATTTCACGGGCTGTTTCCACGTCCTGGAAGTAGTACTCGGCGAACTCTATTTCCACGTTGACCACGCGGCCCCACTCGTCGATCCCAACGATGACATCTGCCCTCCCGGACACCGCCTCCTTAGGCGTCCCGGTGCCCCGTCTGATGATCAAAAGGTCGTCGAGCGCCTTGACTCGTACCTGCTGCACGAGTGGGCTCGACGTGGCTTGTTCCGATGTGGATACAACCTCGTACCTCTGGATCCCGGACCGCGTCGTGTTCACAGGTGGATATGCGGGTTCAACTACGTTGAGAACGCGGAACACGGCCTTAGCGAGGAGGAGGTTTAAATGTATTACTTTTCAAGCTAAGCTGTTCATGTTTACGAGTCCCGAAGAGGTCGAGCTTCTCCGGCTGTGGCGTTTGTACGGAACGCCGACGGTAGCCGTTGCCAACGCCGCGCTCGGCGATTTATCACGTTAGTTCATTATTATAAAAGACAATTTCAACCTAAGCAATCTTTGGATCTACACTTTATAGAAGTAAAGAGTTTTAAAGAGAAAATGGATAGAGCCTATGCGAATTGAAACCGTCTGGCTCGGCCGCGGCGGCCAGGGGATCGTCACGGCAACCTATATAGTAGCCAACGCGGCGGTGATAGACGGCCTTTACGCACTGGCCAACCCGGAGTTTGGCGCGGAGAGGAGGGGCGCACCTGTCAAGGCCTTCCTGACCATTGACAAAAGCCCAATCGAAGATCAGGAGCCCGTCAAGACCCCCGACGTGGTGGTTATCTTTGACGATAAGCTCATCGACACCATGAGGTTCGCCATAGACGCGGTGAAGCCCGGAGGACACGTGATAGTGAACACGGCGAAGAGCCCCGAAGAGATGAAGAAGATTATAGGGAGAAACGACGTCTATCTGGTGTTGCTAGATGCCGTGGGGATCGCCCTTAAACACGTGGGACTGCCCGTGCCCAACGGCCCGCTGGCAGGCGCCTTCTCCAAGGTGATGGGCTTCCCGCGCCTTGAGTCTATAAAGACCGCGTTTGAGACGCAGTTGGGTAAGGCTGTGGAGGAGAACTTCGCGGCGACTAAGGAGGCCTACGAAACCGCCCTCGTCGTCCCGCCGGAGAGGGTGGAACAGGCGGCGAAGCCGAAGGGCGTGATCTCCACCACCTCCGCATTCTTGACGGGGCCCTACGAGATTGTGGGCTGGCCTGAGGTGTCTAAGGCGGGAGCCGTGTTCCCCGGCTCCAGCCTCTTCTACACCACCGGCGGGTGGCGTCTGGAGAAGCCGGTGATCGACCACTCCAAGTGCATCATGTGTAGGAAGTGCTGGATGTACTGCCCCGACGACGCCGTGGTGGAGGCGTGGAAGGAGGTGCAGGGCCCGAGGGGCCGCGTCTTTAGGATGAAGGTAATTGACTTCGACTACCAGTACTGCAAGGGCTGCGCGGTGTGCGCTGATGTCTGCCCCACCGGCGCAATAAAGATGGTGAGGGAGATATGACGGCGCAGGCCCTAGCCCCGGTGGAGAAGAAGGTCGCGCAGAGGAGGATTGCGCTGACCGGCAACCACGCCGTGGCGCTCGCGGTGAAGATGTGCAGACCTGAGGTAATAGCGGCGTATCCCATCACCCCGCAGACGCCCGTTGTGGAGAAACTCGCCGAGTACGTAAACAACGGCGAGCTAGACGCCGAGTACATACCCGTAGAGAGCGAGCACTCCGCCATGTCCGCCGTGATCGGGGCCTCAGCCGCAGGGGCCCGAACCTTCACCGAGACGTCGTCGCAGGGCCTGGGCCACATGTACGAGAATCTGCCCATAGCGGTGGGAATGCGGCTCCCCATAGTGATGGGCATGGCGGTGCGCACCTACTCGGCGCCTATAAACGTGTGGGGCGACTACAGCGATGTGATGTCGATGAGGGAGCTGGGGTGGATCATATACATAGCGCAAAGCGCCCAGGAGGCCTTCGACACTGTTATACAGGCGTACCGCGTGGCCGAGGACTCCCGAGTCCACCTGCCCGTGGTCGTGGCCTACGACGGGTTCTGGACGAGCCACGTCCTCCAGCCGCTAGACGTCCCCGAGGACGAGGAGGAGGTGATTAAGTTCGCCCCAATCACCAGGACCTGGGTAAAGCTCGACGTGGACCACCCCACAGGGCTGGGCGCTGTGGGTACGCCCGAGTGGTACTGGGAGATCAGGTGGCAGGCCGCGGAGGCGCTGAGGGGCTCGCTGAAGGTGATAGAGGAGGTGGACAGGGAGTACGGGAGGCGCTTCGGCAGGGGGTACGGCCTCTTCAGCACGTACAGAACCGAAGACGCCGAGATGGTCATGGTGGCCTACGGCTCCGTCTACGGGCTGGCCAAGAAGGTGGTGGACAGGCTGAGGGGGGAGGGCGTGAAGGCCGGCGCCCTGCGGCTGAGGGTGATTAGGCCTTGGCCCGGCGATCTGCTGAGGAAGGCCCTCGAGGGGGCAGACAAGGTGTTGGTATTAGACCGCACCATAAACCACGGCGCATACCTCCAGGGGCCAATGGCAATGGAGGTGGCCGCCACGTTGCAGAGGCCGGTCTACAGCGCCTTGGCCACCATAGGCATGAGGGCGATAGACAGCGACATGATATACGAAGCCGCCCTCAAGGTGTGGAAAGGCCTCTGGGCGCCTAACCAGACCTACACAATAGGCATGAGGGGAGGCTATGAGTAGCGGCGGCCGCTTCGCCAAAGTCCCGGTCTACATAAGGGGTAGCCACCTCGTCAAAACCGTCGTGAAGGCGGCCGAGGAGTACGAGGGGCAGTACGAATACGCGAACTTCGAGCTACCGCAGGAGGAGCTGTTTCTGCCGGGCCACGGCCTCTGTGCGAGCTGCACCATCGGCGTCATCGCGCGGCACATGTTGAAGGTGTTTGGGCCCGACACCATAGTGGTCAACCCCACGGGATGCGCGGAGGTGTCCACGGTGGTGTATCCACGCATGAACTGGGCCGTTCCGTGGATCCACGTGGCCTTCGGCAACGGCGGGTCGGTGGCCTCCGGCATCGAGGCGGCGATTAAAGCGCTTAAGAGGAGGGGCGTCATCGACCAAAACCGCAAGATCAACGTGGTGGTGTTTGCAGGTGACGGCGCCACGGCGGATATAGGCTTCCAGGCGCTCAGCGGCATGTTGGAAAGGGGGCACAAGGTGATCTACGTCATGTACGACAACGAGGGGTACATGAACACGGGCATCCAGAGGAGCGGCACCACGCCCTTCGGCGCCTCCGCCACCACATCGCCAGCAGGGAAGAAGGTGCCTGGCAACGTGACCCACAAGAAGCCCATGGCCGCCATAGCGGCGGCTCACGGCATCCCCTACGTGGCCACGGCGAACCCGGCCTACGTCCACGACATGGTGTACAAGTTCAAGAAAGCGATGGAGGTGGACGGCCCCTCCTTCATACACGTGTTGCAGTCCTGCACGCCTGGGTGGCGCTTCGAACCTAAATACGCCGTCAGGTTGCTGGAGCTGGCCACGGAGACTGGCTACTGGGTCAACTACGAGATTGAACACGGCGAGTTCAGAGTAACCGTGCCCGTGCCCAGGAGGAAACATGTGAAGTGCTTCCTCCAGCTCCAGGGCAGGTTCAGACACCTGAAGCCCGAGGAGGTAGAGTACATACAGAAGGTCGTCGACAGAGACGTGGAGGAGATAAACAGACTAATGGACAGGGAGGTGATCGGGCCTTTGGATCCGTCTCTGCCCTGCCTAACTGAGCGGAGATGATCACCCACGTCAAGCTCTTCGCCACTGCGGTTAAGCAGATCTTCCAACGGCCGCTCACCGTCAGGTGGCCGGAGGAGAGGAGGGACTACGGCGACAGGTTCAGAGGGTTCATCGTAAACGACCGGTCTAAGTGCGTCAGTTGCCAGCTCTGTGAGGCTGTGTGCCCTGCCAAGGCCATCAAGTTCCACCTGGAGGCGGACGGGAGGCGTTACCCCGGCATTGACTGGGGGCGGTGCATACTCTGCGGCTACTGCGTAGACGCCTGCCCCACCGGCTCCCTGCGCCACGTTAACAACGGCGAAATAGTGTGGACGGATCTCAACGTCTACAAGAAGCCGCTTGAGATGGACCCCGACGACGCGGTGCCGCTACCCGGCACCAAATCACTTGTATAATACTGAAATTTAATATCAGTTTTCTACATCCCCCAACTCCCGCTACGCCTCTTGACATAAGGCAAAAATTTTAATGGGGTGGTGTAGCCTTATATGGATCTGCCCTTCCCCCTCTCCGGCGATTTAATCGCGGCTTTGGTATTTCCCGGCGTGCTGGGCATCTTCGGTTTTCTTGTGGTTGCGATTTGGCTGGAGAGGAAGCTGGTGGCGCGGGTGCAGTGGCGTTACGGCCCGCTCTACGTGTCTAAGCCGCTGGGGGGCCTCCTCCAGCCCGTGGCGGATCTCTTCAAGCTCGTCTTTTCGGAGCTGGTCCTGCCGCGCCACACCAACAGACTGCTTTTTGCCGCCGCGCCTATTCTGCTTTTCTTCGCCGAGGGTCTCCCCGTTGTCTTCATAGCCGCGGCGCCCGGAGTCGTGATGGCGCCGCATTCCTACGGCCTCGCTATCGCCGTGGTGCTGGTGCTCCTAGTCGCCGTGTTGGTGGTGGCCATGGCGTGGACAGAGGCCGACAAGTTCACCTACATCGGCGCCATGAGGGAGATACTGCTGACCGCGGCCTACGAAGTGCCGCTTCTCCTCGCCGCCTTGGCCATGTTCCTCCTCTACGGCACCGCCGACCCGCACAAAGTCGTCGAGGCGCAGAGCGGCCTCTGGGGCGTCTTGCTGAACCCCCTGGCCTTCGTCGTCTACCTAGTGGCCCTACTGATGGCCACCACACGCTTCCCCTTCGAGATACCTGAGGCTGAGCCTGAGGTGGTGCTGGGCCCCTACACCGAGTACGGCTCCACCCTCTTCATCTACGCCTTCGGCGCTAACTACGTCAAGCTCTACGTCCTCTCCCTGCTGGGCGCCGTTTTGTTCCTCGGCGGCTGGCTACCCGCGGCAGGGGTGCTAGGCGTGTTGATCACCCTAGCCAAAATGGGCGTGTTCGTCCTGCCGGCAATGCTGGCACGCGCCATATATCCCCGCTACCGGATAGACCAAGCGCTTAGGATAGGCTGGGGCCAGCTACTGGCGCTGTCGGCGGCGGCTATCCTCTGGTCTCTTCTGGCGGCGTGGATATGGTAGCAGTCGTCTTGTTCATCGCCCTGTTTCTCGCCGCATTGGTTCTCCTAGTTGTAGTCGGGTACCTGTTCTCGCCGAAGCGGCCCTCAGAAACCAAGGAGAGGAGGTTCGAGGCAGGCGGGCCGCCGTACGGCCCCGTCCAGAGGCGACTCCTCATGCAGTACTTCGGCTACGTCTACCTAGTCACCGTGGTGGAGGCGGCGGTGGGGCTGGCGCTCGTGGCTGTGCTGACCACCGACGCCGGCCGCGCGGCCCTCGCCCCGCTTGCGGCGGCTCTCGTCGTCGCGATCGCCGCCGTAGTTGCCGTGGTGTGGCGCTACTTCAAGCTCCTGGCTGACGTAAGGAGGTGGGGTTAGGCAGTTGGCTAAGTGAAGCTCCTCATGTCCGGAATTTTTAATTATATAAAATTTCAGAAAGTTTTATAAAAACATAAAGGGTTAAGCATAATGAAGACCCTTGTCTCCCAGGCCGTTTCAAGACTAGCCAGGTGGGGCACCAAGTGGTCTCTCTGGCCGCCGCATCTCGTCACCGCCTGCTGCGGCGTAGAGGTGGGCCACCTATTCGGCTCAGCCTACGACGCCGAGAGGTTCGGCATGTTGCCCATGGGGAGCCTCCGCCAGAGCAACATCATTATAATTGAAGGCACCATCACCCTCAAGATGGCGAAGTTTGTAAAATACATATATGAGCAGATGCCCGAGCCTAAATACGTGGTGGCCATGGGCGCCTGCGCCATAAAAGGCGGCGTATTCTACGGAAGCTACCACATGGTGCCTGCCGCCAAGGTCTTGCCGGTACACGCCTACGTCTCCGGTTGCCCCCCCACCCCCGAGGCCGTCCTAAAGGCCGTGACGAAGGTCCAGGAGCAGATAGCCCATGCAGAAAACTGAGTGGCCCTTCAACCTAGAGGTAGGCCGCACCTTCTTCGTCCAGTCTGAGGAGGAGCTGAGGGGAGGGGGGCGGGGGCTGACGCTTGTGGTGGGGCCGCAACACCCCGGGTCGGGACACATGCGGCTTTTCGTCGTCGTTGACGGGGACGTAATCGTGGACGTGGCGCCGGACCCCGGCTTCGTGCACAGGGGGATTGAGAAGCTCGCTGAGAACCGGCCCTACTGGACGCTGATTCCGCTCGTGGAGAAGGCCTCCATAATGGACTCAATGAACATCACCTACCCCCTTGTGCTTGCCCTGGAGAAGGCCCTCGGCCTCGAGCCGCCGCCGCGCGCCAAGTACCTCCGCGTGTTGATGGCGGAGCTCAGCAGAGTAAGGACCCATCTCTACGACTTGGCTCTGCTGGGCGTCTTCCTGGGCCACACCACGGCGTTTATGTGGGGCTTCGCCCTTATGGACATGTACGCAGAGGTCTTCGCCAAGATCGCCGGGGCGCGGACCACAATAGCCTACCCGGTCCCCGGCGGGGTGCGGCGCGACGTCAAGCCGGACCACGTGGAGGCCGTGAGGCGGCTTCTAGAGGTGACGAGGAGGAAGCTGAAGGACTTCAAAACCCTATTCCTCGACAACCCAGTCACCAAGGCCCGGCTGGAGGGCGTCGGCATAGTCGACGCGAAGAAGACAGCGGAGCTGGGCGTGGTGGGGCCTTTCGCAAGGGCCTCAGGGATAGACTACGACGTACGCAAGGTTCATCCCTACGACGCATACGGCGACGTGGATTTCGAGGTTGTGGTGGAGAAAGACGGCGACGCGTGGGCGCGGACGCTTGTTAGGTGGCGCGAGATGTACGAATCCATGTCTATCGTGGAACAGGTCCTAAAGGCTCTTCCGGAGGGCGATGTAATCGACCAGGCGCTTCTATTTAAAAACCCCGAGTACAGGCGGGAGGGCGTAGGCGGCGTGCTGGGGGTCTACACCTACATATACCCCGAGCCGGGGGAGTACCTCGCAGTTGCCGAGGCTACGAGAGGCGCCACGCTGGTCCACCTCTGGGCCACAGGATTGCAACGGGTGCACCGGATGCGCTTCGTGACCCCCAGCTGGCGCAACCTCCGCGCCATGGTGGAGGCCATGAAGGGCGGCAGACTAGCCGACATGCCTGCTGTCTACATGTCCTTCGGCTACTTCCCGCCGGAGGCAGATAGGTAGTATGCAGATCCGGCTCTTCGACCTAGACCACAAGCGGGAGGTCGTCGTGGAGATAGACGGAAAAGCCCACGTAGTTGACTTAATACAGAAGCTGAGAGACGCCGGCGTGATTAGGCCGAACGAGACGGCGATGATAGGCGTCCCCATAGACGAGAAGAGGATCGCCTACGTTCCAGCCGTAAACCTAGAACAGCTTGTGGCCTACGCAAACCAGAGAAAAACGGTAGTCGCGTTTAAACGATACCCAATACACGGCTACGTTCCGCAACAACGATAGCCATCTAGTTAACCGTCGCACTATACCTGGTTGAGTCTTCGTGAGGCCGCCCTAGCCCGTTAGGCCCCAGTCTGGGACTTTGTAGTCTTTGCGCAGTGGGTAAAGCGGCTTGCCGGTTTTTTCATCTACGCAACAGTCGGGGTCTAGGAGGAATCGTTTGCCCATGTGCGGGTTGCCTTCGAACCATATTCCGAACATCTCGTGGCATTCCCTTTCCTCGTAGTCGGCTGAGGGGTATATGTCGGCTATGGAGGCTATTTTGGGGTTGTCGCGGGGGATCTCGGCTCTTATGTGTAGAAGCTGGCTTCTGAGCTCGGGGGTTAGGTAGGAGGCGAAGATGTACGTCACCAGGAACCTTCCCTCGGCCGCGTAATCCACGGCGCTTAGCGAGAGGACGTGGTCAAAGCCCATGTTCTTGACGGCGGCCGCCACGTCCCTGATCTTGTCAGGCGGGACCAACACACAGAGGTGCCCCTCGGGGGTTACGCCGTGGTTCAGCACCACGCCGCCGAACGTCTGCTTGACCTTTTCAAGCAGTGGGTGGTCGCCCTGCGGCGGGCATTTGGGCGGGAGCTTCGCCGCCATATTACGCCGCTGGGGCTTGTTGTGTCTGCTGAGGCGCGGGTTTCGCAGGCGGCTTGGGCGGCGGCGGGAGAAACGGCGTTAGGTCGACCTTGACGGGCTCCACGTAGGGGCCGGGCTTCCCCTTGATCTTGTTGTGCACCATCATAAACGCCCTGATGACCGCCTCCGGCGTCGGCGGACAGCCGGAGATGTAGACATCCACCGGCACCACCGTGTCCACCTGCACCACGTGGTAGGAGTTCCAGAAGAGGCCTCCCCTAACCGCACAGGCGCCCATGGCAATTACGTACTTAGGCTCGGGCATCTGCTCGTACACCTGCTTAAGGACCTTCGCCATCTTCCTCGTGATGGTGCCCTCCACAAGTATGACGTTTGACTGCCTCATGGTGTGGAAGGGAAGCACGCCCCACCTCTCCGCGTCAAACCCCGGACCTGACGTGTGGGCAACCTCCACGCCGCAACAGGAGGTGACCAGGTGGACGGGCCAAAGGCTCCACCGAACCCCCCACTTAAACAGCGACTCTAGCTTAGCCTTCTTGAGCAAAAACTCCCTCAATGCCTGCGACATAGCTACATTGTTGAAATCTCCTTATATATGTTGCTACCACAACATAAATCCTCCGTAGACATCACGCCGCAGAAAGCCGAAAAACGTCTGAAGACGTAGCTCAGGCCCCCCGGCTACGGGAGGTTTGCCGGGAGCTCACCAGGTCACGTAGATTATCCTCTGCGAGATCTCCCAGCCGAGTCTGTCGAGCCTCCTCCAGTCGTCGTCTGAAAGCATCCAGCCCGCTGCGCCTGCGTTCTCCACCGCCTGCTCAGGCCTCTTAGCGCCTGGAATGGGGTATATCCACGGGTCTCTGACCAGCCAGTTAAGCGCCACCTGGGCCGGGGTCTTGCCGTAGGCCGCGGCGAGGCGCCTTATCTCCTCCACCAGCGGCCACGCCAGCTTCAAGTTCTGCGGCGTGAAGAGGGGGTCGTTCCGCCTGACGTCTTCAAACGCCGGCGGATTCTCCGGCGTGTACTTCCCCGTGAGGACGCCCTTGGCGAGGGGGCTCCAGGCGATGAGGACTATGCCCTCCCGCCGTAGATACGGAAGAAGCTCCTTATCCGCCTCGCGCTCCACCAGGTTGTATCTGTTCTGCGACGTCACTATGTCGGTGCGGGAGAGACACGTCCTGGCGTAGTCGAGGAGCTGAACCGGGAAATTACTTACGCCGATGTACCTCACTAGGCCCTTGTTTACCAGCTCCTCCAGGGTTTTCATGGTCTCGCAGATAGGCGTGTTGTGCCAACAAGCAGGCCAGTGTATCTGGTAGAGGTCTATGGCGTCCACGCCGAGCCTCCTCCGCTGGTTCTCCACCGACGTCAATATATCTATACGCCTCAGCCACTCGCCGTGTATCTTCGTGGCTATGTAAACCCTGTCTCGGAGGCCCAGCTCCTTTATGGCCCTGCCGAGGTACTCCTCGCTCCTCCCCCGCCCATACACAGCCGCGGTGTCGAAGAAGTTTATGCCCACATCCACGGCCTTGGCCACAACCGCCTTGGCCTGCTCGTAGCTTATGGCACCCCACGCGTCGCCGGAAAACTGCCACACGCCCATCCCAACACGGGAAACCCTCATATCTGTCCGACCCAACCTAACCACTTCCATGTCCATCCATCACACTGCACCTATATAAACGAGACGACCCAAAATTTAAAAAGAGAGACATCAATAGACACAGCGGCGGTAGTCTAGCCTGGTTTAGGATGGCGGCCTTCCACGCCACCACGAAGACAGCCGTTGATCCCGGGTTCGAATCCCGGCCGCCGCATTGACTCCCCCACGGCTCCTCTACCCAGCAGACTGCGTTATTAGACTCTGCAAAACCCGACGGCGTCGGTCGACATTCCGTCTCCTCTTACACCCCACAACGCGAAATCAGTCCACCACCTTGAACTCCCTCCACCGCCACAACCAGTTCCACCGCACACAGAGAAGCCCTTGAGCCGCCTGCAACACCTCTCAAACACGCAAAGAGCCCCTATATTTACGACAACGCCTGCAGTACGCCCTCAACCGCCGACTAAGGCCTACGTTAGACAAACCCCAAATCTAAACCCAACCTGTTACTATCGCGAAGGCTCCCACCGCGATTACTCCTAGCGAGACGTAGTAGTATTCTAAGATCGCTACCGGCGGCTTTTGACCAGCTCTATTAACAACTTCTGTATCTCCAAGAGGGTCGTCTGCACGGCATCTATCCTCTTGTTTGTTTCGTCTATTCTCCTATTCGTCTCAGCTATCTGCGC
>Ga0079998_105661_pt1 | contig 18317 bp, 18 predicted proteins | sample PerSpoBPS_BMetaG_FD_69201 | JGI IMG/M metagenome (GOLD analysis project Ga0079998, IMG submission 69201) | Thermal spring microbial communities from Yellowstone National Park, Wyoming, USA - Perpetual Spouter B (PS_B) MetaG (SPADES assembly)... | ecosystem: Environmental > Aquatic > Thermal... | reverse complement strand
GGCAGGTGCGTGTCGTAGGCGACTTCGACAGGCTTGGCCTGGTGAACTTCACCATATACGTGGAGTACATGGGTGTCGTGAACAAGACCTCGTTTGTGGGCTTCGCCGTGCCGCCGGAGAGCTACGCGGCGGCCAACAAGACGGTGGACGTGCTCCCAGCCGACGCCAGGCCGTACTTCCGCTACCTAGTGGAGCGGGCCGTGGCGACCGGCGACTGGGCCCTCGTGGATAAAATCTCTAAGCTCTACTCGGAGTTCCCCACCCCGTTTACACTCGCGGCGCGGTTCCTGGTGGAGAGAGCCCTCGCATCTGGCAAGGAGCCGAACGTAGACGCAACTGAGGCGCTCCGCCGCGTGGAGCCCGTAGTTCTCGGCGCCCTCGGAGGCCTCTTCCTAGCAGTCCTCAGAAGAGGTATTTAGCCGAAGCCTGCCAGCTAGAGCATTAGGGCCCATTTACTGGGTGGCTTAGATGCGTTTAACCCGTATCCCTGAGCTGGATCTAAAGACGTTGGTGTCGTCGCTTTTAGCTTCGTTATGAATGTGGCTATGAGGCGCGTGGCTGTTTCGTCGCCTAATTGCTTCTTATGCCATCTGGGTCTGGCCTTTGTAGCAATATGTAGTTGCAACGCCAACGTGGTCGGTTTGTGGGAGACCGCCTTCTTCAGCAACGTGGCCATTTCCAGTAGTCTGCCGGTGGGCGCTACTACGGCTACCCGTTCGTGGAGCAGTACGGCTGTCCTCCCCACCTAGCTCTGTATTTCTCAGCTAGGAGAGCCGCGTTTTCAGCGCCAGATAGGAGATAGACGCCTTCAGCGCCTGGGAGCCGCGTTTCTAACCAGCCCCTCGGCCGAGAACGCTCGGCCAGCCCCCCTTTTAGCCCTTGAGTCTCTCGGTAGCTTCTCTTCAGCATTAGAACTTCATTATCGTCACCCCCTTGCCTCTGGCGTAGGTTTCCAACTCTCTGCCTATAATGACGCCGGTGAGTATGGGGATCGCTGGCTTGCCCAGCTTCTGTTGCGCCACGTCGCATTTCGCGAGGAGAGCCCCCACGTCGGCTATCTTCGGCCTCGTCTTAACCTCTACCACGTATACATGCCTGTCGGTCTCCACCAGCAGGTCGACCCCGTCTAGATCCACGTTCCTCTCCCGTCTAAGCACGGCCTCCCCCCGCCCTCTTATCTCCTCTCTCAGCTCCTCCCAGACGTACCGGCTGAACTGAGCCTCAGCAATAGCCCCCAGGGTTGTCTCGATGCGGGCAAACCTCTTATCTGCGGCCTCCCATCTTTTCTTTTCCATCTTAATCCATTTCTCGAAGTCCTCTCGGAGCCTCTTCAGCTCCTCCAGTATTTCGCCTAGGCCTATCGTGCCGGCCACAGCCATTCTAAACTCCTCGTCTTCCTCCAGCGCTTTGAGAAAGCGCCTCTTCTCCTCCGGCGTCAGTGCCACGTATTATCCGCCCTCCGCCTTAAAAACCTTGACGCCGCCTGTAGGTGTAGTACGTCCTGGGCCCGAAGTCGTGGAGCTCCACGCCGATTTGGGCGAGCTTCTGCCTTATGTAGTCGGCCAGCGCGTACTGCTTCTCCTGGCGCAGCCTCGCCCTGGCCTCCACCAGCGACTTGACCGCCTCCTCAAGCTCCTTGGGGGCTTGACGTCTCTCCAACACGCCCAATACGTCGGCCATCTCTGTGTATCTCCTAAGCGTCGCCAGGGCCGTCTCGCGGGATATCTTGTCCACCTTGTGCAACACAGTGGAGATTATGTACCGCGCCAGTCCGTAGAGCTGTTGCACCGCCTCCGGCGTCGAGAGGTCGTCTTCTAACGCGGCGTAGAAGGCCTCTGCGTACCTATCCACCTCAAGCCTCTCTCTGTCCTCCTCCCCCGCGTCGGCGACGGCTTGGCTCAGCTCGTCGTAGGCCGTATATAAGGTCTTGACCATGTCCTCGGCTTGGTCCAACAGCTCGAAGCTGAACTCCATGGGCTTTCTGTAGTGGCTCATGGCGTAGGCCAGCCTCAGCGCCTCTCCGCTGTACTTAGAGAGGACCTCGTTAAGCGTTATGACGTTGCCGAGAGACTTAGACATCTTCTCGCCCCGCACCGTGAGGTACCCCACATGTATCCAATACCTGGCGAAGTTGTCTACGCCGAAGTAGGCCTTGGCTATGGCGATTTCGTTCTCGTGGTGGGGAAATATTAGATCGGCCCCCCCGCCGTGGAAGTCGAAGGGGGCGCCTAGGTGCTTCGTGGACATGACGACGCATTCCAGATGCCAGCCCGGCCTCCCGGGACACCACGGAGAGCTCCACCAAGGCTCGCCGGGGCTCCAACTCTTCCAAAGAGCGAAGTCCAGCGGGTTCTTCTTCCCCGGCTCGGGCTCCACCCTGGCGCCAGCCACGAGCTCCTCGATCTTCTGCCTCGACAAGACGCCGTAGCCCGGCACCTTCGACACCTCGAAGTAGACCGAGCCGTCGGGGGCGGCGTAGGCGAAGCCCTTCTCCACCAGGGCGGAGATCCAGCTGACCATCTCCTCCACGTTTTCGGTGACCCTCGGGTAGGCGTATGCGGGCTTGATAAACAGCTTCTTGTTCAGCTCGAAGAACTCGGCTATGTAGCGCTCAGGCACCTCCCTCCACCTCTTGTACGCCTCGTGGCCGAACTCCTCCCTGGCTTTGTTTATTATCTTGTCGTCTATGTCTGTGAAGTTTATCACCATCCTCACCTCGTACCCCCTCGCCTCTAGGTAGCGCCTAAACATGTCGAAGAAGACGTAGACTCTGCCGTGGCCCACGTGTACGTGGTCGTAGGGGGTGATCCCGCAGACGTAACCCCTGGCTAGGCCCGGCGTGTACGTGACGAAGTCCTCAACCTGCCTCGTCGCCGTGTTGAAGATCTTCACATCGATGCGAAACCTCAGTGTTAAAAATAGTGCGCATCGGTCTTGAGCCGGCAAGGAGCCTGGCTGGCGACGACACAAGAATAAGGAGAGCCGCGGGGTCTCGTGCGCAGATCGCGGCGATGTTTGCAATATTTATATATCTGTGTCATCTTGGGGGCGTGGCTTTTTCTGAGGTTGAGAATAAAGTGAGATCTCTCCTCTCCGGCGCTGAGATCACTAGGGTGAGCTTTGAGGGGCCTAACCTCTGTATCTACGTAAAGAAGCCTTCCGAGGCTCTACTCGATATGGTTGGCGAGGTTGCCAAGACGTTGAAGAAGCGGGTTGTGTTGAGGGTCGACACCGGCAACAGGATGCAGGAGAAGAAGGCGGAGCAGATAATTAGAGAGCTGGTGAGCGACGTCGAAGATGTGGTTTTTGAGGAGGGCGGCGATGTGTATATCTACTTGGCGAAGCCCGCGCGGGAGAGGGAGCTCCGGGCGGCGGCTAGGGAAGTGTTTGTAAGGACTGGGTGGAGGGCCGTCATAGAGAGCGGGGTGCCGCGGGATAAGGTGAGGTTGCCGACGCATGAGGTTGTGGGGGTTCGCCGGATATTCCACGGCGCCTACGCGCAGAGGAAGGAGCTTATGGAGTCGCTGGCCCGGTATATACATCAGGAGCCTGTGGTTAAGGAGGGGCCTATTACCGTGGCTTTTCTCGGGGCTGCCATGGAGGTGGGCAGAAGCGCGATACTTGTGAGCACCACCGAGAGCAACGTCTTGCTAGACTGCGGCCTTAAGCCCGGCCAGTACGATGAGGATTTCCCCCTGCTAGACGCCGTGGATCTAGACAGGCTAGACGCAGTTGTTTTGACCCATGCACATATGGACCACGTTGGTTGTCTCCCCCTCCTGTTTAAGTACGGCTACAGAGGCCCCGTCTACATGACGGACCCCACGAAGTACCAGACCTACATCCTCCTTACAGACTACGTGGAGCTGAAGGAGCGGGAGGGGCTACAGCCGAGCTTTTCGAAGGCCGACGTGGAGGCCGTGATATACCACACCATAACGCTCGACTACGAAGAGGTGACCGACATAGCCCCCGACATAAAGCTGACCTTCTACGACGCCGGCCACGAGATCGGCTCCGCCATGGCCCACCTGCACATAGGCAACGGGAGGTACAACATACTATACACCGGCGACTTCAAATACGGAAAGACGAGGCTTCTGAACCGCGCCGTCTCCAAGTTCAAACGCGTGGAGATGTTGATCATGGAGTCCACATACGGCGGCAGAGACGACGTGCAACCGCCCAGGGTGGAGGCGGAAAACGCCTTGGCCAAGCACGTGTCTGACGCCGTGTCTAGAGGGGGCAAGGTGTTGATACCGGCGTTTAGCACGGGGAGGGGGCAGGAAATACTCTACATACTTAACAAGATGATCGAGGGAGGACTCATCCCGAGGGTTCCCATCTATGTAGACGGCATGATCGTGGAGACGCTAAACGTCTACCTCATGTATCCCCACTACCTCAACCCAGAGGTCGCGGAGGAGGTCTACGGAGGGGTCAACCCCTTCGCCACCTCCGGGAGCGTTGTTATCGTAGACCGCGCCAAGCGTGTGGAAGACAGGATAAACCAGATAGCCAAGATAACACAGAGCGAGGAGCCTGCGATCATCATAGCGCCGCACGGCATGTTAAACGGCGGGCCTGTTGTGGATTACTTCGCCCAGCTGGCCCCCGACGAGAGGAACAAGCTTGTCTTTGTGTCTTATCAAGCTGAGGGTACTCTGGGCAGGAGGATCCTAAATGGGGAGCGGGAGTTCGTGGTGAGGAGCTTGGTGGGCGGCGAGATGAAGATCGGGATGCGCATGGAGGCAGTGTCTATACCAGGCTTCTCCGGCCACAGCGACAGAAGAGAGTTGATGAAGTATGTGGAGCATATAGAGCCTAAGCCTAAGAAAATTGTGCTGATACACGGGGAGCCCTCTAAAATCGTGAGCCTCGCCACCTCCATAGAGCTTAAGTATAAGATAACCACGGTCATCCCGAAGGTTGGCGAGAGAATTAGGGCATTGTGACTCTCACGAAGCGGGTCGCCACCTTGGGCCCTTCCACCGACTCCTTGCCGTTTGACGAGTTGACGCGACTACTCGACCTAGTCGACGGCGTACGCATCAACTTGGCTCATGCAAGCCCGGAGGAGGTTAGGGCGCGGATACACGCCGTGAGGGCCTACGAAAGAGCTAGGGGGCGCGTCGTAGCCGTCCTCGTAGACTTGAAGGGCCCAAGCATACGGGTGGGAAAGACGCCTCCAGTTGCGGTGGAACCCGGAGACAGGGTGGTGTTTAGGCTGGGGGAGGAGGCCGACGGGAGCTATATACCTATACCAGCGAGGGCTTTTTTCCAAGTCGTAGAGCGTGGAGACGTCGTTTTGATGTTGGACGGGAAGCTGAGGCTTAAGGTGGAGGAGGCCGGGGTAGATGCGGTAGTTGCGGTGGCGGAGTCGAGCGGGGTTGTGACCAGCGGGAAGGCCGTGGTTGTGGAGGGGAAGGACTACGATGCGTCTCTCCCCGCTGACGAAGATGTTGCGGCTTTGAGAAACATTTCGCAGATGAGCCAAGAAGTGGACTACGTCTCCCTGACCTCCTCCCCGCCCCGGGGTTCCCCTTTGGGCGGCTCATTGGCGCCCTCGCCCGGCCTTCAGCGGCCCCTCGGGCCGGGGTCATGGAGCTACCCGGGCCAGCACCGCGGGTCACCCGCCCCCAACAGGGGGCCTAACCGTAGAAACGCCTATCTTTAAAAACTTTCTTCCATCCCCGCCCTAAAGGGCGAGGCTTCCGCCTGCTGTAAGCCTCGCCAGGGGCTGTAAAGATGTTGACAGCGTTAAGACCGTGCTGGGCGAGCTGGGGCTCGACGCTCAAGTCGCCGTTAAGATAGAGACTCGGAGGGCGGTGGACAACATAGAGGAGCTGGCCCAATGCGGAGATTACATCGTGGTGGCTAGAGGCGACTTGGGCCTGCACCACGGCCTAGACGGGTTGCCTCTGGCGCAGAGGAGGATCATATCAACCTCTCTGAAATACGGCAAGCCGGTCGCCGTGGCCACCCAGTTGCTGGACTCCATGCAGAACTCGCCCACCCCAACCAGGGCGGAGGTACACGACGTATTCGCCACCGCCTCTGCCGGGGTGGATAGTCTGTGGCTCACCAACGAAACGGCAAGCGGCAAATACCCGCTCGAGGCCGCTAGATGGCTGTCTAAGATCTTAGAGAGAGTGGAGTACAACGTAGCCCAGCTCCCGCCTCCTCAAAACACCAGAGACCGGTTCGCGAAGGGGCTTGTGGAGCTGGCAAACGACCTAGGCGCAGATATTCTGGTATACAGCATGACGGGCACCTTGGCGAGGAGAATAGCCAAGTTTAGGCCGTTGCGGGCGGTCTACGTGGGCACCCCTAGCGTGAAGGTGGCCCGCGTCTTGTCTCTGGTATGGGCTCTACAGCCAATGCACATACCGGCCGAGGGGTACGAAGACGGCTTGGAGAAGCTTATTGCAACCAGACAAACTGGGCCTTTCGTGGCGACTTACGGCATTAGAGGCGGGGTCCACCTTGTGAAGGTTAAGTTTTAGCTGTAAAAGATTATGCTGGCGTATCCAACTGTCTCATCTCTGTAGCCGCTGGTGTCGCCTGATGTTGCGTGTTTCAACAAAGCCACGTTGTTGTATCCAAGCTCCTTGGCGGCCGTTATAAGAGATGCTATGGGCCCTATTCCGCATATGGAGATGTCGAATTTAGACGCCGCCTCGAACAGCCCCGCCTCGTCCAGCTTCAGTATCTTGCTGATCGCTATGTCGTCCTTCCTCACGGTGACGTCGTGCGGCTCGTAGTGGTTAAAGTCGCTACTGGCTACTACATACACCTTCTTCCCGTACTCCTTAATAGCCGCGGCGATGGCTCTTCCGAGCTCTCGAGACGTCGACAGCGTCTGCCTCCACATCACTATAGGCACGATCTTTACGTCTCCGAAGTAGTACTGTATAAACGGTATCTGGACCTCCACAGAATGTTCCTTAGAAAAGGCGTGGGGGTCATCTTCGAGCTCTTTGTAGCGGGACATTATCTTCTCGGCAAGTTCTCCGTCTATTTCCACGCGTCCCAGCGGGGTCTCCCACACGCCAGACTTCATTATGGCGACCGGCGCCCCGATTCCGTAGTGGTTAGGGCCCACCACCACAAAGACGTCAGGCTTCCCGAACCCCGCCAACGCCGAATATATCCACGTAGCCACGGGCCCGGAGTACATATACCCAGCGTGAGGCGCCACGCCCCCCAACACGTCGGCTCCAAGCTTTGGGAGTTGCAAAGCCTTGGCGCCTAATTCGTGCTTCACAGCCCAGTCCAGCTGTTGCAGAAGCTCCTCTCTGTCGGACTCGTAAAAATACCCAGCAACAGCCGGCTTTCTTACCCGCATCGCATCAGCCTTTAACGCAGTTATTAAGCATTTCCATCCCTACGCTTTAGGCAAGAAGACCGCGGTAAGAAAGACTAGGTCTGCACCAGCCGCGTTTCGAACTCCTCCGGCGGCACTGGGAGGTCTTGGTCAGGCTTCAGCTCGCCTCTTTCTCTCAACACCTGCCGGGCTAGTATCCAGAAGATCAGCGCGAGGCTCTTCCTGCCTTTGTTGTTGCAGGGGATCATGAAGTCTATGTACTGATGCGGCGTGTCTGTGTCGACCAGCGCGACGACTGGGATGCCCATCTTGGCGGCCTCAGCAACCGCCTGCGCGTCTAGTCTCGGGTCCACCACAAAGAGGAGATCGGCCTCTTGGTAATGCGGAAGATTGGGGTTTGTCAACGTGCCCGGAATGAAGCGTCCAGTCAAGGACTTGCACCCCACGAATTTGCAGAACATCTGTACAGGCTTGAAGCCGTAGGGTCTTGTGGTGTGCACCAGTATCCGGTCAGGCTGATACCTCGCGATTAACTTGGCCGCGATTTTTAGACGCTCGTCGATCTTCTTTATGTCAAAAATCCTGAGCCCGTCAGGTCTCACGGCAAATATAAACCCCCTGTCCTCTAGGTATTTATTAGAAAGGCGGGTCCCAAGTCTCACACCGGCGCTTAGGTACTTCTCCAGCGGCACTAAATACTCATACTGCATCTCCTCTGACATACGAACTGCGCCAATAGTAGGGTTAATAAAGTTTTCCCAAGAAGACAGGAGGGCTATCCTCGGCTTGGCGTCTCCATTCATCGCCTAAGGGACGCCATGGGGCGGCGCGTTCATTGGCCCGTCTCCTCTAGCCACTTCTTTATGGCGTCTGCAAGTTCGGCGTAGCGCATGAGGCCGTCTAGGTGCTCCCTGCCGCACATTATTATTATAGCGCCGTTCTTCATGCGGTACACCCTCGGCCTCCTCCCCGTAAGGGCCTTGATCAGTGCTGTGAACCTCTCGGCGTCTGCCTCTCTGCCGTCGGGGGCGTCGGCCCTCGCCGTGGCGAAGCCCAAGGCCTTGTTGTCGGCTCCGCGCCTGCTGAAGGTGATTGTGTACTCACGCACCACGCGGTCCACAATCGTGTGCTCGCCCTCCACGCGGCCCACCTCCGCCGTGATCCTAATCCTCAGCAGGGTCTTGCCGCCTCTGCCCTCATCGAACTCGGCTCCTCCGCCTATCACCTTCACCACGTGCTCCCTGCCCCCCACCTCGACCCTCCCCTCAAAGCCCCTTAGCGTCAGAGAGCCCCACGACCTCCCCTCCTCCACCACCTCCAAGGCCTTCCTATACACATCTCCGCCCTCCTCTCTCGCCCTCTGGAGTATATACTCCACGAACTCCGCCGCCAGCTTCTGCCGCTCCCCCTCGCCGTGTACGGAGAGCCATGCGGCATAGGCCAAACCCTCTTTTAGGATCGAGACGTAGCCCTTCCCGCCCTCCGGCATCTTCACCGAGAAGTGAACGCCCTCCACGAGACCCATGTCCCTAAGCCGCTGTGCTTCGCGTTCTATGCCGTCGGGGTTGGTAGATTGGTATTTGACCTCAAGCGCGCCGCTACGCACAAGCCCCACGTGGTACTTCGGCCAGCCCTCCATAAGCACGCGCCCCCTCTCCAGCTTCTCCAGCCAACGCTCCGCCTTGCCGGCGTCCACCAGGCCGTTCTTGACGGCCGCCCTGACGATCTCGGCGAGGGCGTCTCTAAGCTCTTTATGCCCGACCGCAAGCCCCTCCGTGGTAGCCCAGACGTGCCATTCGCCTCTTTTGCCAACTTTTTTCATATCTGCGCCGACGCCAACCAGCCTCAATAGCCGGGCCGCAAGCTCTACGCGGCTCCGGTCCGTTGAGACGAATTGGAGCTTGATCGCGTCCTTAAGCAGATATACATTGTACTTCACGGCGGCATTGCCCCCCGATATGGTCAAATCGGCGGCGACGAGGCCTTTGTCAGTCCTCCTCAGCCCCTCCCAGCTGACGTCAGGCCGCCAGCTTCATGGCCTCATACAGCTTGTGGTTGATAACTCTTTCGTCCCCCTCAAGCAGAGGATGTCCGTAGAGGAAGTAGAGACTTGCCAGCTTGACGGCATCCTCGCCAGACGCGATCACGTCGTACACACTCCTTACTCTCCTCACCTCCGTCTCAATGCCGTGTGCCGCCAGGGCGGCCCCCCAGAGCATGGCGATTTCGCGCTCGCCGCTGGTCAAGCCAACTTCTTTCAGCGCCGCAGACACGTATCCATCGCCGCCTATTGCGCCGGAGATAACAGCGCCGAAGTACCTCAGCGTTGTCTCGCTTATGCCTAGCCTCTCCGCCTGCATAAGCAGAAGGACAGGTGCCATGATCTCTCTGGCAATTTTGTCGTCGTTCAGCTTATTCTTCAGCGCCTCCAGCTCTCTCAACGCATTATCCACGTCGAAGCTGTGGCCAGCCTTAACGTCTTGAAGTTGCTTCTTCACCGCGTCTATTACTTCGCCCCAGTGGTCAGCAACCCACCGCTTGAGGCCGTCCCAGCTCTCCGCCTTAATGCCAAGCGTCTTAAGCCACCCGCCCTCTGCGCTTTTTCTGACCGCCTCGTCGAGCTCGTCGAGGGGGGCTTCAACCATAACCGCCAGCTTCGGCCCCTCAAGAGTCAAGGTCATGCGGAGCCCTACAATAGACCAGCCGAACAAGGCGCGAGTCTCAGCCAACTGCCACAGGCGGGAGGTGGACATCTGCAACGCCTTCTTGTTCCCCATTCTGCTTATCGCCACGTCTGAGGCGATCCAGCTCAGCATGTAGGGGAGGCGGTCCTCCACGGGCAGACGTCCCCCAACCTCAACCGCCGCCTTCATCGCCGTCTCAAGCTCCTGCCCAAAGAAGTCCCGCCACCTCTCCGCGCCGAGATACAAGGCGTAGACTGTGCCCTCCCCCACCTTTTCGATCCTCAGCCTTACGCCCTCAAGCTCCTTGAGCCCGCCGCCCTCCTCAGGCCTGAAGAGCCTAAACACGTAAGACGACTTGGTCTCCTTCTCAAGCATTAGCGCCAGCTTGCCGCTCCTTGTGAGCTCCTCAACGAAGCCGCGGTAGCGGTCGGCGCCGGGTTTTAGGAAGAGGCGGCGGAGGGCCTCCGCCGCCATCTCCTCCACCGCCGCAGGCCTCTCCGTCTTAGCCTTCTCGGCCTTGAGGTACGCCGTAATCGGCGGATAGTAGAGGAACCGGGCAGACCCGCCCACCTCAAGCCAATACCCAGCCGACACGCCGAAGACGCCCCTCCTACCCAGCGCGTATTCCCTATACGCGATTAAAGCCGCCAAGGCCTTAACGCCGAAATTCACACCGCCGAACTCAGAGAGCTCCGGCGCCCCCGTCTCCGCCAGCTCCCTCGCCACACCTTCCTCGACGTTTAAGAGGTCCCCCAGACCATACTTGACTGCGCATTCGTTCAGCCTCTCCCTGAGGACTCTCAAGGCTTTTTCGAAGGCGGTTTCCTCTTTCTCGGCTAATTGTTTTATCTGTCCGAGGTCCGCCACGTACACAACCCGCTTAAACGGTCCCTCGCCCACCTCCCCCCTCTGCAACGTCTTCCCACGCTCCTCCACGTACTCCCTCAACGCAGTTCTGTAGACGCCGAAGGCCTCCTCCAGCGCAAACACGGCGTAGAAAAGGGCCTTTTTCCTCCCCTCGTCAAGTTCGCTATACGCCTTGCCCATCATAAGCCTCTTCTCCTCAGACGGCTTCGGCATTATCAACAACCTCAACGACTCCCAAGGCTCTGTCAGCTTCACCCTCCCGGCGTTGGCCGCCTTGGCGATTTCCTTAAACTTTTTGTACGGGTCTGAGTCGTTCTTCAAAATGTTAAACACCCCCTCCCGCGAGTCAACGCCAGCCATCCCCTCCCCCGCATCAGCCAGCCCGGCGAAAAACGGCGCCGCAGAAGCGGCGTAAGCCAGCTTCTCCAGCTCAATCAAGCCCCACATGTTCAACGCAACGCTTAGCGCAATTACCCCAGCCGCGACGGCGGCCCTGAGGAAGAGATAGGCCTTGTGCTCGTCGATCCAAGCCAGCATCCGCGTCACCGCCTCCACAAACAGCTCAACGAGACGCTGAACCGCCACCTTAACCCGCTCAAATACTTCTTTAGCCGCCTCGTACAGCGCCTTGGCGGCCTTCTGCAGGTACTGGACAGCCTTCTTGAACTGCCCCGCCTCGGCGAGGGCAACAGCCGAGGCAATAGAAGAAACAACGGCTTCTGAATACAGCTTATGATGCGCGGAGTACGGCGCCGCCGAGAGCCGGGCTGAGGCGGCTTCTCTACGTCTACGCCACACCCCATGCGCCGGTTTAAAAACAACTATACGCAAAGAAAAAAGCTAAGGAAATCCTTACTGTAGACATTCGGCGTGGAGTGGGTTAAGAAGTGGCTGGTCCTTAGGGAGAGACTGGTGGAGATCGCCAAAGTATTGCGCAAATTCCCATGGATGGTGGAGGTGGTGAGGCAGAGAGCATCCTCCACCCCAACATGGTGGAGGTACGTGGCAAAGGACGGGTCGGAGGCGTGTCTATCCCTCACCCCGTCGAAGGCGTACTGCACCCAAAACGGCGCGGCGAGGGAGACAAGGCTGGAGCTGGCCTTCAGCCGGTACGAGACATACGAAGACAAGACAAGAGAGGCATACCGCCCCAAGGGCCTGCTGGCATTCGCCGCGGCGGCGAAAGAATACTTGAAAATACTCTAGCCGCCTTTTTCTCCAATTTTATTTTTGTGTTTAAGATGTCTACGTCCTAAACTACAAACTTAATAAGTTTTTCAAGAAGGCAGGAGGGCTATCCTCAGCTTGGTGCCTCCCACCCTCACGACGGCTTGCCTACCCACGTTCTCCACCTTTACCAGACGCTCCCCTCCCCCCTCCACAAGATACGTCCCGTTGCTACTGCCCAAGTCCTCCACGACGACGCCGTTTGAAGTAACGATGAGGCGCAGGTGCCTTCTCGACACGGCGGGGTCCGGCACAATTACCTGGTTCTCCACGGCTCTGCCCACCGAGATTACGGCCCCCGGCGTGCCTACCTTGAACTCGAAACGCCTACCCACAAGGGATTCGACCGGGCTTTCAAGAACCTCAACGACCAAAGAAGCAGAGATGGATTCTTTAATCTGCGCCGTCTTCCTCGTGGTGGCTTCAGGCTTGTAGGCGCCGCAGACCTTGCACGTCAAAACATCGTCGCGGTTCTCCGTGCCGCATACAGGACATCTCCAAGGCATCACCCCCCGCCAACCGTCTTCCTTAAAAACGTAACTAGCTCGGCGGCTGTGGGCCTCTCTGCCGAGTCTAGGCGCAACATCTTGAGCAGTATTTCGTCAAGCCACGGGGGCACCTCGGCGTTGTAGGCGCTCGGCGGCGGGATTTGGTATCCGTTTTCCACAAAGACGTTGGGGTTTATGCCTGTGGCGGCTTCGTATATTACGCAGCCGAGCGAGTATATATCAGACGCGAAAGTCGCCATCCCTCTCTTCACCTCTGGCGCCGCGTAGGCAGGCGACATGTAGCTACTGCGCACGTACCCCCCGCTCACCACCTTCGCGATGCCCATATCGCCTATTTTCGCCGTCTTCCTGTCCCTGGTAAACATGATGTTTTCAGGTTTGATATCTAGGTGAACCACGTTGTGTCTGTGGATGTCGTAGAGGCCTTGGGCCAGCTGTCTAAACAGCTCCACCACCTGCCCCGCCGGCAACCTCCTGGCGGTTCTCAGCAGATCTCTAAGCGTGCCCCCCTCCATGTACTCCAGCAGAATATACGGCGGGTTTTTTAGATACTGAGCAACGTCTCTGTACCCAACCGCGGGCAGATAGACCTCGTAGGCCTTCACCACGTGGTCCGACTTTATCTCCAGGTATCTATTCATCTCTTGGCCAAATATGCGCAGTATACCCTCATCGCCGGCCAGCGGAGAGCCGTAGTCGTCCACGTAGCGTAGTATCTTCGCCGCGTAGACGGCCCTCCTCTGCCTCACCGCTAGGACGTAGCTAAACCCGCCAACCCCCAGGAGCTTGATTACCTTATATCTGCCGCCCAGCCAGGAATAGAGCCACCCCACGGGGGCTATAGGCGAGAGGTACAACACCCTTTTATACGTCAGTACGTAGGTCAGGACAAACGCGGCAGTGGCAACAAGCCCCAGGGGGTCTCCAGCCGCTAGTAAATACGCCGCATTAAGCGCAGCTACAGACGCCGCAAATAAAGGCAATGCATCCACTAGGGCCAACACGCTACCTGCAACTATAGACACCGATATGGAAGGCGTAGACGATAGGACGGCCGCCGGCACCAGCAACCAATATGCACGATCTAGTCTAGGCGGCTTAAAAGTATATATGTACATTAAAAACATGGACAAACCTGTAAACACGCCATCTACAATATAGTATATATATATAAACCTTTCATCCAAGTAGTACTCTATAAATAAGAAAATCTTGACTATAACTGCAATAACAAACATGATTGTTATAACGTTTTTATATCTATCAAACAGCGCTCTGGAAGAAACCAGCGCCACCAACAAAGAATTCGCAAAAACCGCCACGTGGTCCACAGAAAGAATTAACAGGGACGCGGCGAACACGGCCCACAACAAGGCTACGTAGTGTCTATAGAGCCGCCAGCCGAACACCGCGGCTAGAAGTGCCGGCGCCGCTGTCAACGTGTCCCACACCGGCAACTGAAAAATGCGGAGATTTAAAAGTATACGTCTAGTAGACGTAAACGGTTAATATATTTAATCTGCTATTCGAGAGGAGTCGGTGTTGTTTGACAGATACGGGAGGCCGTTCCTGAAAGTTCGGTACGTGGTCAACGACGAGTGCAACTACAACTGTGTCTTTTGCCACTTCGAGGGCCAATTTAGGCGACAAGGAGCTTACCTAACCGCGGAGGACTACGGATTCGTCTCGTCGGTTTTTGCCTATTTCGGCGTTGCCGACTTCAAAATAACGGGGGGCGAGCCGCTTCTGAGACGCGATATAGACCTAGTGGTGGCGAATATAGCGAAGGCCGGAGCCCCAGTCACGTTGACTACCAACGGCTACTTGCTGAGGAGGTGGGCGGAGAGGCTGAGCGCCGCCGGACTGCGTAGAGTAAACGTGTCGGTACACACCGTGGAGCCCGATAAGTACTCAAAAATCACAGGCGCCCAGCCCGGCTTCCTCAACGAGGTTCTACGCGGCCTCTTCAAAAGCAGGGAGCTTGGCATATCGATAAAGCTCAACGCTGTTGTGCTGAGAGAAGTGAACACCGACAGGAAAAGCGTTAAGGAACTCGTCAAGCTCGCCTCGTTGCTGGGGGCATCTCTGCAGTTCATAGAGCTCATGCCCAGCGGACAAGGCGCAGATGTGTTCAACCAGTTCTACGAGCCGGTGGAAACCGTCGCAAAAATCATCGCAGAGTTGGGGGGGAGGCCTGTTGGGCTCAGGAAAGAGCTCCACAACAGACCTGTGTTTATTCTAGGCGGCGTCTCCATAGAACTTATTAAAAACTACGGCAACCCCACCTTCTGCAACGGTTGCTCCACCATGAGGCTCACAAGCGACGGGAAGCTCAAGACGTGCATCTACGCAGAGCCCGCCGTGGACCTGTTGCCGCACATCAGGAACAGAGACGTCGAGGGGTTGCTGTACGCCGTTAGAAGCGCGTTAGCCCAGCGGGAGCCGCGGTTCAAGCTCTACTCCTCCTGATAGTAGGGAATCTCCTCCTCGCCCTCCCCCTGCGCCTGCTCGGACTTGTACTGCTCCAGGGCGGACAGCAACTCCGAGAACTTTGCCTCCCACGTCTTAGCCACCTGCTCTACCTCTCTGCTCATCGACTCGTAGTAGTTCAGCAGAAGCTTGCCGATCTCCGTGAGCTCCGTCACGCCCCGCTCCTTGCCTCCGCGGCGCGACTCCACGAGCGGGACGCCCAGCACGTCCTCAAGCTTCTTGATATATGTCCAGATGAATTTATAGGAGTAGCCAAGCCTCCTTGCGGCTGATGCTATAGACCCCGTCTCCTCCAGCGCCTTCAAAATGTTGTAAATGCCGGGGCCCATGAGCTCGTGACCTTCCTTATCAACCCAAATACGCGTCTTTACGCGAACCCCCACACAACCCCGTTGGCTCGTATTAAAATACGTTGTTTACCGCCGACCGCGGCTGATTTGGGAAAGGACAGCCCACTTCCCCAGGTAGTCGCCTACCCTGATGAGCTCGTTTAGCTTGGCCGTCCTCTCGCCGCCCATGATGCCGGTTTTTATCACCTCAGCCCCGAACCCCACCGCTATGTGTGCAAGCGTTCTGTATTCGGTGTCTCCCGAGCGGTGCGAGACCACGGGTCTTATGCCGTATTCTCTCGCAACGGCCACCGCTTGGTAAGCCCGGAGGAGGGTCCCTATCTGGTCAGGCTTAATTATGACCCCAGTGGCGGCCTTGAGCTTTCCGCCCTCTTCTATACGCTTCGGGTTCGTCACGAAGAGGTCGTCGCCTACAATCAGCCTGTCTCTATACCTGTCGGTCAACTCGGCAAATGCTTGAAAGTCCTCCTCGTGAAAGGGATCCTCCACATATACTAAGTCAAACTCCTCGATCAGCTTCCCCACAAGCTCCAGTTGTTCCCGGGGCCCCCTCTCGGCCCCCTCGTTCCTGTAGATGTACCTCTCCCCATTCCAGAGGCTCGACGCGGCGACGTCAACGCCGAGCCCCATCTCGATGCCCAGCTCTCCGCCGACCTCAGAGGCAACCTCCTTCAGGATCTTCAGGGCCGTACGCGAGGAAATGCGCGGGGTCCAAGCCCCCTCGTCGTTCTTGCCGCCTGTAAAGGAGCTGTCTACCTTCAGGATGTGTTTCAACGTCTTTTTATGAACCTCCACGTTGGCGTAAACTGCCGTGAAGATATCCGGCGGGTTGAGCGGGATGACGAGGAATTCCTGTATGTCGGGGCCCAGCCCCCTGCTGTGTTTGCCGCCGCCTATGACGTTGCCGAGGGGCAGAGGCAACTTCCTCGCATATGCACCGCCGAGAAACCTGAAAAGCGGGATGCCCAACGCCGCCGCGCCGGCCTCAGCCGCGGCGAGAGAAGTCGCTATAGCAACCGCGCCCCCGATGCGCTCAAACCGGGGGGTGCCATCGACCTCCTCAAGCTTGCCGTCTACCGCATACGCCTCAGTGACGTCGAGCCCCACAACCTCCGGCGCCACGAGCTTCTCAAACGCGGCCAAGGCGGCGTCTACGCCGCCCTCGGGGAAGTAAGCAACCTCGTTGGCGCCCCTAGACGCGCCCGCGGGAGCCGCGGCTCTGGCAACTAAAACCTCGCCGCTCGACGGATCCTCCGCCGTCAGCTCCACCTCGACAGTGACGTCTCCGCGGCCGGTAAAGATTTTCCGTATCCACAAGTCCTTGATCTGCATATATCACGAGATGTGATAGGTTTTTATCTTTCCCCAGCGCCTACTCCGGGAGGATAACCTTCTGCTGAGCCGTAAAGACGCGTCTGAAGCCTTCCTTCTTTGTAATGGTGATTACGTCGATGCCCTCGCCGGAGCCTGGGTCATTCCTGATGGCGGCTTTCACAGCCTTTATGGCGAGGTTGACCGCGTCCTCGAGGGTTAAATCCTCCCGATACCCGACCTCAAGCGCGCCCATGGCGTAAGGCGAGCCGCTACCCGTCGCCACGTACTTCTCCTTTGTGACGGTGCCCAGCCAGTCAGTCATATATAGGACGGCTCCCTCCTCCTCGTCCACCCCTCCTATTATCGAGTGGACTAGGTATATGTAGGGGCGGGAGTAGAATAAGATAAGAGACACGTAGTTCACCAAGGCGCGAATAGGTATCGGCTTTTTGTACTCCATCTTGTACTCCCGCGCACGTAGCGTTAGGAAAGACAGCACCGACTGGAGGTCGGCGACGCCGCCGGACATGGTGGCGGCCACGTGGTCGTCGATCTTCCAGATCTTCTCCCCGCGTTTATGGGCGATGTAGTAACCCGCCGTCACCCTCTTGTCTGTGGCCAGGACGACGCCGTCTTTCACAGCTATTCCAACGGTAGTGGTCATTGAGGAGATGTTGAAAATGCCTTATAAATGTTGGCGTGCTAACCCTTTAGCTCTACTTCCTCTATGAACCGCACCTTCTTCACGTTTTGGAATTTCGTGGAGACCTCCGAGGCGTACTGGAGAAGCACGCCGCCGATGCGCTCATACAACAACACCTCGGCCGGTAACGCCACAGTCAAGACGTCGCCTTCAAGCGCGGCCTTTAGTTTGTCCTCAGACACCCGGGGCAGGTACAGCCTAAGAAGCGCCACTGCCTTCTCCTCAGTGGTTGCGAGCCTCTTGACGACTTTGCCTCTTACCACGAAGGTCTTGCCGGCGAGCGGGTGGTTGAAATCCAACACGACGCGTCCGCCAGATATGGAGACCACCCTGGCGCGTTGACCTTCGAAATCCACCACATCGCCGACGCTTGGAACCACGCCGTGGCGGTGGAATTCCCTAATGGATACTATCTTCACCTTGCCGGGGTCTCTCACGCCGTATGCCCTCTCAGGCGGCACCTCAACCTCGAAGTCCTGCCCCTCGTCGGTGTTCAGTAGCGCGTTTTCCACGGGCTCCCAGAGAGGCGTCTCGCCGAGGATCACGAGGCGGGGGCCGTACACCTCCTCCGGCCTGTAGATGCCAGCCTCTTTGGCGACGACCTCCTGCGTGGTCTCTACGACTTTGTTCTCGTCCTTCTCGACTACGGTGTAGTCGAGAAGTATGTAGTCGCCTTTCGCGAGGGGCATATCACGCCGTGGATTCAGCCTTTTCTTGGGCCTTGCGCCTCTTTACAAGCCTAGTTATGTCCCCCGCCACTCTGTTTCTCACAGTTTTGCTGGGGATATCCGCAAGCTCCGCGACGGCTTTTTTGTTCTCCTCGAAGTTGTCAGTAAACCTCTCTGG
>Ga0079998_113080_pt1 | contig 18491 bp, 11 predicted proteins | sample PerSpoBPS_BMetaG_FD_69201 | JGI IMG/M metagenome (GOLD analysis project Ga0079998, IMG submission 69201) | Thermal spring microbial communities from Yellowstone National Park, Wyoming, USA - Perpetual Spouter B (PS_B) MetaG (SPADES assembly)... | ecosystem: Environmental > Aquatic > Thermal... | reverse complement strand
CGCGAACATTACGAACTGATAAAAGAGGTATTGGAAATAATCAGGAGGCAAATAAAATGAATGCGGAGCTTACAGAAAGCTATATGGTTGAAAACTCCGCCATAAGTTGGTTTAAAGAAATCGGCTATTCATACATTCCCGGTTCAGATTTAATTCCTGAGAATGGAGAGAGAGAATCTTATAGGGATGTTATTTTGAAGAAAAGGTTTATCCGAGCAATAAAAAAGTTAAATCCTTTCCTTACTGTCAACCTCGCAGAGGAAGTTTATAAAAAAGTTAGAAATATAGACCATCCGGATTTTATAATTAAGGGGAAAATCTTTTATCAATACCTGACAGGGGGAGTAAAGATAACTTACAGGGAAGAAAAAGAAGAAAAAACAAGGCTCGTAAAACTTATAGATTTTAAAAATCCAGAAAATAATGAATTTTTGGTGGCAAATCAGTTTGAGGTTGAGTATTATTACCAAAATGGTATTCATAGAAGACCAGACCTTGTGGTCTTTATAAACGGTATTCCCATTGCGGTTTTTGAGCTAAAGGGCTTTAATTCTAATCAAACTGCAAAGGATGCATACAACGACCACCAAGTAAAGATGAAAGATATCCCACAGCTTTATTTGTATTCGCAAGTTATAGTGGCATCCGATGGATACGAGACAAAGTATGGCTCACCTCAAAGCGGTTGGGAAAGGTTTTTTAATTGGGAGGGAATTTTTAGCGACGACGATGTAAAAAAGGAAGAGATCACAAAGGGTTCTTACAGATACTCTTATCAGGGCAAAGAATTAACATCCCTTGAAATACTAATAAAAGGTCTTTTCAGAAAGGAACACATAACGGAATTTATAAATGATTTTGTTTTTTATGATAAGACAGATGAGTGTTATGTTAAAAAGATTGCAGGCTATCATCAGTTTTACGCTGTCAAAAAGGCAATAGAGAGAACTAAAAAGTGCGTTCTTGAGGGAAAAACTCCTGAAGATAGGCGAATAGGTGTTATCTGGCATACCCAGGGTTCCGGAAAGTCAATAACCATGCTTTTTTATTCAAGAAAAGTCCTAAAGGAGCTTGGAAATCCTCTTTTAATTTTTATCACAGACAGAAGAGAGCTTGACGAACAGCTTTATAGTCTGTTTTCTCAACTTCCTATTGCAAAGCGGGCGGAGAGTATAAAAGACCTGCAGGATGCTATCAAAAATACCGCAGGTGGGATAATATTCTCAACAATACAAAAGTTCAGCGAAAGAGACCAAGATTATCCACTTTTGACAGAAAGAAGAGACATTATAGTTATAGCGGACGAGGCACACAGAAGCCAATACAGAGAACTGGCAAGAAACCTGAGAAAAGCTATACCCAATGCATCTTTTTTGGGCTTTACCGCCACTCCCATTGAATACGAAGACAGGGATACTTACTTGGTCTTTGGAGAACCTATAAGCATTTACTCTATAGATAAAGCACTAAAGGATGGTGTGATTGTTCCCATCTACTACGAAGCGAGGCTTGTGGAACTCCACTTAACTAATGAGTTTATAGACGAGGAGTTTGAAGAGATATCAGAAGGTCTTGAGGAAGAGGAAAAGGAAAGGCTAAAGGCAAAATATGCAAGGCTTGAAAAACTCATACTTAACCCAGAAAGGTTGGAAAAAATAGCAAAGGATATAGTGGAACACTTCAATAAAAGGCTTGAGGAGTTTGAAGGAAAGGCTATGGTGGTCGTCATATCAAGGGAGGTGGCGGTTGAACTTTACAACAAGATTAAAGAAATACCTAATGCTCCATCGTTGGCAGTAGTAATATCAGGAAACAAACAAAAAGACCCAGAAAAATTCCATCCACACATAAGAAATAAACACCAGATGGAAGAACTACTGAGTAATTTTAAAAACCCAGATAAAGACCCAAAGATGGTTATTGTGGTGGATATGTTACTAACTGGCTTTGATATACCATGCCTACATACCATGTATATAGATAAGCCTATGAAAAACCATAACTTACTGCAAGCAATAGCGAGGGTTAATAGGGTTTATAAGGACAAACCTGCTGGGCTTATTGTTGATTACATTGGAATTGCGGATGACCTAAAAAAATCCTTAGCAAAATACACCTTGGAGGCAATAGGTCAATTCTTAACAGATATAAAAAGCGTTATAACTCAATTAAAAGAAGAATACGACATAGTGTCTTCAATGTTTTATGGAATCAACTATAAGAATTGGCAAAACTTAGATTCTAATGAACTTTCCAACCTTACCGTTTCCGCCTATAACCTTTTAGACACCGAGGAGAAGAAGAAAAATTTCATAAAACACTTTTTAGCCCTAAAAAAACTTTACACCCTCGCAAGCCCACATCCAGAGACCACAAAGATCAAAGATGATATAAGGTTTTTTGAAATGATAAAAAAGATGATAATAAAATACTCCACCACAACATCAAGGGAAATAGCAAGGGAGTTAGAGTATGAAATAAACCAGCTTATATCCAAAAGCATCTCTGCCCAAGAACCTATAGATGTTTTTTCATTGCTCAATAAAGAAAAACCGGACATATCTATTCTTAGTGAGGAATTTCTGGGTCAAATAAAAGAAATAAAACAGAAAAACTATGCTATTGAGCTATTGACTAAGCTTCTAAATGATGAAATAAAAGTTAAGATGAGAATAAATCCGTATAGGTATAAATCACTATATGAAAGGTTGAAGGCATTAATTGAAAAATACAATGCAAAAACCCTTGAAGCGTCTGAGATAATTGAAAAGCTCGTAGAAATCGCCAGAGAGCTTAGAGAAAAAATACAAGAAGGTAAAAAATTAGATTTGACTGAGGAGGAACTTGCCTTTTATGATATGCTTTTGAGCAAAGGGTTCTTTGAAAACTACGAGGAAGTAAAGGAAATAGCAAAGCTTATTGTTGAAAAATTGGGAGGCTATGTGAAAATTGCTGATTGGAATAAGAAAGACACCATCAAGGCAAAGATTAGGAAGGCTTTAAGGGATGTGCTTATGGAAAGATTGGAAAAATATGACTATGATTATATTAGCGAAATAGTAAATGAGCTTTTGGAACAAGCGGAAAGCATTTATATTAGCTTTGTATAATAAATAATGTTAAATCCCTGATAACCAATAAGTTATGAAAATTTTAAAAAATTATTAGTTTTTATTGGGGGTTCATTTAGGAGACGAAGTTTTAAGACAAAGGCTTAAATATAGGTTGGTTGGGAAAAATGAAGAAAAATAAAAAAAATTTTGAGAAATTACTGAATTTATCGGGGGTTTTGTTAGGGGGCAAAGCCCCCTGCCTAAAAATGGGTATTTTTAAGCCATAGGCTTAATTTCAGGGTGGGTGGGAAAAATATATAATTTCATAATTACTAGACAACGTATCTTTTCTTTGCTATAAAATTTTAAAACTTGATAATAATTCTTTTTTTTCAAATTTTAGGGAAAGTAGATGTTGTTGGTTTAAAATACAATACGAAAAGTAGTTTTTTAAATGCTCTTAATTTAAGAGAAAATGCTCCTTTTCAAATGCCATTTTTTAGGAATTACTTATATAATGCTTATTTGAATGGTTTTTTAGATACATTTGAGGTTTATGGAAAATTTAGAAACGATACTATTGATTTATTATTTAAGGTTTCTGATTATCCAATTATAAGTGGGTTTAAATGGGAAATTAAAAAACCTTCAAAAGATATTGAAGATTCAATAGCAATATACAAAGGTAGGTTTTCAAGTGATTATATGAAATTTAAAATAAAGTCAGAAATTGAAAATTTTTTCATTCAAAAAGGTTATGTAAATCCGAGTATTGAAATTAAAGAGCAATTTTTAGACAATAAACGAGTTAATTTAGTAATTAGTGGAAAAGTTGGTAATAAATTTAGAATTTCAAAAATAATTTTTTATGGAAATAAAACGTTTTCAAGTAAATTGCTTAAAAATTTAATGTCAAATAAAGAAGTTAATTTTTTGAGAAGAATTTTAAGAGGTGGTTATTTTTCAGAAACTAAATTCCAAAAAGATTTAAAAACAATTGAAACATTATATAAAGATAATGGTTTTGCTGATTTTAAAATTGATTCATTTAAATTTGATTATGAAGGCAATATGGTGAAAATAAAAATTTACTTAAATGAAGGAAAACGATATTATTTTGGAAATGTTGATTTTATGGGAAATGAAAAGTTTAACAAAAATTTGCTTGAAAATGTTATTACCATTAAAAAACCTTTAAGCTTATTCTCATCAATTAAATATAAACTTGGATATGGTGTAAGCTATAATCCAAAATTATATTCAAGATTTAAAGTTATTGAAAGTTTAAATAATTTAAGTGGTCTCTATGCAGATAGTGGATATATTTATGCTCAAATTGAGCCTATTGAAGAAAAAAGGGATAGCTTTATTGACATTACATTTAAAATTAAAGAAAATTGGAAAGTTAAAGTTAGGCTTGTTAATATATATGGAAATACTAAAACTTGGGATGAGATTATAAGAAGGGAAATTTATGTTTTTCCTGGTGATTATTTTAACAGAAGTTCTTTAATGCTATCTTATAGGAATCTCTATTATCTGAATTATTTTTCAAAAATAGATGTTAATTTTAAACCTGTTATTGAAGATTCATCACTTGTAGATTTGGAAATTCATGTTGAAGAGAAACCAACTGGTCAAATTGGGGCAGGGGCAAGTTATAGTCAATTAGATGGATTATTTTTTAATGTTAATTTACAACAACCTAATTTTCTTGGTAGGGGTTGGACAGTTGGACTTTTGGCAGAATATGGAGCAAGAAGACAGAATTATCAAATATCATTTACTGAGCCATGGTTTGGAGGAAAACCAATTTTAGTAGGCATAAACATTTATAGTTTAAATAGATATTTATTTACATTTAGTCAAAGAAATACGGGAATTTCTTTAAGCTATGGAAGAAGATTATGGAATATCTTTTCAAGAATTAAATTTGATTATACATTTGAATATATTTCAGTTTATGATATTAGTCCATTATATTCAGGAACACAATTTTATGATTTTTGGACAAGTAGAAATCGCGTCTTTTCAAGTTCTCTAACAACAACATTTAGTTATGATACAAGAGATAGAATTTTTAATCCTTCAAGAGGTTATTCATTTAGTTTTCCTTGGACATTAAATGGTGGTCCTATTGGTGGTGATTTACATTTTGTAAAATTCCTACCCGAATTCCAAATCATTATTCCAAATTATAAAGATAAACTTATATCATTTTTTAGAATAAATTGGGGTTCAATATTTTCAATACTTTCAAAACAACAATTACCACCATATGAGTACTTTGCTCTTGGTGATGTTGGACCACTTGGACTTAGAGGTTATGATTTTAGAACCATCGGAACAAAAGTTGGAAATAGTATTCTTGGAGGAAGACACTTTTTTAGATTTACATTTGAAGAAAGGATAAGACCTACTGATCAGTTTTATATATCATTTTTTTATGAGACAGGAAATAGTTGGTGGGCAATAAAAACGATTGATTTTAGAAACTTATATTCTTCTATTGGAATGGGTTTTAGAGTTGAAGTTCCTATTGTTGGAATTATGGGATTTGATTTTGCTTATAGTTTAAATTATAAACAATTTAAAACGCACTTTAATTTAGGACCTTATTACTAAAATATGATTATAGCAATTGATGGACCAGCAGGCTCTGGAAAAAGTGCTATTGCTAAAAAATTAAGCTCAATTTTAAATTTAAAATATGTTGAAACAGGTGCTTTATATAGGGCGATTGCTTATTATATTTTAAAAAATAACATTCAAAATTATGAAAATTTTTCATTTTTGAAAAATTTAAAAATTGAGCAAAAATTCATAAATGGAAGTCCAAGAACATTCATAAATGATGAAGATATTACAGATTTAATAAGGAGTGAAGAAATTGGGAATTTGGCATCAATTATATCAAAATATAAGGAAGTTAGAGATTTTTTAATTGATTTACAAAGAGAACTTGCGAAAGATGGTGCTGTTGTTGAAGGTAGAGATATTTCAACAGTAGTTCTTCCTTATGCTGATTATAAATTTTTTATAACTGCGAGTGTTGAAGAAAGAGCAAAAAGAAGATATGAGCAATTAAAAGATAAAGGAATTACTTATGAAGAAGTTTTGGAAAATATAAAACTAAGAGATAAATTAGATAGTGAAAGGGAAATTTCTCCCTTGAAGATATCAAGAGAAGCTTTTGTTATTGATACTACTGATTTAAGTGAGGAAGAAGTTGTTGAGAAAATTTTAGAAATCATTAATAAAAAATTAAAAATAGGGACAATTATTTCAAGAGAGGGACAAAAATTATTAGTGTTTTCAAGTAATAAAACTTTCAGAGCATTTCCAAGAGGAAAAGTTATTAAAAAATATAAGAAAATTTATGTTGGTGATATTGTTATTGGAAAAATTGAAAATGATATTTTTATAATTGAAGATATTAAAGAAAGAAAAAATGTAATTTTAAGACCACCAATTGCTAATGTCTCAAAAGTTATACTACTCTTTACAATTGTTGAGCCTGAATTTTCTTCCATTCAACTTGATAAATTACTATGTGCTTATGAATCGCTTGGAATTGATATTATTATTGCTTTTAATAAAATTGAAATTGCTCCTAAAAATGAGCTTGAAAAATTATTAGAAATTTATAAATCTTGTGGATATGATGTTATTGGTATTAGTGTTAAGGAAAAAATTAATTTAGATAAACTTTTAAGTAAAATTAAAGGAGATTTAGTTGTTCTTGCAGGTCCAAGTGGTGTTGGTAAAAGCTCATTAATAAAAGAATTAACAGGAATGGATATTAGAATTGGTGAATTAAGTATTAAGACAAAAAGAGGAACTCAAACAACAACAGAAGTTAAATTATATTCAATTGATAATGAAACATTTATTGCTGATACACCAGGATTTTCAAAAATTGATTTAAAATTGATTATGAAAAAAGAAGATGTTAAAAATTATTTCAGAGAATTTAGAAATTATAAGTGTGCATTTAGTAATTGCTTACATATTAAGGAGGAAGGTTGTGCTATTAAATTAGCTCTTTCAGATGGAAAAATAAATGACAAGAGGTATGAGAATTATTTAAAAATTTTAAGTGAATTTGATATTTAGAATTATTGGAAAAGGCAGGATGAAATTACTTTGTCCAATAAATGGTGTTAGGTAATTGATTATCAAGAACTTATAAAAATTTCAGGAAATTATTGTTTTTGGGGGGGTTAAGGGTGGCGAAGTTTTAAGCCGTAGGCTTATTTTTAGGGTGGGTGGGGAAAATAAGAAATAATCCACATTTCAGAATTATTAGACAAGGCAAATGGTTTTTATAATAATGCTTTATAATTTTGGTTATGACAAACATGAACCTTAACAAAAGGAGGTGAAAATATGAAGTGGAAAATGTGCATAGGCTTTTAGCCCTAATGCTCTTTTCAAATGTAGCAAATGCTCAAAGTTGTGGATGGACACCAATACCACCAGCAAACAGTACCTGTAAAACTTGGCAAATGCATGGTGGCTCTCAAAAACATACGGGAATTCAAAGAATGAAAGCTAATATGTCTTCTTCAAGGTTTGTAAAATGGTCACACACAACAGCAGGTTCTCTTTCATCTCCTGCTATTGGGGATATAAATAATGATGGAATTCCTGATGTTGTTGTTGGAAGCAATGATGGTAAAATCTACGCTTTGAGAGGAAATAATGGAAGCTTGTTATGGTCATACACAACAGGAAATCGGGTTGAGTCATCTCCTGCTATTGGGGATATAAATAATGATGGAATTCCTGAGGTTGTTGTTGGAGATTTGAATTTTAAAATCTACGCTTTGAGAGGAAATAATGGAAGCTTGTTATGGTCTATTATATTATCTTCTCGTCAATACTGGCCAGATGGCATTAAATTAGCAGATATAGACCCATCACCAGGTTTGGAAGTTATAGCAAGCACATATCATGGTAGAGTTTATGTTATCTCATCAAACGGTAATATTTTATGGTCTGAGGCACCAGTAGGGAATATGAGAAATTCATCAGTAGGAGATGTTGATAATGATAATTGCGTTGAAATTGTTGTTGTAGGTAAGGGAATACCTATGGTTGCCGTCATAGACGCCCCTGGTTCTAATTGTGGTACTCTAACGCCTGTTGAAATAAGCGAGACAAATAAAATAAACTATCAAATAGAAAAGAATGGAATTAAACTTAACAGAGCAGTTAATTATGAATTATTTAGTGCTAATGGAAGGTTAATTAAGAAAGGATATGGAGATTTTATAAACATAAAGAATAAAGGAATATATTTTTTAAAGGCTGAAAGTGAAGTTTTGAAATTTGTTGTAAAATAAAGGGGGTTTAAGCCCCCATGAAAATTTGTTTATTAAATCAAATTCTAACAGGTGAAATAGGATTTAATAATTTTGAAACTTATAAAAATTACATTTTCACATCACAAAGAAATGGAATAATTTATAAAATTGAAAAAAATGGAAAAATAATAAAAACAATTCAAGTTGATAATACATATCCTGCTGACATTTCAGATTTAGAAATAAATGAAAATAAAATTTACTTAACAACAAGAAGTGGGAAATTCATAATTCTAAAAGATGAGGAAAAACTATTAGAAATAAAAATAAAACCTTCAATTTCAAAGCCAACAATTTTCAAAAATTACATTTACATTCCGACATTAAGTGGATGGGTGTATAAACTAAATTTAGAAGGAAAAATGTTAGATAGTTTATTTATAGGGGGACCTATTTGGACATCTCCAATAATTTTTAATAACTATTTAATTTTTGCAAATTCAAGTGGAATTTTTTTAATAAATGAAAATGAAACAAAACAAATTGAGATATCAACCTTTGATGGAAATATATTTTCACAGCCAATTATTTACAATGACAAGCTCTTTATATTAACAGAAAAAGGCAAAATTTATTGTTATGATCAAAACTTTAAAAAATGCTTTGAGCATCAAGTAATAATAAATGATAGAAAACCAAGAATTCTATCAAATTTCAAAATAGAAGAAGATGATATATATTTAATTGACAAAGAGGGCAATTTTATTAAAGTTAGCCTAAAAGAAAATAAAATTTTATGTCATAAAAAATTAGAGGGATTTTTTCACTATTCAAATGCCATTTTAAGCATAAATAACTATCTTATTACTTCAAGTTTAGAAGGTGATATATACTTAATATCAAAAAATTGCGAAATTATAAACAAAGTAAAAATCTCACAAATGGTAGGCTCTATAAGTGTTTATGATGATAAAATTTATATAAACTCAGAAGGTTTTATAAACATAGCAGGATTATGTGGGTTTTAGGCTTTAACTTAATAATTCCAATTACAAGTGCTAAAAATATAGAAAATCATCAAATTGCTATAATTGAAAAAGAAACACTAAAAATTTACAAAATTGAAAATCAAATAAAACTTATAAAAACAATTCCTTTAAAAGGAAAGTCATTTCATCCAAGCTTATGTAATGAAAATGTTGTTTATCACTCTTATATTAGAGGTGAAACAAGTGAAGTGTTTTTAAATAATAAGCAGATAACAAGAAATGATATTGATGTTTATGAAAGTTATCCTGTATGTATAACCTCAAATGATACGATAATAATTATCATAAAAGCGGATAGGGGGATTGTTGAATATCTTGTAAAAGACAATAAAATTCTTAATGAGTTAATTATTGAAAGGTCTAAAAAAGCTTGGGAAAATACATTACCATCACTTGCCAAATCTAAAAATTATTATCATTTAAGTTGGTCATTTTTAATTGATTCACTTCATGGAATTGTTTATGCGAAAAGTTCAGATTTAATTAATTGGCAAAAGGAAATAGTAGATATTGGGGAAATTTCAAATATCATAGCAAAGGATAATTTTGTTTTCTTGGTTTATTATCAAACATTATTAAGAAGTAAAATAATTTTGCTTTATAGTGATAATGAGTTTAAGAATTACAAAAAAGTTATTATTGATGAGAATGAGAAAGTTCTAAGAAATCCATCAGTTGGTTTTGATGGTAAAAAATTAACAATTTGTTATATTTCAAATGAAATGGATTTTCCTGTTGCTAAATGTAAAATAAGTTTAGATTTTGGTAAATCTTGGACTATTAAAAAATTTGGAGAATATTCCAATCCTGTTAATTATATAAACTTATCAGATGATGGAAACTACTTAATTACATCTCATTCAAATGGAGAGGTTAGAATATATTCGTTAAAATAATTGCTCCTCCCGTAAGGAGGTTAAAAGCAGTAAAGTTATTGTTTTTAGAAGTTTATAAGCCAAAGACGATTTTTAGGATGGGGGAAATAATGAACTTTAAAATTTTCAACCTTGGATAATTGGAAATTTGAGCCTTATAAAATAAAAGTTGTTGAGCCTATTGCTATTACTACAAAAGAGGAAAGATTAAAATATATTAAAGAGGCACATTATAATGTTTTCTATCTTCCTTCAAATGTTATTACTATTGATTTATTAACAGATAGTGGAACTTCTGCAATTAGTAAATATCAATTATCTGCTATGATGCTTGGAGATGAAAGCTATGCTGGTTCAGAAAGCTATTATAAATTTCAAGAAGCAGTTATTAAATTTACAGGTAAAAAGCAAGTTATTCCTGTTCATCAGGGAAGAGCAGGTGAGAAAATTATTGCTGAGCATTTTATTAAAGAAGGTGATATTATTATTTCAAATACACTTTTTGATACAACAAGAGGAAATTTTGAATACAAAGGAGCTATAATTTATGATATTCCAGAAGAGCATGATTTGGAAAGTGAATATCCATTTAAAGGAAACATAAATTTAAATAAACTTGAAGAATTATTAAGAAAATTTAAAGAAAAAGTAAAGCTCGTTGTTTTAACAATTACGAATAATTCTGGTGGTGGTCAAGCAGTAAGTCCAAAAAATGTAAAAGAAGCAAAGGAAATTTGTAAAAGATATAATATAAAGCTTATGATTGATGCTTGTAGAATTTCAGAAAATAGTTATTTAGTTAAATTAAGAGACAAGGATTATTCAAATAAAACAATCCTTGAAATTATAAATGAAACATTAAGTTATGGAGATATTATTACATTTAGTGCTAAGAAAGATGGATTAAATCATATTGGTGGATTTATAGCATTAGATGATGAAAATTTAGCAGAAGAACTTAGGAATTATTTGGTTTTATTTGAAGGTTTCCCAACTTATGGAGGATTAGCAGGAAGAGATTTAGAAATTATTGCTATTGGACTTTTTGAAAGCACAGATGAAAATTACTTAAAACATAGAATTGAGCAGGTTAAATTTTTATTGGAAGGACTACATAATTTAGGTATTCCTGTTATGAAACCTTTTGGAGGACATGCAGTTTATGTTGAAGCAAAGAAATTCTTAGAAAATATAGATGAGAATGAATTCCCTGGTCAAAGCTTAGTTATTGCTTTATATATAGAAGGTGGAATAAGGGCAGTTGAAGTTGGAAAATTTATGTTTAAGGATGCTAAGTACAATTTTGTAAGACTTGCTATTCCAAGAAGAGTTTATACAAAAAGCCATTTAGAATATGTCATTGAAGTCTTTGAAGAAATTAAGAAAAAGAAAAATTTGATAAAAGGTATGAGAATTGTAAAAGAGCCAAAGTTTTTAAGGCATTTTAGAGCTTATCTTGAGCCTATTGAAAATTGGACACTAAATCTATAAATGCTAATAGTAATATCCTATATTGTTGGTGATATTGAAATTATAACTAAGAACATTTTTGAAGAAAATTATGGAATTTATAAAATTGCTAACAAATTACATTTCAAAACGAGGACTTTTGTTATATCAAACATGATACCAATTAAAAAAGGCTCAATTATAAATGACACTACAATTATTTCTGAAATTAAGTCAAGATTACTATCAACAGGTTTGTTTTATTCAGTTGATATTTTAAAAGAAATAAAAGGTGATACAATTAATTTTAAAATTATAACGAAGGATGTTTGGACGCTTGGAATTTACTTAAATATTGAAGGTTCTGGAAGTGAAGGAAAAATAGATTTTGGAATTCAAGACTTAAATCTATTAGGAACAGGGATATGGAGTAGAATTTTTCTTACAAATAGCTCAGAATATAAAGGTTTTGAAGGAGGATTATCTTCAAGCTCATTACTAAAACAAATTTCATTTGATTACTATTCAAAAATAACAAATTTGGAAAAAAATTTTTATTTTCAATCATCAAGAAGAACTTTTAGAGGAATAAAAGGATTTTCTTATTATTTTTGGATTATAAGAAATAGTTTTGAAGATAAAATTTATAATGTTGTTGGTCTTAATGTTGGTTATAATTTTAAAAGTCCAAAAAATGAGCCATTTTTAGGATTTAGAATTTTCAAAAACTTTAATCCGATTATTGGTTATAGTTTCTCAAACATGAACTTTGGATTTTTAAGGAATGTTAATAATTTTGTAAAGGAAGAGCCATTTAGTAAAGGTTTTAGTAGTTATATTGCTTTTGGACAAAATTTCATAAGTTTGATAAATTCATTTTCTCTTGTTAAAGAAAAAATTTTATCATATATGGGAGCTGAATTTGAAATAAATCCAAGCTATAATTATGTCATTCTTTCAAACTCAATTTACTATAAACCATTTCATTTCATAACCTTTGCCTTTTATAATGGTTTTAACTATATGGATATAAAGGATACATCTTCAACGAAAGGGTTTTGGGTAGGTGGAATTATGGGAATTAGAGGACTAAATTACTTTGAAAATTTTTCTAATAAAGTTTATAGAACTTCATTTGAAATAAGATTTTATACAAATGAAATTTTCAATTTATTTGCATTTGGACCTTTATTTTTCTATGATTTCGCTTATTGGGAAAGTAAAATTTCAGTTTATGGTATTGGACTAAGAATTCAACTAACAAGGACATCTATGCCTGTTTTTAGAATTGATTATGCTAATAATGGTGTTATATCATTTTCATCTGGTCAAGCATTTTAAATATATTTTCCTTTGCTTCTTTTGTTAAATTATCTAAATTTTCAACTTCATATCTAACTTTATTTTTCATTATAGCTTCCTTAACTTTCTTTTCCCTTGTAGGTAAATTTGAATTCTTACCTGTTTTTATTTCAATAAAAATAACTTCAACTTCACTATCCTCATCTGATAAACCTTTAAAAACGATATAATCAACAGGTGTTCCAAGGTGTCTAAAATCTTTGGGATTTGCTTTATACTTTTGAGATAATAATAAAGGAGCAAATTCTTCCCCTATCTTACCAAAAAGTGTATTTATAGATCTCTTAATAGCATCTTTTCTAATTTCTTTTTCACTTTCTCTTTTCCATCTTTCAAGTTCATTTAAATACTGATTTTTGATAACTTCTTCAAGCTTTTGTCTATCTTGATTCATCCATTCTTGAAACATCAATTTAGCAATTTCATTAGCTTTTTCATAGGTTTTTCTTTCAAAATCCAACCTCATTTTAATCAAAATAAAAATAAGAATCAAACAAATAAGCAAAAGTATCCAAGTTAGCATTTTAAAATTTTAAGGCATTATACCTTGTCCAATAATTCCAAAATTATTTATTTTTCCTTATTTTACCCACCCACACTTAAATTAAGCCTTCGGCTTACTTTCGCCCCCTGACAAAACCCCCCAGTAAAAGCTATAATCTCCTGCTTTGTCCAATAAATAATGTTAAGTCCTTGATAATCAATAAGTTATGAAAAATTTTCTAAAACTATTGATTTTATGGGGGTGATTTGAGGGGGGCGAAGCCCCCCAAGGCAAAAAATGGGTATTTATAAGGCGAAGCCTTAGTTTAAGGGTGGGTGGGCAAAATAAAGAAAAATAAATTGTTTCAGAATTATTTGGCAAAGCATGCTCAATTATCAACTCATCCTTTAAAATTTTGAAACTAAATGATTATATGAGTTTAGTTGTTTGGAGTTTATGGATAAACACCAAAACTTGGAATTTAACAGCAAAAAATTTAAATGTCATATACTATAACGATAATAGATTTATAGTTCTTTTGGATAACATCATCTTAAAAAGAAATGGAATAGATAGTTTATTTTCCCTTGAAAATTCATTAAAAAAAGTTTATATTGATTACCCAATCATTTACTTTATTACAAAAAATGTTGATACACCATTTTTAAGCTACAATTTAAATACAAGAAAATTAAATTATTACGATATTAAAGGAACATTCTCAGATTTCTCAACAAAATCAAAAATTTTATTAGCGTCTTCTAATTATTATAATTCTCAAAGTTATAGCTTTTCTGATAGCTTATATTATCAAAAGTTCGGATATAGAATTGTTGAAACTTTTGATAAAAAACTCTACATAGACAAAAATAACAATTTAAGAGATTTTGATAGTGATAAAATCCTTTTTGATGATGTTTTTAATGTTTCAAAATCAATGAATTATTTAATTGTTTTTAAATCAAATTCAGTTATTATCCTTGATGAAAAATTAAACGAGATTAAAAGAATATACGGTAGATATAGTGATGGTTTTTTAATTGATTTGGAAGATGATGGAAATAATGAAATTGTTTTATATGATGAGAAAAGAGTTAGCATTTTTAGAGATTATGGAGATGTGGAAATTGTTTATAATTCAAATGATAGTATAAAATGCGTCATTCCATTAGATTATAACAATGACGGAAGTTATGATTTTCTAATATCAACAAAAAAAGAAATTAAATTATTTGAGCAAATGCCAAAAACAAATTTAGAAATTGAAAAGCTAAATTATCCAATAATTGAAACAAAGTGTGGATGTTTGTGGGGAATGACTTTAACATCACAAAAACTAATAAAGCAAGACCCATTTTCAATAAAAATTAAATATCAAAATGATGGCGTTGAGCTTAAAATAAATAATGAAGATAATGAATTTGTTATTATAAAACTTCTTGATGCAAGAGGCTCTGTTATAAAAATTATATATTCTGGGAAATTTAAAGGTGTAAAGGAATTTAAAATTAGCGATTTACAAAAAACAGGCGTTTATATAATTAGCATTGAAGGTGAGAAAAATAAGCAAAAGACTTCATTTATATGGAGCAAAAAGTAGAGCTATTTTTAAAACAATTTCCCATTTTTGAATTTTTAAAAGAAACTGATAGCTTTATTGTTGGTGGAACGATAAGAAATATCATTTTAGATGAATCAATTGAAGATGTTGATATTTTAACATTTAACGATATTAATGAAATTTCAAAGCAAATAGCAAAAATAACAAAAGGGACGATTGTCAAACTTGATGAATCAACAATAAGAGTTGTTAGTAGTATAAATTATGATATTTCAGCACCAAGAGGTTCTAATTTATTTGAAGATTTAAACAAAAGAGACTTTACATTTAATGCCATTGCCTATGATATTAAAAATCGCTTAATTATTGACCCACTTTTCGGAATTGAAGATTTAAAGAATGGAATAATTAGAATGTGTTATAATTCAGCATTTGAAGATGACCCACTTAGAATGTTAAGAGCAATTAGATTTTTATCAATATATAACTTTAAAATTGAAATGAATACTTACAATCAAATTTTAAAAGATAGCTATTTAATTAAAAAATCCGCAAGTGAAAGAATACATTATGAGTTAATTAAGATGTTTAGTAGTGATAATCCATATAAGGCATTTAAATTTTTAATTGATTTAAATTTAGCGTTTTACATATTCCCTGAACTACAAGACTTAAAGAAACCACTTGAACATCTTGAGCAAAATGTTTTAGAGCATACATTAAAAGTTATAGAATTTTTGGATTTTTATTTAAAGCATTTAAAAATGTCCCCATTTCACTATTACATTCACAGATTTAAAGTTTTAGAAGAAAATTCAAATAAAGCAATTTTAATAATAGCAGGAATTTTTCATGATATAGCAAAACCAAAAACTTATAGTTATGAAAATAATCAAGTTCATTTTTATGGACATGATGTTGAAGGGGCAAGAATGTTTAAAGAAATAGGTAGAAGGTTAAGTTTTTCAAAAAATGAAATTAAAATTATTAGTAATCTTATACTTAATCATATGCATCCACATTATCTTTCAGCACCTGAAACAACAAGAAAAGCTATAAATAGATTTTTAAATAGACTTGGTGAATGGGCTTTTCCATTAGTTCTTATGGCATTTTGTGATGCTCTTGCTACTAAATTATCACATTATGGTGTTGCTGGACATTTAAAATTAGCAAGAATTATGGAAGATTTACTTTTAGAAAGAGAAAAGGAAGCAAATAAACCTCCAAAATTAATAACAGGTTATGATATTATGGAAAGAGGCATTGAGCCATCACCCATTTATAAGAAAATCCTTCAAGAAATTGAAGATTTAAGAGCAGAAGGAATTATTAAAACGAGAGAAGAAGCCTTAATTTATCTTGATAAGATAATTGAAAAATATAAAAATTTAAATCAATAATAGCCTCATTTCCCCACCTGCCCTGAAAACAAGCCTATGGCTTATACTTAATCTATTTCACAACAATTTTCACATTCTTATTATTAACTTTCAAAATATAAATCCCACTACTTGGCACTTTAAATGAAATTTCATTATTATTTATCTTTCCTCTTATAATCTCCCTTCCAAGTATTGTAAAGACTTTAAATTCTGAATTTATATTTTCATTTAGTTTTATAATAACATTATTGTTTTTGATTTTTATAGAAGAAATGAAGGATTCGGGAATTGAAACAGAGCTGCCAGAGAATTTTATTATAAAAGCATCATAACCAAGATCAGCCTTATTTGGCTGATAATAAGCACCTCCTCCTGGGTCATAAGTTGGAAAGTCAGTTGAATTTGTCCTTCCAACTACAAAAACATTCCCATTAGCATCTGTTGAAATTGAATTAGCACCATCAGCATAATCTCCTCCATAATAAGTAGCCCATAATCTAACTCCACTATTATTGAATTTTAATATAAAAGCATCATAAGGATAAGCACTATTTGGCTGATAATAAGCACCTCCTCCTGGATTATAAGTTGGAAAGTCAGTTGAACCTGTCTCTCCAACTACAAAAACATTTCCATTAGCATCTGTTGAAATTGAATAGGCTTCATCCTCATCACTTCCTCCATAATAAGTAGCCCATAATCTAATGCCATTATTGGTAAATTTTAAAATAAAAGCATCATCCCAACCAGCATTATTTGACTGATAATAAGCACCTCCTCCTGGGTCATAAGTTGGAAAGTTAGGTGAATATGTCCATCCAACTACAAAAACATTTCCATTAGCATCTGTTGAAATTGAATTAGCACCATCAGCATAATCTCCTCCATAATAAGTAGCCCATAATCTAATGCCATTATTATTGAATTTTAAGATAAAAGCATCCCACCAACCACCAGCATGATTTGGCTGATAATAAGCACCTCCTCCTGGATCATAAGTTGGAAAGTCAGTTGAATGTGTATAACCAACTACAAAAACATTTCCATCAGCATCTGTTGAAATTGAAGTGGCATAATCATCATAATTTCCTCCATAATAAGTAGCCCATAATCTAATGCCATTATTGGTAAATTTTAATATAAAAGCATCAGAATAATAATTACTGCCATCAGAATTACAATTCCCATCGGTTCCACAAGTTCCATCAAAATAAGCACCTCCTCCTGGATTATAAGTTGGAAAGTTAGTTGACCAAGTCCTTCCAACTACAAAAACATTTCCATTAGCATCTATTGAAATTGAAAAGGCATAATCATCATCATTTCCTCCATAATAAGTAGCCCATAATCTAATGCCATTATTATTGAATTTTAAGATAAAAGCATCATCCCAACCAGCCATAATTAGCTGATAATAAGCACCTCCTCCCGGATTATAAGTTGGAAAGTCACCTGACCATGTCTATCCAACTACAAAAACATTTCCATCAGCATCTGTTGAAATGGAATAGGCATCATCAAAAAAACTTCCTCCATAATAGGTAGCCCATAATCTAATGCCATTATTAGTAAATTTTAATATAAAAGCATCAAAACTACCAGCATTATTTGGCTGATAATAAGCACCTCCTCCTGGGTCATAAGTTGGAAAGTTAGTTGACTATGTCCCTCCAACTACAAAAACATTCCCATTAGCATCCGTTGAAACTGAATAGGCATAATCATAAGAACTTCCTCCATAATAAGTTCCCCAAACAAGAGCATGAGGGTCAATTAAAAGTTTTTCTCTCCCTTCATAATCCTTTATCTCAAAGCTTAATAAATTGTCCTTTATTGTGTATTTAACACTTATTTCCTTTTTGCCTTCATAAGCAATTAAATTCCCATCTTTTATTATTCCAATTGGTGTTTTTAATAAAACACTTTTTCCTTCATCTGTTAATTCTATTTGGGCATTCTTTACT
>Ga0079998_125526_pt1 | contig 18552 bp, 19 predicted proteins | sample PerSpoBPS_BMetaG_FD_69201 | JGI IMG/M metagenome (GOLD analysis project Ga0079998, IMG submission 69201) | Thermal spring microbial communities from Yellowstone National Park, Wyoming, USA - Perpetual Spouter B (PS_B) MetaG (SPADES assembly)... | ecosystem: Environmental > Aquatic > Thermal... | reverse complement strand
GGGCAGAGATATAGGTATTAGGACTAGATGGTTGCCAGTCATACTCAGAGCTAAACTATACCTCCTAACCGGAGCTCCTCCATATCTAAGACAGGTTGCAAACACTGTAAGAGCCATCCTAGGGAATAAACCTAAACTAGTCATAGCGGAGCTCCCCCAAGGTCCATTACTCCTGCTACTCTCAATACTAAAGTTTATATTCAGATTTAAGCTAGTTGTCGATGTACACACGGCATTCCTAGTCTACGACGACTGGAAGGGGGTCCTCTTAAACAAGCCGTTCACTCCACTCCTACAGTCAGCGGATCTAATCATAGTCCATAATAGTGAAATCTTCAAGCTCCTACCAAAACACCTCACGAAGAGAGCAATCCTAGTCTACGATCCCCCAAGGAAACTCATTAAATCCCAAGATGAAAGCGACTACATACTACTACCAGCATCTTGGAGAAGCGACGAGCCTCTAGAATACATACTAGAGGAGTTTCTAGCAGCAAACATCAAAACCCCCCTAGTGATAACAGGCGACTATAGGAGGAGAGGACACATCTACCAAAAGTACAGGAACGTACCCCGTATAGTCTTCACAGGATACCTTAGCAACGAAGAATACCTAACAATACTAAGCAAGGCCAGAGCAGTAATCGTAGCAACAACCAGAGAATACACACTACTATCAGCAGGATGGGAGGCCATATATGCAGAAAAAATAGCCATAGTATCCGAGACTAAAACCCTCAAGAGACTATTCGGAGATGCAGCAATATACTTCAAACCCCACATCAAAGGAAGCCTAACAAAAGCCCTCAAAGTGCTTGACAAAAACGATATACTATTCTACAGGCTAAAAGTTAAACTTCTAAGATATTTGATAATTAGTGAAGTATTAAACCAGCTAAGGTTGTTAGCTAAAACTGTTAATTTACTAGTGATAAGAAATGATAGGAGAAGATCACAAGATATTATAAGGAAGGCACAGCAAAGGAACGTGACGAAAGAAGCTAGCTAATTAACTGAATGTGAGCCCAGACTTAAAATTACACTAAAATGCCTTAAAGGTTAGACCATTGCTTAACTTATGTAAGACTTGGAAGCATCCATGCTCAAGAGGAGAAGAAGGATACAAAAGAAAGGTTAAAAAGAGTAAGAATTTATAAGTTAGAGTAAGTTAGAGTTAGTATAAATTAAACTTTTAATGCGTGATCTTACGAAGATCATTTGCGTATCTATGGCATTCTATCATAGAGTTCCATATGTGAACTCTAGGACTAACGCTTATAAGGGATATCACATATAAGCTTTAACAGGCGGTTTGATATGCAAAAGCGAAAACGTAGGGAAAAGCTTTGCCTTCTTATGTTTACACGAGACAATTATGATGAGGCTATAGGTAAAGCTATAGGATATAGTAAATATCTTGATTTGATCATAGTAGTTGATAATTCGTCCTATCCTCCCCCACCACTTCATAATTCTCTAAAGCATAAGATTCGGGTCTTTAGAGCCTTCTCACCAGGCTATGCAGATCCCCTTTTCTATTATGGTGTTCAGAAAGCGTTAAAACTAGGATGTGAGTATGTCATTTTAATTTCTGTTGATGAAGAGCTCCCGGAAAGATTACTAAAGGATCTTAGAGAGGTTGTGAAAGACTGTGATGCCTACTTACTAAAAATCCTTATCACTACGGAGGATCACCCTTATATGATCCACGAGTATTTTCATCCTAGGATTTTTAAACCTGAGAAGGCTTTCTTTAGTGGTATAATTCATTTCTCAGATGCTCAGGTAGATGGAAGGGTCTGTGCTCTTGATAGTGAGAAGTACTTTCTAATTCATACAGAACCCGTCGAGGATCTTAAAGTAGAAAGACTTTCCAGGAAGTTAAAGAAGTATGTCGTAATAGAGAGCTTTGAAAGACCAGCAGTTCCAAAGTACTTGCTATTATACAGCTCTATAGGAAAAGGTAGAATCGGCAAAAGAATACTCACTAAGATAGCCCCCTTACTACCCATACTTCCTCCTTCTCCAAGGATGTTTAATTTATACGAAATACTTTGGGACATTTTCATAAAGATACTTCGGAAAGTAACGAAAACCTCTGAGGTAAGCATATGTCCTAGCAATGTTCACCCTCTGCTCTGCCCTAAAGTATTTAAAAAGCTCTATAATAGGATTAGGTACAAGTACATGCTTGGACTTAGTGCAAAGGATATTGTTACTAGGGTTAAGATAGCCGACGAGATCCACAAAAATGGAGGGGTAATACGGTATCTCTGCTTAGATCAAGAGGATGTAGTCCACAGGATAACTGAGGTAGCCGAAAGAATTAAGGGTTTTGGAGGCGTAGATTTCTTCGTATCACTTCTCAAGCTAAGATTCATATCAGGCGATTGTTCATATATTAAAAAGTTAAACGAGATCACAATGAATAAAGGGGAGTTAAAGATAAAAGTATAGAAGCTTAAAGAAAGACAAAGAACTCTTTAGATAATTCAATTTCCACTCCTAGGAGCTTGTGACTTTTATCTTATGCTAAGAATCTTTCAAAGATAGTTGTATTGAATCTATTATATAAAGATATATTGCTATCTACAACTAGGCTTGTTAGGTAGACGAATCTGTCAAAAGAGAGGAAATAATAGGAATTTTGGTTCTTCAGAGTCAAAAGGGATTTAAAATTAAAGTTTATAGAAATAGAAGATTAACCAATTGTAATGTAAGATGATCTCTGAATGTACTTTGTAGATTGCAAGTAAGAGTCGCATTAAGACAAATTTAAGACATGGCTCGTGAGGATTCCCGTCATTCAATCTGCGTGCTACGAGCTAGAGTTTTAAAGCTTGGTTTTAAGTACGCTTACTGGTGAAGGGTTTATTGATATAGTGGTTAGTGTAAGCAGTTATATGATGAGGTTACAAGAAGAGTTCGTGTACGTGCTTTTGAATCTCATCTTTTTAATTTTCATCTTCTTAGACTTAATATAATACAGTACTTAACTAAGAAACAGATAGAGTACAAGGCATATCAATAGTTACAGGAAGCGAAGTTTGGTAAGGCAAGTTTTGCTATGTTCAAGCATCATAGTTATCATTCTTTATTGAGAGTACGGCAAACGTGCTATTCTAATGTTTAAGGTAGATACGATGTCTTTAGATGCCATTCTAGCAGGCTTAGATCATATTGATGTAAACTTAGAGAATTGCCGTTGAAAAACCAAACTATCGGTATTTATAAGGAGTTAGAGAAGCATTTAAAAGAATAAAAGTCATTCCAACAGAGGCAACAGATTCTTCATCTTTTCACCAAGATCCTAGAATACTCTATGAGTGTTCCTTTAAGCTCATGAAACCTTGATAATAGCATGGCTTTATCAAAGTGTAAAACGTCTTTACTACTCTATAAAAAATAAAATAATAATCTCCGGATATCCTGAGTCAGCATCTTTAATAATACACATAATTTTCTGTAAAAGCCCCGCTAAAAATTCTTAATAGTCGGTGTTCACTTAGGGATATTACGCATTTTGCTGAGGTCTATTATATGACAATGATCTTATGAGATGAAAGTATATAACTGTCGGGGTAAGTAAAAGGGTTGTGGGTGTTTTTGTTTGTCTTGGTTAATTAAAGGGGCTAAAATAGCTTTAGCTTCTCGTCAACTATTTGATAATTAGTATTCGTTGTTAGCTAGCTATGCACTCGCAAAGGTAGGGTTTAACGTTAGGCTTAAAGCGAGTATTAATGATTGTATAGCTTGATATTCTACCAGAAGCCTATGAACGCCTTATAAGTAGGTATTATAGAGGACTAATCAAAGACCTTGAATGTAGGAGTGGTAAGGTGTTTTTGAACGGTGTAGAAGTGAGCGATATCAACGAAGTACTTAGTAGTTCAGAGAAGTTGGCTGAAGTCTTCGGCTGGAAGTACGATTCTCTGTGTAATTGTTGGATTAAGGGCAACGTCCGCTTTAAGCACATGAGAGAATCGATACGTGCAATCTTTGAATATGGTGACTGGTACGTGGATCTAAATGTCAGAGGCAGGGTTGTTGTAGATGTTGGAGCTTACATAGGAGACTCAGCTATCTATTTTGCCTGGAGGGGTGCTAGAAAGGTCATAGCGGTAGAGCCTCATCCAGGAGCTTATGAAGAGATGCTTGAAAACATAAGGCTGAATTCCTTGGAAACAACTATCTTCCCCATAAACGCGGGGCTAGCAAGCAGACCCGGTAAGATACTCCTTGAAGAGGTCGATATAGAAACTACTAATGTAACCTATCACAGACCAAAAGATCAGAAAGGTGCTATCCCAGCAGTAACTCTTGGAGATTTAATAAGAGAATTCAACTTAAGTGGTACAGTTTTGAAAATGAATTGTGAGGGGTGCGAGTACGATGTAATTCTTAATGATTACGAGCATGTTAAGAAATTCGAGGAACTGTTATTTCAGTATCACGCCTATATAGTAAAGATGTCTGCACAACTCCTACTTAAAAAGCTTTCTGATGACTTTCTATGTAGTATGCTTACTGATGGAAGGTTTTATAGGAGATACGGCGGTAATAAGAAGTATCACAGTTTAATTAAATGCATGAAAGTAAGTTGATATAATCTAGTTGAAGAGGTAAGTAAGGGTCTATGGGTATTAAGACCTTCCTCGCTAATCTTTAATGAGAAACTCTGAGAGAAAGTTAGAGTTGCTATTGGAGAATGTTAAGATCGTTATTAGCTAGATTGCGGGCTCAATGATTAGAGTATTAACGAAGGATAGCTGTTCTAGAAGATCATGTCGTCAAGAGCACGTAGTTATAGTATCCCCGTTAGACACTCATCTTTATCTAATATTGACAGGCAGATCTAGACCTCTTGAGGCTCTCACTAAATCGCTTTTGCATATTGAGTGTATCGAGAAACATAGAAATAAAAGTTTGGCTCTTAATTATGATTTCAAACTAGGTGAGTCCATATGAATATTGAAGATGGAAGAGTTTTTATTCACCCCACAGCCATCATCGAAGAGGGGGTAGTTATAGGCGAGGGTACCAGGATTTGGCATTTCGTCCACATTAGATCTGGTGCTAGGATTGGTAGGAATTGTAATGTAGGGAAGGATGTTTATATTGATGTTGGTGTAGAGATAGGGGATAATGTTAAGATACAAAATAGTGTAAGTGTATATAGAGGGGTTAAAATAGAGGATGACGCTTTTATCGGCCCTCACGTTGTTTTCACAAACGACTTATACCCTAGATCCTTTAATAGAGATTGGAAGATAGTACCAACACTTGTTAGAAGAGGTGCTAGTATAGGTGCTAATGCTACGATAGTATGCGGAGTTACCATTGGCGAGTACGCTATGGTTGCAGCTGGAGCTGTAGTAACAAGAGATGTCCCCCCACATGGGCTGGTTATAGGTAATCCAGCTAGGCTAAGGGGCTTTGTCTGCTACTGTGGTAAACCACTAAGAGAATATGATATCACTGCTAGAACAGAACAATCTATAACCTACAAGTGCCCCAGTTGTGGTAGGGAAGTCGGCATCCCTATGGAGCACTATGAGAGGTATCTTAGGGAGAGGGATGTGAAGTGAGTGGTGTAGAGGTAAGAGTACCTATTGCTAAACCATTTATAACAGATGAGGAGGTGGAAGCTGTTATACGTATTCTAAAAAGCGGCCTCCTAGCTCAGGGGAGTGAGGTTTATGCTTTTGAGAGGGAGTTTGCAGAGTATATTGGTGTAAAGCATGCTATAGCAGTCTCAAATGGAACTGTAGCTCTCGACTTAGCATTAAAAGCTATAGGGGTAAGGGAGGGGGATGAGGTTATAACAACACCGTTTACATTCATAGCTACAGCTAATGCTATACTTTACCAGGGAGCTAAACCTGTATTCGCAGATATAGATCTGAGGACTTATAACCTAGACCCGGATAACGTCTTAGAAGTTATTACACCGAAGACTAAGGCGATAATAGTAGTTCACCTCTACGGCCATCCAGCTGATATGAAGGCTTTTAGAGAGATAGCTGATGACTATAAGCTAGCTCTGGTAGAGGATTGTGCTCAAGCCCATGGCGCTATGTTCATGGGTAGGAAGGTTGGTACATTCGGTGAGGTAGCTACATTCAGCTTCTACGCGACCAAGAATATGACCACTGGTGAGGGGGGTATGGTTGTAACAAACGATGATAGGATTGCTGAGAAGATTAGAATTCTAAGGGATCAAGGTCAAGTAGCTAAGTACGTTCACGTGGAGTTAGGTTATAACTATAGGATGACTAATATGCAAGCTGCAATAGGTAGAGTTCAATTGAAGAGACTTGATGTTATGAATGATATGAGAATAGAGAATGCTAAATATTTAACCCTACGTTTATCAAAGATTAAGGGTATCATACCACCTTACGTTGATCCTCGTGTTAAACATGTTTTTCACCAGTACGTTGTGAAGGTTACTGATGATTCCCCGTTAAGCCGTGAGAGGTTGATGGAAGAGCTTAGGGGAAGGGGTGTTGAGGTGGCTGTGCACTACCCGATTCCCGTGCACCATCAACCTTTATATAGGAGGCTTGGGTATCCTCAGGATATATGCCCAAATGCGATTGAAGCTTCACGAAGGGTACTTAGCCTACCTGTCCATTCTTCACTTTCAAGAGAGGATCTAGATTATATGATGAATGTAGTGGAGCAATTAGTGGTGGTTTGAGATGGGAGTGAGGATTGGTGTTGTTGGTGCTGGTGCTATGGGGTTTCACCATGTAAGGGTTTATAGTCAGCTTGTTGAGAATGATCTTGTCGAGTTGGTTGGTGTTGTTGATGTTGACTATGAGAGGGCTTTTAGTGTAGCTAAGACGTTTAAGACGAGGGCTTTTAGAAATCATAAGGATTTAATGGGTCTGGTTGATGCTGTTAGTATAGCTACGCCTACTGAGACTCATAGGGATATAGCGTTAGACTTTATAGATGCTGGGGTTAACGTTCTTGTCGAAAAACCCATAGCTTCTAATGTTAGAGAAGCTCTTGAGCTGGTTAGGAAGGCGGATGAGATGGGGGTGTTATTAATGGTTGGTCATGTGGAGAGATTTAATCCAGCTGTTAGTAGACTATATGAGGTTGTTAGGAGAGGTTTGCTTGGTGATTTGGTTACCGTTACTGCTAGGCGTGTTGGCCCCTTTGATCCTAGGGTTTCACGTGTTAATGTAATTGTTGATCTGGCAACTCACGATATTGATGTGATTAACTATGTTTTAGGCCTTAAAGCTCTAAGTGTCTACGCTAGATCTAGGAGGGTTCGCGTAGATAGTAGTGAGGACGATTACGGTCTCATCACAGTATCCTATGAGAATGATGTTGATGCTGTTATAGAGACTAATAGATTAACACCATATAAGCTGCGTTCTCTAGAAGTAGTGGGTACGAGAGGTGTAGCAGTTTTAAACTATTTAGATCAGAAGCTCGTATTATACGATGGTGAATGGGTGAGAGAAGCGGCGATACAGAAAGAAGAGCCCTTAAAACTGGAACTATTAAACTTCGTAAAAGCTGTTGAAGGAATAGAAAAACCTTATATTACGAAAGAAGAAGCTACATACGCTCTACTCATAGCTGAGGCGGCAATAGAGAGTAGTAGAAGAAATATGCCTCTTAAAATTGGAGACTACGCCTTGGAAAGGAATTATGAAATAGTAATATGATATGACAACCTGAATGAAAAAGTTAATGAGTGAATAACTATTACAATATATACTAAGCTTTAAATAAAGCTCTCTATGGAGGTATTTAGTATGGGTGAATGTAATGATATGGGAAGACATACTGGTCAAGCTTAAATCAGAGAGACCAGATCTTTTCAATACGTATGTTGCACTAGAAGAGTATCATTGGCCTTTTCGTGATAAGCATGGACGCTTTTTGGCACGATACTCTAAGAGAATAACTTATAAGTGTGAGGTTTCAGAATGGCTATTTGAGAAAGGTTTCCTAGATATTGAGTGGCCAAACAAAGCATCCTTTGCCGTGGTCTTGACTCATGATGTCGATTTTTTACATGCGGCTAAATTTTCTGCTTTTAAAGCAACAGTAAAAGCACTACGACAACGCTTTTTTACTGAAGCAGGTAGAAGAATTGCTGCTATGTTCATTAAAAAACTCGATCCCCTTAAGAACATCAAAAGTATCATAAGTACTGAGGCTCAATTTAATGTTAAGTCTACATTTTTCTTCTTGGTTAATAAAAGAGACTTTGGCGGAGGGAACGATCCAGAGGAGTTAGCAGATGAAATAGGATTCATTATTGACAAAGGTTGGGAGATAGGTTTACATACGGGCTACTTCTCTTATAACGATCCTCTTAAAATATCTAGCGAAAAGAAAATACTAGAAAAGATCTCAGGTATCAGAGTTAGAGGTGTAAGGAACCATTATCTTAGGTTTTCTACTCCAAGAACTTGGGAGGTTTTATCTCAGTTTTTCGATTATGACTCAACATATGGTTACGACGACCATGTAGGATTTCGTAATGGTATGTGTCATCCATTTAAGCCTAGCACGTTAGATGGAAAGATCATAGATATACTGGAAATACCGCTTACAGTTATGGATGCTACTTTCTATAATAGGGATGGTGACGCTTATGAGGCTTTTAAATGGATAGAAATACTTGTTAAAGAGGTTAAAAAAGTTAAAGGGGTAATAACGGTGCTTTGGCATAACTTGGCTTTCGATGAATTTATGTTTAGTGATTATGCTAAGTTGTATAGAGCACTATTACGTCATTTCAAAGAGCAGGGTGCTTGGATAACTAATTGTGGGGATTTATATGACTATTGGGTCGAGAGATTTAAGTAATATGCTTGCCTCATATACCATAGTCTTAGCATCTATAGAACCTTGGATAGCAATAGCGGTAGCTAAGTCGTTGAAGGCGTTTGGTGCTAAGGTCCTCGGTGTAGTTAACTACGCTCTTGAGCCTTGTCGTTTCTCTCGTTATTTCGACCAGGTTTTCGTGTTGAGTGGTGTAAGTAGAAAGAGTTCTCTGTGGGCGGTTCGTGTGGCAGAAGTAGCATCTACCTATGGTGCAGATCTCGTGATTCCTGTTTATTTCGTTGACTTAGTTTCATTCTCGTCTCATTCATGGGTTTTCGATAAGCTTGGCGTTAAGCTAGCCGCTCCCAATATTAATGATGTGTTGAAAGCTTCTAGAAAGGATGGACTTGAGGGGTTAGTTGGAGACTTGATCAATGTACCCCGCTCGCTCCTCTATATGTCATCAGATGAAATCAACTTGGAGAGTGTTAAGAGCTTGCGACTACCAATCGTCGTAAAGGGCATTAGTGACGGGTCGAAGCCCGAGTATTTTTCCAGCTACGAACTAGCTATTGAAAGGGCCAGGAATAGGACCCCTTGCATAGTACAGGAATACGTTGCCGGTGTTGGTAGGGGATACTATGCCGTAGCTTTCAATGGCGAAGTTCTCTTAGAGTTCACTCACGAGAGAATATATGAAACCGATCCCTCAGGAGGAGGTAGTATTGCAGCAAGAGGCCCTCTAACGGATCCTAGGCTCTTTAAACTAGGAAGAGGCATTGTTAGAAGATTAAACTGGACCGGGCCTCTCATGGTAGAGACTAAATGGGTGCCAACGACGGGAGAATATTACTTAATGGAACTTAATCCTAAGTTTTGGGGAAGCTTAGCTTTACCTGTTTCGCTGGGATACCACTTCCCTGCAGTGCTTGCACTCGCTTACCTAGAAGGCTTGGACGTTGCGAAGGATTTTAGTAAACATTTGCTAGTACAAAGGAAAGGAGAGTACTTTTTCCTCCTTGGCGGGCTTTATTATTTACCTAGGATGCCGAGAGTTTGGATTAGCATGATGATTAATAGTCGAATTGTTAAATCGGAGTTCGAATTGTTTGATCCCGCTAGGGTTGTTATGCAATTTGCACTTGGAGTATTAGGTGAAGTAAGGTCGAGGAAAGGATGGCAGAGTAGTTTAGATTTGTCATTGTTCAGGCTAAAAAGCACTCTCAAAAAGCTTCAAGCTCCAATAGCAGGGGTTATTTTTGACCTCGACGGCACGCTTGTTAAACTTCAAATTCCTTGGTCAACGGTTAGACGTGCTTTGCGTTCCAAGAACTTAATCTATGAATGGGAAGATATACGTGAAGGATTTGCTAGGTTATGGAATGAAGATAGAAGTTTATACCATAAAGCATCGATGATCGTTGAGGAATTTGAGCTAAAGTACTTGAGAGATATGGAAATACTGGTAGATGTAGATACGCTTAACGATATAAGAAAAGAGTACAAGCTAACTTATTGTCTTGTTACATTTCAACCCGAGTCTATCTCAAAAGACGTTTTAAGAAGAATAGGTTTACATGTAGACTTAGTTTTGGGGAGAGACAGCGGTTTAGGCCCTGTAAAAGAAAATCTTTACTACGCATGTATAGGAACAAAATACGGTCAGGGGAGGTATATAGCGTTCGATGACGATATGGTAAACATAGTAAGTGCTCTAAGAGTAGGATGCATACCCATCACAGTAACCGAGAGCAAATATCATAAAGTGCGCTCGCTTCGAATAGGAATACCATTCTCAGAACCCCGGCATCTACATCGTGCAATTTTATCCCTATTGAAAGGCAAATAAGATCGAGATGTGATACTGTCGTTGTTCCAGTACATAAATATAGAAACTGCGGATTACATCTTTGTGGATCGGGGATCATTGTGAGCAAAGATGGTGTTGAGGAGGCTGTTAGAGGCTCTTAGGGGGCTTGGCTCGGAACCGTTGTCTCAGAGCCCCACATTATTACTTTTGCGAGGAGAGGTTCCATTGTTGATCTCTACACAGAGCCTTCATTGCCTAGGATGATATATCTTGATGGTGAAAGGCTTCTAGAGATTACAAGAAGAAAGTTAATTTAGACGGTGCTGGAACAGAGTCTGGGCTCAATATGATGAAGTTATGAAAACGGTCTCGATAAACATGGAATGATGGCATGCTGGAAAAGCTGTGAAGTGATAGTATGAATGTAGCTGTACTAGTTTTCTTCATGGGAAATGTAAATTGTGGCGAATTTGAAGATAAGAAGGTTACCGAGAATGTTAGTAGGTTTATTAATAGTAGTATTAGGCTACCGATTAAGAAGTATTATAATCTTAAGGAAGATATTGATGTTAAGCTTGGTGAATATGATGATATCATTTTGGTAATTAGAGGCTTGTTAACTACTTTGATCTTGAATCCCTTGAAGTTGTATTTCCCATTGAAACTTGTGGATATGCGATTAGAAAGTTGTTGTTAGTAATATGAAGGTTACTTCTATGTGAAATGGGATCACATACATACCGACTTACTTGTATGACCTTCTACACCACGAGCTTCTCTACGACCTCTGATGTTATGAGATTAGTGATATAGTTAGGATATTCAGAGATTTTAAGGTTGTCAAGGTTGAGGCTAATAGAGAGCACTAGACGTTACGTTTTATTAAAGAAAAGATTAGGAAGCTTCATTAATAAGGGATCTGTTGACTTCAGCAATGTAGTTTTAAGCCCAATTATTTAATAAAAGGGTTAAAGAGCTTGTAAACTTGGTAGTATACCAATATTAAGAGATTAATGATAAGTCTTCTTGAGACCAGATTAAGCCGACTTGAAAATTTAACATGAGATTTTCCGATTGATCGTTTAATAACCTAAGTAAACTTTCTTAATTTCTTTTCCTCCAATGGCTTAAGTAGTATGATAATAAAAAGTTATTTAGATATCAGAAGTTTTTCAGAAATCCACCTCAGAGTCTCTATAGATATGGTTTGATATTAATACTTACTATAGTGAACGTTCTTGGGATCCACTGCTAACCTTTAGACTATCCTTATTGATATGTATAGGCTTGTCATTATTATAACAATCTCGTAGACAGTAATTTGAAGGATTAAAGGGGATTCTTAGAGAAGGAGGCTAGATTGTGTTAAGCTCTTGGTCTTAAAAATGCATAGACTTATCTACTAGGATTTACCTTTTAATAAAAATCTAGCTCATAGTTTAACATCAAATCCTAAAACTAAAGACTAGCTAAAGTTAAGGTGGGTATGAAAGTTGATAAGCATTGGAGTCTAGAGTAGTAATGTTGCACCTGTTAGCTTAACACCCTCCCTTGGATCTAGTGCTATCCCGTCTAAGCTCCTCAGCGTGAGCTCTTAGCCTCTTCTCGGAGAAGTCCACCGATAGCCTCTCTAGGACGGAGGCTTGGGATCCTATTTTACACTTTGCTATAGAGACCATGTAATATGTAGCTCTCCCACTTGCTACAGCTAGATATTGGGCTCTCCTAGTCTCAGGGGTCCTCGTGTAATAACTTGAGTACATGATACCCACAGGATCCCCACGGCTATCGAGGACTAGGAGTTCCACACCACTTCTAATCATGAGCCTTAAAGCTCTACTAGTTAAACTCACACCACTAGAAGCTACCACCACCACATCAACCTCCCATATCGGCATCTTCCTCTTACCGCTCTTCGACTCGATAATAAGGCTACCACCGTTGTTAATGGATACTGTTAGCAGTATACCGTAATCCACGGTAGAACGCCAGTACCGTGCGCCGGCGGTCCTTTCAATTCCATTGAATGGATTCGTACCAGGAGCTCCCGAAGTTCCCCTCAAAGAACTTTCAATTCCATTGAATGGATTCCTGGCCTGGGGTGGTAGGTGTGGAGAGGAGGTTTGAGGTTAACCTTTCAATTCCATTGAATGGATTCTGCATCATCACGCTCCATGTTCACTGTGGAAATTTCTCTCATCTCCATTGTATGGATTCTATTCCATTAAGCCCCCAGGTGGGGACTCCATGTATATGGTGTAGGATCTGGTATTTAAGCTTTTCGCTTTCACTCTCCATCGGTTTTCCCATGTTGTGGATGGGAGTTTCCATTGTATACTGTTAGCACACAAGTTAATGGATACGGTGTCCAAGGATAACGTATACATGCTTCGGTTCACGTATGGTTTTAAGCTTCCCTCGGTGTACTTGTTATCTAGGTGTCTTCTCTATGGGTAGGTTGTTTCTTTTCCACTCTTGGCTTTACAGAGTCTTTTGCTCTTAGGAGGTTTACTGCTCTCTCTGTTGAGTGTAAACTCTACACTCCTCGACTCAACCACATGTAAGAATAATTTGGGTAATTGCATAACTGTGTTATGTTCGTTGACTCACCGAAAGTTGAATCCATTCAATGGAATTGAAAGAAATCCTAGCATGCTAACACTCATAGTCTCCTAGCTAGTTTAAACCTACCTTCAACATCCTCCAATCCAGAGGTCTGCTGTGGGCTTCCTTGATGTGACGTTAGGGGGCTTAGGGGCTCTAGGACTTTAAGGATGCTTGTTGACATTGGTTCGACATACATCGTTGTGGAGCTTGGGGTTGTCGGGGAGCTAGGCTTCATAAGAACCCCTTATACTGCTAGGCTCGTCTTAGCCGGTGGGGGGGTTGTTGATGCTAACGTCTATGTTGGGGAGGCTGAGGTTAGGGGTAGGAGGGGCCCTGTCCTTGTGGTAGGCTACGAGACTCCAGTCCCTTTGCTTGGGGTTTACGCTTTTGAAACTCTGGGTTTCAAGGTTAACCCTGTTACTGGGGGTTTGGAGGAGGTGTCCCCTGAGGGTGGCTACCTTCTCGGCCTAAAGTAGCCCTTACTTGGTGTTTGGATTAAGGTTTAAATACCGGTGATTCAAACTCTACTCTTCGGCTTTGAATCTAGGTGTTCCCTGTTTGACCCAGTATGCTATGTCTACCTTGGGGTTTAGGGTTTCCCTAATCCTAGCCACCTACATCTCAGTCATAGTGGTTTTAGGGTTGATTCAGCGTGTCCTCCTCGGAGTACTCTTTGACGCCATAGCCTCAGGCTCCTGGTTGTTGACTGCAACCTCCATAGCCTCTATAAACTCTATCGCAGCTGTTATCCTAGCCCTCTCATCCCACACATTGTTCAATGTCATAGCGCCAACCCACATGACTAGGTGCTCTGTAGCCCCAGCACCGGACTGTATGTTGACGGATCTAACACTCAGGTTTAAGACCTTGGTGGCGCTAGCAATCCTACCAATTCTAATCCTAGCACTACTAGCAGGTAGCATTGTGAGACTAGGCCTACAAGCAACCCCCTCAACCTTGTTAAGCTCACTAGCATACGGTGTCTACAACATATACGGTGTACTAGAGCTAGCAGGCTACGCCATAGCATACACAACCCCCATAGTGGGGGACACCAGGGCTAAGGTAACCCTAGCACTCCTAGCAATAACAATGATAACACTAGGAGCTCTAATAGAGACAAAGGTAATCCTGGGAACGAGCTAAGCTCAAACCAAGCCGACTCCTAGAGCCAAAGCGAGAACTAAAGACCAGATCCTGTAGGTTCACAGAGTAGAACCCAGCTCTAGGAGCACCACAACAGGCAAACCCTCTGGACAATAGCACTAGGTAACCTCACCGCCTTGAAGCTACCTAATCAGCGTAGCACGCTCACCACAATCTAGTAGTAAAGGTTACCTGGTAACCGGCCCCGAGGAGCTCCAGGACGCTAGCCGGGGGTTTAATTGCAGCCTCAACCCCGCGATTTAGGAGCTCCCACCACCCCTAACATGCAGGGTGTAGTCTGGGGTGAACGGCTCCTAATGCCTAGAGGTTACTCTAAACTGTCATTGGAGGGCCCGTCGAAGGGTACATCTACATCCAGGCATCCTAGAAGGCTAGGATTTGATCGAACACAACTTTAGAGCGTTAAGCCTTTTAAACCCCTCGGGTACACTATCAGGATGGTGATGAGGTTTAGCTGGGGTTGAGGGCCTGGGGGTTGCGGGGTCGAACCCCGCCTTAGAGTATCTAGAGCACAGCGTACCCCCAAGCCCAGATGAGATGCTGGAAACCATAACCCCCGCCCGGAGGGGTAACACCCTAGACCCAGAGGTTCGAAACCCCGCCCTTCAAGGGCGGGGAGGGGTCATGTCTTCTTCAAGGTTACCCTTAGAGGTTTCCAGGAAACCCCTGCTGATGGAGCCCTGATGAGGTTTAATGGTGTTTGCTAAAGTGATATTGTGGAGGGGTTGCTAGGATCACGTTGGAGTGCTGGAGGACGGGGGGTTACTCTAGGTGGGGAGCTCCTCATACCAGGTCTGGAGGTCCTAGGGGAGCGGGGGAGGGGGCTAAGGTTGCCTAGCATGACCGTTGGTTTCTCGGCTATCTAAAATATGGTTAGGGCTAGTATTGACTCGCTCTCCCTTAACTCCCTGGTTACAGGGTCTACTTCGAGGCCTAAACCCTCTAGGGCATGTAATCCTAGAACCTCGTTATCCCTCTCCTCTGCGAAGACCACTATTGTTGTAGCCCTCCTACCAAGGCATTCTACTACAGCCTCGCCTACTTCACGCTCTATAGTTCTATTATCTATTGTTTTAAGCAACCTCCTCCCCGTACCCTTAACACCCAGCCTGGTTAACTTTCCACGTTTAATCCACGTGTATGTTGAACATGTATCAACGGGGAGCTCAAGCTCATCACACATGGATTCATCCCTAGGGTTGCATAATCTCACCCTAGCCCTCACATACCCCATCTCCTACCCCCCTTCAGCTAATCCACCTACTCGTGTTTTTAAACTTAGAGCATACCTACACTTCTACGGTTCCAGAGTATACGGTGTCCGCTGGGTTGCCCTCTAGTAAACTTAGGGAGGCTCTGGTAGTCGAGCTTAGGGTTATCGCTGTCCTAGCACTTTACGTCTTAGCCGTCTTCATCCTCAGCTTAATCCAATCCTTTGCATACGGAGCTCTTAGGATCTCCATCCCTCTGGGCTCCCTAGCCTCTACTGCTATAGCTATAGCTTTTGTTAACATGATCACAGCCTTAATCCTGGCCATGTCATCTCACGTTATATTCAATGTTGTACTCCCACTCCACATGTACAGGTGTGGGATGCTAGTAACGTTCGATTGCAGGTTAAGCCCTCTGATGTTGAAGTTCAAGCTAGGATCAGCCCTAGCCCTACTACCCATCCTAATCCTAGCACTCTTCGTAGGCAACATGGCTAGAGTAGGGTTACCGGTAACACCGTACACCATAGCTCAAGCCATGGCCTTAGGCATAGCCAGAGTATACGGTGCCCTAGAGCTAACAGGTTACACCCTAGCATACATAACACCATTACTGGGAAGAACGGAGGCCAAGCTAGCTGTGGCATCCCTAGCATTAACAATGATAGTTTTAGGAGCAGTGGTAGAAACGGTAATCCTCTTAGACGTTAATAGTTGGTGGGCTGGGAGAGCCTCCTACACCTACAATACCGTTATAAGCTTGGAGGAATAGGGTTAAACATGGAGTTTGATGTTGAGTGAAGGTATTAGAAGACCTCGCATAGGCCGCATAAAGCCTGTTATAAGACCTAGGATTGGCCATATTAAGCCTAGGGATTTAGCTGGATACCTGAGGGGTGAACCCTAGGTGTTAGGATCAGGCTTAGATCTAGAAGCTCCTTAACCCTCATAAACCCAGTCCTCTTCCTAAGCCTAGGAACTTCTCGTGGAGAGCTCGTGGTAACCTTAAGGTCTCAGGCTTTCATAGACGTACGAGAGCTCCCAGGAACATCAACTTAGTGGTTAAAGGGTAACCTCAGGTAGACTAAGGGTCGAGAGGCCTAGGTGGGATCCCAGTTTTAGAGCAACCCTCGGGATCCGCCGGGTTGTTAAGGTAACCTTCGTGAACATTACATTCGACTACCCTGAGATCCTAAGAGGAGCTCTGTAGAAGGCTACTTCGGGGACAAGTAGGCTTCGTAGTTGGAGTGCAGCCCCCCTCCATGCAAAGGGGCTTTAACCTACAGGTCAGGTATGGGTTTTAAACTCTAGCAAGGGACTCTATAACCGGTGTTGTTATTGCGTGTGCTCAAGGATGTTAAGGTGAGGTTTGGAGATAGGGAGGTTACGTGTATTGCTCTCTTCGATACAGGTTCTGGGTTTACAGTCATAAGTAGGGGTTTCTTTGAGAGGAGCTTTGGAGCCCTCTGGAGCTCTCTACCGAGGCCTGTTAAACTATACCTGGTTGATGGTAGGTTTGTTATTGTTGATAAGTATGTTGAGGTAACAATAGTCGTAGACGATATTGAACTCCTACCACCTGAGACGGCACTTGTACTCGATGAGTTTGCAGAGGAGGTAGTAGTTGAGGGGAGGAGGGTGAAGATGCCAGATATGATAGTAGGATCTGGTACAATGGACAAGTACGGGATAGTACTGGACCCAAGGGAGGGTGTAAAGGTCTTAGGTGCAAGCCTACTCCTATAACATTAAGCCTACCTTAACCCCCAGTACTTCAGGAGGATATCGTTAAACCTTTAGCCTTTATTACTACACCTACTACACTACTAGTAGTGGTAGTGGTGTAGTTTAGGAGTTCATCCGGAGGTGACGTCTATGAGTGTTGTCTTCAGCATAAGGATACCTAGGAAGCTTAAAGAAGAGATGGAGGAGCTAAAGGATCTTATCGACTGGCGTAGTGAGATAATAGCCTTCATAGAGGAGAGGGTGAGGATGTACAAGAGGATGAAAGCCCTCCAAGAGATAACCAGGATGCTTGAGGAGCTCCCGGAAACCCCGAGGGGTATGGCAGGGAGGATTGTGAGGGAGGATCGTGACTGTCATTGATGCTTCAGCCTTAGCTAAGTATGTTTTCAAGGAGGAGGGGTGGAGGGAGGTTCACGGCTTCCTAGAGAGGGGAGCACTCTCTGTAGATCTTATTGTTAAGGAGGTTGCTAACGCCATATGGAGGAGGACGTTTATATTAAAAGTTGAGGGTGTAGAGCTAGCGTCTAGGAGGTACCAGCTGCTAATTAGGATCGCTAGGGAGCTCCTGGTGCTCGAAAACGAACTCTCGTACCTCGATGAAGCATTCAGAATAGCCGTCGAGAACGGGTTAACGGTATACGATTCGCTATACATCGCTCAAGCGCATAAGCGTAAGGTAGCGCTGCTAACAAGCGATCGTGGGCAAGCTGAGGTGGCTAGGAAGCTCGGGTTACACGTGCACTATATACCTTAGCTACCTCCAAGCTCCTAGGATGAGAAGTATGTGTGGTTTAACGCTACACTTGCGTTGATCGATCCTGATGTCGTGGGGGTTGCTTAGACTGAAAGTTAGGGTTCGTATGCATATGCTGAGTTCATGGCTATGGCTAGTACTGGTTTTACATGCTTGGCTTAAAGTCCATAGTACCCGGTAGTGTGGCTTTGGATGATGTTAAGGTTACCTTGAGGAAGCTGGTTGAATCTGTTATCGTAGATGATGGAGTTGTAGGCTCTGTGAGAGCCAGGAGGAGCTCCTGGTACCTGATCAATGAGCTCTTAGACGAGCTGGGGTAGCGATTCCAAGCCCTTGGGGGCTACGGTGTTTTATTGATGAGATTAACGTTTGGATTGGGGGATCCCGTTGGGGTTTAGCTGGCATCCTCGACCTAGTCTAGGCTCCATTTAACCACCCTGTTTGCTAGCACTATC
>Ga0079998_131421_pt1 | contig 18584 bp, 16 predicted proteins | sample PerSpoBPS_BMetaG_FD_69201 | JGI IMG/M metagenome (GOLD analysis project Ga0079998, IMG submission 69201) | Thermal spring microbial communities from Yellowstone National Park, Wyoming, USA - Perpetual Spouter B (PS_B) MetaG (SPADES assembly)... | ecosystem: Environmental > Aquatic > Thermal... | reverse complement strand
GTCGAGGTGCTCTCGCCGGTGATCGGGCCCGTGACGGACCCCGGCATAAGAGGGGCTAAACAAGCCACTATAGACTTCTACGGCGCCGAGTACAAGGTCATGTCGTCGGCGATACTCTACAAGCAGTACATGGCCGCCTCCCTCGGCAAGATATACTTCGTAAGTCCCAACGTGCGGCTGGAGCCTCTTGACAGCATATACACCGGGAGGCACCTCGTGGAGTTCTACCAAGTCGACATAGAGATGTATAAGTCGTCGTATATAGACGCCATGGACTTGGCGGAGGACTTGGTAAGCTATGTGGTGAAGTACATTCAGGACCTCCACGGCAAGGAGCTTGAGGAGAAGCTAGGGAGGACGTTGCCCGAGTTCAAGAGACCGTTTAAACGATACACGCACCGCGAAGCCGTCGAGTTTGTGAACAAGCTTGGCTGCAGAAACCCGCCCAAGGAGGAGCTCCTGTGGGAATGCGAAAAACTGATGTCAGCTCACCACGGCTCACCATTCTTCGTATATGACTACCCGCGCGGCTCGAGGGGCTTCTACGACCGGGAGGACCCCGAAAGGCCCGGGATCCTCCGCGACTTCGACATGCTCTACCCCGAGGGCTTTGGGGAGGCCGTAAGCGGCGCGGAGAGAGAGTACGAGCCCGAAAGGCTCGTGGCCCGCATTAGAGAAGGCGGCGAAGACCCCGCTAAATATGCCTGGTTCCTCCAGATGGCCAAGGAGCTCTATCCGCTACAGACAGCCGGCTTCGGCATAGGCGTTGAGAGACTCACGAGGTATCTGTGCGGCCTAAGAGCCCTCTGGGAGGCACGCCCCTACCCAAAAGTCGCCGGTATCGTCGGCGGACCCTGAATTCTACAATTTTTTAGTAGTTTTAACATCTGTGAGCCGAGTGTATGCTGTAGGCTAACCACGGGATCCTTAACTCCTCCAGCGATGGCTGGCCTTTAGGCTATTGTACACTTGTATTGGCTCCTTGTTTACTTTCGGTATGGTTGTTATACGTGATGGTTATGTTGAGGCTGGGGAGATGGGCACAGTACTCTATGTATGTTTGATAAATTTTTAGTTATGTATTAAGTAATGTAAGATTTACAATGGTGTAGCTTATGTAGAACTTGGCCGTGGCCCCTCCTGTATTTTTTATTGATAATCTCGGTATTTTCTGTATTTTTTACATCACACTTCGTATTCCTATGTACATATTACCTATATAGCTTGCGGCTTCCGCTAAATATTTAGATGGGTAAAGTTTATATAGCGGAGGATTTCTGTGTTTATGCCGGTAGAAGGAATAGACGTGTGGAGGGTGTTAAAAGGCGCGGGTGTAAAATACGTGAATTTTGTAATAGTGGACATATTCGGGAGGCCGAGAGTTGACGTGATGTCGATAGACGCGGCCAAGGACGCGTTTATAGACGGTATAGCATACGACGGGTCGTCGATCCCAGCCTACACCACTGTAAACAGAAGCGATTTAGTGGCCGAGGTTGACCCCTCTTCGGTGTATGTGGAGACGTGGAACGGCGGGAAGACAGCCTTTGTCTTCACTAACACCCTTGAGGGGAGTGGCTACTCGATGCTAGACCCGAGAAACGTGTTGAGGAAGACCTTGGAGGACCTCCGGGCGAGGGGATACGACGTTAAGACGGGCGTCGAGGTGGAGTACTTCATCGTGAGGGGTAACCCGCCTGAGCTTGTGGACACCGTTGGCTACTTCGACGTGCCGCCGCAGTCTACGAGAAAGGTGGTTGAGGAGATAATGGACAACTTCGTGGCGTCTGGAATAGGGGAGACAAAGGCCCACCATGAGGTGGCGCCTTCGCAGTTTGAGGTCAACATACCATACGGCGACCCCGTGAAGGTGGCGGATACGATGCTGGTCTTTAAGATAATGGCCCGCTCCATCGCGGCGAAGCACGGATATGGGGTCACCTTCATGCCGAAGCCGTTTTGGGGCATAAACGGGAGCGGGGCCCACACCCACATATCAGTGTGGAAAGACGGGCGGAACCTCTTCACCTCGTATAAGGAGCCGACAGAGGAGCTGAAATACGCGGTGGCCGGCCTTCTGGAGAACGCGATCTCCATCTCCGCGGTTGTGGCGCCCACGGTGAACTCGTACAAGCGTCTCGTGCCGCACCACGAGGCGCCGACGCGCGTCGTGTGGGGCCTGGGAAACCGGTCGGTCATGGTCCGCGTGCCGTATTACGGCGGCAAGATAAACAGGATTGAATATAGGCATCCAGACCCGTCCATGAACCCGTACCTGGCGTTTGCCGTAATCGCCACGTCGGTGGTTGACGGCATATCGGCGAGAAAAACGCCGCCCCAGCCCGTGGCCGACGTGGCGTATGAGCTGGAGGGCGTGAAAGAAACGCCTAAGCACCTAGGCGAAGCCCTAAAATACTTCGCAGAAAGCAACATGGCCAACAGACTCCCCTCCCAACTGGTGAAGGCCTACGTGAAGCTGAAGGAGGCCGAGTGGGAGAGCTACAGCGCTAAATACAGCTGGGAAAAGACCTGGAACACAGTAACCGATTGGGAATACCAGCAGTACCTCTATACGGTCTGAAACTAGCTTTTTGGTACCGAATTTCTTCAGAGGAGTAAAAGCTCGTGAAGCGCGTCTATGAGGCGCTCGGCACATGCGACGCATTTTTCTCCGTCTTCTCCAGAGAAATACTGCGAGTCTAAGAACTCTCCGCACGTGGCCACGTCGGTGGGCGGATGTTCCACAGCTGTTTTCAACATTGCGGAGAGGGTTTTGACGTAGGCGCCGGGGGCGTAGGGGTCTAGGCCGATTATCCCGCTGAGCAGGGCTGAGACTGCTTGGTAGGCGTGGTAACACGCGGCGCCGTGGTCGCCCTCCTCCAGCGCCTCCATCGCATAGGCGAGATGCGCGATGTGGCGTCTATACCACTCGGCGTGTACCCCGCCGATTCTCTCCATCACCTAAAGGCCTCCACCACGGCGTCTACCGCCTCCTCCACGTCGGCGTCTATGCCGAGGTCTCTAAGTCCGGCGCCTAACGCCGCCACTGCAGTTGCTAGGTGATCAAGCGATGCCTGCACGCCCATGTGGCCTATCCGCATCACCTCGCCCTCCAAAGGCCCCCAGCTGCCGGCCAGCAACACTCCGTACTTCTCCCAGATATGCCTCCTAAGCTGGGTAGCCGGTATGGGGGTTTTGAAGGCGGTGACTGTGGGGCAGGTGCACTCGAGGGTCTGCGGATAGGGCTCAAGCCCTAGGGCCTCCACAGCCCTCCGCGCGGCCAGCCTAGCCGCCTTATGTCTTTGAAAGACTGAGGGGAGCCCCTCCTCCAAAATTTTGTCTAGGCCCTCCTTGAGGGCGTATATCAACACGTCGGGCATGGTGTAGGGAAAGCCGCCCTTCTCCAGCCACTCCTCCCAGAGGAAGTAGTTCATGTAGAAGGTCTCTCTGCCCACCTCCCTGGCTCTGTCCAGCGCGGCTTTGCTCACGGCCAGTATGGTTAAGCCAGGCGGCGCGTTAAGCGCCTTCTGAGGCCCTCCTATCAACACGCCGACGCGCCACTGGTCGAACAATATCTCGTCGGCGCCGATGGAGGAGACCGCGTCTACTATCAACAAGACGCCGTGGTCAGCCGCCACTTTGGCCAACTCCCTCAGCGGGTTGTAAAGCGCAGACGGCGTGTCGCAGTGCACGAGGGTGACCACCTCCACGTCTCTCTCCTTCTCGAGCCACCTATCCACAGCCGCCGGATCCGCCGGTAGCCTCCAGTCGAGGCCCATGACGACGGGCCTCCCGCCGTACATCTTCACGAGGTCGGCGAAGCCGGAGCCGTAGACTCCGTTGTCCACCACCAACACCTTAGTGCCCGGCTTCACAGAATTAGCCACAGCCGCCTCGAGGCCCAGCATCGCCTCGCCGGCCCATATATACACCCGCCCCTGCTCTGCCCCGATCAGCTGTCTCGCCATATCTACGGTTTCTCGGTATTCTTCGAAAAACCGGGGGTCTAGATCTGGGTTTGTGGTCTCGCGGACAAGGGCCGCCTTGACTCTCTGCGGCAGAGCCGTGGGGCCTGGGGTCAGTATCCTCCTTTCGCCGTACCTCCTATACACGCCTCCTCTTTTCACTTACTATAAAAATTATCAAAGAAACCCCGAGCATTGCCACTCCTAGAAAAGCCAAGACGACGCTTCTGAAGTCCACCTCTCTAACCACCTCTACGCCCGTGACGGTGTAGGTAACTGTGGCCGTATGATCCTCGGCCTTAGTCTCGGTTATGGTGACTGTCGTGGTCTTCTCCACAGTCGCCGTGGTGGTCTTCTCTACTGTGACTGTTGAGGTGACCACCTTAGTGGCCGTGGCAGTTGTGGTCACGGTCTCTGTTGTGGTCAACACGGTGGCCAAGTCGCCGTATATAGCTATTCTCCAGGGAGATGGAGAGGGGAGGTAGTAGAAAAGCTTAATGACGTAGTCGTCGCATGGGTTAAGCCCTCGTATAGATATGGACCTAGCCGCCGTGTAGCCGCTGGCTTGGAAATACGCCGTCATGTTACGCACCATAGTGCTCTTGACGGCGACTACGGCGAGAGGCGGCTCGTACTGCGTGGTTTTGTTCAAGACGCGGAGCTCCGGCACGGCGACACAGCTGGCGTTGGCCGGCCTAAGTCCCCAGATCTCGACGCGGTCGATCTCCCGGCCGTTTTGATAAAGCGCCAGCGCCACAGCCGAGGAGGAGCGGGGCACAGAACATATGTTGTAGACGTCGGGCCCCGGACCTAGGAGACACGCGCCGCCCCAACCCCCGTCGAACCACTGTAGCGTCAAGTTGAGGGGCGAGTCGCCGGTCGACGAGATGTGGACTGTTTACCGATAATTGAAAGCCTCGCCCTTTAGGGCGGGGATGTGGTTCGTTAAAGTTTTTGTGGGTGGTGGGGACATGGAGTGTGTGAGGAGGGCTGTTGCTGTGGAGATAGAGCGCCCGCCGTCTGAGCTATACGCCGTGGAGGAGCCGTATCGGAGGATCGTGGAAGATGTCGCGGTATATGTCGCCGAGAGGGGGAGGCTGGAGAGGGAGAGGTACAACGAGCTGTACCGCCGCTTCAGAATGCAGTACCCTATGCCCGCCCAGCTGATCCAGCAGGCTATGAACCAAGGCGTAGAGACTGGCAAGTCGTTTCTAGAGGCAAAAAGAAACGGCCGCGACCACAAACCCCACCCCGAGGTTCGGCGGGTTTCGATAAGATTCGCCAAAGACAGCTGGAGCTACCGAAAAACGGTAGCTTCAACCACCCCCGTCAAAATCGCCGTATCGCTCCCCGGCGGGAGGAGAGAAGTCTGGATAAAGCCGCATAGAAGGTTCTGGCTCTACTGGTGGAAGACGCTGAGGAGAGAGGCCGAACTTGTCTCCACGCTGGTGCTGAAGCGGAGGCGGAATAAGTGGTACGCTGTCTTCGTCTTCGACGTGAAGCCGAGGGAGGGGCCTCCGGCGGAGGCTGTTGCCTTTGACGTAAATGAAAACTCGATAGCAGTCGCCAGGTTGAGTCTCCTGGCCACAGTAGACGCCGTGGCGCGGTGGAACCGGCGTCATATTGGTCCGGCCGTCTACTTCATAAAGACAGACTTCGGCAGGCTTGCCAAGCGGTACGAGGCCGTCAGAAACGCAAAGCTTGAGGAGTTGAAACGGAAATATCCTTATGCTGGGAGAGACGACGAAGAAAAAGTGCAAAATGTCACAGACACGAGGGAGTTTAGAAAATTCGCGAGGAGGCTTAGGGAGAGGAGGCGTAAGGAGGCGCGCGTGAGGCAGGTCGCCCGCGAAATGACGAAAAGCCCCGCCGTGATTATAACGGAGGAGCTTGGCAAAAACCCACAGGAGGAAATGATCGGCGGTGAAGAGAAGAAGGTGAAGAAAAGAGAGCTGAGACACCGCATCAAGCAGACGCCGTTTAGAAGGATTCTGAGGGCTGTTGAGGATAAGGCGGCGGAAGGGGGCTCTGTAGTAGTTTACGTCTCGCCGTATCGCAACAGCAAGGTGTGTCCCATCCACTTCTCCTTGCTGAAAAACGGTAGCGGTTGGCATACTTTGCACTGCTCCTGTGGCCACGGTGTTGACCGCGACCATGCCGCTGTGTTAAACATGTTGTGGAAGATTACGCCAGAGGGCGCGACCAAGGCCCCATGGTGGGATCTGAAAAACGTGAAAAGGAGACTGAAGAAGGGGAGAGGACTCGTGCCTAAGGAAGCTGTAAGGAGGAGAAATCCGCTCGTCCCGTGGCCCGTCGTGCACGCCGTCTGGACCTCGCTCGGGGCGCTGAAGGCCAGCGACAAATGGCCCGCAGTGCTGGCCCGGGCCGCCCCCATGACCCCCGCCCAAGGCGCCGATGAAGGCGGGACGAGGGCGCCTCCCCGCGGGGCGGGAACCCCCGCCCTTTAAGGCGGGGAGGAGGTCAGGTCGAGATAAAGCCATTGAGGCTCTAGACAGAGACACGGCCGTAGAGAGATGTAGATCTTGTCCACGTAGGCGGCGGATAGAGAGAAAAGGAGGAGGGGCAGGAGGACGAGAAATAGACGCATCAAGACGGCGGGGGCCCTAGTTTTTAAAGATTTGTAGCGTCTGCTCTATCTGGTCCTCAAGAAACCACTCCAAGACGTAGTCCAGTCTGTTGGCGAGGTACAGGGCCTTTCTATACGCCTTGTCCCAGGTGGCGTGTTTCGTGACCAACACCCAGCCCTCGCCTGCCACCTTGGTCCTGGTTACGAGGACTCTTTCCTCTTTGGGGTTTAGGTAGACCCGGTACATGTACGTATACGTACACGGGTTTAAAACCCCCAGGTAATACGGCTTACAACTATCTTCTGAGTACGTTGACACTTTTGGCCTACCCTTGCCGCGCCTTCTCTATGTCAACTGCCTCATAAATGACCTCGGCAAGAGCCCTGAAGCTAGGCGTCCCGAGATCCTTGGCGACGTGCGCAGCCATGGAGAGGAGGCCAACCTCCACGTAGCGTAGAAACTCCGTCCGCAACACCTCTACATCGCCAAGCGTCAGCCACCTGGCCAAGGGCGGCTCTCCCCACCGTAGGAGGTAGTCGTAGAGGAACACCTTGTGTTTAAAGGCCGGCGCGGCGCCGGCCAAGTCCTGCGCCTTGTTTACGTTCAGAAGCCACGTGGGATCAGCCCCATGTTTCTCAACGGCCAGAAACTCAGTAGGCACCAGCCTAAACAAGTCATCAAGCCTGCTCCGCCTGTGTTGCGCCAACAGTCTCAACGCCCCCCTAGCGGCGGCGGGCTCCGCCTTAAATATGGTGGACTCCACCCTACCGTTGGGGAAGACCCACACCGAAAGAGGAGCCTCGGCGCGCAGTAGCTCCCTAAACGCGGCGGGCCGTAGATAGGGGGCGTCGCAAGGCGCGAATATAAGCGTCTCGTCAAACAGCTGGACGGCGCTGTCCACCGCGGCGAGGGGGCCTGAGAAGCGGGGGCTGTCCGCAACAACCTCCTCGCCCGGATACAGATGCGCGTTTTGTCCCGCGGCTATGACGACCTTATCGACGACCTCCCTACCGGCCTCGATTACGTAGTCGATAAGCCGCCTCCCCCCGTGGACGTAGGTGCACTTGTCCCGGCCGAACCTGCTGGACCTGCCCCCCGCAAACACCACCAACACAGCCACACACGCCAGCAGGCCCATTTTTAAAAACCTGTGGTTGCGAGGTTCTATGAGGTGGGTTTTTGTGCTGGTGCTCGCGGCCTTCCTGCTGGCCCAGCCCGTAAATGTCGTCTTTATCCTGCACAACCACCAGCCCTGGTACATCGACTTAGACAGAGGCGAGCTCGTGCTCCCCTGGGTGCGGATGCACGCGGTGGGCAACTACCTCAAGGTGCCCCTCCTCATAAACCAAAGCGGGGTTCCCGTGGCGTTTACGCTCTCTGGGAGCTTGATAGAGCAACTCAACTGGTACGCCAACGGCACCTACACAGACCTGCGGTTCAAGATTTCGCAGAAAATCGCAGAGGGGAGGCCCCTCACTGCCGAGGAGAAATACGCCATGCTCTCCGTGCCGGGGGGCTTCTTCGACATAAACTGGCAGAACATAGTGTACAGACACCCGAGATATACGGTGTTGCTCGGGATGAGAAACGACGCCTTCAGCAAGTGCCCCCCTGGCAACGTCACCTGCGTGGTTTCGAGATTCAGCGACCAGGACTTCGTGGATTTAGCCGCGCTCTTCAACCTACTCTGGATTGACCCATACATGGCGAGGCAGTACCCCGACATCTGGGCCATGAGAAACAAGACGTCTTACACCCGCGACGACCTCAAGAGAATTCTCGAGGTCCACATAGACCTAATAAAGAAGGTGCTCCCGCTTTATAAGAGCCTGGCGCAACGGGGGGCCGTAGAGCTGGTTCCCGTGCCGTATTCCCACCCGCTTATGCCGCTTCTGGCAGACATGGGCGCGCTTGACGACTTGAGACTCCACATAAATCTCTCCAACGGCCTCTTTCGGCGTTACCTCGGCGTGAGGCCCACGGGGGTGTGGCCGCCCGAGCAAGCGGTTAACGACGAGGTGCTTATGCTGTTCGCAGAGGCAGGGTACAGCTGGACGGTTACTGACGAAGACGTGTTGAGAGCCACTCTGCAAGACGCCAGCCACTTCAAGCTTTACTACGCCGACTACGGCGGCCGCCGCCTCTACGTCTTCTTCAGAGACAAGACGCTGTCGGACAACCTCGGCTTTAGATACTCCTCCATGAAGCCAGAAGAAGCCCTGGCCGACTTCGTGAACTACCTCAAGAAGACGCCCAGCGGCGAGTGCTCGGTGGTTGTGGTGGCGTTAGACGGGGAGAACTCCTGGGAGAACTACCCCAACTTCGGCGACGACTTCTTAACAGCCTTCTTCCGCGGCTTGGCGCAACTGGAGAAAAACGGCACGGTCAAGATCTGGAAGCCCAGCGACTTCGTGAAGAAGTGCGGCGACAGGGCGGCCCCCTTGCCGCTTAGGGAGTTCAGATATTTCAACCTCACTGTGGACATATCCTTCTACGCCTCCATCCGCGACCTCCCCACCCGGGCTGTGCAGGGCAGAATAGCGGAGGGCACGTGGTCCGCCGGGGGGAGCCTCGCCGTGTGGATAGGCGATGTGGATGAAAACGTGTGGTGGATGTGGCTCAAAAAGGCGAGGGAAGACGTGGGCACAGACAGGGGATGGGACGTCCTCTTCCCGCTACTGATCGCGGAGGCCAGCGACTGGCCGTTTTGGTACGGCAACGACATGGGGTCGCCCCAGACCTTCGACCCAGTCGCCAAGTCCGCCCTCATTGCGTACTACAGACGAGCCGGCCTCCAGCCACCCGCCTACCTGCTCTCGTCGGCGTACCCCGGGGGGACCCCCCGCGAGGTGGTTAAAAAAGGCGACGGCAACGTGACCACCTACGGCGGGCCCGCCGTGTATGCAAACACGACACATATATGGGCCCGGGGAGGAAGATGTGGAGTTGTCTACGTCTCCAACCCGGCCCTCCCCAGGTCGCCGTATATGTTCAGAGGAGCTGTGCAGGGGCTCCGCGGAGAGAGGCTCAACATATTCGCCGACATGGCAATAGACAGCTGTACAGGGACAGTCTACCTCTCCGACGGCGGCAGGTTCTACCCGGTGGGCAACGTGGCTAAGCTGAGCTTTGTGGGGGCCCAGCCGGGCGGCATGCTCTACGTCGAGTTCAACGGCTTGGTCTACGCCCTCGGCATACCCGAGGCCCCCGCGGGCCAACAGTTGTTACTAGAGGTCTCGGACCCCTCCGGCGACGACTTCGGCCCCGGGAAGTATCAATATCCCAAAAACCCCGTCTTCAAGCCAGGCGTGTTCGACCTCCTCGGCTTTGCCCTGTACGACCTAGGCGATAGGCTTAGGCTTGTGTTCAAGATACGCGAGCTCGGCGGAAACCCGTGGGGAGGCCCAGCCGGCTTCTCGCTCCAGTTCTTCCACGTCTACATAAACAGAGGCGCCGGTGCTAGAAACGACACGCTTGGCCTCAGGTTGGCGCTCTGCAGAGAGGCGGCGTGGGACGTGGCCTTGTTGATAGGCCCCGGCTGGAGCGGCGGCAACAGGATATTATACAGCGACGGCTCGTCTATAGACGACGCCATGGCCATAAGGGCAGGTCCAAACAACACGGTAATCGCCGACGTCCCCAAGAGATACGTGGGCAACTTCGACAGAAGCTGGAAGCTCACCGTCTTCTTAACTTCTTGGGACGGCTACGGCCCCGACAACATCAGAAACTTCGGCGTGATGGCCGACGAGTGGACCGTAGGCGGCGCGGACCCCGTCGCCGTGTTGGCCGGCGTGGCGCCCAGGGTCTTCGACCTGCTGGCCCCGACCGCGGAGGCCCAGACGAAGGCCCTCACGACGTATCAAGTCTCCAGACTGCCCAACGGAACATACGTGGGTAAGCCCGCCGTAGTGTGCCTATACACATCGGCGGAGAAGCCGCCACAGATACAAACCACTACGGTCACAGCCACAGTAACCGCCACCTACACCACGACGATACGCGAAACAGCTACAGTAACAGCCACAACGCCGGTAACCACGACGTATCAAGTCACAACAACCGTGAAAGAAACCGCCACGGACTGGACCGCCACAGCCGCCGCCGCGGTACTCGCCCTAATGGCCGGGCTGGCGGCAGGCATATTAGCAAGGCGGCGGAATCTATAAAAACTAAATACATATTTTTAGACCATGAATAAAAACCTCCTAATTGGAATACTTGCAGTAGTTATAATCATCATCGCCGCCGTCGCCTACCTAACCACCCAACAGCCCCCAGCCCCCACACAGACCACAACAAACCAGCCTCCAGCAACTCCAACAACGCCAACACCCACGCCCACTCCAACTCAGACCACGCCCACTCCTTTGCCCACCACGCCGCCCACAACGCCCACTCCAACGACAACTCCTACAACGCCAAGCCCAACGCCTACGACCACGGCTCCGCCGCCTGCGCAGAAAGTAACAATAAAGATATGGCATGCGCTTAACCCAGAGGAGGAGGCCGTGTTTAAGGAGATAGCCGCGTTGTATACGCAGAGCCATCCCAACGTCCAGGTCATCTTTGAGAACAAGGCCCCGGACCTCCAGACTGCGGTATTAGCTGCGATTTCCACAGGAGAGAAGTTCGACTTGTTCATATGGGCACACGACTGGATCGGCCTCATGGTGGAGGCCGGCGTCCTCAAGCCGGTGGATAACGACGTAGCTGACGTCTTGCCTAAATTCGCCGTACAGATACCCCAGTACAAGGGCCGCATCTACGGCCTCCCCTTCACTGCCGAGACCGTCGCGTTGATATGCAACAAGAAGATGGTGCCCGAGCCGCCTAAGACCTTCGCCGATCTGGCAAAAATAATGCAACAGTACAACAAGCCACCCCAGAGCTATGGCATAGCTTACATCGTAAACCCATACTTCATATCGGCGTGGATCCACGGCACGGGCGGCTACTACTTCGACGACAAGACCGAGAAGCAAGGCCTTACGGACCCCAGGTCAATCGCCGGCTTTGAGTTCTTCAAGAAAAACGTCATGCCATACGTAGGGCCTAACCCCACCGACTACAACACTCAAGTTAGTCTCTTCCTCAGCGGCCAGGCGCCTTGTATGGTCAACGGGCCGTGGAGCATAGGCGCCGTGAAGAAGGCGGGCATAGACTTCTTCGTCGCCCCGTTGCCTCCGGTTAACAGTAGCTACGTTCCTAAGCCCTACGGAGGGCTTAAGATGTTCTACGTCACAATCTACGCCTCTAAAGAAGCCATAGACTTCATGAAGTGGTTCACCACAGACCCGCAGGTGGTCAAGATACTGGTACAGAAGCTCGGCTACGTCCCGGTGATTAAAGACATCCAGATACAGGATCCGGTGGTCCAAGGCTTCTACGAAGCGATTAAAAACGTCTACTTAATGCCTGTCTCGCCGAAGATGCAACCGGTCTGGGGCGCCGTGGACATCGTCATACAAAACGCCATAGTGTCAGACCAGAAGACTGTGGCGCAGGCCGTGCAAGACGCGACAAAGGACCTCTGCGCCAGAGGTCTCTGTTGATGCGGCCCTATTTATTGATACTCCCGGGCCTCCTCCTTTTTCTCTTCTTCAACCTCTGGCCCATAGTCTACTCTATATACATCTCCTTCACAAACGCCAACATACGGAACTTCCCGCAACCGCCTCCCTGGGCCCCCGAGGAGCTGAAACAGGCCCGGCTGCCGCCCGACTTCGTAGGCCTGGCTAACTACGCCTCGATCTTCACGGGCCCCGCATCGGCGGGCTTCTGGAACGCCGTGTTCTGGACCCTTGTGTTTGTCGCAGTGTCTGTACCCGCGAAGGTTGCCCTCGGGACGTTTGTAGGTCTTTTGATGTCCTCCGAAAAGGTGTTGGGCAAGTCTGTCATGAGGGCGTTTTTAATCGTGCCGTGGGCCCTTCCGCTGATACTCTCCGTGGTGGCGTGGCGTTACGTCTTCGACCCCACCTACGGCGTCGTCAATCAAATGTTGTATTTGTTGGGGGTCTCGAAGCCGCCTGACTGGTTTGTGAACAAGGACTACGCCTACGCCGCCATGGTGATTATCGAGGCGTGGCTGGCGTACCCCTTCATAATGACCGTGGTGATAGGCGCCTTGGCCAACGTCCCGCGGACTGCCTTCGAGGTAGCGCAGATAGACGGCGCGGGCAGGTGGGCTGTGTTTACGCGGATAACTCTCCCGCTCATTAAGCGGCCGCTCATCTACGCCTCGGTCATGACCGCGGTGGCTTCGCTCCAGTTCTTCCTAGTGGCGTTTCTGTGGAACTTCATACAGCTATACGACCGCTTCATGCTGGCTTACGGCTACTACTGGGCCTTCGGGTCGCCGTTTAGAGAATACGGCCTAGCCGCGGCGGTGCTGTCAATATCTGCTCTTGTGATATCTGTGTTTATGATACTGGCGATAAGACTCACCGGCCTCATGAGGGGGATGTATGAGAGCTAGCCTGGCACAGACCTCAGTGGCGGTCTTGACAACGTTTCTACTCTTCTACCCGGTGCTCCAGATAGTTCTCCTCTCGCTAAACAAAATACCCTACTTCAGAATAGGAGGCGACTTCGTCCCCACCCTTGAGTCCTTCCAGTGGGTTCTGGAACAGTCCGAGTTCTGGCGCGGCCTCGTCAACAGCTTAATCGTGGCGGGGGCCACGGTGGTTGTAGTAATCGCCTTGGCGTTGCCGGGGGCATACGCCTTCAGCCGCTACAGGTTCAAAGGCCGCGACTCCCTCCTCTCCTTCTACGTGGTCTTTACCCAAGTCTCGGGCGGCCTCGGCATCGCGGGGCTGATCGCCTTATTCGCCATCGTGTCGGCGCTGGGGCTGAGGAACAATCTGCTGGCGCTTGCCCTCATATACGCCGCGGGGGCCATCCCCTACCACACGTGGCTTCTGAAGACCTACATAGACACGATACCCAGGTCGGCGGAGGAGGCCGCGTTGATAGACGGCGCAGGGGTCGCCACGTTGCTGTTTAGAGTGGTGTTTCCGTTGATGGCGCCGGCTCTGGCCGTGTCGGCGATACTCTCCTTCATAGGCGCGTGGGGGGAGCTCATACTTGCCAACCTCTTCCTCTCGGGCGAAAACAGGACGCTGATCCTCTGGATCTACTCCCTCATGTCTAACGTCTACTCGGTGCAGTGGAACAGATTCGCCGCGGCGGCGCTCCTCTACGCAATACCCCCCGTCGTGCTTTACATAATACTACAGAGATTCCTCAGGAAAGGACTCGCCTTCGTATACTAGCCCCACTCCACAACGTACTCAAACCGGTCTGCGTACCACCTCGCCGCCCTCAACGCCAGGTTCACGCTTTTAAACCTAGCCACGGGGACCCACCCCTCCTCCACCAGATCTAGATCCTCCTCCTTCACGGCGACGAAAACTCTACCGGGTTTGACAAAGAGAGTCGGCATGGACCTACACACCCACGGCTTTATATTCTGATCAGGTAAATTAACCGGTACATTAAAAGACTGGATGGCGCAACTACGCCGAAATGCGGTGTTTCTTCCGCCGGCGTGTCCGCCGCTAGCCGAAGGACATCCTAATGGGCTGGACGTAGGTGGACTCCACGCGTACAGACCTGCCCAAGACCTCCTTCAAAACCTTCGCCACCTCCTCCTCTGCGGTGCCCGGCACCGCCACCAAGACGCCGCGGCCTGACCTGGGGTAGTACTCAGCCGCCACCACGTAAGGGCTCTCCATCAACCTCTTCACCACCGTCCTCTCGTCTTGGTTCGGCTTCGCCGCAAAGACGAAGTGCGGCAGGACCAGCTCGTGGCCGAGGTCCAACACCCTCCGGACAACCTCAGCGGGGGAGACACCGTCGTCCAGCTCCAACACGATGGACCCACCCTCCCTATACACGTTGTACACACCGCCCATAGACACCAAGAGGTCTGAAAGAAGCTCCACGTCTCCGTAGCTCCCATAAGTCGGAGTCAACACAAGACGCCTCACAGAGAAAAAGCCGACCTAACCATAAAAACGTAAAAGAGGGACGTTGTTTTAGAGCTGTAGCTCGTCTAGGAACCTCAGCCTCTTGGGTATCGGCGGATGCGTGGCGAAGACCTCCTCAAAGGGGGAGTAGCCAGCTCTCTTGATGGCTTCGACGTCGCTTCTTGTCACGGTGACGAATGGGTTAGCCACGGCGTTTACCAGGGCGTAGATGAAGAGGGCTCTGAACTTGCTCTCCTGCACGGCGACGCGCGCCTCAGGCGCGGAGAAGTAGAACTTGTGGATCTTGGCCAAGGCAAACTGCATGGACTCCTTCCCGGCGGCCTTTGCGCCGGCGGTGTCTGCGTAGTACTCCCTCAGCCTGCTGAAGGCCAAGACCAGTAGCTGGATGAGGAAAGACACCAACACGGCGGCGACGCCGACGGCGAGTAGCGCCGGGCTCCCGCCCCTGTTGTTAGACGAGGACAGCCCCAGGTGTACCGCTGTAACGCCTAGGTAGTACACTATGGAGGGGAGGACGCCGAATAGGAGCATAAGCGCGTTGTCTCTGTGGAGGTGGTGGCCTATCTCGTGGCCAATAACAGCCTCCAGCTCCCGGCGGTCAGTCAGCGAAAGCATGCCGCTTGTCACAGCGACGTATCTGCCTGTGAGGAAGTTGCCGTAGGCAAAGGCGTTGGGCGGTCCGTCCACCACCACCGCCTTCAGCTTAAACGGGGCGCCCAGCCTGGCGGCAACCTCGTCCACCACCTGCTGAAGCCTCGGGTCGGGCCTGGCGCCGTATGACGCGTTGATCATAAACGGCGAGGCGAAGTATGTTAACAAGTTCATAAACACCACGAAGAATATCAAGCCGAGGAAGAAGCCCCAACCATAGGCGCCTAGCCCAGGCGCGGCGACTGTCGCGAATAGGTAAATTATGAAGGCTGTGGTGAGCACTATCAACACTGCGGTGAGCGCCATGGCGCCGTAGAGCGTGAAGCGGCCGGACACGGACTTGGCCACCCTAGGGGCCACCGTGGCCGCCACTACAAACATGAATATGTAGCCCACGAAGTATAGACCCAGAGCGATTGGGTCAAACACGGGGAGCATGTGGCGTTGTGTGTATCCACTTAAAAACTTTTCTCCTGACACCTCGGCGAAGACGCGTCAGCTGGTACGTGAACTCCTCACTCGTCAGACACGGGGACTGTCGTCACGGGAATAAAGGGCTTCTACTTTATAAATTTGTGTCATTAAGACCATTATGTCTTGTGTCGATGAGCAGACCGCGGAGAAGGTAGCGAAAAGGAAGGCGCTGGGGCGGCTCGGCGCCCTCAAGAGGTCCGTGGCGTCGTTTAGGTTGAGGGTGGGCGACGACTGGCTCTTCGGCTTCGTCAAGACCAAGTTCGGCGACGAGGGTTTCCAGGTGGCGGTTAAGCTGTCATATGTGGACTGCAAAGGCATAGCCCTGGAGAAGATCCCCCCCGAAATCGCCGAAAAGGTCAGGAAATACGTGGAGGAGAACGTGGCGGCTCTGCTCGGGCGAGAGCTCGGCGGGTTGCTTAAGTGATGGGCAGAAGGGTTATCTTCCACGAACTCGTCACTCTTGACCAGGCCGCCGAGGTGCTCCTCAAGTTCGCCGCGCCGCTTGGGGCCGAGAAGGTGGGCGTGGCCTCCGCCTACGGCCGGGTGCTGGCTGAGGACGTGGTCGCCCCGCTCGACGTGCCTCCCTTCGACAGATCCACCGTAGATGGATACGCCGTGGTGGCGGAGGCCACATACGGCGCGTCGGAGCTCACCCCCGTGGAGCTAAAGGTGGTGTGTAGGGTGGAGGCCGGCGGGTGGCCAAGCGCCGAGGTGAGGCCCGGCGAGGCGTGCGAGGTGGCCACGGGGGCGCCTCTGCCGAGGGGCGCAAACGCCGTGGTCATGGTGGAGTACACCCAGGAGAGAGACGGCGTTGTGCGGGTGTTCAGGTCCGCGGCGCCGGGGGAAAACGTCATGGCTACGGGTTCGGACATATCCGCGGGGGAGGTGGTTATGAGGAGGTGCACGCGCCTCACGGCTAGGGAAATAGGCGCCCTAGCCGCCCTGGGTCTCGGGGAGGTGGCTGTGGTGCGGCGGCCCAGAGTCGCCGTAATCTCAACCGGCGACGAGCTGGCGGCGCCGGGGGAGCCCCTGGGCCTGGGCAGGCTGTACGACGTGAACAGCTACTCTCTGGCGGCAGCGGTGGCGGAGGCGGGGGGCGTGCCGGTGTTGTTTGGCATCGTGAGGGACGAGGAGCGAAGCTACAGAGAGGCCATAGCCAAGGCCTTGTCTGAGGCCGACGTGGTGTTGATATCAGGCGGCACGTCTGCGGGGGTCGCCGACCTCACCTACCGGGTCTTGGGCGAGCTGGGCGACATGCTTTTCCACGGCGTTATGGTGAGGCCGGGGAAGCCGACGCTCGCCGCCGTGGTGGGGGGGAAGATTGTGGTGGGGCTCCCGGGCTACCCCTCCTCCGCCCTCATGATATTCCACACAGTGGTGAGGCCCTTCCTGCTCCGCCTCCAGTGCCTAGATCCGCACCCACCCGCCGTTTACAAGGCGAGGCTCGCCTTCGGCGTCGAGGGGGCCAAGGGGAGGCGGGCCCTCTACCCCGTGGTTCTCATAAAGCGGGGCGAGGTCTACAAGGCGTATCCGCTCTACGCCGAGTCCGGCGCCATATCTGTCTTGGCTAGGGCCGACGGCTACATCGTGATACCCGAAACCGTGGAGTTCATGACCGAGGGCGAGGAGGTGGAGGTGTACCTCTTCGAGAGGTACAAACCGGCGGGGCTCTACTTCATAGGTAGCCACGACCCACACCTCGACGCCGTTTTGGCGAGACACGACGTCAAGACCGTCTACGTGGGCTCCATGGGCGGCCTGCTGGCGGCGAAACGCGGCGAGGCGGACATAGCCGGCGTGCACGTCTTCGACCCCGAGACGGGGCAGCACAACGTGCCGCTGGTCCAGAGGCTGGGGCTGAGGGGCGTCGCGGTGGTGGGGCTTTTCGAGAGGGAGCAGGGGCTGATTGTGCAGAAGGGGAACCCCAAGGGGATAAAAGGCGTGGAGGACCTCCTCAGGCCAGACGTGGTCATGGTCAACAGGCCGAGGGGCACTGGGACCAGGGCGCTTCTGGATTCCCTGCTGGAGAAGACGGCGAAGAGCCTCGGCGCATCTCTGGAGGAGCTCGCCAGGGGGATCAGGGGGTACACCCACGAGGTCAGGACCCACACGGCCGTGGCCGCCGCGGTGGCGCAGGGGAGGGCTGACGTCGGCGTCGGGGTGCGGTACGCCGCGGAGCTCTATGGCTTGGACTTCATCCCGATAGGCTGGGAGCAGTACGACCTCCTGGCGAGGAAGGAGGTGCTGGACAAGGCGTTGCAGATCGCAGAGGAGGCGCTCCGCGACCTGCCGCGGGGCTACCGGAGATATGAGTGGTCTGGGAAGGTGAGGCTAATCGTCGACGGGTCCCAGTAGTACCACCTCCACCTCGTCGCCCTCATCGTAGCCTTCCCGGTTCTCCGGTATTATCAACAGCCCGTTGCCTTTTGTAAGGGTCGACAAGATGCCGCTGCCAGTAACAGCCAGGGGCTCCGCGTAGAGCCTGTCGCCCCGCCGGTAGACCTTCACCCGCACGAAGCTCCTGACGTTTATGGGCGTCGTGACCCGCCTCGTCAATGTCGCCCTCACGACGGGGAGGGGCTCCTCCTTGGCCCCCACCATCTTGAGGATGGCCGGCTTCGCAAACACCTCGAACCCCACGATGGACGCCACGGGGAAGCCGGAAAGCATGACGACGGGCTTCCCCTGCACAGTCGCCGCGCTGTTTGGCCTGCCTGGCCTGGCCGCTATGCCGTGGATCAACACCTCGGGGCCCAGCCGCGCGACCGCCCTCACCACGTGGTCCGGCTCGCCTACGGACACCCCGCCCGTGGTTAACACGATGTCGAAGCGCCTCACCGCGTCGGACACAGCCCTATATATGGCCTCCTCGTCGTCTGGAACTATGCCGAGGTAATGCACCTCCACGCCGAGGT
>Ga0079998_104445_pt1 | contig 18828 bp, 17 predicted proteins | sample PerSpoBPS_BMetaG_FD_69201 | JGI IMG/M metagenome (GOLD analysis project Ga0079998, IMG submission 69201) | Thermal spring microbial communities from Yellowstone National Park, Wyoming, USA - Perpetual Spouter B (PS_B) MetaG (SPADES assembly)... | ecosystem: Environmental > Aquatic > Thermal... | reverse complement strand
TTGCTGATAAATACTTCAGTCCAGAAGATTATAAACAATTTGTTGATGAATGCGATATCGTTACTTTTGAATTTGAACATGTTTATGATAAGGCATTAGAATATGCGAATGAGAAAGGCAAATTAATCCCTTCAATTGAAACTATAATTCTTAAAAGAGAAAGACATAGAGAGAAGCTATACTATCTTAAACATGGTTTTCCAACTCCAAGATTTTTAATTGCAAACGATGGTGAAGAAGCTTTAAAAATAGCGAAGGATGAATTCAATGGAGTCGCTGTTATAAAACAATCGCATGGAGGTTACGATGGAAAAAATCAATATTTCTTGTTTGGAAACGTGAATGATTTTTATTTCTTAAAAGATATTAAAGATATTTTTATAGTTGAGGAATACATTAATTTCGATTATGAGGCTTCCGTTATTGTAGTGAAAAATGATTATAAAGTCTTAACTTATCCTCCTACATATAATTTTAATCAAAAAGGAATTTTAGTATATAATTATGGTCCTTTTAAAAATGAAAAAATTTTAGAAATAGCTGCAAATCTTGCGAAAAGTTTGGACTATACAGGAGTTATGGGCATAGAATTCATGATTAAGGGAGAAAACATTTACATAAACGAATTTGCTCCTCGTGTTCATAACACAGGTCATTATACGCTTGATGCAGCATTCGTTTCGCAATTTGAAAATCATATTCGAGCAATAAGCAATTTAGAATTGGGCTCAACAGAATTGTTTTGCTATGGAGGTATGCTGAATATTTTGGGTATTTCAGACATAAGCTTAGAAGTATTGAAATATGGAAAGTTATACTGGTATGGTAAAAAAGAAGTAAGAAAAAGACGCAAGATGGGTCATATTAATGTGGTAGGAAGTACAATTCAAGAAGTTAAACATAAAATCGATGAGTTAATCAAGATTGTTTATCCTGAAGGTTTAGATCTTTAAGACTATTATTTTTAAATCATCTTGCTAGATCATAAAACAAATTTAAACATTATATATCTATTAAAGTTCTATCTCTTTTATCTCTTCTAAAGTATATATGTTATTTATCTTTATTTTTGAAAATGAAATCGTATACAAGAAATCTCCTATAATCAACGCTCTTCTTGTAAATCCATCATAATAAGAATCTTTATCGAACAATCTATCATTAAGTATTCCATTAATTAACTTATTGTAATTTATAGTTGGTTACATTTCCTTTTAAGTATAAAAATTATCTTTTTCACATGGAAACAATAACTTTATGTACTTTTATTTCTAAAATTTTTAATAAAGATGCAATCATAATGTAACGTAAATTATCAAAGATTAAATAGAATACTTTACTATATTTGTGATAAAATTGAGATATATAAAATTTTTTGAAATTTAAAAATAAAAGGATTCTTTTTGAAGTTAAAAGCATAATGTTTATATATTCAATTTTGAACATCGTTCATTATAATATATTGATATACTCTAGGAAATTTTATCTTTGCTTAGCTCATATCTATTTTAAAGAAGCTATAATAAAAAATCATATTTAAATAAAAGGAAAATAAATTTAAGGATTGATTGAGGTCAAAAGTATATGATAGAGAGAATAGTAATTGAAAATTTTAAAAGTTTTGGAGATAAGGTTGAAATAAAACTTAATAAATTCAATGTTTTAGTTGGTCCAAATAACAGTGGGAAGAGCAATTTTCTTGATGCCTTAAGATTTTTGTCTGAAATCATGAATGAAAATATAGATAAAGCTTTAAATCGTAGAGGTTCTTATAAATCTGTAGTTTTTAATGGTGAAGAAAATAGAGAAATAGGTTTCTTAATCAATGCAAGAATAGAGAATTCAAATATAGAATATTACTTAAAGATTGTGTTTCCTGCTAATATCAAAGAAGAATATCTAATATCAGATGGAAAAGAACTTATAATATTCAAGAATGGAAAAGCTCAATTGTGGAATATCATAACTAATAGTTTTGATACAATCTATTATCCTTCATCTACTTCACAACCATACCCAGTTATTACTTCACATCTAAGACATCTTAGAAAGACTGAATATCCGTTGCAATGGAAATTTAGAGAAATTTTGGAAAAAATTGAAGTTTATAATTTTGATCCTGGGAAACTTAGGCAAAAAGTAAAAATAGGAAAGGTAACCAAACTTAATAGCGATGGTAGCAATTTGTCCGCAGCCATACATTTCTTAAGGAATAAAGATAGGGAAGCTTATGAAGAACTGGAGAGTTTATTAAAAAGCGCGGTACCTGAAATAAAATATTTAGAGACACCTCCAACCGAACAGGGAGAAGCCAACCTTGAAATAGTTGAAGAAAACTTAAATAAGAGAATAGATCTTTCAGAAATGTCAGATGGAATTCTTTGGCTTTTAGCTCATATTTACGTATTTTTATCTCCAGAACCTCCTTCGCTTGTATGCTTTGAAGAACCAAGTAGCTTCGTACATCCCCGTATTCTTCAGATTCTTGTAAATATATTTAAATCTGTAGATGCTCAGGTAATAGTAACAACCCACAATCCCTTCTTTGTTAACTTAGTTGAACCAGAAGATCTAATAATATTCGAAAAAGTGGAAGGTAAAACAAGATGTAAAAGAATAGAGAATCCTGAGGAGATGAAGAAGAGAATTATAAAAGATATACCTCTTGGAGAGATTTGGTATTCAGGCGAAATAGGTGGTGTTCCAAAATAAAATTGGATTGATTGTTGAAGGAGAATCTGATAGGAGGGTGCTAGAAAAAGTGTTCTCAAAAATTGGAGTTAATGCGGAATTTAGATTAATTCCTGGTGGTTTTAATGTGAGAAAAATTAATAGATTAGTAAGCATGTTAAGAGATTCAGGATGCAAAAAGGTTATAGTATTAAAGGATACCGAATGCAAACACTAAGATGAGATGTATGAGGAATTAAAGGATAAAATAAGAGAACTTGAAGGGGTTGAAGTTTGTTTTGTTCAGTGTTCATTGGAAGCCTGGCTTTTAGCAGATGAAGAAGCAATAGAATCTTTTATAAGAGATAGAGCTAAAAGTCAGTCAAATTAAAGAAATTTTCCAATCCTGATTCCATTTCTGAACTTAAAGAAGAAATGAAGGATATATTAAGAAAAGCAGGATTTAAAGTAGGTTATGTAGAAGCAGAGCATGCTCCAGAAATAGCGTCTAGTGCAAATATAAGTAAGTGGGAAGAAAAGTGTGAAAGTTTTAAGGAATTGATGGAGAAAATAAGGAATAAACTTTAAAATAAAATTATTAACTCTTGATCGGTGTTTTGACAATTCCTTCCTTAAATATCTTAGTTACAGATCATCTTTTTTGAGGATTCATATTGAAAAACAATAATTTTATTATATCAGTTGGTAATTGAGTTTTTGGAGCAGCAGATATAATTCGAGCTTCTATTTCTTTAACATAATCTTCTGTGAATCCTAAAGGTAGGCTAACTAAGCTATCTACAATGTCTAAAATTAATGGAAGACCCGTTACAGAATTAAAGAAATCCTTTGCAGATACTACTTTTATTATTTCATCGATGCTTAAATTAGGATGCTCAATTTCGCATGTAGCAACATCTTTATAAGATTTAACATGAATTCTGGAAAGAATATCAAAGTACTTTGTATCAAGATTTAAGCTTACAAACGGTTCATAAGCCTTTTCTTTTGCATTTTCTAAAATGTTTTCCTTTAATTCTCCTTTTAAAGCTAGTGAAGCTACTTGATTGTATATTTGAACAATATTACCTAATTTTTGCGGTATCAATTTCCTGTAATCGAAAATTGATTGTTCCGGCATTAAATATGTTAAAATAACCCTATCGAGCATATCGCAATATCTACGATCATTCTTTTCTAAAAATAACCATGCTCCGATAGCCCTTGAATTTGATCTTTTTACAACAGCTATTACTTTCTTACTTTCTATTAGTTTATTGGTTAAATCGAATATTTCCTTCAGTAAATTTATCATTTTGTTTGTAAGCAAACCTGCTTTCTTTAATCTAAGCATAGAATAAATAAAGCCATAAAAGCTACCATCGATAATTAAATAATCAACCTTATCTAGAATATTTAAAGCAGCCTTTCTTTCTAAATAACTTAAATATAAGCTTAAGCGATGGGAAAATGTAGTATCTGAAGCTCTTTGCTTAGATTTTAATGAACCTACAAAATACTTTTCATCTATTCTCTTTTGATTTTTTAGAATTAATGCACATGAGCTAAATACTGCAACCTTTAAACCTAGTCTATTGCTTATGCTTAAAGATCTGCTACCGTCTACCGCACCTATAACAAGCTCATTTTGGGAAAGATCGAATGTTTCAAAGTAATTCTTAAGCTCATTGGGTAAGTTGCTAAGCTTTTCATAAACTTCCTTTATGTCTTTTAAAACCTTTCCTGAATCTTCTTCAGCTCTCTTATAGAATTGAGCCTGCATATCCATTGGCAATTCATACCAAGTTACTTCTTCTTCAAATGTCATAGGTTATTAGCAATGGTACAGGGCTTGGATTCATTACTCCTGCAAAATAAAATCTTCCATCTTCAAGGGTTAAAAGATAATCTGCTGTAATTCCATAGGGTTCCAACCAATCTTTGGCTCCTCCTTGAGTTACATCTAAAGGATGCAGACGGCCATAAAAGTTTGTGTTTAGATTTCTTCTAACAGCTGCGTTTATTCCTATTTCACCTGCTATTCCTTGTGCTATTAAAGTAAGATTGAGTTTATGCTTTCTTCCCAAAGCAGCCAAATTTTTAATTTCTTCTGTAACTTTCCTTTGAATTCCTTCAGGATTGAAAGGACAATACTGAGGAGCTTCATCGATTATTAAAGCTAAGTTAAGATTTTGACCCTTTACCATAGATCTATGTAAATAAGAAGCAAGGGTTAAGAAAAAGCTAAGCCTAACATTTGAAGGAGGACCAGTCATGTCTATTACAATTAATCTTTTTTGTTCAAGAATGCTAAGAATTAATGGTATTGCCATTTCTCCTAAAAGGAACTTGATATGCTCAGGAATCAATTTTCTTATCATTCTTCTCTTAGCACGTTCAACTGCTTCTTTAACATCATCACGCTTTATTAACGGAATCTTTCTATTAATATATGCTTCTAATTCCTTTATAACTTCAATTTCATTTTTGTTTCTAATCCTATTGTTCCAATCATATATAAACTCCTCCATGATTTCTTCGAAAGTCTTAGCATTATAGAAGTTGTCTGTGATATCTGCAAAGAATTCATAAATTGAATCTGGCTCTAACATAATTTGGGAAATACTAATTACGTTATCCTTAAAATAAGGAACATAATCTACACCGCTCCAGTCTAAAACAAGTACCTTATAATCATTTTTCAAATAAAAAGGTATCAATACTTTTCTTGTAAACCATGATTTACCTGTTCCTGTTGTTCCGAAAACACCAACATGATGGGGTATGTAATCAGCATCAGCAGGAACTTTCCAGTTTCTATGACCTTCAATATAAGCATCCAAATAGGAAGGTTTTTTGCAGGAATTCTTTATGATCTCGCATGGATTATTTTCATCTTCATCCTCGAATAAATAAACAGGAGATCTTGGTTTAATTATTAATCTATTTGGGCTTAGCTTTTCTTCGCTACTGAAGGATCCAATGGGAATTATTTCAAAGGAATAGATTTCCCTTGAACTTGAAGGTTCACCTCCAATCTTTGCATATGCAATATCAGGTCTATATCTTGAAGGATTGAGTAGCTCGTTTCTGCCTGAGCCTTTTCTTAAAATTCCTAGTATTTTGTTTGTTGGGTTTTCATCGTTACCATTATGAATTAGGACAATATCTTCTCTTTTTATTTTGTCTTCGAGTCCGCTATAAAGAATTACTCTGGCTCTTGTTTCACTGCTATCATCTGCAATAATGCCAATTTTTTTCATTTTAAATCACCGCTAAAAATTGAATAGTAGTCAGAGCATTAAATGAGATATCAGAATCTTCTTTATTCACGATTTCTTTAATATAAAATTCATTATGCGAAAATTTCCAATCACCATAAACTTCCTTTAAAGAATTATTTACATAACTACTTTTTCTTGATATCAAATGATGCATTTCTCAATGTAAAAAGTAGATAGAGTAATATTTAAAGGTTAATCAAAAGTAAGAAGAATTCTTCATATATTTTCTCCGTTTTCAATAAACCAAATATTTCAAATTAAGATATTAACTGATTGTAAAATAATTGAATAAAGGGTGATTATTGAGGAGCTATCCCATGTTACCTATGTTTTAGATGAGATTTATGATCATTAGAAGGATGATTATTTAAACACTTCTGTTCTTGGTTATGTGAGGCTATACAATAAACATCATACCATATACATTCCTACTTCATGTACAACTGCACGTTTTTGCCGAATTTTTCTTCTCCGTATTTTTTATAATATCATTTTCATATTTATCTGCTCATAGCAAGAGTTTGTTTTAAATTCAAAGGAGGCATATCATTGGGATCAATAATTAACTCAACAAGATAAGATTCTTTTGAATTCAATAGTTTATTTATTGCTTCATCTATCTTATCATCATTATCAACTCTAATTCCTTCAATGCCAAAAGAATTAGCTAAAGCAACGAAATCAGGATTTGATAATAAAGTTTCGTAAATTCTTCCTTGCTTTTGTATTACTTGTCTTAAGTAAAGAACACGATAGCTATTATCATTTACTATGATGATTTTTAGAGGAATTTTTTCTCTTTTTAAAGTCTCCAAATCTTGAACTGTCATCATAAAGTCACCATCACCTAAAATTGTAATTACTTCATCATTCACGTTTGAAATTTTTGCCCCTATTGCAGCAGGAAAGGCATATCCCATTGCACCTAAGTTTGTAGAAGCTAGAAATGTTCTAGGCTTGTATATTTTAATGAAGTCATAAGCATATAGAATATGAACACCTTGTCCTCCTGTAATAATTCTATTTTTAGGAGCCAATTTATCTAGAAAATAGAAAAATTTTGAAGGATTGACAGCATTAGAGTACTTTTTGTTCAATGCTTCTTCGATCATTTTCATCCATTGATTCTTCCATTCTAAAATCTTTGAATCCCATTCACTTTTATTATGTGTATATTTTCCTGATATTTGTTCATTCAATTCTTTTAGAAAATATAGAGGTTCATAGTTTAAAAATTCATAATATCTTGGTCTTTTATTTACAGAATCATCTTTGCTTATAACAAAAACTTCCCCTTTAGGCAATAAAGTATAGGCATACGTAGTTATGTCATCAAACTCATTACCTAAAACTAGAAGGAAGTCGCAATTTTCAATTGCATTATCTGCAACTATATTTCCACCTCCAAAGCCGCATCTACCTAAAGATCTTTCATGATCCTCAGAGCATGCACCTCTTGCATTTCCAGACGTAACAATGTAAGAGCCTGTTTTTTCTGCTAAACTGATTAAATATTGAGACTCGAAATATTTATTATAAACTAGCTCTCCGCATGCTAAGATCAAAGGTCTTTTTGAATTGATTAAAGAATTTGCAATTTCTTTAACTATATTTTGAGGAGGTCTTTCTGGAATTGCTTCTTTAATTTTTAATAATTCCAAATCCTCGGATTTTAACTCAACCTTCTCATTCCAAATATCTTCAGGAACTTCGATCACAACAGGTCCTCTTGGATATGTTAATAGATTTCTAAATGCTTCTCCTAAGATTTCTATTGCTTCACTTGATTTGGAAATTCTTAAATATTTCTTAACAATTGCTTTAGCTATACTTTCTTGATCAACTTCCAGCCATGCATCAGTTCCTCTCAATCTTCTCCTAACACCTCCTGTTATTAATAAAACTGGAATTCTGTCTTTCATTGCAATTGCAAGAGAAATTAGAGAATTCATAAAGCCAGGTCCTGCATGAACTGCTGCAACACCAAAATTTGCTGTAACACGGGCTTCTCCATCTGCTGCTGAAACTGCTACTTGCTCATGTCTTGTAGTTATGAAGTTTATTCTATCTTGATAATCGTACAATGCATCGATGAAATCTAAAATACTCGTTCCTATTATTCCATAAATTCTTTTTACACCGTTAATAAGCAATGCTTCAGCAATTAACTTAGCTATTGTTACTTGCGTCATTATAATTGCATGTTAACAACTCCTTCAGGTTTTTCACCCTTTATTACCCTTATAATGTTTCTTATACTAAATTCGATTATTCTAAGTCTAGCATCAGTATTAGCTCCAGCAATATGAGGAGTAGTTATTAAATTTACATCTTTAAGCTTAAGCAAAGGATTATCTTTGCTTGGTGGTTCTTGAGAGTAAACATCTACTGCTGCTCCCCAGATCCATTTTTCAGATAAAGCTCTTGCTAAGGCTTCTTCATCTACGATTTCTCCTCTTGAAGGATTAATAAGTATTGCAGAAGGTTTCATAGATCTCAGCTCTTTTTCTGTTATCATTTTCCTCGTTTCATCTGTTAAAGGTAAATGAATTGAGACAATATCGCTTTCTCTTAATAATCTACTTAAACTTCTATATTCTATATTGTATTTCTTTTCAAAATCCTCTTGCCTTACCTTATCATAATAAATAACTTTTACTTCAAAATTTACAAGCCTTTTAGCAAGTTCTTTTCCTATCCTACCTAAACCTATTATGCCCCATGTCTTGTTTGCTAAATCAAATGTTCCTTTATCCATTAACTCCCATTGTGGCCATTCTCCTTGTTGAACCCTATTATGTGCTTCAAAAAGTCTCTTTAGTAATGCTAATGCAACCATAATTGTATATTCTGCAACAGAAACAGCATTTGCTCCTCCTGCATTAGCAACAGGAATACCTTTTTCTGCGCATGCAACAACATCTATATGATCATAGCCCGTACTAGGTTGTTGTATTAATTTTACTTTTTTCATGTGCTCAACCATTTTCCTTGTTATTTTCATCTTGAACGTATGATCTCCAATTACAATATCTGCTTGTTCTAGCGTTTCAAATATCTTTTTCTCTTCTGCATCGTATAATCTAATAATTTCTATTTTCGCATTCACTTCACTAGAAAAAGGAGCGAATAATGCTTCAATTACACTTTCAGGTAAAGGTGAGAAAGAAGCTATTAATATTTTTCTAGGTTCCATATGATTATATACTTAAATAAAAAATTTATAATTTTTCAATAACTTTATTTTCTCTTGGAAAATCTAAGTCAAGTTATATTATGACTTTCATTCTTAATTCCAAGCTTATACTAATAATTTCTTAAAGTTTTATGAGTTTTTTGAAAGTTTTGTAATTTCAAAAAGTAATAAATTTAGTATTTTTACTTGTTATAATTTTTTCATAATACTCAGGAGCGTATTTCTTAGCGAGCATGGTTAAAGAAGATTCGGCTACTTTATATAATAACATTCCGGCTTCGTTAGGATCTTTATCGATTAAGTCTTTAGCTATCTCGAATTGATTTAAAAGTTCATTAACGCTTATTTGAACCATATAAAATTATTGTGTTAAAAATTAAAGCAAGCTAAAGTTAAATTTTTGGCTTAACTTTAAGAACTTCATAATATTTAAGTATTCTTTAATTTTTTGACTAAAAATTTAAAACTTATAGGGTATTTTTAAATATGAAAAAATTTAGTTGGTCTGACAAAAACCTTAAAGCCTCCTCTACTATGATAGGAATAAATTTAAAGAAATTGTCTAGTTTAGGAATAATCTTCCTATTATTAACTTCAACATTCTTAATTTTTGTTCCGAAGATTGAATCGCAAAATCGCTTTAGCGGATCAGGAAGCGGTACTCCTGAAGATCCTTATGTAATTACAAATGTAAAACAGCTTCAAGAAATGAAATATAATCTTAGTGCTCATTATGTTCTAGGAAATGATATTGATGCTTCAGAAACAAAATTTTGGAATGATGAAAAAGGATTTGAGCCTATAGGTCATTATTTCTATCCTTTTACTGGAACTTTTGATGGAAGAGGTTTCAAGATTTACAATTTATATATTAATGTAAATGTATCAATTTTTGATGAAGCTAGAGAATTTGTGGGGCTTTTTGGTTATGTGGGGGAGAGAGGAATAATAAAAAATGTAGGATTGGAGAATGTCACAATATTATATACAGGGGAGATTGCTGGGCAAATTACAGTTACAGGCAGAGTAGTAGGTGGATTGATCGGATGGAATTTAGGAACGGTATCCAATTGTTATTCAACAGGAATTGTAAGTGGAAAAGGATTTGTAGGTGGGTTAATTGGATATAACGTTGGATCAGTTTCCAATAGTTATTCCACAGCTTCTGTGTATGGGGGAAGTAATGTAGGTGGGTTAATTGGAGCGAATAGTGGGACAGTCTCCAACAGTTATTCAACAGGAACTGTAAATGGTGAACGAGAGGTAGGCGGGTTAATTGGATATAATAATGGGGAAGTCTCCAACAGTTATTCAACAGCATTGGTAAATGGGAAATATCATGTGGGTGGATTAATTGGAGAGAATGTGGGAAAAATATTTAATAGTTATTCAACGGGAACAGTAAATGGTGATACACAAGTAGGAGGATTAGTTGGCTACAATGATGGTTCAGTTTCCAATAGTTATTCGGTAACATTTGTGAATGGGAAAGTTTACGTAGGTGGATTAATTGGGGTTGGTGGCAGTTATTCAATAGTTTCAAACTGTTATTCGACAGGAACTGTAAAAGGAAATTATAGTGTAGGAGGATTAATTGGAGGCAATTGGGGAAAGGTTTCTAAATGTTATTCGACAGGTACTGTATATGGGCAAAATCAGACGGGCGGATTAATTGGATATAATAATGGGGAAGTATCCACCAGTTATTCAGCAGGATCTGTATATGGGCAAGAAGAAGTGGGTGGATTAATTGGATTTAATGACGATGGTGGAAAAGTCTCTAATTGCTATTCAAGAGGAACGGTGAAAGGGCAAAATCTTGTAGGTGGATTGATTGGACTTAATAAGGGTGGTGGAAGAGTATCCAATTGTTATTCAACAGGGCCTGTGAAAGGGAATAAAAACGTCGGTGGATTAATTGGATTTAATTTTGGAACAGTATCAAATTCCTTCTGGGATATTGAAACATCTGGATTAAAAACAAGTGCTGGTGGAACTGGAAAAACAACCTCTGAAATGAAGAATGTCCGAACTTATACAGATGTAGGATGGAGTAAAGGACTGGAATCACCATGGGATTTTGTAGGCAATCCTTACGATGATAAAGGAAATGAAGATATTTGGGACATTAATCCCAATATTAATGACGGTTATCCATATCTCACGGCTATACCTCCACCAGCCCCTGCACCTAGTCCAGCTTGCATTATAGAAAGTATAAGCGTATCAAATACTGGAACTGTAATTATTAACGGTGTAACTTATCCTGTTTTAGATGTTGTTATCAAAGCTTCAAAAGGCTGTGGAGATAATATCAATGTTATTAAGGTAATTCCAGAAAAGGATCCAATGGATAAACAGCCAGCGTTAAGTTGTAGTCTCATAAGTAAGACATCAAGAAATGATATCTCTGAAAGAACATATCGCTGCACTGCTAAATGGAACTATCTAACTTCTCCCGATCAGATTAGTTTTGCTATTAAAACTATTCTAGCTTCAATTATAGCCTCGCCAGGACTAACCATTGGCGAGAAAATAAATTTTGTTGTTTCTAAATTAAGTGCTTCTACTCTAGAAAAGCCTGTTATTTTATATAATGCTACTTTTTCACTTCAACTTGACTCTTCCAATGCTGTTGATCTTACTATTCAAGCTCCAAAAAGTAAAATAAATGCTATAGGTAGATATCTCTATGTAAAAACTTTAAGCACGTATATTTTGTATATAACTCCAGTTATTACAGGTACTTGCTTAGTAGATATCATAACTGATAAAACATGCATAGTTGTTAGTGCTGCTATGTTGAGTATAGGAACTCTTTCTTATTTTGCTTTACAGAAACAAGCATATGATCCTTATAACGAAGATTATACTAGTATTTTCGAGGCTCCTCCACCTTCTGATAAAATTAAAGAGTTAGCTAATGTTTATGGCGATATCATCTATGATTTATACTACTATGTTAATTATATTAATGCAAGTATGATCTCGCTTAGTCGAGCTTTTACTGCTTATGAAAAAGGTGATTACCAGTGGTATAATAAACAGTTATCAAAGGCTTCTGAATATGCTGAAAAATCTTTAACACATTTTGATAAAATTAAAGTTTTTCTTAACAACGAGCTAACAAAAATAGAGCCTTATATTAATAAAGAAATGTTTGATAGTGGTTTAAATTACATTGAAAAATATGGATTGCAAAAGGAAGTTGCTGAAATTTTGAAAGAGCTTGGAATATTTAAGCATGTTAATGTAACAGAAGTTGTAGATATAGCTAAAACATTAGGATATTCAGAAATAAAACCTAGAGAGATAATAGAAGTAATGGTAAGCACAGGAGAAGATGTTAAAAATTACGTTAAAATATTGGAGAAAGAAATACCTACAACGACACCAACTCAAACTTCTCCAACTCCTTTGGTGGCAATGCCTCTTAACATAGAATTAATTATTATATTAATAGCTATAGTTGCAATTTTAGCATCCTTAGTTATAGTTATTAGAAAATATAAAACAAAATAAGTTTATTTTAAAAATTAATTTTTAACTTTTTTACATTTTTAATTTATTAAAATTAATCTTTTATTTTTTATAAGATTATATAAGATGATATATTGATAATGAATAAAAAAAGATAAGTTTAGTTTAATAATATAACTTTTTAAAAAAGTAAAATGCTAGATTTTACAGTTTTGTTTTTTTCGAATATTTATTTTCAGTTATTCTTACTCGGTATATTTTTAACCTAAATCCATCAAGTTTAATATAACTTTAACAACCAGTTCTAAATTTTAGACATAAGCTTACATTAAATCTTTGGAGAATTTTCAAATACTTTTCCATCCTTATAAGTTTTCCTTCAGGACGAATAAATCAAGTTCTATTGGTCTGTAGCCACAGACTAAGGTTGCTTCTTCAGCTTTTCTGATAAATTTCATAATCGTTTACAGATTCTAATCCTGTCTTAACCATAATAAATATGAGAAATAATTTACTGTTTTTTAGATTAAATAAAAGTATATCATTTTCTTCTTTAAGTAATCTTATTTGACCCTCTATTCTCTTTTTTAATATCTTATAACAATATATCAGGCAAACAGTTTTAAGTTTCCTTTACTTTCTAGTGTTGTATTGTTTAAGTAAGCTATGAATAAAAAATAAATTAGAAAGCTATTCTAATAATACAAAAAAATTCATAAAATTTTTTATATTAGTTTAAATATGAGTAGTGTAATTAAATGGAAAATCCTGATGGTGTTAAACTAATTCATAGACTTGAGAATGAGTTGGCTAAAACATTTGTTGGTAGAGATGAAGAAGCTAGAGTGGCTATTCTTGCTTTACTGACAAAGCAACATGCTGTATTTATTGGCGAGCCTGGAACTGCAAAAAGTGCCTTAATTAGAAGATTAAGTCAGTTAGTTAATGCTAGGTTCTTTTATTATCTATTATCAAAATATACTGTTCCAGATGAGCTTATAGGAGCAATAGACCCGATTGCATATAAGCAGGGTAAATTTGTGAGAAACATTCAAGGTAAGCTTCCTACAGCAGAACTAGTTTTCATTGATGAAATATTTAGAGGCTCAAGCGAAACATTAAATACTTTATTAAATATTATGAATGAGAGAATTTTTGTTGATGCAGATGGAACTGTTTATAATGTTCCTCTTCATTCTTTGTTTGGAGCAAGTAATGAACCACCATCAGATTCTGAATTAGTTGCATTCTATGATAGATTTCTTTTAAAACACTTTGTTAAGAGGATACCTTCTGATAAACTTGAGCTAGCAATTATTCATAATTTGAATTTAAAGTTAAATACAAAACCAATAATTGACCTAAATAAAATTAATAAAATATACGATGAAATAACAGAATTCATGATTCAAAATGCTACAATTATATCAAAAATTGTTTCCCAATTAGTTGTTGTTTTTAGGCAACACGGAATATTTGTTTCAGATAGAACTGCTGTTAGCCCATACCATCTTCCTAGATTAGTTGCCACTTACTCTTATGTTTATGGAGTTGATTTCAGAAAGGCTGTTATTACAGTATCAAAATATATTCTTCCAACCGCTGATTTACTTGATGCTTACAAGAAAGCACTTGATTCACTTATTCCTACTGAATTGAGACAAGCTCAGGAAAAGCTTGAAATAGCTTCAAACTATGCTGTATCAGGAGATTTAGCAAGTGCAAAGAAATATACAGCTGAGGCAATTCAGCTCATTCAAAATTTGATGGTTGAACAGACTAAGTTTCAGATGTATGCTGATGAGATAAGAGAAGTGATGTATAATGCAGAAAAACTACTTAAGGAAATTACAGAAATAGAGGAAAGATTAAAAAGATACAAGAAATCATGAGAAGACGTAAAACAAAAAGTCGTAAAAAATATAAAATAAAAGAGCCAAAGGAAGAAGTAAAGTTGGTTACTCTTCCAGGCTTTAAAGGTGTTCTTATTGAAGATTATACACATCCTCTATATCGTGCTTTTGCTCGTGGAGTTCTTTTAAATCCTTTACTTGAAAACAAAAATATTCCATTTTATATAGCTATGGATTCTTCTATTATACATTACAAGCATTGGGGTAAAATAACTTTTGACCCTCAAGTTGAAGACCCATGGAAAACAATTCTTGAAAAATATTATAATAGTGATGCTTACAGAAAGCTTAATGAAACAATTGATGGAGACCCATTGCTTGCTAAATATGCTACTATTCGTTTCTTAAATACATTGTTTGAGAAATCTCTAGAATATATAGCACAATATAAATATCCATCCTTTAGGTCTTATTCCCAACAGTATCAAATGGGAGTTATAAAAAATCCTATTGAGGAATTAATGAATTGGCTTGAAGAACAAAAACAAAAAGGAAACAAGCAGAATTTTGAACAAGTCGTTTTAACAATATCTGATGCATTAGAGAAAGAAACTAAAGAAGTTAAGAAGGATTTAAATTTAATTGAAAGTTTTAGTCATGCTGGAATTCCTACAGAAAAGCTACTTGAAAAGCCAGAACAGCTTAGAAACATTCTTCGCAATAAAATTATTGTAGATTTTGTTAGAATTCTTAGGAAATTGAAAGATGAAGCTCCAAGCTTGAAAAGATTACAAATGCCAACTTTAGTTGGTGGAAGACCATTTGGAGTGAAGAATCTTCAAAGATTTTCAGAATTGCCCAGATTATTACCTTTTGAATATCTTGATGAAGACTTATTGACTTATAAAGTAGCTTCAAGAACCGCTAAAGTTACTGAACAATATGGGCATATTCAAAATTATGTAGTTTATTTAGATAAGAGCGGTTCTATGGCTAGTTTTATTGCTTATCGTCCTTCACCAATACAAATAGAATTTGTTTCTAAAATTTCTTTCGCGGCAGCATCTGCTTTAGCTTTGGCATCAAAATTAAAAAAATTAGGAGCAAAGCTGATGCTTAAACTATTTGATGTAGATGTTCATAAGGAAGTAAATGACTATATGGAAATATTTGATATACTTTCAAGGATTCAAGCTGATAGCGGAACAAATCTTACCAAAGTTCTTGAGGATGCTATTAAATATCGTAATGAAAAAATAATTATTATTACAGATGGTATAGATGAAATAAGTGAGCAGGCTGTTAAAAAAGCTAAGGCTTGTAATCTTGATATTACAGTTATTTTCATAAAGACCGACAATGCATTACTTAGGAAGAACTTTCCTCACGTTCATCTTCAAGAAGCTAAGCCTGAAATTCTTTTTCTTCTTTAAATTTAATATAGAGAAATAAATAAATGTTTGGACTAACCATTTATTTCTTCAACACTCAACTTGATAAAATATAAATAAGAAGCTTTCTAATTATCTTTATGGAAGGTTACAAATCTGCTGAAGAACATCTTAATCTTGCACTGAGATATTTAGAAGAAGGAAGAAATTTAGCTGATAAGGATCCTGTTCAGGCATCTGAGAAGCTTTATAAAGCGGCTGAAGAAGCTGTTAAAACCTTAGCTATAGCTTTAGGCTTGGATGAAGCTAGAAAAGCTGTGGAGCAAGGTAGATGGTCTTCAACTTTACTTTTTGATACTATCGATACTGTTGCAATAAAATTGAACATTAAGGAGCTACCTCTGTGGTGGAGAGCTGCCTGGGTTCTTCATGTAGAAGGATTTCATGAAGCCAGATTAAGTGGAGATAGAATTAAGAAGGACTATAAATACATAGAGGCAATTGTTGAGATTGCGAAAAAAGTTTTACATGAAAAAATGTGAAATAAAAGAGAATTTGATTTGTAAAAACAGTATCCTTTGACCTATTATTTTCATAAAACAAGGGATTAAAAACAATTCTTTATTCCTCAATCGGAACAATATCATATGAATATTCTACAACCTTTAGTTCTTCCTTCTTTTTCTTAAAGATCGCTGTTAATACGTATCCATCTTTTATTATTAATCTACATATTATTTCGTTTTTCTTATTAACAACAATTTCAGAATAATCAAAATCTGGAAATGTTATTATCTTCATTGCGTTTTTTCTTTATGATTGTTCTTATTTGTTGTAAGATCTTATTTCTTAGCTCAATTAAACTTTCTTCAGCTATCATGTTTTTTAATTAAAAAGATTAACCTAAAATACTAATTTAATACAAACATATTACCCATTGAAAAGATATTTACAGTTTTTCGCATATGTCTCCTCTTTTCTTTATTTATGCATGTTTGTTTTGATGGAAATTTTTCAAATATAACTCTTCATATGAAATAGGTTTATTATTAGGTTTATTATTATGGTATACTAAATAAATTTAGACATAATGGCAGTAGTTAGTGTTAAAGTTCCAGAATGGGTTAAGGAGAAGATGAAAGAATTGAGTAATGTTATAAACTGGCCTGAAGAGATTAGAAATTTTATAATCGCAAAGATTAATGAGATTGAAAGAGTTAGAGCAGTTGAAAGGGCTATTAAAATCTTAGAAAAAGTTCCTCCTGTTGAACAAGGAACTGCCAAGAAGCTTATAAGAGAAGACCGTGATAGTCATTGATGCTTCTATCCTAGTGAAATTCATCTTGAAAGAGGAAGGCTGGAATAAAATTGCAGATTTCTTGAAGGCTGGAACGATTTCTGTAGATTTAGTTATAAAAGAAACCGTTAATGCTATTTGGAAGAGAGTAATGCGAAAAGAAATATCTCTTGAAGAAGCGAAGAGCATGTTTGAAGCCATGAAGGAGATTTTGAATAAGGCTGTAATAATTGAAAATGAGATGGACTATATTGATGAAGCTTTCGAAATATCCATTAGACGAAATATAACAGTTTATGATTCTCTTTACATAGCCCTTGCAAAGAAGAAGAAATTGGAATTATTAACTGCAGATGAAATACAAGCACAGGTTGCATCACTTGAAGAAGTGCGTGCAATTGTTCTATAGTAAATTAACTTATTTCTATCAATTCTGTGTTAAGGTTTTCATCTACAATCAGCATGTGTTTATTTGGTATGGGTTCCCATGGTTCCTCTGTTAATTTTTCTGATGCTATTATGATTGCCTTTTCTCCTGAAGCTAGCTTCATTCTTATTAATTGGGCTGTCCTTTTAGAGAGACTTTCTAGTCTAAGACCTTCACGAGGTCTTCTCAGATAATAAAGCGTATAGTAACCTAAACCGATTTTAGCATATCTCAGAGCATAAAGCCTCTTTCCATCGCTTGCAACAAAGTTTAGGGAACTGTAGCTAACATTCTTATTATTAAGTTTAGTTACGGCTCTCTTAATCCCATTCACGAAGTCATTTGAACTAATAGCTTCCTGAACTATTAAATGAAAGAAAGCTTCAGAATCCGTATCTCCTTCAAGATTTAAATATTTTGGAGATAGAAGTTCTAAGATGCCATTTCTGTCAATAGTGCCATTATGAGCAAAGATATAACCTTTGTAGAGCCATGGATGGGTATTTTCCAGTCTGCGTACAAATTTCCAGCTTGAAGCAAGCCTAACATGGGATACTATTATGATACCACGAACATTTTGAATAAGACCCTTAGCCTTATAAGACTTGTAGAGAGGTCCTGGTTCCTTATACAGATGCCACTCACTGCTATCATACCATGCAATTCCCCAACCATCTGGATTTCTTGAAGATAATTTTTCAATGCTTTCCTTAGCTTCATAGAAGCTAAATTGAACATCAACTGCTTTATTAGCATATAAACCGAAGAGTCTACACATATTTATATAACATCTTTTAATCTTATAAAATTGTAGCTTTTATATTAATTAAAGAATATCAGCTTTGAGGTTTCAGAAGCATTGCAAAAGGTTTTTTATTATGTAAATTTTTATGGTATATTTTTTACCTTACAAAGGATTTATGATAATGTAAATGATTTTAATGATGGCCCGCCGCGGGCCATATTATATTCTTGACAAAATTTTGTGTTTCAAAAATTTTAACTTTGTATATTATTACTTTATTATGGGTATTCAACGAATAGTAACTTTAGATCCTTCAGCTACTGAAGCGGTTTCATTTCTTGATGGTAATACTTCAAGAATTTTTGGTGTTAGCGATAAGTGTGATTTTCCTCCTGAAGTGAAATTAAAACCTAAAGTGGTTAGAAGTCTGATTAAAGTAAATGAAGAAATGAGTTCTTTGGAAATAGATAGAGAAGTTAAAAGAC
>Ga0079998_107699_pt1 | contig 18834 bp, 13 predicted proteins | sample PerSpoBPS_BMetaG_FD_69201 | JGI IMG/M metagenome (GOLD analysis project Ga0079998, IMG submission 69201) | Thermal spring microbial communities from Yellowstone National Park, Wyoming, USA - Perpetual Spouter B (PS_B) MetaG (SPADES assembly)... | ecosystem: Environmental > Aquatic > Thermal... | reverse complement strand
CGGCAGGGGTTCTGGAGGGAGCTATCTCATGCAGGGGCATGACGTCGGGCGCGGGCAGCGCCCAGGCGGGCCCTGGTTCGGTGACTACTGAAGCCCGCCCATCAAGGGCCAAGCCGATGTGCGATGCGTGGCCCAACGCCTGAGTATGGCCAACATCTCCTCCGCTTTCTCCATCAGGGACATGGCAGTGCGGGGGCATTAGGTCCTGGCCGGCGCCTTCCTATCCCCACCTGAATACGGGAGCCCAGACTGAAGGGCCTAAAAGGGGTGCTCACGCGGCTGCTTCGTTGCCCGTGCTCTCCAAACAGTCCGGAAACGGGAAAGTCACCGACCAACATGGAGGCGGACGCATCCCCCGGTGGGCGCGGCGGGATTGGTGAAGCTATCGCCACTGCCTCGCCCTGGGCCTCTTCAGCAGGGGCGGCAGGCCCTGGGCTCCCCTCACCCTCAGGTTGAGGGCGCCGTCGGTGCGGTCGATTACGCCCCACACCAGCAGCAGGGGCTGCACCAGCACGGCCCGCAGCCTCTGCCAGGCCCCGGGCGTCACCAGGCAGGAGATGTCCCCCGTCTCGTCCTCGAGGCTGAGGAAGACGGCCCTGGTGGAGGCCGGCCGCTGCAGCCGGATGGCCCTCCCCGCCACCGTCGCCCTGGCCCCATGCGGCAGACGCGCCGCCTCCGCCGCCGTCAGCACCCCCCCGGGCAGGTGGGGCCTGAGGAGGGCCATGATGTGGCCCTCGGGGAGGAGGGAGAGGGAGGAGAGCTCCCGCAACGCCTCCTCCAGGGACGGGGGCTGGGGCAGCGCCAGGGGCGGGGGCGGCAGGGCAAGGGGCCTCATGCCCCGCCTGGGCCGCGGGGCCAGAACCGCCTGGGCGGCCGCCTGGCGACGGGAGGGGGCCAGCCCCTCCAGGGCGCCGGCGTCGGCCAGGGCCACCAGCGCCTCCTGGGGAAGGCCCGTCCTCGCCGCCAGCTCCCAGGCGTCCCGGTAGGAGCCTCCCTCCTCCCGCTCCCGCACCAGCCTCCCCGCCAGCTCCCGGCCCAGGCCCCGCACCAGGGCGAGCCCCAGGCGCACCAGCCCCGGCCCCTCCAGGGTGCACAGCTCCGCCGAGGCGTTGACGTGGGGCGGCAGGAGGGAGACGCCGTGCCTCCTGGCGTCCTCCTTGATGGACTCCAGGTCGTAGAAGCCCATGGGCTGGGCGTTCAGCAGCGAGCAGTAGAAGGCGTCGGGGTGGTAGCGCTTGAGCCAGGCCAGCTGGTAGGCGGTGACGGCGAAGGCCACGGCGTGGGCCTCGGGGAACATGTACTCCCCCGAGAAGCGACCGAAGATGGCCTCGGCCACCTCCTCGGGCACGCCCCTCCTCTTTGCTCCCTCGACGAAGCGCCCTCGCCAGTGCTGGATGAGCCCATCGTTGTGGCGGCGGGAGAAGGCCCGCCGCAGCTCCTCCGCCTCGGCGGGGGAGAGGCCGGCCACGGCCATGGCCAGGGCGTTGACCTGGTCCTGGAAGAGGACCACCCCCAGGGTGCGGGCGAGGGCCGGCTCCTCCAGGGGATGGAGGTAGGAGACGGGCTCCAGCCCCAAGCGGCGCCGCAGGAAGGCCCTCACCCCTCCCTGGACGCCCACCCCGGGCCGGACGCAGGCCACCTCCAGAGCCAGGTCGTAGAGGGTCCTGGGCCGAAGGCGGCTGATGGTCTGGCGCTGGGCCGCCGACTCCACCTGGAAGACGCCGATGGTGTCGCCCCGCGAGAGCAGGTCGTAGACCTCCGGGTCCTGGTAGTCGATGCGGGAGAGGTCGGGCGCCTTCCCCTCCCGCCGGGCGATGAGCCTTAGCGCCTCCTCCAGCTGGGAGAGGGCCCCCAGGGAGAGGAGGTCCACCTTGAGGATGCCGGCGTCCTCCACGTCCTCCTTGTCCCACTGCAGGATGCGCCGGCCGGGGATGGCTGAGGGCACCACCGGGCAGAGACGGTAAAGGGGGGCATAGCTCATGACCAGCCCCCCGGGGTGCTGGGCGAGGCCCCTGGGCATGCCCAGGAGGTCGCCCGCCAGCTGCAGGAGGAGCTGCCACCGCCGGCCCCGGAGGAGGCCTTCCCCGCCCAGGCGGCGCAGCTGCTCCCCCAGGGGCTCCCCCTCCACCAGCCCCCGGGCCAGGCGGCCCACCTCCTCCCTGGGCAAAGAGAGGGCCAGGCCCAGGTCCCGCACCGCCCCCCGCAGCCGGTAGGCCACCGTCATGCCCACCAGGGCCGCCCCCTCGCCGAAGAGCGCCAGGAGCCGCCTTATGAGCTCCTCCCTCGCCTCCCGAGGCAGGTCCAGGTCGATGTCCGGGGGGCGCACCAGCCGGTCCTCGGGCAAGAACCGCTCCAGCCCCAGGTCGTACTCCAGGGGGTCGATGTGGGAGAGGCCGATGAGGTAGCCCACCAGCATGGCCACCGATGAGCCCCTCCCCCTGGCCACCGGCGCCGCCTCCAGGGGGAGATCGGCGTCCCGCAGCCCCAGGTCGGCCAGCACCCGCCGCGCCTCCTGGGCGATGCGGTGGTAGAGGAGGAAGAAGCCCGCCAGGCGGTGGCGGGCGATGAGGGCGAGCTCCCGCTCCAGCCTCTCCCTCACCCTGGGGGTGAGGTAGCCGTAGCGGCGCCTGGCCGCCGCCTCGCACAGGAGCCGCAGCTCCCGCAGGGCATCTCCCCCCGGCGGCTCGGGGAACCGGTACTCCAGGTCCTCGGGCAGGGAGAGGTGGCACTCCTCGGCCACCCGGTCGGCCAGGCGGAAGGCGTCCTCCAGCCCCGGCAGGCGGCGCAGCAGCTCCTCCCTCCCCCTGAGGCACATATCGCCCCTGGGGAGGCGTTCCCCCAGGGCGTCCAGGGGGGTGCGGTGGCGGATGGCAGCCAGGGCCTGCAGCAGCCGCTTGCGCCGGGGATGGTGGTAGAAGGCGTCGGCCGTGGCCAGGAGGGGCACCCCCGTCTCCCGCGAGAGGCGCAGGAGGCCCCGCACCAGGTGGTCGTCGCCAGGGAGCAGATGATGGGAGGCCTCCAGGTAGAGGCCCTGGCCGAAGGCGTCCCAGAGCCTGTGTGTGAGGGCCATCGCCTCCTCCAGGCGCCAGGAGCGCACCAGCGCCGCCACCGGGGAGCGGCGCCCCAGGAGGCAAAGCAGGCCCTGGGCCTCCTCCAGCACCGCCTCCAGGGCGACGGCGGGGCGGCGCCTGTCATGGCGGTGGGCCAGGGAGATGAGGCGGCACAGGTTGCCGTAGCCCCGGGCGTCGCGGCAGAGGAGGACGATGCTCCCACCCTCCACCAGGGTCAGCTCGGCGCCGACGATGGGCCTCACGCCCAGGGAGCGGGCGGTGAGGGAGAACCTGAGGGCGGCGGCCAGGGAGTCCACGTCCACCAGCGCCAGGGCGGAGATGCCCAGCTCCCGCGCCCGCAGGAGCAGCTCATGGGGGTGGGACGCCCCCTGGTAGTAGGAGTAGCAGGACCGGACGTGCAGCTCCGCCCTAGCCATCCTCCACCTCCAGGGGGGCGATGGCCGTGACCACGGCGCCGCCCTCAAGGAGCAGCCGCAGCACCAGGGCCTCCCCTTCATCTCCCCGCCACCACTCCCCTTCCAGCAGGTGGCGCCCCAGCACCGCGAGCACCGGCACCCTCCTCCCCCGCACCAGCGCCGCCTCGGGCGAGAAGGGGTCGCCCACAGCCACGACGGCGCCCCTCCCCCTGAGGGGCAGAAGGACCCCCTCCTGGCGGCGGCCATGCTCACGACCCCTCATGACCTCCCCCGGCCCGTGATGGGCATGAGCATCCACCGGCGCTCCGGCAGCGCCTCCCATGGCCTCACCTCCACCGGCCGATAGATGGGGGGCCTGCCGTATCTCCCCTCCAGCTCCCGGGCCGCCTCCAGGAGCCCGCCCCTGTCCCTGGCCGAAGGCAGCAGCCCCTCCTGCCTCCCCCACTCGCCCACCAGCCCCCGCAGCAGGAGGCGCGCCCGCAGGAGGGGCCCAGGCGGGGGCGAGGCCAGGAGCCGCCCCGTAAGGGCGCGGGCCAGCTCCTCGGCCGAGGCGGTGGGCGCAGCAAGGCGGCAGGGGAGGCGGTAGGCCTGCCCCCAGGCCGTCTCCCCCCAGAGCTCCGCCTCCCGGCAGGCCCTGCCACCTGCGGCGGCCATGGCCTCATGGGCCAGCCTGCGCACGAGGGCGGCCAGCCCCTCGGGCGACAGCTCCGGCCAGGGCAGCTCCCGCTCCACCCCCACCTCGACAGGCCCCTGGGGCGTCCAGGGGAAGGGCCTGGGGTCTATGCCCCTCGCCCACCACCAGCAGAGCTCCCCCTCCCCGCCCAGCAGCTCCCATAGGGCCTCCCTCGCAAGGAGCTGCAGCCTGCCCAGGGTGGCGAGGCCTAGGAGCTCCAGCCGGCGCCGCGCCCAACCCGACAGGGGCAGGAGGGAGACGGGGAGGGGCGCAAGGAGGCGCATCCGCTCCCCCTCATCCTCGGGCAAGAGGAAGACGCCCGAGGGAGGAGCAAGCCTTGCGGCAAGGGCCGCTGCCGCCATCCCCCTTCCCACCCCCGCCCTTGCCCCCAGGCCCTCTGCCAGGGAGAGGGCGTGCAAGGCCGCCTCCCGCTCCCTCCCCCTCTGCCAGGAGAGGTCGAGGTAGATGGCGCCCCCCGCCAGGCAGGCCCTGGGGGAGAGGCCCTCAAGCCCCGAGGCCCAGACCCCTATCTCCCAGGGGGCGAGGGCCCTCCCCGGCATCAGGGCAAGGACACAGATGGCGTTCTGGAACATATGTTCCATTCAGAGAGAAAAGGGTAGCGAGGCCGGCGGCGACGGTCAACGGGCAGGTGGCACGGGCGGCCCCGGGTCCCAGCGATGGAGATTCCACATCTTCTCAACAGATGACCGGCAACGGGCCAGGCTAGCACTACGATAACCCCGGGGCGGTACACAGCCTCGGAAGGCGGAGGTACAGGCTTAGGCCGGGCTGTGTTGCATGACGTCCAGAGCACGCATCTGCATTAGCTCCCCCAAGCCCTGAAGGGCATCCCCAGCCGCTTCCGCGCCTGAGACCTCAAGAAGCACCCTTGCATCATTAGCGCCTTTACCCATGGTGGCGTGGAAGGCGGAAGGCCAGCATAGCAGACCTCACCAGCCACGCCCTTTTGAATGGGCATCACAGGCGTCACTCCCGCCTGTCCACGATGATGGTCCCAATGGCTCCCACCGGTCCATTTGCTTGCCATGGGCCGTGACGGCAACGGCAGTACGTCTGCCTTCCCTTAATTGCCACTAGTAGCCTTACGGCCGCGGAAGCAGGCGCAGGACGAAGCCGTAGGAGCTGGCCAAGGTGGCTCATACGACAGAACGGAGGTCCCAGGTGCCCGCGCCGGCGAGCCGTAAGGCCAGCATACCCGAGAACCCAAGACGCCGCAGGCGCTCCAGTCGTGGTCAACCCTCTCGACCTCTCAGGCGACCTATCAGGTGGCCAGAGCGGTGGCGGAGCGCTTCTTCGCCTGGCTGACCACTTGACAGGACGCGAGGGCACTGTGCCCACCGTGAGCCGTAGTGGTTAAAATATTCCTGCAGTTGCCCATTCACCTGCTCTGGTAGGGATGACCATGGTCGCGAGCCTGCCACCACTCAAGAGGGTTTGTGTGCCCAGACCTGAGGTTCTTTCTGGGGAGATACGCGACGAGCTGTTCGTGGCCAGCCTATCTGACGTCATGCGGGGCGAGGCTCACCTTATCTACCAGGACCCGGCCCTCTTCTTCGCCAACACTTACCCCACTGAACGGGCCATCTCGTTCCTAAGGGAGGTCATGGGGCGCCTGGCGGGCAGCGACCCGACGGCCAACCCCTCTTCCGGCTGGATACCCCCTTCGGCGGGGGCAAGACCCATACCCTAATCGCCCTGTACCACCTGGCCACCTGGCGACCGGTGGCGCCCGAGGTCTTGGAGCGGCTACAACTGGACCCCCGTCTGGTGCCGCCTGAGCCGCAGCAAGTGGTGGGCGTGACCTGCGACCAGGACCTGGACCCAGCCAACGGGGTGGAAAAGGGGGGCGTCCGTATACGACACCTGTGGGGCGAGATCGCTTTTCAGCTCGGTGGCCCCGAGGGGTACCGGCTGGTGGAGGAGAGTGACCGCCGGGGCCAGGCGCCAGGGCCCCATTTCCTGGAACGGCTGATAGGCGACCGACCGGTGCTTCTGCTCATAGACGAGCCCGCACCCTACATGCGGGCTATGGGCCCAGCGGCCGACCAGTTGCCCGTATTCCTCAAGGTCCTGGCCGACTGGGCGGCCTCGTCCCCCCGTGCAGCCGTCGTCCTGACCCTCGCCTGGGATCCCGAGCGACGCATGGCGACCGGCGACGCCTTCGCTGCCGAGAACCAGGAGCTGGCCGAGGCCCTGGAGCGGGCCTTCCGTGAGATGCAGTCCGTGGTCAGCCGGCCGGCCAAGGTGGTCACCCCTGCCCAGGCAACCGACATAGCACCTATTTTGCGTCAGAGGCTGTTCCAGCAGGTGGACGAAGCGGCAGCGGCGGCCGTGGCCGAGGCTTACTTCGACGCCCTCCGCCAGGCCTCGACAGGGGCTACCCCCTGCCGGCAGCGGTCGTGCAGGCCTCCTACCGCGAGCGGCTCAGGAGCAGCTACCCCTTCCACCCCTCCCTCATGGAGGTGCTGGACGGCAAGCTGGCCACTATCCCCAACTTCCAACGCACCCGGGGGGCCCTGCGGCTGCTCGCCAAGGCCGTCCGCCGCCTGTGGGCTACCTCGGCCGACCACGACCTTCTTATCCACCCCTTCTCGGTGGACCTGGGGGACCCGGACATCGTCGACGAGCTGACGGGCCGCTTGGACAAGGTGGCCTTCCGCTCGGTGGTGGCCTATGACATCGCCCGGCCCGACGACGAGGCCCACGCCCAGGCCATAGACCGGGAGCGCTTCGCCGGCCACCCGCCCTACGCCACACGGGTGGCCAACACCGTCTTCCTACACAGCCTCACCGAGCCCCCGGCCAGGGGAATCGAGCTGGACGAGCTGCTGGCGGCCACCCTCACGCCCCAAGACGACCCCGCCCACCTCCAGAAGGCGCTGGAGTACCTGTTGGACGAATGCTGGCACCTGGACTTCGAAGGCAGGCGCTACGCCTTCCACACTGAGCCATCCCTCAACAAGATCGTCCTAGACGAGACGGAGGCTACCCCGCTGCACGATGCCCGCAGCGAGGTCGAGAGGCGCATCAGGCAGCTCTGGCGTGATGCCGGCCTCCGGGTGGTGACCTTTCCCAGCGAGCCGGCCGATGTGGAGGACGAGGCCAGGGGCCGCCTGGTGGTCCTCCACTGGGACACAGCTTCCTTCCGGGAGGTGGAGGGGGCGGTGCCCGACAGGGTGAGGGAGCTGTGGGAGTACGCTGGCGTCCAGCGCGGCTACCGCCGCTTCCGCAACACCCTCTTCTTCCTGGTGGCCGACGCCGACCGCCGCGAGCGCATGGTAGCCCAGGCCCGTCGCTACCTAGCCCTGGACCGCCTGCTGCGGGACACCCGTCGCCTGGACGAGTACCGCCTCAGCGCCGAGCACCGCCAGCGCCTGGAGGAGTGGCGGCGGGAGGCCAACCTCAACGTCCGGGTGGCCATCACCAGCGCCTACTGCCACCTCTTCTACCCGGTGGGCGACGCCGACTCCCCCTACAGGCCCTTCGCCCACGAGCGGCTGCACATCGAGGACCAGGGCGATACCAGGGCCAACCACACCGAGACGGTGCTGCGCCGGCTGCGGGAGCTGAACAAGGTCAAGAGCGCCGAGGACGCCCCCATGGCGCCGGCCCTGGTCCGGCGCGACGCCTTCGGCAAGGACGAGGGCATGGTGCCGCTCCAGTCCCTGTTCGAGCGGTTCGCCGAGCGGGTCCGCCTGCCGCTGCTGCTGGAGCCTACCTATCTGAAAGAGGTGGTGCGCCTGGGGATCCGCAACAGGGTGTGGCTCTACTGCGACCTGGCCGCCAACCTGGCCTCTGACAGCGACCAGGACCTGCCCGACATCGTCATCGATGCCCAGCACGCCCTGGCCCTCCCCAGCGAGGTAGAGGCCAGGGGCATTCCCATCTACCGGCGGGGGCGGCCGTCCCGGGGATGGAGGGCGGCCGAGGGCGAGGCAGTCACCATTATGGACCGGGAGCCCGTTGCCGCGCCGCTGCGGCTGGAGGCCCATGGCGACCCGGGCCTCGCCCTGGCCGAGCTGGAGGCCAAGGCCAGGGACGCCCGCTGGCCGGCCCTGGGCCAGCTGCAGGTCTTCTGGCAGGGCACCGGCGCCGATACCCAGGCCCGCCTTTCCGCCCTGCGCAACGTAATGGGGCACCTGGCCCGGGCTACGGCGGCCGTGGATGTAGCAGTCTCGGTCACGTTCCCCGACGGCGGCCAGTGGGAGACGCAATTCAGCGGCCCGGCCGAGCGCTACCGCTCTCTGCCGCCCACCCTGGAGGCCCAGGCCGGCGAGGCGTCCCAGGCCCATGTCAACGTCACGCTGCGGCTCAGCTTCCCCTCCGGCCTGGCTGTGGGCGGCCCCGACTACCGCGACCTGCGGGACGTGCTGGACCTGGCCGGCCTGGGTCACATCCGCGTCACCGCCTCGCCATACGAAGGAGGAGGGCAATGACCGCAACGTCAGCGTCCCTGGCCCGCCGCGCCCACCCCCGGGCCCAGTACAGGCCCTTCACCCTCACCCTGGACCTGACGGTGCCCCGCATGGTCGTCAGCCTACGGCGGCCTCCATCGGGCGGGCCCGTCGCCCATGGCCGGCAGGGGCGGGCCCAACGCCTGGCCGCCCTGGAGGGGCCGCGGGCGCAGGGGGCCCTGCCGGCCGTCCTGGAGATGCTGCACCGCCGCGGCTTCTCCCTCCCCCGCCTGGAGGAGAGGGGGCGGGGCCGCCTGCGCCTGGACGAGACCCTGGGGGCGCGCATCGTGCTCCTCCTGTGGGCCATGGCTCCCGTCCGGAAGCCCAGCCGCTGGGCGCTCTTGCGGGCGGGCATCGCCGCCATGGTGGACGAGGAGGTCCTGTATTGGTATGCCAAGGCCGCCGGCGAGCGGGCAGGCGCCCGGGGCCAGAACGCCCTGAGGGCCCTGCGCCTGCTCCTGGCGGGCGAATGAGGAGGGAAGATGGCCGGCGATCGACGCCTGATAGAGGAGTGGCTGCCCATCAAGGAGATAGGGGTCGAGTGCCGGAGGGAGCGACAGGCTAGCAGCGCCCTGCCGCCCCTCTACTTCCTGCACGTCTGGTGGGCGCGGCGGCCGCTGGTGGCCAGCCGGGCGGCGGTGCTGGGGGCGCTCCTGCCCGCCTGGGAGGGGAACGAGGACCTGCTGCGGCGCCACTTCGCCGACGAGGCCGCCTACCACGCCTGGTTCAAGCGAATGCTGGGCATCCTGGGCGACCCGGTAGCGGCGCAGACCAAGATGGAGGCCATTCGCCGGGGTGCGCTGAGGCTAGAAGGCCAAGAGGCGAAGGCTTTCACCTACGCCCGAGCCTTCCGTGTTACGCTTGACGAACGGGATCTCGCCCTGCTTCGCGAAATCACTCGGCAGGCTAGGAACAATATGTCACCATGTGTGGCGGACCCCATGGCGGGAGGGGGTTCCATCCCGTTGGAAGCGTTGCGCCTGGGCCTCCCTGTCTGGGCATCGGAGCTTAACCCCGTGGCGTGCGTCGTTCTTGTTGCGACCCTTGTTTTCCCGGCTCGATTCGGCAACTCGCTAGCAGGCGACATTGAGGCATGGGGAAATCGCTTGAAGGAAGTTGCTGTGCCCAGGCTTGAGCCGTTCTATGCTCAGCCATTCTCTGACGGCATCGCTATGGCGCGGCTATGGGCCCGCACGGTGCCCTGCCCCGCCACCGGCAAGCCGGTGCCCCTCTCCCCCAACTGGTGGCTCAGGCGTCCCAGCAGCGATGACGAGGAGGCCGTGGCCGTCCGCCTCCTGGCCGACCCCGCCTGGGACCAGTGCCGCTTCGAGATCGTCCGCGGCCCCAAGGGCCGCCTGGAGGAGCGCTACGCCCCCGACCGGGGCACCGTCCGTCGCGGCAACGCCGTCTCCCCCTGGACGGGCGACCCCATCTCCGGCGACTATATCAAGCGCTGCGCCCAGGAGGGGAAGATGGGCGCCCAGCTCTACGCTATCGAGGTTGCCGGCAACGGGTGGCGCGAGTTTCGTGAGCCTCATCCGGCAGAAGAGGAAGCTTTGCACCGGGCCGAGGAGGCCCTGAAGGAGCGCTGGGCCCGGTGGCTGGAGAAGGGCCTCATACCCACCGAGGAGGTGCCGCCCGGCCACAAGACCGACGAGGCCCGGCGCTACGGCATGGACCACTGGTACAAGCTGTTCTCCCCCCGCCAGCTCCTGGCCCTGGTCACCTACCTGGAGGCCCTGCGGGAGCTGGCCCCCCAGATGGAGCGGGAGCTGGGCCGGGAGCGGGCCGCCGCCGTCCGCACCTACCTCGCCCTGGCGCTGGACAAGTGTGCAGACTACAATTCCTCTTTGGCCTCCTGGCACGCGGGGAGGCTGTCGATCCGGAACACCTTTGAACGGCACGACTTCGCCCTTGCATGGACCTTCGCCGAGATGAACATGGCGTTGAAGGAGCGGGGCGGCTTCCCCTGGGCCCTGTCCCAGGTGGTGGAGGCCTACCAGGGCCTCTGCCAGCTGCTGGCGCCTTCCCGTCCCCTCTTCCCCGCCGCCTCCCCCTCGCCCCCGGCCACCGTGACCCTGGCCAACGCCGCCTCCCTCCACGGCCTGGCCGACGCCTCGGTGGATGCCGTGGTGGTGGACCCGCCCTACGGCAACAACGTCATGTACGCCGAGCTGTCGGACTTCTTCTACGTCTGGCTCAAGCGCTCGGTGGGTGACCTCTACCCCGACTGGTTCAGGACGGAGCTCACGGACAAGCACGCCGAGGCCGTGGCCAACCCCGCCCTCTTCCGCGGCCAGCGGGGCGACGCCTTGGAGCTGGCCACCCGCGACTACCTGCTGAAGATGCGCCGCGCCTTCCGGGAGATGCGCCGGGTGGTGAAGCCAGAGGGGGCCATGGTGGTCATGTTCACCCACCGGGAGACGGCCATGTGGAACGCCCTGGGCCTGGCCCTGTTGGAGACGGGCTGGGAGATCGGCTCCTCCTGGCCGGTCCACACCGAGTCGGAGCACAGCCTGCACCAGGCCAGGAAGAACGCCGCCCGCAGCACCATCCTCCTCTTCTGCCGACCGCGGCTGGAGGAGCGGGAGCCCTCCTACTGGGACGCTACCCTTCTGCAGGAGGTGCGGGCCACCGCCCGGCGCAAGGCGGAGGAGTACCAGCGCTACGGGGTGGAGGGGGTGGACCTCTACCTGGCCACCTTCGGCCCCGTGCTGGGCGTCCTCTCCCGCCACTGGCCCATCCTCAGCGCCGAGGTGGACCGGCGCACGGGGGAGCCCAGGCCCCTGGAGCCGGAGGCGGCCCTCAGCATCGCCCGGCGGGAGGTGTTCGCCCTGCGCAAGGAGCAGATGCTGGCGGGGCGGCCGGCCAGCTGGGACGCCGCCAGCGAGTGGTACATCCTGGCCTGGGACGCCTTCCGCGCCCGCGAGTTCCCTTTCGACGAGGCCCGTAAGCTGGCCCTCTCGGCCGGCCTGGAGGTGGCGGACCTCTTGGGCCGCGACCGCCTGCTGGCCCGCAAGGGAGACACGGTGCGCTTCCTGGAGCCGAGGGAGCGCCTCGGGGACAACCACGTGAACCCCAAGCGGGCCTCCTTCCCCCGCCTGGTGGATGGCCTGCACACCGCCATGTGGCTCTATCAAGAGGAGGGAGAACCGGCCTGCCGCCGCTTCCTAGAGCAGACAGGCTACCTGCGGGACCCTGACTTCCTGGCCCTGTTCCAGGCGGCGGTGAAGGTCATCCCCCGCACCCGCCGCTATAACCGCGGCCGGCCGGTGGGCTTCCTCCTGCCCGAGGCCGCAGCCCTGGAGGGGATGCGCATCACTTTCTTCCCCGACATCGAGGTGCCGCCGGAGCCGCTGGACGCCGGGGCGGAGCAGGGCCGGTTTGAGGATATGGAGGAGGAAGAGGAGGAGTAGGCCCCCATGGCCGAGGGAGAGGCGGGAGGCCTGCGGGATTACCCCTGGGGGCACTCCTACGGCCCGGCCGACCGCCCCCTGGAGTCCTTCTACCTGCCGGCCCTGTCGAGGGCTGTCCGCTACGACCGCATCGCCGGGTTCTTCTCCTCCCACGCCCTGGCCGTGGCCGCGCAGGGGGTGGCGCGGCTGGTGGCCCGGGGGGGCCGCATGCGCCTCCTGGTGGGCGCCCAGCTCTCGCCCGAGGATGTGGAGGCGGTGCTGCGGGGCGTCTCCCTTCAGGAGCGGCTGGCGGGCAGATTCCTAGACCTGCTGCGGGACGCCCAGGCCCTGGCCGATGCCCTGGTGAGGCAGCGGCTGCAGGTCCTGGCCTGGCTGGTGGCCCAGGGCCGTCTGGAGGTGCGGGTGGTGGTGGAGGCCGACCCCTACACCAGGCAGCCGGTGGCCTCGGGGGGCTACTTTCACGCCAAGGGGGGCGTGCTGTGGGACGAGCAGGGCGACGGCATAGCCTTCTCCGGCAGCATCAACGAGACGGCCACCGCTTGGCGCAACAACTACGAGAGCTTTCACGTCTTCTGCTCCTGGCGGGAGCCGGAGCACTTTCACCACGAGGCGGAGAGGTTCGAGCGGCTGTGGGAGGACGCTGAGACTGGCTGGATGACGGTGCCGCTGCCCGAGGCCGTGCGCCGGGAGCTGGTGCGGCTGGCCCCCGCCGAGCCGCCGCTGGAAGAGCCCTCCCTCCTGCCCACCAGCGAGGGGGACGCCAGGCTGCGCTGGTTGGTCCAGTTCGTCCGCGACGCCCCCTACCTGGTGCACAAGGGGTGGCGGGTGGGAGTGGAGACGGCGCCCGTCAGGCCCTTCCCGCACCAGCGAATGGTGGCCTACGATGTCCTGGACCGCTTCCCCTGTCGGCGTCTGCTGGCCGACGAGGTGGGGCTGGGCAAGACCATTGAGGCCGGCTTCGTCCTCCGGTCGCTGCTCCTCTCGGGTTGGGCCAGGCGCTGCCTGATCTTGGTGCCCAGAAGCCTGGCCCGCCAGTGGCAGGAGGAGCTGCGCGAGCGCTTCGAAATCGATGCCCCCTTCTACGATGGGTCGCGCTTCGTCTGGTTCGGCTACCCCCAGGACCGCTACCAGGACGTGCCCGAGGAGGGACCGTGGCAGGCCTATCCGGTGGTCATCGCCTCCGCCCAGATGGTGAGGCGGCCCGAGAGGGCGCGGACACTGCTGGAGGCGGCCCCGTGGGATCTCGTCATCGTGGACGAGGCCCATCACGCCCGCCGCCGCGACTTCCTGGACCTCCAGCGATATCGCCCCAACCGGCTGCTCCAGCTCCTGGAACATCTGAGGGAGCGGACCAGGGGGCTGCTGCTCCTGACGGCCACCCCCATGCAGGTCCACCCGGTGGAGGCCTGGGACCTGCTGCGGCTGCTAGGGATGCCCGGCCGCTGGCAACGTGACCAGTGGGCCTTCCTGGCCTATTACCAGGAGCTGCGCAAGGGTTCGCATGAGGAGATGGACTGGGGCACACTGCTGCCCCTCCTCCAAGAGGCAGTGGATGCCTGGGGATGGGACCGCCGCTGGGAGGAGGAGGCGAAAGCTGAGATAGGCGCGGTGGGGTTGCAGCGCATCAAGGGCCTGGTCATGAGCGGCAGCACCAAGGCCGTACATACACTCGACGAGGCGGAGAAGCGGTGGCTCCTGGAGGCGCTTCGTCGCCAAGCTCCCACAGCGAGGCTCATGTACCGCCACACTCGCACCTTGCTAAGGGAGTATCACCGCAGGGGGCTGGTGCGGGAGCACGTGCCGGAGCGGCGGCCGCAACCGGTCTGGCTGGAGATGACCGAGCAAGAGCGGGAGCTCTACCAGAAGACGGAGGACTACGTCTCCAAGTACTACCAAAGATACGAGCGGGTTAAGAGGGGGCTTGGATTCGTCATGCGGGTCTACCGGCAGCGCCTGACCAGCAGCCTGTGTGCCCTGAGGAAGAGCCTGGAGAGGAGGCGGGAGTTCTTCCTAGGCAGGTGGGAGGACGAGAGGCGGCTTGCCGGGCTAGAGGAAGAGGACATCGAGGAGGCCGACCTGGAAGAGGACGTTCTGGAGGAGTTGCAGCGCCCCGCGCAGTGGCAAGAGGAGCTACAGGAGCTGGAGGCTCTGCTTGCAAAGCTGAAGGACGTTACTGAGGAGACAAAGCCCAATGCCCTCGAGAGGCAGCTGCAGGAACTGCTGAAGCACTTCGACCAGGTCCTGGTCTTCACCCAGTACACCGACACCCTCGACTTCCTGCGGGAGAGGCTGCGTCCCTCCTTCGGGTCGCGCCTGGGATGCTACTCGGGCAGGGGTGGGGAGGTCTGGGATAGCGGTGCCGGCCGATGGGTGGCAGTGAGCAAGACAGAAGTCCAGCAGCGATTCGAGCGAGGCGACCTGAAGGTGCTCCTGTGCACCGAGGCCGCCGGAGAGGGCCTCAACCTCCAGAATTGCGGCGCCATCATCAACTACGACATGCCTTGGAATCCCATGAAGGTGGAGCAGCGGATCGGGCGCATCGACCGCCTGGGACAGCGGCGAAGGGAAGTGGTGGTGCTGCACTTCTTTTACCGGGACACGGTGGAAGCCCAGGTCTACGAGGCCCTGTCCCGCCGCATCGGCTGGTTCGAGACGGTCGTCGGCGAGCTACAGCCCATCCTGCAACGGGCCTATGTCGCCATCCAGCGGGCGGCCATGGAGCGGATGGACGAGAGGGGGCGTGTGCTGGAGGAGGAGCTGCGCGCTCTTGAGACCGAGGAGCCTCTGCTCCCGCTGGAGGGGTGGCAGGGCTACATCGACGCTGCTCGGCCCGATGCACCTCTGAGCGCCGAAGACATCGCTACCCTCATCCCTGCGGACGGGGTTGCCGGGGTTGTCGCCGGCGAGTCGGGACAATGCTTCGGCTCCTATGCCCAGGGGATGTTGGCCAGTCTAGCTGAGGTGCCCCTGCCACCGGCGCGGCCCGGCCTGGTGCGTCTAGAGCGCACAGAGGAGGGGATACGCCGGGTGGGCTACTATCGCCTTCATCGTGGCTCCTGGATGGCGGTGCAGACCATCCGTGACCTTAAGGATGCGCTGGAGGAGCCTCCGCCGCAGTTGCCCATCGATGTCAGCCCGGCCCAACGACAGTTCGAGATGGACCTGGGCCGTGCTCCTCCGGGTGCCTAAGCCAGCTGTCGTGCCATCTGACGTCCGGCTGGGCCAGCCGTCTGCTTGTCTGGCCCTATGCTGCTGGTCGTCTAAGGATTAGCGGTAGGGGTCTGTGTTTAACAGGGGGCACTCGGAGGACAGGGAGGGAGGTGCCCCATGGAGCAGGATGCCCTGCAAGCCCTTCTGCGAGAGGCGGTAGAAGAGACGGTTGGCGGGGTTCTGCAGTCCCAGCCGCGCCGTCCACGTCTGGCAGAGTGTGCCATGTTGTATCTGGAATGGCCCACTCCTGGCCGTTTTGCCTCGCCCCGTTTTGCTGTCAGCCACCCGTTTAGCTGTGAGCCCCGGGGCCGGCAGCCGGGCTCCGCTTCGCAAAACGTGCCTTTTGCGAAGTCGGCTGGGTCATGGGGCCTCCAGCCAGGCGTAGCTCGAGAGGGCGAAAAGGAACAACGCCAGCGCCTCCGCTCCAAAGCCCTCGACTGGGCCTTCCGCTCCTTGGGCCTCTACGGCCCGCGGCGCCGATAGAGCTATCAATGGAGGCACGCGGAGCCACCAGGCTTCGCCCCATCTGGCGCCTGGCCGTCCTCGTGCACCTGGCGGGCTACTCTCACCAAGAGATAGCGCGGGCCACCAGCTACACCTACGACTCCCTACGCCACCCCAGGGCGCTGGGGCAGCTGCCGCACCTGCTGGAGGAGCCCACCGCTATGCTCAGGGAGCGGCTGCGGCAGGAGGGGGAGGCCTCAGGTGCGGCCAAGAGCGGTGCAACAACATTGGAACACCCTCGAATCTGAGCGTCACGCCTTCAGATATGAGGCGTGTTCCAGCGCCTATCTAAGGGCGTCCCATAACCGTTCCCGTCGACGCCTCTGCCTTGCCCTCCAGCCGCATCTCTTGCCACAGTAGAGGGCACTCCTGCGCCGGGAGGCGAGGGGGGAGCCGCACTCCACACACAGGCGCCACTTGCGGGAGAAGACCTGCAGGAGAGCCCGTTCCAGGGGGGAAAGCGATGGTGCCCTGCCCACCTAGCGCCCCTCCTCGCCCCGCCGCCCCAGGGGGCCCACCTCGCGCAGGCGCCGCAGCTCCTCCAGGTCGCCGAGGACCCGCTCCAGGGCCCGATGGGCCAAGAGGAGCGTCTCCGCCACCTGGCCGCCGGGACCCCTCGCATCCTCGGCCCCAAGGAGTTGCCGCCAGGCCATGGTCAGCTCTGAGAGCGTCGCCTCCACGCCCTCGATGGCATCATCCAGCAGCTCCTCCTCCCGGCTCATGGCTCCTCACCTCCTAGTCGGCCTCCAGCCTTAGCTTAGGGCCCCTTGTCTCCTTCCTCGAGCGCTGCAACTCTCGGAGGACCCCCATAATGGCCTGCAGCGCCTCCTGGGCCTCGTAGAGCCCTTTCCCGGCGGTATGCACCGCCACCACCATGTCCGCCTCGTCCCTCGCCTCCATCGCCTCGACGAGCCGGTCGAGGGCGAAGCCCAGGGCCGTCAGGCCATCCTCTCCCGCCTTGATGGCGGCATTGATGAGCTCTTGCTCCTTCGTCATGGGTCACCTACCTCCTTCTTGTCGTCTGATTCTCTTCCCCACGACACCAGGGCCTCGAGGGGCAGGAAGGCGTATCTCCTGGCCTTCTTGCCCCGACCCTGAGGGCACACTATCACCACCAGGGGCAGCCGCCCCATGGTCGCATCCTCCACCGCCTGGTTGAGGGCCCGCTCCAACCATAAGGGGAGGCGGGAACGCAGCTTCACCTCGCAGGCCCACCGAGGGCTGAGCACATCGGGCGAGGGGCGGCCGATGTTGGGCTGGCGTCGGCCACCCAGGAGCTGGGCCACCTGCCGCTCATGCCTCTTCCAGGAGGGCTCAGGCACCGTCGGCACCCCCCATCAGCTCCCCCTTCAGGGCCCAGAATAGCTCGGTGGCGTATGCGGCCGCCCGCTCCCACCGGGGCAGGTCTACCTCTGTCACCTCCAGGCCCGTGCCCGTGCGGGGCAAGAGGAGGATGAAGCCACGCACCTCCAGCCCCAGGTGGTGGACGATGTTGCAATAGATGCCCAGTTGCAGGAAGTGCTCGTCCCTGGCCGCGGCAGAGGTCTTCAGGTCGGCCACCACCCCCTCGCCGGTCTCGACCCTCACCCCCAATAGGTCCAGCCGGCCCGCCGCCCCCACCGCCGGGGAGCCCAGGGCCAGCTCGCTATGCCAGATGAAGCCCTCTTGCTCCCATCCCCGCAGCCAACGGGCCACCGGCGCCAACCCCGGCGCCGGCTCCCCGCCCTCCGTCACCAGCTGCGACAGGGCAGCGTGGGCGCCTTGGCCGATGGCGGCCGCCTGGCGGGCAAGACCATCGGGGCGGCGCAGGGCCTCCTCCCGTGCCAGGGCCAGGGCCTCGGGCGTGAGGACTTGGCCCACGTAGCGGTGAAGGGCGGCCGTCATGTGCTCGATGGCCTCCCTTTGGGCCCAGTAACGGAGCCTCTCCTTAGGTAGCACCGCTGCGGCGATGCTGCTGGCCGAAGGCAGTAACACCCCCTCGGCACGATAGAGGCGGACCCCCTGCCTCTCCTCCATAAACTCGGCGTTGGAGATGAGACAGCTCATGCCATACCTCCTTGCCTCGTGAATCGCTTGCGGCAACCATCCGAACACCACCGGGGTGGCGGCCCCCGCCGGGGCTTCTCCAGGAGCTTGCCGCAGGCCCGGCATAGACTGTCCGGAGTTTCCCCCTGCCCGGGGTTTCGCCTGGCGATGTCCGAGGTTTCAGTGTCCGGAGTTTTTGTGTCCAGGGTTTCAGTGTCCGGGGTTTCGGTGTCCGGAGTTTTGATGTCCGGGGTTTTGGTGTCCGGAGTTTTGGTGTCCGGAGTTTTGATGTCCAGGGTTTCAGTGTCCGGAGTTTCTCTATGTCCGGGGTTTTGTTCCCCGGTGTCCGAGGTTTTGTCCGGGGTTTTTTGTCCGGAGTTTTCGGCCCGCTTGTCCGGAGTTTCCGTGTCCGGGGTTTCCCCTTGTCCGAAGTTTTGTCCGGAGTTTTTGGCCCACATGTCCGGGGTTTTGTGTCCGGGGTTTTCGCCCCACGTGTCCGGAGTTTTGTCCGGAGTTTTGTCCGGGGTTTTGTCCGGGGTTTTGTCCGGAGTTTTGTCCGGAGTTTTATCCGGAGTTTGCCCCAGCACCCCCTCCTCCCGGAACACCTCCAGTGCCCAGCTTGGAATACGAGGAGGGTCGAAAATGAGAAGACAAGAGACGCATTGACACTTAGTTTTCAATATTTCGCTTTCACTGCCACAGCGGGGGCATAGGCAGCGGACATCGGCCGGCAGAGGGAGCGGGGCCTCAGGTTGCTGTGGGGGGTGGGCTTCCTCCTGGGCTCGCTGCTCGTCCTCCTCAGGCTCGGAGGCCTCCGCCAAGGCCTGGGCGAACGGGTCGGTAGGATGGGCAGGCCCGCCCTGGCCTGCCGGTTCCGTTTCGTTTCGATTATTAATATGTCCGTCGAAACGAAACGGGGCAGGGGTCGTGTAAGGAATTATGTGTAGGAGTCTGTGTTTAATGGGGGGGCACGACCAGCATGGAGGTGTCCCATGGATCAGGATGCCCTGCAAGCCCTTCTGCGGGAGGCGGTAGGGGAGACGG
>Ga0079998_115517_pt1 | contig 18887 bp, 17 predicted proteins | sample PerSpoBPS_BMetaG_FD_69201 | JGI IMG/M metagenome (GOLD analysis project Ga0079998, IMG submission 69201) | Thermal spring microbial communities from Yellowstone National Park, Wyoming, USA - Perpetual Spouter B (PS_B) MetaG (SPADES assembly)... | ecosystem: Environmental > Aquatic > Thermal... | reverse complement strand
GGTTTCCTCCCGGCATTCCCGAATGGCCGCCGCCACCGGCCCCTCGTCGATCTCCACGAACCCGGCCGGGAGGGCCCAGCCCCCCTTGCCTGGATCGTAACGCCGGCGCACCAGCAACACCTTCCCTTCGTGCTCCACCAGCGCCCCCACCGCCACCTTGGGATCGTAGAACACGATGTAGCCGCAGGCGGGGCAGACCGGTCGCTCCCGACCGAAGAGGAACTGCTGGGTCAGGCGGGCGCCGCAACGAGGGCAGAAGACAAAAGGACCGATCATCGGGAAGATCCCGCAACCAGGCCGGCTCCGGGTTTACGCAAAGCCCGTCCCCTCCTCCGGGGGGCCTCCATCGAGGGCGAAGCGGAGCACCGGGCCTTCGAGGCACAGCACCCGGCCTTCCCGCTCGCAGGATCCACACAGGCCGATGCCGCACCGCATGTAGGCCTCGTAGCTGAGCTGGGCGGGGAGGCCTCGCCCGGCCGCCAGGACCCGCAAGGCCTCCAGCATCCTCTCCGGGCCGCATCCGTAGAGGGCATCGTAGGCCTCCTGTTCCAGGAGGCGGCGAGCGACCTCCGGGGCGCGCCCCCTCTCCCCGGCGGAGCCGTCCTCCGTGGCGACGACCACCCGGGCGCCCAGGGCGCGAAAACGCTCCCGATACAGCACGTCCGCGGCGGTGCGGGCGGCGGTGAGGGCGGTGACCTCCATGCCCCGGGCGAGGGCCTCCCGGGCCAGGAAGGCCAGCGGCGCCACCCCATATCCCCCGCCGACCAGCAGGATCCGCCGTCCCTCCAGGGTGAACCCGCGCCCCAGAGGCCCCCGGATCCATACCGGATCCCCCGGCTCCAGATGATGAAGGGCGGCGGAGAAAGGGCCCACCCGCGCCACCGTCAGCCCCACCGGGTCCGCCTCGGCCAGGCTGAAGGGCTTCTCCTCATAGCCGGGCAGCCAGACCATGACGAACTGGCCGGGCTGAGCCGGGAGCCGCAGGTCGAGGATCAGGGTCTTCACCCGCTCGCTTTCCGGGATCACCCGGACCACGCGGGCGGCCCGGGGCGGCCCCCCGGCACCGCCCATGGGGAACCGAATGGGGTTCCCCTCCCATGCCCGCTCCGAGGTCGATTCGCCTACGGGAAGGCTCATCTCCTTACGCCTCTTCGCGACGCAAGCAAGGTTCGCGGTGAAAGCCGCTCCTACAGGGTTGATCTTTGTGTAGGAGGGGCTTTCGCCCCGAACCTCCGTCTTCGATGACACGAAGGTCGCGGCGAAAGCCGCTCCTACAACACGGATGCCGAAATGAATTTCGGCTTACGGGAGGGGCTTCAGCCCCGAACCCCTGTCATCGATCCTATAGGGTGGCGGCGAAAGCCGCTCCGACAAGGAGGGGGGCCATCCACGAATCCGATCCACGAACGCTTCCTTCGGAGCCTCCGCTTCTCCTCATTCGTGTATGCATGCTCCATTCGTGGACGGCCTTTCTCCCTCGCCATAGCGAAAAAGGTCGCGGCGGAAGCCGGTTAGGAAGGGCGGAGGATGGCCGGGGTGGCGGCGACCTGTTCGGCCATGGTGCGGATGGCGGCGATCTGCTCGGCGACCTCCGCCCGCCCCTCCTCCCGCATGCGCGCCTCCATCTGCTGCAGCCACTGGAGCCACTCCGGGGTCAGGAGGCGGCGGTTGCGCTCCAGGAGCCGACGGCGCCCCTCCTCGGAGGGGGTGTTGAGCAGGGCGTTGAGCAGCCGCAGCTCGGGCGGCAGCGTCTGCTGCAGAACGGCCATCGCGATCCGCCCCAGGAGGTCCAGGGCCTGGGCCAGTCGGGTCTCCCCCTCCTCCAGAGCCGCCTGGATGTTCATCTGCAGGACATCGAAGAAGATGTCGTCCAGCTCGGCGAGGTGCTGGACCAGCCGCTCCTGCAGCTCGCGCTCGGAGGGGGCGCTCAGGAGCTCCCGGATCAGACGGGCCCGCTCCTCATATACCCGCTGGATCTCCTGATCCACCGCCTCGCGGGCCTCGAGGATCTCCCGGCGCAGGGCGATCAGGCGTTCGGCCTCCTCGGCGCGCCCGGCCTGCTCCGCCTCCTCGATCCGACGCGTCAGGTTCTGGAAGAAGCGATAGTCCAGGAAGGGACGGCCCAGGGCCACCAGGGTCCGGCGGGTCGCCTCATCCGGAGCCTCCAGCAGCGCCTCCAGCAGGGTCTCTGAGCTGGGCGCCCGGGTGAATTTCTCCACCACCTGCGTCCGAGCCCGAACCATCTGCCCATAAGGGGTGAGCTCCAGCAGGCGATCCCGGATGGCCATCAGACGCGCGAACTCCTCCGCCGAGCCCTCCTCCTGGACCGCCGCCAGGGCTTCCTGGAAGAGCCGGAAGAACTCGCCGTTCATCTTCTCGGCGTTCTCCCGGATGATCTCCTCCGCGTCTTCGATGCGCCGGGCGTTCAGGAGGCGATGCAGCAGGAGCGTCCGTTCCTCCATGGCCTTGAGGTCCTCATCCGTGTAGCCATCGGCCCGGAGGATGGCCTCCAGCATGCTCGGGATGGTGAAAAACTCCTTGGGCTGGAGCAGATAGGCCTTGCGCTTCTCCCGGGGCAACTGGCGCAACACCGTCTCCACGAGCTGCCCCACGATACGCTGGCGGTCGGTCTCCTTCAGGTCCGCCTGGATCGGGATGAAGACGAAGGCCAGCTCCTTCTCCGGGTCGTGATACAGGAAGGGCGCGGCGAAGCTCACCCGGTTGCCGCACCGGGGGCAGACGAAGGCGTTGAGACGCCCGGCCAGAAGCAACCGCTTGAGCGGAGGCTCCTCCGAAACGTCGATGATCTGACGGACCGGGACCTGCACCGGCTGACCGCAGAACGGACAGCGGATGGTCATCGGCGTGGGGGGAAAGGGCATGCCGTTCCTCCTCGCACGATCTTGGGTTCTCCACAATCCACACCGGATGCGCCGCGCGGCGTCCGTGGGTTAGATTGTAAACCCGAAGGGTCGATCCGTGAAAAGACGAGGAAGCCCTCCGCTTGCCGGAAAGGTATCAGCGGACGAGGAAGCTCGGCGTCTGCGGGCCCGATGAGGCAAGATACGCGGCAAGCCGCGCTGGAGGCGATTGAAGGCGCTCCGGCGCGAGGCGCTCAGGGCCAGCTGGAGACCACCTGGGAATACAAAGCGGAGACCGACTGCCCGAACACGGTCAGGGCCACCAGGACGACCAGCGCGATCAACAGGAGGATCAAGCCGTATTCCACCAGCCCCTGCCCCCGCTCCCGAATCCGATTGCGCATCCGGGCTTCACTCCTGAGCTCATCGGGTCCTCCCCCGGCCCTGGACCGTTCCGTCCTTGAGGCAGGGAGGCTCTGTTTCTCAGTGTAATCCAGAAGGCCGGGCCGGGCGGTAGGACCTTAGTCATGGGGGTGGCCCGCCCGGGTGCGGCCCGTCCTCCCGGATCAGGCCGGTCAGCTCAGCATAGGGGATGAACTCGAACCACCGGGCTTCCTCTGCAGACCGGGGGAGAGGGGCCGGGCGGCGGGCGGGATGAAGGCCGGCCTCCGGCGGCCAGCGCTTCTCAGAGACCGTCACCGCCCAGCAGGGCCGTCCGAACGCCCGGGCCAGCCGGGCGATGGCCCGCGTCCCTACCTTGTTGACGATCCCCTCCGCATCCCAGGCGTCGGCCCCCACCAGGACCAGATCCACCTCCGGCAGCCATTGCAGGGCCACCAGATCCGGGAGGAGGAGGGCGGAGTGACCCTGGGCGGCCACGTCCTCCGCCATCCGTCGGCCCTCCCCACCGGGTTCCGAGAAGGGGCAGATCACTTCCAGGGGATGGCCCTCCCGGGCGAGGAAGGCCAGGGCACGGAGGACGGTGCCGCTGCGGGAGTGGGTCATGATCACGCGGGCCCTATGCAGGAGGGCCGCCGCGTGCCGGGCCGCCGCCTCCTCATGGGCCTCCAGCCGCTCCCGGAAGGCCCGGGCGGCCGCGGAGAGCGCCGCTCGCGCGGCCGGAGGATCGGGGGCCTCCGCCAGCGCCCGCCGGGCGGCGGCGGCAAGATGCAGCGGCGGGGCCATATCCGGGTGCGCGGCGTGCAGGGTGGCCAGCAACGCCTCCAGCCCGGCGCGGAGGTCCTCCATCCGTTCCGCCGGGGCGGCCTGCGCCCACGCCTCCAGGATCCACGCGGCCTGATCCGCCAGGGCCATGGCCCCCGAGACCCGGTCCGCCTGATACGCCCGCAACCGCTCCTGCCAGTCCACGCCCAAGCCCTCTCCGGCGCCGGATCGTCCCCGCCTCTTAGGCGGAATCGCGTCGGCCCCATTCTGTGGCAAAATCGAACCACCGCAACCCCCTGAAAGACGGAGCGCGTGATGGGATCCAACTGGCTGTTCGAATGGGTGGCGCCCTTCTACGACGCGGCGATCCGCTTCCTGGATCCGGAGCCTCTGGCCCACCATCTCGTCCTCCCGGCGGAAGGACGGCTGCTGGACCTCGGCGGGGGGACCGGTCGGGTGGCCTGGGCATTACGCGGTCAGGTCAGCGCCGCGGTGGTGGCGGACGCCGCCCAGGGGATGCTCCGGGTGGCGCGACGCCGCCCCGGGCTCCTCCCCGTGCAGGCCCTGGCCGAGCGGCTGCCCTTCCCCAATGCCTCCTTCGACCGGGTGGTCATCGTCGACGCCCTGCACCACTTCATCGACGCCGGGGCCGCCATCCGGGAGGCCGCCCGGGTGCTCCGGCCGGGCGGACGTCTGGTGGTCGAGGAGCCGGACATCGGCCGGTGGCCGGTGAAAGGGATCGCCCTCCTGGAGCGGTTGCTCGGGCTGCGAAGCCGCTTCCTCCCCGGGGAGGTCATCGAAGCCCTGGCCCGCTCCTCCGATCTGCAGACCCGAATCGAGCGCGACGCCCGCTCCTTTCGCCTCTGGGTGATCGGCTGGAAGCCGCCGGAAGCGTGACGCCTTCCGCTATTGGACCCCGCCCGGCTGCTCCGGCGCCGGGCTCACGGGGAGCCAGGGGGAGGCGGCACCCTCCACCTGACGCTGGGCGGCCTTGAGGGTGTTGACCAGCAACATGGCGACCGTCATGGGGCCCACCCCGCCGGGGACCGGCGTGATGGCGCCCGCAATGGGCGCCACCTCCTCAAAGGCCACGTCCCCCACCAGCCGATAGCCCCGCGGATCCTGGGGGTCCGGCACCCGGTTGATCCCCACATCGATCACCACCGCCCCCGGGCGCACCATCTCCCTCCGCACCAGGCCCGGGCGCCCCACGGCGGCGATCAGCAGGTCCGCCTGCCGCGTCAGCGACGCCAGATTAGGGGTCCGGGAATGACAGAGGGTCACGGTGGCGTCCAGCCGCAACAGCAACAGCGCCATGGGAAGCCCCACGATGCGGCTGCGCCCCAGGACCACCGCGTGGCGTCCGGCGATGGGGATCCCGGCCTCCTGCAGCATGGCCAGGATCCCCAGAGGGGTGCAAGGGATGAAACAGGGATCCTTCCCCTTCAAGCCCAGCCGTCCCAGGTTCGCCGGATGGAAGCCGTCCACATCCTTCTCCGGCGGGATGGCCCCCAGGATCTCCTCCTCATCGAGGTGCGATGGGAGGGGCAGCTGGATCAGGATGCCGTGGATCTCGGGGCGGGCAGCGAGGGCCTGCACGCGCTCCCGCACCGTCTCCGGATCCACATCGGCGGGGAGATGCTCGCCGAAGGCGCGGATCCCCACCTCCGCGCACGCTTTCTGCTTGGCCTGGACGTAGGTTCGGGAGGCCGGGTGATCGCCGATGAGGACGGTGACCAGGCCAGGGACCTGCCCGGTGCGGGCCCGGAAGGCCTCCACCTGGGCTTTGACCCACGCCCGCCAGCGGGCCGCCATCGCCCGCCCGTCCAGGATGCGCGCCGCCATCCCCCGGGTCCCTCCTACCCGGAAGCTCCGCCCGGCGCGGCGCCCTCCCCGGAGGCCCGGGCGCCGGCGTCTCCCACCAGGCTCGAGAGGGGAGCCACCAGCCGGGTGAACTCCATCGGGAAGACGAACTTGGTGGCGGGGCTGGCCCCCAGGGCCTTGAGGGCCTCCAGATACTGGAGGGTCATCGTGTTGGCGTCGAGGGTGCGGGCCACGCTGAAGATCCGTTCCAGGGCCAGGGCGAACCCCTCCGCCCGCAGGATCTGGGCCTCCCGCTCCCCCTGGGCTCGCAGGATGGCGGCTTCCTTCTCCCCTTCCGCCTTCAGGATGGCCGCCTGCTTCTCGCCCTCGGCCACCTTCACCGCCGCCTCCCGCTTGCCGTCGGCCTCCGTCACCAGGGCCCGGCGGTTGCGCTCCGCCGACATCTGCCGGGTCATCGCCTCCAGCACGTCCCGGGGCGGCTGGATCTCCCGGATCTCCACGGCGGTGACCTTCACCCCCCAGCGCTCCGTCACCTCGTCCAGCTTCACCCGCAGGGCCTGGTTGATGTATTCCCGCTTGGCCAGCACGTCGTCCAGCAGGATGTCCCCGATCACCGCCCGCAACGTGGTGGTGGCGATCCCCACCGCCGCCGAGACGAAGTCCCGCACCTGCACCACGCTCTGGACCGGATCCACCACCCGCCAGTAGATCAGGAAGTCGATGCCGATGGGGGCGTTGTCCTTGGTGATGGAGGTCTGCTGGGGGATCTCGCGGAACTGCTCCCGCAGGTCCACGGTGATGGCGCGGTCCACAACGGGGATGAGGAGCACCAGGCCCGGCCCCTTGGCGCCGATGACCTTCCCCAGACGGAAGACCACCAGGCGCTGGTATTCGGGGACGATGCGGATCATGGAGCCGAGGAGGGCGAGGAGGATCAGGCCGACACAGAGCACCAGGACCAGCATGCTGATCAATGCTTCCATCGGGGCCTCCAAACGTGAAGTTCTGCCATCCGACCGCTTTACTGTATTTTACCCGGAGGCGGGGCCGGTCCGGGATTAGAATACAGATAGCCTGAACAGGAGGGGCGGGATCGGTGGGGGAATCCCTGGAGGAGATCGCCCGGGAGGTGATCGCCTGCCGGCGGTGCCCGCGGCTGGTGGCCTATCGGGAGGCGGTGGCCCGGCGCAAGCGGCGACAATTTCGGGACTGGGAATACTGGGGCCGGCCGGTCCCCGGTTTCGGCGACCCCCAGGCCCGGGTGCTGGTGGTGGGCCTGGCGCCGGCCGCCCACGGGGCGAACCGGACCGGGCGCATGTTCACCGGGGACGGCTCGGGGGATTTCCTGATCGCCGCCCTGTATCGCGCCGGCTTCGCCAACCAGCCCACCTCCACCCATCGGGAGGACGGGCTGGTCCTGCGGGACGTCTATCTCACCGCGGTGGTGCGCTGCGCACCGCCCGACAACCAGCCGTCCCCCGAGGAACGGGCGCGGTGCCGGCCGTATCTGGTGCGGGAGCTCCGGGCGCTCCCCCGCCTGCAGGTCGTGGTCACCCTGGGGCAGATCGCCACGGAGGGGTTCATACGGGCGTTGCGGGAGCTGGGTTACGAGGGGCCACGCCCGGCCTTCCGCCACGGGGCGGTGCATCCCCTGGGACCCGGATGGCCCGTTCTGATCACCTCCTATCATCCCAGTCGCCAGAACACGCAGACCGGTCGCCTGACGTCGGAGATGTTCGACGCCGTCTGGGAGATGGTGAAACGCCTGCTGAAGGATTGAGGAGAAGAAGGCCGCGCCGCTTTCGGAGCATCCAGCGCTGGGGGAGCCGTCCATGAGCGAGCATTGGCCGCATCCGACCGGGGATGTGAGCGAGACGGCCGGCTGGTGGGTGCCGGGCCGGGATCGCACGCAGCGGATCCCACCGCGGCCGACGGCGGGAGGGCCGTCGGGAGGGCCGCCGCGTCCGCCCCGCGCCACCCCGGCGGCCTCCCGCCGCCCCTGGGGCCGGCGCATCCTCGCTGGGCTGCTGATCCTGATCCTGCTGGGCGCCGCGGGGAGCGTGGCCGCCCTGGCCGGCTACGTCTATGTGGCCATGCAGCTGCCGCCGCCGGAAACGCTCCAGGAGCGAGCCCTGAACCTCTCCACCTCGCTGGTGCTCACGGACCGCAACGGGGAGCTGATCGGGGAGATCGCCGACCCCCAGAGCGGGCGCCGCCAGCTGGTCCGCCTCTCGGAGATCTCCCCCTGGCTGATCCGGGCCACTGTGGCCACCGAGGACCCCCGGTTCTGGCAACATCCGGGGTTCGACCCCATCGCCATCGTCCGGGCGATCTACCAAGCGATCCGGGAGGGGGAGGTGGTCAGCGGCGCCAGCACCATCCCCCAGCAGCTGGTGCGCAATCTGATCATCTCCCCGGAGCGGACGCTGCGGCGCAAGATCAAGGAGGCGGTGCTGGCCGCGGAGATCACCCGCCGTTACCCCCGGGAGCAGATCCTGGAGATCTATCTCAACACCATCTACTACGGGAACCTGGCCTATGGCGTGGAGGCCGCCGCCCGCACCTACTTCGGGAAGCCGGCCAAAGACCTCACCCTGGCGGAGGCCTCCTTCCTGGCCGGGCTCCCCCAGGCCCCGGCCCTGTATGATCCCTTCACCCCAGAGGGTCGGGAGCGGGCCCTGCGGCGTCAGCGGGACGTGCTCCGGCTGATGGTGGAGGCCGGCTTCATCACCTCGGAGCAGGCAGAGGCCGCCGCCCGGGAGATGCAGGCGTATCCCTTCCAGAAGCCCCCGGCCGCCTCCCCTGCCCCCGAGGCGCCCCATTTCGCCCTCTATGTGCTGCAGTGGCTGGAACAGACCTTCGGCCTGGACCCCCAGACCCTCCACCGGGGCGGGCTGCGGGTGGAGACCACCCTGGACCTCCGCCTCCAGCGGATGGCGACCCGCGTCCTGCGGGAGCACCTGGCCAAGCTGGCCGATAAGAACGTCCACAACGGGGCCGTGGTGATCCTGGATCCCCGCACCGGTGAGATCCTGGCCATGGTGGGGAGCCCCGATTACAACGACGCCGCCCACGGCGGCCAGATCAACATGGCCATCGTCCCCCGCCAGCCGGGCTCCTCCATCAAACCGCTGACCTACCTCGTGGCCTTCGAAAAGGGGTGGACCCCCGCCACCCTGATCTGGGACGTGCCGACCCGCTTCCCGGACGGGCCGGGGCGATTCTACGAGCCGGTCAACTATGATCGCCGCTTCCACGGGCCGGTCACCGTGCGCTATGCGCTGGGGAACTCTTACAACGTCCCGGCGGTGAAGGCCCTGGCCTTCGTGGGGCTGCCGGCCTTCCTCCAGCGGGCCCGGGATCTGGGCATCACCACCCTCACCCGGCCGGATTACGGGCTTTCCCTCACCCTGGGCGGCGGCGAGGTGCCCTTGCTGGAGATGGTCGGGCTGTATGCGGCCTTCGCCAACGAAGGCCGGCGCGTGCCCCCGGTTCCGGTCCGTCGGATCACCGATGCCTTCGGCCGCGTGCTCTACGAATACACGCCGCCGCCGGGGCAGCCGGTGATGCGCCCGGAGCACGCCTATCTCATCACCCATATCCTCTCCGACAACGAGGCCCGCAAGGCCGCCTTCGGGCCCAACAGCCCGCTCAAGCTCTCACGGCCGGCGGCCGCCAAGACGGGGACCACCAACGACTTCCGGGACAACTGGACGCTGGGCTACAGCCCGGATCTGGTGGTCGGGGTCTGGGTAGGCAATGCCGACAACTCGGAGATGAAGGGGGTCACCGGCATCACCGGCGCGGCGCCGGTCTGGCATGATGTGATGGAAGAGGCCCATCGCATCCTGAACCTGCCGCCCCGGGAGTTCCGCCGGCCGCCCGGGATCATCGAGCTGGAGATCTGTCTGGATTCGGGGACGCGGCCCTCGCCCTACTGCCCTCCCGACCGGCGGCGGGTGGAGGTCTTCGCCGCCGATCAGCCCCCGCCCGGCCCGGAGCATGACCTCTGGCAGCTCGTGGTCCTGGACGGGGCCACCGGGTTGCGTTACGCCGAGGGTTGCCCAGGCCCGCCCATCGAGCGGGTGTTCTACATCGTGCCCGAGGAAGGGCGCTGGTGGGCCGAGCAGCGTCAGATCCCTCAGCCGCCCAGCGAGGTCTGCACCGCGGCCATCCCCCAGGTCATCATCCGATGGCCCAACGAAAGCACCGTGGTCCGAGGCATCGTCCCCGTGCAGGGGACGGTATGGATCCCGGACTTCGCCTACTACAATGTGGAATGGGGCATCGTGGGGGCGGACGGCGTCGCCTGGCAGTGGCTGAGCGGCCCGCATCTGGCGCCGGTCCGCGACGGCCAGATCACCGTCTGGGATGCCTCCGGGCTGCCCACGGGGTGGTATGCCCTGCGGGTGACCGCCTTCAACCGCGCCGGGCAGGCCTTCGTCGGAGAGGTGCGGACCTACGTGGACAACGGGATCGTCCCCACACCCACGCCGATCCCGACCGTCACGCCTACGCCGCTCCCCACCCCGACACCGGAGGAGGCCACGCCCGCGCCGACGCCGATCCCCCTGCCGACGCTTCCGCTGACGCCGCTGCCCACCCCGTGACCGGAGTCCGGGTCGATGCAGGCCGATCCCTTGCGGTCTCGGATCGCTCCGGCGCGGCGGGCGCCCGGACCCATCGGTTGTCGGTCTGGGCGCTCACCGCCCGGCCAGAAACACCCCGGCCAGGATCAGCGCCAGGCCTGCGAGAAGCCACCCTGAGAGGGGCTCGCCGAGCCATAGCGCCCCCCAGAGCACCGCGAAGATCGGATTGAGATACACCACCAGGGAAACCCCGATCACCCCGGTCCGCTCGAGCAGCGCATAATACATCACGTAAGCGATCGCCGTGCCCAGGACCGCCAGAAGGATCAGGGCGGCGAGGGACTCAGGGGCCGGGGAGAACGCCCACGGCCGATCCAGGAGCAGGCTCAAGGGGAGCGCCATCAATCCACCGCATCCCAGCTGCCCGATGGCCGCGTCCACCGGCGGGACCCCCCGCAGCGCCCGTCGGGCGTAGACGGTGGCTGCGGCATACGAGATGGCGGCTGCTACCACGGCCCCCTCGCTGAGCAGATGCGCATGAGCCGCCCGCCGCAGGTCCGGGAACAACAGGACCAGGATCCCCAGGAAGCCCAGGAGCAGCCCGGCCAGCTGGCGCCGCGAGGGTCGCTCCTCCCGCAACCCGATGGCCGTGAACCCGGCGGCCCAGAGGGGCATGGTGGCGATCAGCACCCCCGCCAGCCCGCTGGCGATGGTCCGCTCGCTCCAGGCGACCAGCGTGTGGGGAAGCGCGGCGTTGAAGGCCCCCATCACCAGATAGGTCCCCCAGGGCGGATCCGCCCGGGGGCCCGGACGGAGCCGTCGGAACAGCCCGAGGAGGGCGGCGGCGATCAACAGCCGTCCCGCCACGAACGTGAACGGCGGGATCGTCCGCACCCCAAGGGCGAAAAAGAGATACGAGGCCCCCCAGATGGCCCCCAGCGCCAGCAGGATCGCCATATCCCCCGCGCGCATCCCTTCCTCCCTCCCAGGATCGTCATCCGATGAGCGCACGGGACCGACGCCCATCACCCGGCTCCCTCCTCATCGGAGCTCCCGATGCTTGCCGGATCCCACACGCCCTTTGACGCCGCGCTGAAGCGCCGGTATGGTAGCCCATGTGCGCATTCGTCGGCCCGAGGAGGAGCTTCATGTCCTTTGAAACGAGAAGAGGTCGATCGCTCCCGGTCGGATGGCTCATCACGCTGGGCATCCTCACGCTGATGGGGATGGGCTTGCTGCTCCGCTCGCGATGGCCCCCGTCTCCTTCCCCCACCTTGACCGAAGGAACGCTCCCGTCCTCATCTCCGACCCTTTCCGCCACCCCTGCGCTCCGGGATCTCTGTGCCCCTGAGATGTTGCCTCGGATTCATGCCCCCCGCTTCGAAGGCCCGATCCCCTTCGAGCAGAGCGCCATCGCCTGGTTCGGGCAGGTCTCCCCCACGCGGAACTATACCGACATCCGCGTGGGCTACAACGCCCGCGAGCTCTTCATCTACCTGGCCATCTTTGACCGTCACCTCTGGTATGATGAGAACCCCACGCCGCAGACGCTGACGCAATGGGACGCCGCAACGATCCTGCTGGACACCTCCGGCGGCGATCGGCTTTCTCTTTCGTCATGGCGCTTCGTCGCCCAGCTCTACAGCGAGCCCAGCCCGTCTCGACGGAACGTCGAGCGGGGAAGCGCCGAAGGCTGGAAGCCGATCCACGTTCCGTTCAACGCGGTCCCGGGCTGGCGGGGAAACGCCCTGAACGACGACCGCGAGAGCGACCGGGGCTGGGCCATGGGCTTCACCATCCCCTTTTCCAGCCTGGGCCTGACCTCCGCGCCCCCCGAGGGGACCATCTGGCGGCTGGCCGTTCGGGTTCATGACCGGGATTCCATGGAAGATCCATCCCTCGAGGAGACCTCCTGGCCGCCCTCCGCCTCGCCGGACGACCCAAGCTGCTGGGGCTTTCTGCACTTCGGCCTCCCCGCTTATCACGCCACCGCCGTCCCGACCGGTTACATCCGGATCCGCCGCCCTGTGCGGAACAGCCCCCTCGTCCCGGACGCCAACGTGGGCGGCACCACATCCAACCAGTGTCCCGGCGATGAACACTACATCTGGAACGAATGGGGGAACCGCAACGACGGCCACGCGCCCGACTTCAACATCCAGAATCAATCCGATGTCGCTGACTGGCCGTGCTTCGCTAAATATTACGTGACCTTCCCTCTGGACGCGATTCCGCGGGGGAAGACGATCATCTCGGCTACCCTCACCCTCCATCAGTTCGGCAACGCCGGGGATCCCGGACAGGCCCGGCCTTCATGGATCCAGGTGCTGATCGCCTCGGCGGATTGGGATGAGGAGACCATCACCTGGAACAACGCGCCGCTGGCATATGAGAACGTCGGCGGCGCCTGGGTGGATCCCCTTCTCGAGTGGCCGGGGTGGCCTGGCGTTCCCCGCACCTGGGATGTCTCCTATGCGGTCGCGCAGGCCTATGCGCGGGGCGAGCCGCTGCGGCTGATCCTCTACAGCGCCGATTCGGCTTATCACAGCGGCAAATATTTCGTGTCCTCCGACGCCGAAGACTGGAACACGGAGGGACGACCGCTTCTGGAGGTATGGTGGGGGGAGTCCCGTTGAGGCGGACGATCCGAAAACAAAGGCGCGAGCCTACATCCCCACCCGCGCGGGACCTTACAGCGGCTTGAAGGCCTCAAAAGGCTGCCGGCATGCCTCACAATAAAACAGCGCGCGGCACGAGGTGGGCCCGAAGAGGTTCTCCATTCGCGTGTTCGTGGAGCCGCAGAAGGGGCACGGCACCCCCTTCAGCAACTCCGGGGTGATCTCCCCCGCAGACGGCCGGGGCGGCGCGATCCCCAGCTCCCGAAGCGCCTGTCGTGCCCGCTCGCTCATCCGTTCCGGTGTCCACGGCGGCCGATATATCCGCCGCACCTGAACCCGCCGCGCCCCCAGGGCCTGGATGCGCTCGACGATCTCCCGCTCCATCACGTGCAGGGCCGGACACCCCACAAAGGTGGGCGCGAAGTCCACCTCCACCATGTCATCGCCCACCCGGACGTCGTAGATCAACCCCAGGTCCACCACCGAGACCGTGGGGATCTCCGGATCCTTCACCGCCTCCAGCGCGGCGAGGATCGCCTCCCGGGTCAGCCCCGGCCCGTCCGCCCGTCCGTCGTTCACCATGTCTCCCCCATCCCGGAGCGTGCGACCATCTGGAAATCCGTTAGCAGGGCAGTCAGGTGCTCCGTGTGCCGGCCGATCCGCCCGCCGTAAACGGGCTCCGCCTCCGGGATCTTCAGGGAGGCCGCCTCCAGGATGGGACGCACCTCCGCCTCCCAGCGGGCCCGCAGCTCGGCCTCCGGCGGCTGGATCCCCGCCGCCACCCGCAGGTCCTCTCCGGGCGCCGGCTCGAACAGCCCCAGGGCGTGCGGCCATGCCTGCTCCAGAGCCGCCTGCATCCGGCGGTGGCTCTCCTCTGTGGCATCACCCAGCCGCAGCACCCAGGCCCGGCTGTGCATCAGATGATAGGTCTCCTCCCGGCGGACCTTCGTCGCCGCCGCCGCCAGCGGCGGATAGGCGCTGTTCATCAAGGCCTCCAGGCGGACCTTCTCCGCGTAATCGAAAAGGAACTGGCGGACCACCGTGAAGGCCCAATCCCCCCGGGGCAGCTCCACCAGGGTAGCGTTGCGGAACTCCGGGGGATCCCGGAAGTAGGCCATGCGGTCGGGGTCGGGCCACCCCAGCTCCTGCAGCAACGAATACCAGAGGACCGCATGCCCGATCTCGTCCTGGGCGATGCTGGCCATGGCGATGTCCGCCTCCAGGATGGGGGCATGGCCCACCCACTCCGCGTCCCGATGGCCCAGCAGGACCTCGTCGTCGGCCATCGCCAGAAGAAGATGCCCCACCGCCTCCCGGAGGGGATCCGGGAGCGGAACCGCTTCATTCGGCTTCAGGGAGGGACTGGCCATGGCGCTCCATCCACCTCCGCACCCGCTCCGTCACCCGGAAGCCCCGGGGCTCCCGATACTCTTTCTCCAGAGCGGAGGCGAACAGCTCCTCCGCCTCCTCGGCCCGGGAAGCGTAGATCGCTTCCGCGGGGACCACCCACAGGCTGGCGCAACGGCCCCGACGGGCGAACTGCTCTTTGGCCAGGATCAGGGCCATCTCCGGGTCGGGGGCGTGGACCGCTCCCACGTGGACGTGGGGGTCGCCCCGCTTCTCCTGGAGGAAGACCTCATAGACCGGCCACTGCGTATCGGCCATTGCCCCCTCCGTTCGTCCGCTGCGCCGCCTTCGCTGTTAGAGCCTCCCGCACCCAGCGCCCCTCCTCGTGGGCCCGGCGCCGGGCCGCCATCCGCTCCGCGTTGCAAGGGCCGTCGCCCTTGATCACCCGCCAGAACTCCTCCCAGTCCGGCTCGCTGAAGCGCCAGTGCCCGGTCTCGGGATCGTAGCGCAGGTTCGGATCCGGGATGGTGAGGCCCAGGCGCAGCACCATCGGCGCGTATTGATCCACGAACTCCTGCCGCAGCTGGTCGTTGGTCTTCGTCTTGATGCGCCAGCGCAGCAGCGTCGGGGTGTGCACCGAGTCGCGGTCCGGCGGGCCGAAGAGCATCAGCGCCGGATACCACCAGCGGTTCACCGCCTCCTGGATCATCTGCCGCTGGGCGGGGGTGCCGGTGGCCAGGGCGACGAAGGCGTCGTAGCCTTGCTTGATGTGGAAGGATTCCTCATAGCAGATGCGCTTCATCGCCCGGGCGTAGGGGCCGTAGGAGCCCTGGGCCAGCATCAGCTGGTTGACCACCGCCGCGCCGTCGATCAGCAGCCCGATGGCCGCCACATCGGCCCAGGTGGGCGTGGGGTAGTTGAACACCACCGAATACTTGGCCTTCCCGGCCAGGAAAGCCTCGATCATCTCCTCCCGGCTGATCCCCAGGGTCTCCGCCGCCCGATACAGCAGCTGGCCGTGGCCCCCCTCGTCCTGCACCTTGGCGATGAGGATCAGCTTGCGCCGGAGGGTGGGGGCGTGCGGGATCCACTTCCCTTCGGGGAGCATCCCCACGATCTCGCTGTGGGCGTGCTGGGAGATCATCCGGATCAGCTGACGCCGGTATTCCTCCGGCATCCAGTCGGTGGGTTCGATCTTCTCCCCCCGGGCGATGCGCGCCTCGAACTCCGCCAGACGGGCCTCGTATTCCGGGCCCTCCTGGGGAGGCGGCGCCTGCTCCGGAACCGGAACCGGATGACCCTGGATGCGGTAGGTGATCATGGGCCCCTCCTTCCTTCACGGATCCGCAGACGGGGATTCCGAGCGAACCAGCCCTCGCACCGCCCAGTCGCTGAAGGCCTCCGCGATCTGATCCGGCGAGAGCGGGCCTTTCGGCTGATACCACACGGCCACCCCGTTCAAGGCGGTCAGGATGAAGCGGGTGATCAGCGGGACATCCAGGTCCGCCCGGAAGACGCCGGCCGCGATCCCCTCCCGCAGGATCTCCCGGAAGAGCGCCTCATAGGCGTCCCGGCGGGCGAGGATCTCGCTCCGGCGTTTCGGGCTCAGCGCCCGCCATTCGTGGTTGAAGACCACCGCCGCATCCTGACGCTCCGTCACCACCCGGATGTGGGCGGCCACCGCCATGCGCAGCTTCTCCAGAGGAGGCCGCTCCGAGCGGACGATGGGCTCCAGGCTGGAGAGGAAGGCCTGCGCCGCCTCGTCCACGATCTCCCAGAGCAGCTCCTCCTTGGAGGTGATGTGCGCATAGAGGCTCCCTCCCTGCAGGCGGATCGCCGCCGCGATGTCCCGGATGGACGTCCCGTAGTAGCCGCGCTGGCTGAAGAGCCGACCGGCCACCCGCAAGATCGCCCTGCGTCGATCGCTCCCGCTTCCTCGCGCCATTTTTGCTAACGAACGTTTGCTTAAATTATAGGGGGGAGAACGGATCCTGTCAAGACCCTCGCCGCAGGGGGTGTGCCCCAAAACTGTAGGACAACTGCGAGCAGTTGTCCTACGACGCGGCGAGGCCCGACAAAATTGGGACACACCCGCCACAGGATGCGCCCCAAGGCCGAGGGCGGGTTCGACCTCCGGGGCGCTCCGCACCCGCTTCCTCAGGAGAAAACCGGGCATCGAGGCGAAAGCCCTCCTGCCGGCAGGAACAGCTTCCGCCGCGACCCATTGCTTCTGCAGGCCCAAATTCGTTTCGCCATCCACATAGTAGGCGCGGCTTTCGCCGCGACCCATCACGCCATCGAAGACGGAGGTTCGGCACGTAAGCCGAAATTCATTTCGGCATCCGTATTGTAGGAGCGGCTTCAGCCGCGACCTCGCTGCCTCGAAGACAGAGATTCGGGGCTAAAGCCCCTCCTACACCTACAAATTACGCGGCCGGCAAAGACCCACCATCGGCCGGAGGCCCATCCCGGCCGATGGCACCTGGCGGTCCCACCCGTTCACGGACCGAGGCGGGCCACCTCAACCCCCATCGCCCGGACATCGTAACCCGGCAATGCCGCCACCGCGGCCCGGAACCGGGAGTCATGCAGGAGCTCCCGGAGCGGGCGGAACCAGGGGTCCTCATACAGATCCTGGGGGATCACCAGATCATAGCGCTCCAGAGCCAGGGGGAGGAAATCCAGCCCCATCGCCGCCGCCGCCGCTCGAATCCCAAGCCCGACGTCAGCCCGGCCGCTGGCCACCGCTGCCGCCACCGCCAGATGCGTCAGCTCCTCCCGATCGTAACCCGGGATGGAGGCCGGATCGATCCCCAGGCGCTGCAGATAGTAATCCAGCAGCACCCGCGTCCCAGCGCCCCGCTGGCGGTTAACGAACCGCACGTCCGGCCGCGCCAGATCCCGGAGATCCCGGATCCCCTTTGGGTTCCCTGGGGCCACCATCAGGCCCTGCTCGCGGTGGGCCAGGGTGACCACCACCACGGGCACGCCGGCCAGGTAGCGGCGAACATAAGGGAGGTTGTATTCGCCGCTCTCGGGATCCAGGAGATGGGTGCCCGCGAGATGACACTCCCCCCGCCGCAGGGCGATCAGCCCGCCCAGGCTGCCGGCGTTCGCGCTCCGCAGCCGCCGTCCCGGCCAGCGCTCCGCCAGGAACTGGGCCATCAGATCCAGCGCCATGTCATGGCTGCCGATGGCCAAAATCGTCCCCTCGATCGCCTCCGGATCCGTATACAGCTCCACCGCCACCGTCTCCCCCTGGTCATAGCCCTCCACGAAGCGGGGGATCCGCAGGATCCCATCCGCCCGCACCAGGGAGGAGAGCACCCCCGCCCCTCGGGAAAGCGGGGCGGCCACATAGCGTCCCCCGACCCGCCCCACCGTCACCCGCACCCACTCCTCATCGCCGAGCGGGGAAAGGAGCTTGCGGGTGAGCACAGCGTCCAGGCGCGGCCGCCGGCGCGGCGGAAGGCCCAGCCAGCGCGCCAGCAACGGCTCCACGAAGATCTCCCCGGTGAGGGCCGCGGAGACCGGGAAGCCGGGGACGCCGATGACCGGGACCGAACGCCCATCCACCCGGAGGATCCCCAAGATCACGGGATGGCCGGGGCGCACCGCCACCCCATGGACCAGCAGCGTCCCGAGGGTGGAGACCACCCGCGCGGTGAAATCCTCGCTGCCCGCCGAGGAGCCGGCGTTGATGAGAACCAGGTCATGGGTCCGCGCGGCCTCCCGTGTGGCCTCCAGCAGGCGCTCGAAATCGTCGGGAACGATGGGGAAACGCGTGGGGAGCCCGCCCCACTCCCGGACCTGGGCCGCCAGCACCAGCGAGTTGAACTCGATGAGCTCCCCGGGACGCACCCCGCGGGCCGCCGCTTCCTCCGGAGGGATGAGCTCCGTTCCGGTCGGGAGGATGGCCACCCGCGGCTGCCGGCGCACCGGCACGGTCGCATATCCGCACGCCGCGATCACCCCCAGGTCCACCGGCCGCAGGCGGTGATTGGCCGGCAACACCAGCTCGGCCGCCGCGATGTCCTCCGCCACCGGGCGGACGTTGGCCCAGGGGGGGACCGGCTGGTAGAGGGTGATCCGGGTGGCCCGCTCCGGGGCTTCCCCATCGAACTGCACCTGCTCCACCGGGACCACCGCGTCCGCCCATGGGGGGAGGGGATCGCCGGTGTCCACATAGCAGGCGCCGATGCCGTCCGGACCGGGCGGGACGGGAAGCACGCGGGGCTGGGTCTCGGTGGCCCCCACGGTATCCCGAGCCCGCACGGCGAAGCCGTCCATCGCCGCCGCCGCATAGGGCGGGACGGAGAGGCGCGCCCAGATGGGCTCCGCGGTCACCCGGCCCAGGGCCTGCTCCAGCGGCACCCACTCTCCGGGAAAGGGAGCGTCGAGGCCCGCTTCCGTGAGGGCCCGCGTGAAACGGGTCCACGCTTCCTCCAGGGGCACATCTTCCAGATAGATCCGGCGTCCCATCG
>Ga0079998_113892_pt1 | contig 18964 bp, 15 predicted proteins | sample PerSpoBPS_BMetaG_FD_69201 | JGI IMG/M metagenome (GOLD analysis project Ga0079998, IMG submission 69201) | Thermal spring microbial communities from Yellowstone National Park, Wyoming, USA - Perpetual Spouter B (PS_B) MetaG (SPADES assembly)... | ecosystem: Environmental > Aquatic > Thermal... | reverse complement strand
TGTCGGCTTGTGAGACGGCGAGGGGTGTTGTCAAGGAGGGGGAGGGACTGATAGGGTTTGCGTGGGCGATATTTGTTGCTGGTTGTCCTTCAAGCCTTTTGACTCAGTGGCAAGTTGCTGACAAGAGCACAGCCGAGTTGATGACAGCCTTTTACCGGAACTGGCGTTCTCAAGGCATCAGCAAAGCGGAAGCCCTTCAGAGAGCCCAACTGAGATTACTTTGCAGCAAACAATGGTCTCATCCTTTCTTCTGGGCACCCTTCGTCCTCATCGGAGATTGGCGTTAGTCTGTCACATGCCCTCTTCTTAATCCCACAAGTTCTACCCATTTGGGTAGACATTTTCTGCCTTTTTTCCGTCCTTCAGGCAATATGCGCCCCTTTTCGGCAATTAGATTTCACGGAGGCGAGAAATCAACATTCAAACGAGGAGGTGTCGTGAGGTGAAGCGTATGCAAGCGAGAGGTAACCGATGTGTCAGAGTCGTTGGTATGGTGGGCTTACTGCTGGTGAGTCTGTTTCTCATCAGTTGTACACCATCCGAACCACCACATCAACCTGGTGGCGGAGGGCAGCCTGGGACTGGAACGCGGACAATAAGCGGTCGTGTCACAAATGCTGCTAACCCAACTCAAGGTATTCGTAATGCCGCCGTGAAGTTGTTCCCATCAAAACTGAAACTCGTGGAAGACAGAAGCCGCCAAACACCTATCGCTCAAACGACCACTGACCAGAATGGTAATTTCGCTTTAACGGCTAATGACGGCGAGTATCTGTTAAGGGTTGAGTTGCCGGACGGGACTTACCAAGCAGTTGAGATTGGCTTGACAGTGACAGGTAACATCAACCTCAATGTCCGTCTTGTGCCCCGTGAAATCATGATCGCAAGAGTTGAAATTGTCGTCCCACCGGGTGACGGTCCTGGCGGGAGTTATTTGGTTGGGAAGTCGTATCGTTTCCGTGCAAGAGCCTTTGACCCCAACGGTCAAGAAATTACAACTCCACTCGTTCCAAACTGGCAAGTTGTTGGAGGCATCGGCACTATTGCTGATGACGGCACCTTCACTGCCCGTTCACCAGGCACAGGCAAAATTATCGCTATCTTCACAGTGGACAAACGCTTTGAAGCCACCATCACTGTCTCTCAAGCACCGGGAACGAACCAAAAACCCAACAAGCCAGTGTTAATTGAACCTCAAAACCAAGCCGTTGTCACAGGTCGCCCGACTTTCCGATTCTCCGCATCGGACCCTGATGGGAATCGCTTGCGGTTCAAAATTGAAATTCTCAAAAACGGTGCTCCCTTCCGAACTTATGACCAAACTCAGGATACAGCAGGATGGAGCAAGCCTGACTATGGCAGTGGCGAACAGGCTCAATTTATTCCTCCAACCCCTCTTCAAGCAGGAGACTATCAGTGGCTTGTTTACGCCTACGACGGTCGGGACTGGAGCGAAGGCAGTGAGATTCGTTCCTTTACCGTCAATAACCCACCAACTAACTTGACCATGATTGCCCCCGACGACAATGCTTCCGTTGATAAGCGACCGCAGTTCAAAATTACCGCTACTGACCCTGATGGAGATCGCTTGCGGTTCAAGATTGAATTGCTGCAAGGAGGTAGTGTTGTCAAAACTTATGACCAAACTACCAGCACGGTGGGTTGGGATCAGACTGACTATCCCAGTGGTGCCACTGCAACCTTCACTGTGCCAGAGTCCCTCGGGCTCGGAACCTATCAATGGCGCTTCTATGCCTATGATGGACGCACTTGGAGCGGTCCAAGCCCAACGCGAACTTTCTCCATTGCCCCTACTGCTATTGTGGTTGGTAGTAGCCAATCTGCTCCTCTTCGTGATTTACTTGCAAGCAATGGCTTCCGAGTTACACTCCAAGACACTGTGCCAACAGATATTGGCGATGCGGATGTCCTTGTCATTGATGATACTCTTTCCCTTTCAACTTCTGATGCTCCCAAAGTAGAACAACTTCTCAATGCAGGTAAAAGCGTCGTCCTAATCGGTCATGCCCCCGCAATGCTCGCTACAGGTAACCGTCTGCCCACAAATGCAAACAAAGTGGATATTTCTTCCATTTCTTCGTGGTTTGGAGGTGTAACTCAAATGTGGGCTTATTCTGATTATGCTTACGCTTGGGATACCGGTCTGTTCCCACTCCCTACCGGTATGCAAAGCGGTGATTTGATCTACTGGCCGACATCGGCTGACAGTTATAGAATGGCATCTTGCACAACTCCTCCAGTATCGCCGGGAAAAATCGCTGCTGCAGATGGTAGACCAGAATCGTCAATCCAAATCCAGCAAATCTTTGCCTTCGCCTATCCTTCTCCTACTACAGGTTCACGCCTTTATTGGCAATGGGCACACACTGGGAATAACCCAAGCTACGCAAGTAAGGTTAATGCTCTCTTCATCGCAGGAGTCAAGTGGGCGTCAAAAGTGCCGACGGGCAAGATTCCTCATTGGGTTCGGTCAAGGAGGCGATGAACAGGGCGAAAGCCCTGAAGTAGATGCTTAAACTATCACGGAGGTGATTGGCATGAAGAAGTGGTTGTCGTTGGTCGTAGGTGCGTGCATCATCGGAGGTGTCGTCGCAGTCGGGTTCGCTCAGGAATTTCCTGAGGACGAACTCGTTGAGGAGCAAGTCGTGGTCATCCCCTTCAGGACAGGACTTATCAACAAAGGCAAGGTGCGTCAGATTTACAGACACACAAGGAAAATCCAAACCGGCTGGCAAGTTGAGCGAAAACCCGTCTATGGTGAGCGTCAATACCTCTACACTTACTTGCCTCATCCAGTAGTCATCGTCCCTCAGCCTCCCGAAAAGAAAGTGGAGATTATTGAACGCCCTCCCGTGATAAGAGTTCTCCCTCAAGTCGGTGTCACGACATCTTCTCCCAGCGGTTCCTCTAAATCCCGTAGTCGCAGTAGGCGTTGAGAGATGGTGACATCTTTGTTTGGGTGGGGAGGCTAACCTCCCCACCCGCCAAATTGTAAGGGCAAGGAGATGAGGACAATGAAGCGCCTATTCGGTTTATGGTCTCTTCTCTGCGCGGTCACAATCGCTGCCGCTCAAACTTACACTTACGACGCAAGGATAGGCTTTGGGATGGCAGTGCCACCGACATGGCAAAAACTGACCCGTGCCCCTCAAGGTTACCCAATCAACAATTTCCTCTTTGGCTGGCAGAGGACGGTTGATGGAGCAAAAGCAGTTTTGGTCGTTACGGTCGTGCCCATTGTTACCGAAGGGACACAACCTGCCGTGAAACAACCCACCTTAGATTTGTGTTGGTTGGAAGCAACGATGCGAGATTATTTCGCCGTTGATCAGGGCGCCTTAGTGACAGCGGTGAGCAAAATAACATTGGCTGGGAAGCCTGCTGTCGCTATTGAGGCGGTGGGAATTGGCAATGGCATTGCTATCAACCCACGCATCGGTCAAGAACGGACGAAAGTCCTTTGCTGCGTAACTTTCCTTTCTCCAACAAGCATCTTGCGGGTTCAATATGGAGCGCCTGAATGGCTCTTTAACGCTTTGGCGCCAGAAGTGAGGGCAGCCCTCAGCACAGCCCACTTCGGTCCACCACCTGCTACGCCTCCCGCAATTGCAGAAACTGTTCCCAGCGAAGTCCTGCGAGAGGCTGTCAAAAAGGCAACCGTTCAACCTCTCCCTGCACCCGCTATTGCAGAATTGACCGCAACTGCTGTCAAAGAGCAAAGCATCCTCGCCCCTGAACAGTGGAAAGCCTTGGAAGCCTTAGCGAGGGCAAAAGGAATTAGTGTCGGAGCCCTTCTCCGTCAGATTGTGGACGAGTATATCCAGAAACATGCCCAACCGTTGGGAGAACAAAAAGAGGCTGAGAAAAAAGAGACCGAAAAGGGCAAGGAGTAGGGTTAGGACACAAAGCAGAACTCAAGGGGTCATCAACCTTCGCCTTGCTGGAGTTTCCTTGCAATCAAGGCGAGGTGGAAAAGCCTGGAAGGGAGGGAAATGGGATGTCATCATCCAAAGGTCGCCAGAAGGTTCACCTTTCCTGTGGGTGTGAACCGACGCTGCAGCAACTCAAAAACTTGCTGGAGCGACATGGATGGCAAGTAAGTATGGGCTCGGATGAAGTTGACGATGACCACATATCTGCACGAATTCAGTTGGGTAATCCTCTCAGCAAACAACAGTTACAAGTTCTGCAAGCCCTCGCTGATGAAGGAACGGTGAAGGGAGCAGCAGTCCGTTTGGGTCTCAAGCGAGCGACCGTCCACAAGCACCTACACAACATCAACCAAATCTTGGGCGCCCGCTCAACTTTACACGCCATTGTCATAGCAATGAGACGCCGACTTATTCGGTGATACATGGCGAACGGCAGCGAGTAGCGAGTAGCGAATGGCGAGTAGTGAATAAGGCAAGGCTTCTGCTTAGCCAATGACCGATTGCCTGTTGCTTTTTCAATTTGTGCTGATGGACGGTGAATCAAGCGATGCGACCAGAGAGACAATGGGAAGATGAACCTTCCGCCGAGCCGAGGAGCCGTTCAGTGCATCAAAGGGGCAATTTCCCGTCAGCGATGTGGGACAGAAAAATAACCCTGAAAGGTGAGTAATTGGTGTTGCGGTAGGGACTGATTTGCGTTACCCGTGAATTGACCGAGTTGACCGAGAGGTCAAAGGGCAGGTTCAAGTCGGCAGGTTACAGGCTTGTCGGACGGGGCAGGTAAACGGGAAGTAAACGACAAGTAAAAGACAAGTAGACGAGAAGTAAACGAAAGGTCGGAAAAAGGGAGAGAGGAAAATGGGCAAGATAAGGGGCGAAATCGGGGGATAGCAAAAATTATCCCCAAAAGTGACGAATTGGTAATGACGCAACCGTTGATTTGGGTTACTTCTCAAGCCAACAATTATGACCAAAAGGAGGGGAGTAACGATGATGAGTAAAAAGCGAGAAGGGCAAGGCGTAGCAGCAGTCGCTCAAGCAAAGGAATGCCGTAGAGGGAAGTTATCTTATGCGTGGATGGTTGTCTTACTTATAGGGATGACCTTGACCTCTCTTTCTCTGGCGAGTGGTCCCTTTGACCTTTCCTTGGAGCAGGAAATCGCCATCGGCAAGCAAGCCAGAGCTTTAATCCTCTCCACGCATATTGTCCATGCCAAAGCCAGTGACTATTTGGCACGCATCGGAAGACGCCTTATCAGCGCTGGTTCATGGGATCCTCAATTCGCCCACACATATTCGTTCTATGTCGTGGAAGATCCCGAAAACCCTGAGATGCTGAATGCCTTCTGCGCACCTGGAGGGTTCATCTGCTTCTACCGCGCCCTCTTTGAGGACTTGCTCAATAACTATGGGGAAGATGCCGTCGCAGCGGTCTTGGCGCATGAGATAGAACACGCAAACCGCCATCACCTTGCTAAGCAAATTAAAAGGGATCGTGAACGGGGGTTCTGGGCAGGCTTAGCAGCGGCTGTCTTAGGGGGAATACTTGGCGGCGGTGAACGCTCTATGGACATCGCCTTCTCTCTTGCTGAAATCTATACCAAACTTCAATCCCTAAAATATTCCCGTGACTTAGAAGACGAAGCCGATGAAAGAGGCATCGTGCGCCTCTGGAGAGCAGGATATGACCCGAAGGCAATGGCGGATGTATTCAATTACTTGGCTCATCGGACTGGCTCTAAACCCCCTGAGTATCTCTCCACTCATCCACCAGAAGAAGAGCGCATAAAAAGGTCTTTGCAACGGGCAGAGATTCTAAAGCAACTGCGCCCTGGAATGACAGTTCAGGATGAAATCAAAATCATCCGTGAGGGCAAAAAGGTATATCTCCCAGTTGGATGGGTGCATGGATTAACACCTGGGATGTCGGTGGAAATCGCAGGTAAAACCTTCAAATTGTCAAAAGTTTATTTTGACCGTGCCGAGGTAGATGTGAAGGAAAAGGATGCGAAAAATATCCCTGACGATGCGAATGCTATTTTAAAGGAAGTGCCGACACCACCACATGCACAACCAGTAGGGGTGGGAACTGTCCTAAAGGTTAATCCAGAAGACCAAACCATTCTCATCGATTTAGGCGCTTGGCACGGGATTCAGGAAGGCATGAATTTCCGCATCTACTCTTGGCGCTTTGAAGAACAGGCGCAATTCAAGGGAAAAACCTACACAGTCAGGGTCGCCAGGGTGATCGCCGAGTGCCAAGTCCAAAGTGTTGGCGAAAGAGAGAGTGTTCTGAAGGTTGTCTCTTTTCGCAATAAAGCCTTAGAAGGAACACCAGGAGAGCGATACACCATCGCTGATATCGCCCCTGGTGACGAAGCCCGCTGGTCTGAATGGTTGCTTCCTAAGCCAACAGGGAAGTAGTTAAAGCAAGGAGGTGCAAGAGGATGGGATACCTCATCTTAGGGTTTGTGTTGTTCATTATCGGACTCATCCTTTCTTTCACTGGCATTGGAGCCTGTTTGGGACTGCCTCTCATAGTTTTGGGATTGGTGTTTCAGATCGTTGGTGGGGTGAAACTTCGTCAAGCAGCCATGGAAGAACTCAAAAGATCGATACGGGATGGCATTGTTGAAGGGGCGCGCGAAGCGAAAGGGGAGGAAGTCACTTGTCCTGCATGTGGAACGAAGATGCCAACAAATGCCAAATTCTGCCCTTCGTGTGGGCGACCAAATGTGCCTCAAACTTGATGTTGATAGTGCTTATTAAGTCATGACTGACAATAGGTCCAGCATCAAGATTACCGCCAATATGTTGATGGGTTATCAGTCATAGTTTGGGCACTACCGAGTGTTGAAAGGTCGATAAACTGATGGGATGATGGCGACCTTAGCCAGAGGGGTGAAGGATATGTTTGGCTTGAGATGGGTTGCTTCATTTTTGATGGCGGGGCTGGTTTGGGCTTTTGTGTCCGAACCGGCGAGAGGGCAACCTCAAGTTGTCCCTGTCAGCGAAATTTTGGCAGGTAAACACACCAATCAAACTGTCACTGTCCAAGGTCGCACTGGCTACATCGTCCGTGAGGAAAGCACTGCGACGACAACGGTTTACACCCTCCGGGATGACTACGGCGATGAAATCCTCATCCGAACCAGTCAGCCGCAAAACTTGCACATGGGCATCACTTATCGCGTTAAAGGGACAGTTGTGCGTGAGGGGCGGAGATTTTACATCATTGAATTGGAACGAACACCATTGGGAGGCTTGCTAACTCCACCTGCTCCAGTTAAGAAGGAAAAAACTTGGTGGCAAGAAAACTGGCTTCCATTAGCCATTGGCGGTGGCTTAATTGTCCTCGCTGCCCTTTTGTTTACGATTTTCGCTGTCAGGCAACGGAAAGCCGTTCAAGCGGAATTGGAAGCGCAAAGGCAACGGGAAGAGGAACTCCGACGACAATTAGCCCAACTGCAACAATCTCAGCAGCAACTTCAACAACAGCAACCTCAACCTGCACGAGAACAGCCTGTTTCGCCTCCGCCAACACCTTTCACCGAAAAGCCGACAGAGTGGGTCAGCCCTGAAGTTTTTGCACCACCTAAGAAGGTCACCGAAGAGATGTGGGGGACGCTGGAAATAATCAGCGGTCCAGATCAGGGAAAGCGATTCCCTTTGGGCGGGCGAAAAATTGTTCTGGGACGGACAGAAGGCGACATCCGTTTCCCGAACGATTCAACTGTCTCCAGCAGTCACGCCGAAATTGTCCTAACGGCTGATGGGCGAATCTTGTTCATTGACCATTCGCGAAACGGTTCAAAAGTCAACGACCAAATCGTTCACTACTCACAAGTGGAGTTAAAATCGGGCGACATCATTGACATAGGCTTAACTATTTTGCGCTTCACAGGTCGTGCACCAGCACCTACTCCCACTGCCCCTCAACCTCAAGCGCCCGCTGAAGTTCCTTTATCGCAGAAGCCAACGGAACTTGCTGTCTCGCCTATCCAAGACATCGCTCATGCGCCGACAGGTCAGTTTTTGGGTGCTGAACTGGAAGTTATTCGTGGTCCTGACAAAGGCAAGCGCTTCCCTTTGGTCAAAACAACGACTACTATCGGCAGGATGGAAGACCGTGACATTCAACTGACCGATATAACCGTTTCACGCCGACATTGCGTTTTGGAGTTTCGTGGAGGTCGCTTCTTCATCCGTAATGAAAGCACACAGGGAACAAGGGTCAACGGGGAAATTGTCCAGCAAGAGCGAGAACTCAACGATGGCGACGAGATTGAAATGGGCGGGACAGTTATCAAATTCGTCTCGGTCAAAAGTTTAGGTTAAGGAGGGATGAACTTATGACGCCCTTGAAAAACTGGGCAACAGTGAATTTGATTTTCGGCGTCATTGGGCTCGTTTTTGCCCTCATTTTTGCCAACATAGCCCTTAGTGAATGGAGGGCGGCGGACAGCATCGTTAAGGAGGCAAGGCTTCTACATCAACTCGCCCCAGGGATGTCGCTCGGTGAAGCACTTGCTCGCGGCATCGCTGCAGGTCAAGGGGTTTATATCCCTACACCAGCAGATAGAGCGGCGGAAAAGAGGAAATCCGCCGCAATTTTTGCTGTCATTGCCCTGATCGTCTTTATAAGCAGTTTGATGTCTTTCGCTGGTGCTGCAAACATCACCAAAGCCGACACCATCATCGGTGAGACATTCCTGAAGTGTCCGTTTTGTTGCGGCAACAGCATTGTCTTTGATGCCAAATTCGGTGGATTCAGCGGCAAAGTCTTTTGCCGAGATTGCCACGCTAATTGGGAATTTTCCCTCAACCTTCTCACCCAAAGCCTAACTCGCCTCTCAGTTATGGACTATGGCATCGCTTTGCGCCCTGAAGAAAAAGCCCTTGTTCCCACCACCGATGACCCAGAACATTGGCACAAATGGGCGAGAGAACGGTTCAAGCAAAGACAGCAATTGAACCAAACTCCACCTACCCTTCAAGGGCAAGCAATTTTCTGTCGCTTCTGCGGTCACCGCAATCTACCAGATGCTAAGTTTTGTTCGGCATGCGGGAAGGAGTTGCGGGCTTAAATTTACCCAATTTGAGGAGGCGACTTAAAGATGTTATGCCCATCATGTGGCAAGGATAACCCTGATGGGATGCGGTTCTGTGTCCATTGTGGGGCAAGATTAGCAACGACAGTGGAACAACCCGTGGGTCAATGTCTCAGAGGCGAAGTTTTGCGGCTATTGTGGGGCAGAATTTGACCTTAGGTGATATCCAAGGTGATGTGGAATGGGCGAGTTTCGTTCTATTGGTCGTTATCAGTTGCTTCGGGTGATTGGGAGAGGTGGGATGGGAGTAGTTTACCTTGCCCTTGACCCAATCCTTCAAAGACTTGCTGCCATAAAAGTTCTCTCCCCACACCTTTCCTCCGACGAAACCGTCATCGCCCGTTTCATCAACGAGGCAAGGATTGCTGCCTCCCTTCAGCATCCCAACATCGTCACCGTCTATGAAGCAGGTCAAGATGGAGAATTCGTCTTCATGGCGATGGAGTATGTTGAAGGGAAAGATTTGGCGACATTGCTTCGTGAGAGGGGTAGGTTGCATCCCGATGAGGCGATAGCGATTTTGAAGGCAATAGCATCGGCTTTGGATTACGCCCATCAGAGGGGAGTTATTCACAGGGATGTGAAGCCGAGCAATGTTCTTGTTAGCAGGGATGGGGTAGTGAAGTTGATGGATTTTGGGATAGCGAGGGTGATTGGGGGTGAGAGGCACACGAAGACAGGTGTTTTGGTGGGGACGCCAGAGTATATGGCGCCAGAGTTGTGGGAGGGGAAGGAAGCGGACAAGATGGCAGATTTGTATGCGTTAGGAGTGATGGCTTATGAGATGTTGACAGGAGAAGTTCCTTTTACTGGAGACACGCCGATAGCGGTGGGATACAAGCATGTTCACGGAGAGGTTCCGAGGACGGGTATGGGAGGGATGGTGGATGAAGTTATGAGGGTAGCGATGGCGAAGGAGAGGGAGAGAAGGTTTCAGAGTGGGACGGCATTGGTGATGGCTTTGGAGAAAGCGTTGGAATGGGAGAGTCCGAGACAAGACCGAGAAAGCGTTACTGTGGAAGCGGAAAGGTTTAAGGGGACAGTGATTCCAGAAGAACGGACTGCAATGCAACCAACTTCACTGAAGCCAACTCCAGTGCAGCCAATTCCGACACAACCATCAAGGAAGAAAAACGCAGTAGTTGGGATTTTAGTGGCTACTGTAATTGTCTTAAGCCTTGTGGGCATAGCGTGGAAGCCAATTCAACAAGCGAGAGAAAAGGCAAGACAAGTAATATGCATTTCAAACCTGCGTGACCTTGGCATGGCTGTGATGCAGTATTGCCAAGACTATGATGAACGCATGCCTTTAGCCTACAACTGGGCTGATGCTGTGTATCCATATTTTAGAAGATGGGATGGTTATCAATGCCCTTCTCGCAAAAACTTGAAAATCGGTTACGCATATAATCGCCATTTGAACGGCATCAGCATGGAACAAATATCCCAACCTACTGAGACGGTATGCCTGTTTGAGTCCAATCTTGGTGGGTCTAATCCCAGTGATTATGGTGAATCGTGGATAGAGGGTGGCGTTCACTTGGGTGGCAATTTTGTAAGTTTTGTTGATGGACACACTAAATGGTATTCATGGACTTGGAAACAGCATTTGCAATTTTATCCTATTCTATCGCGAACTTCTACTTTACCTAAGCACGAACAAGAAAATGATTTGCCTGAAATATCCATTACGGAAGAATCGGAGCATGAATTTCATCGGATGATGTATGGGGAGGAAGATGGAAATTGGTTTGTTATTGGTGGCACTTTTCCAAAATCTGAGAAATCCAAGGCTGAGGCTAAAGCACAAAAATTGCGAGAGGCAGGTTTTTGGGGGGCGAAAGTCCTTGATTCGTCTCAATTTCCCAGATTGCGTCCCAACTTTTGGATTGTAGTCGTTGTGCGTTTTAAGAACAGAGACGATGCAATTAAGGTGATGAAGGAACTAAAAAGCAAAGGTTTTGACGCCTATATCAGGTTAGCCTATTGAAATTGGTCAAAATGGAGAGGGTGTATTATAACTAACTCTACACCGAAGGAAATGGGTAAAGTTGAAGAAAGGAGGCGATAAAGATGCGCCGTTGCATGTTCGTGTTGATGGCGTTAATGGTGTCGTTAGTGAGTGCTCAAACCCTTGAAGAACGCTTTGAGCGTGCCTATCAGGATGCTGTCAAGGAAGCACAAAAAAGTTCGTGGGCGCTCAGAATTATTGCTGTAGCGCTGGCGGAAGCGGGGCAATTTGATCGTGCCATTCAAACCTTAAACCTTGCCCTTCAAAATGTGCGAACTGGTGAGGACGCAGCGAATCGCTCAGTGGATCTCAGTGGAATCGCTATATCATTGGCGAAAGCTGGACAAATTGACCGTGCCATTCAAATCGCTCAGAAATTTGACTATGCATGGGATAGTTGGCGGGCATTAAATGAGATCGCCAAAATGTTAGCAAAAGCGGGGCAATTTGACCGTGCCATTCAAATTACCCAGAAAATTGAGGATGCGGAAGTGCGCTCGTTAGCGCTTAGTGAAATCGCTGCAGAATTGGTTAAAGCAGAACAATTTAACCGAGCAAACCAAATCTTCAACCTTGCCATCCAAATCGCTCAAAAATCGGCGTGTTCATCAGCACTTGCCGAAATTGCTAAAGTATTGATAAAAGTAGGGCAAATTGACCGAGCAAACAAAATTTTTAATCTTACCATTCAAATAGCATGGGAAATTGAAGATGATTTTGACCGTTTTTCTAAGTTAAATGATATTGTAAAGATATTAGCAGAAGTAGGACAAATTGATCGAGCACTTCAAATTGCACAAAAAATTGAAGACACTGAATATCGTTCGTATATGCTTAGGGAAATCTCTGCAGTGTTAGCTCAAGCGAGACAATTTAACCAAGCCCTTCAAGTTGTTCAAAAAATTGAGAACGAACAAGATCGTTCGGAAGCGCTCAGGAACATTGTTGAATCGCTGGCGAAAGCGGGGCAAGTTGACCGCGCCCTTCAAGTCGCACAGGAAATTGAAGTCGCATGGCATCGCTCTTCAGCGCTTGCTGAAGTCGCTGCTGCGATGGCAAAAGCGGGGCAAACGGAACAGGCTAACCAAGCCTTCCAACTCGCCCTCCAAATCGCCCAGAAAATTGAAGGCGCATCGGATCGTTCTTCAGCGCTTACAGGCATCGCCACCACGATGGCGAAGGCGAGGCAAACGGAAGGGGCTAATCAAGCCTTCCGACTCGCCCTTCAAGCCGCCCAGGAAATTGAAGACGCATCGTTTCGTTCTTCGGCGCTCAGGGAGATCGCCGAAGCGATGGCGAAAGCGGGGCAATTTGACCTTACCCTCCAAGTCGCCCAGAAAATTGAAGACGCAAAGGATCGTTCTTTGGCGCTCAGGGAAATCGCTGCTGCGATGGCAAAAGCGGGGCAACTTGATCGTGCCCTTAAAGTGGCGGATACGATTGATGACCCTGTTGTGCGCCTTCAAGCCCTTGCTACCATCATAGTGGCTAAGCGGGAAGCGGAAAAAAGGAAAAAGTGAGAAAGAGCAGAAATGATTGTTAGCATCGTCCAGTTGGTCAAAATGGAGGGGGCTTGCCATGACCAAGTCCTTGCCGATAGAGGTTGTGGCTGCAAGTGATGTTGGGAAGGTTCGGTCAAATAATGAGGACAGTTACCTTGTCTATCTTCCGCCTTTGCAGGAGGCGGAGAAGATGGGGTTATGGGCGTTATTGGTCGTTGCCGATGGGATGGGCGGTCACGCCTTGGGGGAACTTGCCAGCCAAACGGCAGTGAAAGCCTTTGCTGAATCTCTTTTTGCCAGTTTAGCGAAACAGCCTAACGAGAAAGAGAAGGCATTAAGGGATGCGATAGACCATGCAAACAATGCTGTTTACCGATTGGCAAGAGAAGAAGGGAAGGGTCGTCCAGGGACGACGCTCACCGCTTTGATTTTAGGCGATGACAGTTTTTACATCGCACATGTCGGCGATAGCCGTGCTTACCTTCTGCGTGACGGTCAACTTCGCCAGTTAACTACAGACCACACATGGGTCGCACAAGAGGTAGCACAGGGTCGGATGAGACCAAGCGAGGCACAAAATTCGCCCTTTAGAAATTACTTGACACGCGCCTTGGGCAGTAAGCCACGAGTGGAAGGCGATATTTTTGCCGGTGGATTAAAAGAGGGCGATTTGTTTCTACTTTGTTCCGATGGGTTGACTGGACATGTCAGGAACGATGAAATAGCAAAGTTATTGAATGGCACTGCAAGTTTGCAGGAAATTTGTGAACGATTGGTGGCGATGGCGAACGAGCGTGGCGGGCATGACAACATCACTGTCTTGCTGGCACAAGTGGGGCTAAGGCGAAAAAAGCACCATCCTTTGCCTCAATCTGAAATCCCGACTCAACCTTACATCCCGCGCCCTGTTTTTAAAAAGCGAAAGCGTTTCCATTGGGAAAGTCTCATTCTCCTGATTTTGCTCGGTGTAGTTTTCGGTCTGGTTATAGGGTTAGCATTGCGAATTTGGCAATCAAACCGAATCCCTAAGTCTGAGGTCCTAAAACCACAAAAATCAACAGTTAGGTCTCTAACACCTGTCACACAACTTATTCGCTTGCAAGTGAAGTTATCGCGCGAAGGTGTTCAGTTCACGGCAGAAAATGGTGAGATAAGAGTAATTCGGCAGGAAAGGGAGTTTGAGAAGACGAAGGAAGGAGTCTTCTTGAAGTTCAAAAATCCACAAAAAAGTTATGATGCACTAAAAAGTGGACAAGCGAGCATTGTCCTCATGCAAGGAAATAAGCGCCAAGAATGTTTGTTGACGAAAGGTGAGTATTCCGTTCAAATAAACGAAGGTAATTGGGAAGTTTGTAATGTGGATTTTCGTGGCACTGAGTTACCTTTGGGCACCTTGACACTGATGAGGGCTTCCGAGAGGTGATGGAAATGAGATGTCCTCAGTGTGGACAACCAAACCCTGAAGGTGCATCGTTTTGTTCCCAGTGCGGAAGTGTTTTGCCTGCGCGGTTTAGAAGTGCAATGCGTCAATCACATCAGACAACTTTCCAAAAACCGTTCGGAATTGTCTTCATCGTTATCTGGAATGTCCTTTCTGGACTTGGATATCTGCTTTTGTCAGCCTATATCGGTTTGATTGGTAGTTTCTTAGCTGGAGTAATTGGCGCTATTACAGGTTCTGAACGCATTGGCGCAATTGTCACGATATTGAGCATCCTTTCTTTCTTGCTTGGTATTCTAATGGTCAGTGGCGCTGTCGGGTTATGGCAACTGGCTGAGTGGGGAAGACAGTTGACCATTTGGACGCGCGTGGTTGAAATACTGTTAGGTTTCATGAGTTTAGGTATTGGCTTATCAGAAGCGGCTCGGCAAACAGGCATGGGCAGTATATTGATTATCAGCGGGCTGTTTGAAATCATCATCAGCATTGTGATCATAGCCTATCTGGTTCGCGAAGATGTGCAAATTTTGTTCCAACAAGAGATAACGCCAATGGCAAGTCATCAAGCGGAAAGGCATCAAGTTTTTGAGCCACCTTTACCGCAAATCCCTCAACCTTCTCCGCCGCCAGCCCCTCCAGCCCAACCTCAATCTTTGCCTGCTAATCTGACCGTTTGGTTGGAAGTGGTTCAAGGACCACATCCTGGTCAAAAACTTTTCGTGCTTAAACCCGTTAGTCTTGTCGGTCGGTCCAGTGAAAGTGACATTCAAATCCTTGAACCCTCCGTTTCACGCAAGCATTTTCGCATAAGGTTTGAACGAGGTCAGTTTTGGTTGGAAAATGAGAGCGCTCAGGGAACTTATGTCAACGGACAGCCCGTAGCCCAATGGCAACCTTTGAAAGACGGCGATTACATCCAAGCAGGACGGGTTGTGTTACAGTTCCGAATGCAGGGAAGGGCTTAGCAAGGTGAGAACTACCGATTGATGGGGTGAGGCGATGAAGGATGCAAGTTCCAGAACAAATTGGTCGGTATCAAATCATCGGGATGATAGGAAAAGGCGGGATGGGCTTCGTCCTGAAAGGCTACGATGCCACCCTTCAAAGGCAAGTCGCCATCAAAGTCCTCTACCCTCACCTCGCCCAAGACGAAAACACTGTCGCCCGTTTTTTGACAGAGGCAAGGACAGCAGCATCACTTCAACATCCAAACATCATCGCCATCTATGAAGCGGGAGAGGACAGAGGGCTTTACTATTTTGCGATGGAATTTGTTGACGGGAAGGATTTAGGGACGATTATTCGTGAGAGGGGAAGGTTGAGGCTTGAGGAGGCATTGCCCATACTTGAGCAAATAGGGATGGCTTTGGATTATGCCCATCAGAGGGGAATAATACACCGAGACATAAAGGCGAGCAACATTATGGTGACGGTGGATGGTTTAGTGAAGGTGACAGATTTTGGGATAGCGAGGGTGTTGGGTGGAGAGAGGTTCACGCAGACGGGAGTATTGGTTGGGACGCCTGAATACATGGCACCTGAATTGTGGGAAGGACATGAAGCAAGCAAGGCAAGTGATATTTATGCCCTCGGAGTGCTGACCTATGAGATGCTGACAGGGGAAGTTCCATTCACTGGGACGACTCCGATGGCGATAGGCTACAAACATGTTCACGAAGAAGTTCCAGTTGATAAGTTGAGAGGGATAATTAGCGACGATGCATTGGAAGCGTTGAAGATAAGTTTAGCAAAATCGCCTGAAAGGCGGTTTCAAAGTGCTGTTGCTTTTGTGAGGGCGTTGAAAGGACAAGCCTTTGACCTAACACAGGCTACTAAATCAACTCCTGCCGTTATACCTGAGCCAAGCGTTCCAACAGCATCTGTCAGTTCAACGACACCCGTCAGTTTACCAGTTCCTCCAACTACAGTTGCTGTCAAGAGACCTCGCTGGTTGGTCTGGGTTGCTGGATTTCTTTTTGTTCTGGGTCTGGTTGTCATAATCCTTGGAGGGCGAGTTAACCGTTTGTTAAGTGAACGACGGTTAGAACAAGAAATTTACAAGGCTCTGGAGGAAAGGCGTCTGATTTCTCCCCCTAATGACAATGCACTGGAACTTTACCGAAGGCTTCGCAGGGAGTTTCCTAACAGTGCCACCTTTCAACGGGTGCAGGCGAAAGTGTTGAATGTTTTGAGGGGTGAGATTAACAGGGGTTTTGACAACTTCTACAGGACATCAAAGGAAGATTCTCAGATGTGGCAGGAACTAAAGAAACTCTGTGATTGGGCAGTAGATATAGCACCTTACGATAATTGGCTAAAAGCGAGACAAAGGTATTGCTATGGTCGGTTAGAGTTCTTAGATAAGCGTTACGATAATGCCATTTTAGCCTATAAAGAGGCTATTCAAAATGACCCAAATTGGGCACTACCTTACAACAGCATCGGTGTCGTTTACATAAGACAGAAAAATTGGGCTAAAGTGGTGGAATGGTGCTCTCAAGCGAAAAGACACGATAGTGATTGGGTTTTCCCTTACCTCAATGTAGGTTGGGCTTTCTATAACTTGAGGCGATACGACGAGGCTGAGAAGGAATATCGGCAAGCGATTGAATTAGACCCAGACCGCCCTACACCTTATTGTCGCCTCAGTTGCCTTTACGAGAAAAAGGGTTGGATTTTAGATGCTTTAGAGGAAGCACAAAAAGCAATGGAGGTTGCTGGGAAAAATCCAGACCGATGGGAGGAACAGATAAAGGATTTGCAAAAGAGGTTAGAACGATTGAGGCGAAAAGTCGGTTCTGGGGAAGGTGAAGGGGTCTATGACTAAGTGGGTGTTCTACTACATAGTTTTTTCCCTTTGTCTCCTTCTTGGTTTGCTGCTACTCCTCTGGTGGAAACATCTTCCGCCATCACAAGTTTTTGATTTGTTGATAATTAACGGGAAAGTTGTTGACGGGACCGGGAAACCAGCGTTTGAGGCGAACATAGGAATTAAAGGTGATAAAATTGCCGCCGTTGGTCATCTGCGTAGGGCGTATGCTCCAGTCGTAATTGATGCACAAGGGTGCGTCGTGGCACCAGGGTTCATAGATGTTCACACTCATGTGGAAGCAAACTTGCCAAGACACGGACCTTCCCGCGCTCCCAATTTTATCCGTCAGGGAGTGACTACGATTATCACGGGAAATTGCGGTAGGTCAGTAGAAGATGTTGGTTTAATGTTCCAGAAACTGGAACAATATGGCTCACAAGTCAATGTCGCTACGCTAATTGGGCATAACACTGTGCGACAAAAGGTCATGCGAAATGCTACCCGACCGCCTACACCTGTTGAGTTGCGGAAGATGGAGGACTTAGTGCGAAAGGCGATGGAAGATGGGGCATTGGGGCTTTCAACAGGTCTTGAATACTTGCCAGGGATGTTCGCACCACAATGGGAGATAGTCGCTTTAGCGAAAGTTGCAGGGCAATATGGCGGTTTGTATGTAACTCATCTGAGAGATGAAGGGCTAAAAGTTTTTGATGCTGTCAAGGAAGCCTTGGAAATCGGTCATAAAGCGAAAGTAAATGTTCACCTCTCTCACCTGAAAATTGCTGCGCCAAAGTTGTGGAAAACTGCAACACAACTTTTGGGTTTGATTGATTCTCAGAAACAGAGCATTCAAGTCACTATGGATTGCTATCCCTACACAAGTTCCAGCACAGGTCTGCTTGTCTTGCTGCCAAAGTGGTCATTGGAAGGCGGGGAAAGGCGATTCAGGTTGAGGCTTCATAACGAACTGTTGCGTCAAAGAATTCGTCAAGGCATGATTAGTGAAGCCATTGAAAAAGGCTGGAAGGATTTTTCTTTCGCCCGCATCGCTTCTTGTTGGTTTGACCCGTCTCTAAACGGATACTACATTCACGAATTAGCTCAATTCAACCACAAATGGCAACAGCAATTACCTTCAGGCTTAACCGAAATAGAACAGGAAGCTGAAGTTATCCTTGAACTCCTGAAACGAGGCGGTGCTCAGATGATTTACGAGTGTATGAGTGAGGATGACTTGGAAGAAATTATGTGCCACAAAAACACCATGTTTGGCTCAGACAGTTCTGTGCGTTACAACGACATGAAAAGCAAACCTCACCCTCGCGGTTACGGCACTTTCCCTCGGGTTCTGGCTCGTTATGTTCGTGAGAGGGGTGTGCTAAGTTTGGAGGAAGCCATCCGCAAAATGACTTCTCTCCCAGCAAAAGTTTTTAAGTTAGGGCAAAGGGGTGAAATCAAAGAGGGCTACTTTGCTGACTTAGTCATCTTTAACGAGCACGAAATTTCAGACGCTTCCACTTACGATGAACCTTTCAACCCACCGAAAGGCATATACTTCGTTTTGGTCAACGGTCAAATCGTTTTTGAAAATGGAAATGAAAGAGCCATTTACCCTGGTCGTCCCATTCGCCGAACAGACTATTAACCAATGGCGCTACTTTTACAGGCTGAATTCAGCAATAGAAAGATGCACAAATCCATTCTCATTTACCTTACAATCCGTTCTATATAGCCAAATGTTTAGAAGTTACTCAGTTGCCTACGATTGCCTCGTTAAACTATGAAACTCATTTTGGTGACGGACTTTTCTTTGCGCAAGGGGGGATGAGAGATGGAGTTTAGGGAGTGACGAACAGTGGCAGTTTATCCGACCACTACTGCCACCCAAAGCCAGAAGAAATTGTGTGGTGATGGTGCTTATGACACAGGAGAAGTTAGGCTCTATCTTAGGCAGCGAAGCATTAAGGCAATAGGCAATCATATGCGAAAGAGGGTTTTGAGATGAGTTCAGTGGATGACGGAATTTTGAGCGCCGAAATCATTCGGCGAAAAATCGGAGGGCACGGCTACTGCCGTGCCGAAACTTTTTGGTTGGGCAGGAGCACGACCCTTCATAGGTTGACTAAACTGGAGG
>Ga0079998_112951_pt1 | contig 18966 bp, 15 predicted proteins | sample PerSpoBPS_BMetaG_FD_69201 | JGI IMG/M metagenome (GOLD analysis project Ga0079998, IMG submission 69201) | Thermal spring microbial communities from Yellowstone National Park, Wyoming, USA - Perpetual Spouter B (PS_B) MetaG (SPADES assembly)... | ecosystem: Environmental > Aquatic > Thermal... | reverse complement strand
TCCCTGCCGATGGCGTCTTCTGGAAGCCAAGTCACCACCACGACTTACAATTACCTTTACGTTTCCCTGTAGACGAGACTTTCGCAGAGTTTCTGGGGCTGTGGTTAGCAGAGGGTTCTGTTAGGAAAAGCGGCTTGCGACTTGCCTTGCACGTAGAAGAAGCAAAAGAATTGCAGCCTCTGTTGGAAGAAATTGCTCGCAGGTTCAACGCGAAGTGGGTATGGGAACGCCAAGCAGGTAATTGGGTCAGTTTGCGCATAGACTGCACTACACTCCGCCTAACCCTCCAAGCACTCGGCATTTACCAAAATGGGCAAAAAGTAGTCCCCTCCTTCCTCGCAGAAGCCCCCATTCCCATTATTGCTGCTTTCTTGCGTGGTTACTTTAGCGGCGACGGCTGTGTGGAGGAGGGCGGAACGATTTCTGTCTCGTCCGTTTCTCGCTCCATTTTGGAATCCGTCCAGCGGTTGCTTTTGCTGTTGGGCATCCACAGCCGTCTCAGCTTGGCTCAAAGAGGCAAAGAGAAGGTTATCAACGGAAAGGTTTGCCGAACCCGTGACACTTATCGGTTGAAGATTTATCAGGGCTACAATAACCTCTTCGCCCAACGCGTTGGCTTCCTTATCCGACGCAAGCAAGAACGACTAGAACAGCATGCCTTAACAACCACATCTAAGCTGGTCGGCATTCCCATGATCGCAAATTTCGTCCTCTTCTATCGAATTTGGAGGGGCTGTATCCGCGAACGGGTCGCTCCTGCAACCATTCTTCGCTACCCTATATTATCGTTAGACCCACACATTCGCCGCCACCTAGCAGCAGATATTCATTACGAGAAAATCGTGAACGTCCGTTTGGCTGGAAGACAAGAAGAAAAGGTCTATGATATCACTGTCGCCGATAATCATACCTTTGTCCTCGCTAATGGGTGGGTAATCTCAAACAGCGCCGAGCCAGGCCTAATATATTGGTCCACCATGAAAAGAAACAGTAACAGCGAATACTTCCACCCGCTGCTTGGAACTAACCCCTGCTCCGAAATCGGGCTGCCCGCATACGGCGCCTGCAACCTTGCAGCGATCAACCTCTACAAGTTCGTCAAAGACCCATTCACAGAACATGCCCACTTTGACTTTGAGGAATTCAAAAAGGCAGTTAGGCTTGGCGTCCGATTCCTTGATGCCGTCATAGACTATGCCGACGCCAAGAACAAATATCCGCTGCCAGCCCAGCGGGAGGTTCAAAACCGAGAGCGGCGGCTGGGATTAGGCATCATGGGATTAGCGGATATGTTCTTTGCTTTGGGGATCAAGTATGACAGCGAAGAGGCAGTAGAATTCGCCGAAAAAGTCTTCACCGTCATGCGAGATACCGCCTACGACGAGAGCATTAACTTAGCCATAGAAAAGGGCCCCTTCCCTGCCTTTGACTGGGAGGGATACAGCCAGTCAGAATTCGTCAAACGCCTGCCCAAACAACTGAGGGAACGAATCAAAAAGCACGGCATCCGCAACGTCACCTTGCTAACGATCGCCCCAACAGGCTCCATCGGCACGATGGCAGGAGTCTCTACGGGCATCGAACCCATCTTCCAAGTCAAATACTACAGGCGCTCCGAAAGCCTCAGCCAGAAGGAATTCGAGGTCTTCCACCCGACAGTGAACGACTACTTCAAAGTTACAGGAAAGAAAGAATTGCCTCCACACCTGGTCACAGCACACGAAATCGACCCAATCATGAGAGTAGAAATGCAAGCAACTATCCAAACCGCAGGGATTGATAACGCAATTAGCAGCACCGTCAACCTACCTCGCGACATACCACCTAAAGCCGTAGAGGATATTTACTTTGAGGCGTGGAAGCGGGGATGCAAAGGCATCACCGTCTACCGAGAAGGTAGCCGAGAAGATATCCTGAGAACAGAAAAAGAAAAGTCCGAGCCCAAACGAGTTCGGTTCGTCCGCCCTGCGTCCCTCAACGCCGAGGTCTTCAAATACCGAACAGAGGCAGGCAACGTCTACATCACTGTTTCTAAAGATGCGGAAGGAAAAGTCCGTGAGGTCTTCATCAACATCGGAAAAAGCGGGTCAACGACGGCAGCACTCGGCGAGGCCCTCGGTAGGGCCTTAAGTATTGGTCTCCAATATGATGTTCCGCCACAAGAACTCATCCAACAACTGAGACTTATCCGAAGCGGGAGTTGGCAGCGTCAGCCCGACGGGACTGTTGTTTTTTCTGTCCCCGATGCCGTCGGCAGGGCACTCGCCAAAGCGTGCGGTGAACCAGAAAACGGTAATCACCTAATCGCTGAAACCGCACAAAAAGGAAAATCAGATGAGACCATACAAATTGACGGCATGACCTGCCCAGAGTGCGGAGGGATCATGATTAGGCTTGGCGGTTGCTCAGCTTGCGTCTCGTGCTCCTACACGAGATGCGACTGAGCCGAGATAATCGACAGCAAGAAAATCAAGGGATTTACCGTCACTTTGCCTACGCTTCGTAGCAACCTTGTTAGGACAGAGTTAATTTCGGCGCCGAAATTAACTCTGAGCCCCCTCACCCCACGACGACATAAAGTGGGCGCGGAGGGACTCGAACCCCCACCCTACCGGTTATGAGCCGGCTGCTCTGCCATTGAGCTACGCGCCCTTCTGAATTTCCTTGCGTAGGTCATTTAATCTGTTAAGCCAACCCCGCAGGAATTTCCCCAACTTCGGATTAGCACGAACGATCGCTCGGTAGCGCTCCTCCCGACGGTCGCACAACTTCAACGCAAGGGTCCTATCCGGCAAAGACTTAGCAGCAGATAAGGTTTGCTGCCCCACTTTGCCATCTACATCTATCCACTTTGCAGACGGTAACAAGTCATTGATAGCTCGCTGCAAAAGCCTAACCGCCGTCACCGTCCCCATATTGACACCCGTATCAAAAACAGCAAGAGCAAGAGGATAAGGAAACTCGTCCCCCCTCACTGGAACCCAATAATACTTCCAGTAAATCTCCCGCATCTCTTGCTCGGTCATTTGGGCAACGCTCCTTTTCGGGAGCCCCTTTTCTTTACGATACTGGTCATAACGAGCCTGCGTAACGCCCCGATTCGTCAGACCGCCTGGATCGTCTGGGTCATTACTAAGACCGCCTTCCCACTTTAGAACAAACCTTAAGCAACGCAGGAATAAATCGGTCACCTTTATCACCTCCACAACAAAATTTTAACGACAGAACAACACCACTTAAGTCCTACCTCGGAAGAGACCTAAAATTTACCGTGGGGGCGACAATAAGTAAGCCTCCGAGAGGAAAATGAGGTTGCTCGTCATTGCCCTTATCATTAGCATCATCGGTGTTAAAGGCGCCGCTGAGGTCATCATCGCCGGAACGGCGCCACCAGACAAATTGGCATTTCGACTAAAAGGGGAAAGCCTAAAAGACTTGAAAGTCGCAATAAACGGGACATTCTTTAGCATCCGCCACAAAACCCTCGCCAACTGGGTCGTCCGAGATGGAAAAGTCCTCTACCCATTCCCTTGGTGGGATAGCCTCGAACGGGGGTGCCTCGTCATCTTTCAAGACAATACCGTCTATATGGGTTTGGTTCGGTCAAACGGAAAGAAGGTATTTATAGGCAAAAAAGAAATAAAAACGAATGAAATACGATTAGCAATCGGCGGCGGGTCATACTTCCTACGACGAGGAACATTAGCGACCTACCAGCAACTGCGAAAAGAAGGAATATCTCCTTATATCATTGAGCATCATTACTTCTCCTTCATAGCGTGGAACGAAAAGAAAAACCTAATCGCTATTGGCATCTCAAGAGGATCATCCCTGTGGGAAACGGGCAGACAATTGCTGCGGCTCGGATATACGGATGCCATACGGTTAGACGGAGGATCTTCAACTGGCATCTGGAAACCAGGCGGGAAGTTTCCTAATACAACAAATATCGTGGGAATAAAATCCTAAAATCAAGAATGGTGATGCAATATGCCTTGGCGAAAAGAAGAGGGATGCAGCTGCCCTTGCCCAGACACGATAGATGAAAACGACGAGAAGGTGAGAAATTGGGAAAAGGACGAATCTCACCCATGCTTTTGCGGTGAGTGCTTCTATTGGTGGGACGAAGAAAAGGCATATGAGGTAGACGAAGGTAGCCTGGAAAAGAGCAGGTGGCAAAAAGCAAAAATGGAGTGGTATGCGCTAGGCAAAAACGTCATCTGTTCTAAGTGCCGTCAAGGATTGCCAGACAAAGTAAGATCTAGGGCCTTCAGGTTGGAGAAAGTCCACGACGGCATTGTTTGTGCCAAGTGCGGGGCGGCTCCGCTTTCCGTGCGGAAGGGCGCCGTCGTCCTGCTAGAGGCGGGCGAAAAGGGTTACTGCCCCACCTGCGCAAAGGAGCAAGAAAGCGTCCTCCTGCAAAAAGCTGTAATGGTCGCCTCGTTGGAAGACGAAGACATCGTCCCCGCACCGCTTTGGTGCGATCGGTGCGGCGAACCTCTCCCAGTCACTATCTCTGAAGAGGCCGCTACCGTCCTCCACAAGACGATTGAAGGCTTAGAAACCATCATCTTCAACAAGAACCTGCGGGATATCCGGCCCTCCCTCTGGCGGCGCGCCCTTGAATGGAAGGAAAAGCTGGAAGACTACCTATTGAAGGCAGATGTCTACAAAAAAAGCAGAAAGGCCGCATCGTGAAGTAAAATATAGACAGCGGGTTGCCCGTCACCCGCACCGTCTCCGTCGGTTAGTCCGAGAATACATACGGCGCCTGAAAGAAGGAGGCATGGAACGTGCACAAACTCTATAGCGTCTTATTATCGGTAGTAGAAGATTTTCCCGTGCTGGCAGCCTTCCTGCCCGCCGTCTGGGTCCTCGCCGATAAACCTTCCACACCCCCTACGCTACAAGTCGTGAGCCACAACTTTTTTTGTGGGCGAAGTCGGTGAAGAGTGGTTGGAAGAAATTACCCCTGCCCACCTAAGGATTTACTTGTGCCACATCGCCGCCCACATTCTCCTCCTTCACTTCCGCAGAGGTACAGTCCTCCATAACGACCCCCGCTGGGATTACTCCTGTGACTTGGAGGTCAACCACCTACTCATCACTATCAGCTCCTCTACCTTCAAACAAATTAAACCAGTAAAGAGAAAATGGCTCGGGCTAAGCGCCGAGGAAATCTTCTTAAAGTTACGACACTCAAATAACATCACGAGACAAATGGGCTTCGGTGATGACCATCAGGGCTGGCGCAGTATCCGCGAGATGGACAGCCAAAGCATTATTAAACAGTCCTTCGCCAGCCGCATCCTAAGCCCCGAACAACTAAATACCGCCTTTGAACAGTTTCACCAGCAAATTTCAAACAACCCCAACATCCCAGACGAGACCAAGCTAACTTGGATGACACTACCCCTAACGGCTGGAAAATCAACTGGTGGTGCCGTGGAATACATACCCCCCGCCATCGGCGGGAACCTCACATTTCGACTCCAAAATATCATAGAGGCAACGGTGACAAAGCGCCGAGGCTTCAGCCGACCAGAATACGATATCCTACTCCTCTGGCAGCAAAAGTATGCGGAAATCGTTCTCCCCCTGTACCCAAGACAAATCGTCATAGGAATAGATACATCGGGGTCTATGTCTAAGGCAGGATTACAAACCTGCGCATCCTTAGTAATAACCATAGTGAAGATGCTCCAATCCATTTATCCGACCACAGAAATACATGTCGCACAGGTTGACGCCGACTTCCAAAGTCGCTGGGTATCCACCTACGCCAGCGAACAACTCCCAGAATTCCTAACGACAATGAAAGGACGAGGCGGAACAGAAATCTTCAGGTCTATCCAAAAGCTTATAGACAAAGAGCAATTAAAGCCTGAAGCCATTATCCTCATCAGCGATTTTGACACGACCGATACCGACAGAGACTTGGTGACGGATTCTACAATACTCGGTATAATAATAAACGAGCGACGCGATTGCCAGAAAACTCTTGAAGAGAAAAAGAATAAATTTAGAAGTGTGAAATTCATCGCATCCATACCTATAGCAGAGACAAAGGAGGTAGAAGACTGTCGTGAGTGAAATCACTTTCGCCATACTTCCGATTCGATTTTATCCGTACCCAAGGACAGAACGGGACGGAATAGCGGTAGGGCGAACGATTTCACTTAACGCCCTTCAACATCCCCTCGGCGTTGCCCTCGTCCCACAACGCTTCTTCAGCGCCCAAGAAGTTAAAGACGGAACTGACCTGTTAAGACGAGGGGTAATTGTAACAAAGTGGGAAAAGGTAAAAGAAGAGAAAAATATTTGGTGGGTGAAAACCAGCCTCGGCAACGCAATCCAGATAAACGAAATCTGGTTCGACAACGAGGCGCAATGCTTCGTAGGCAAAGGAAATACCATCCCATTTAGTCCATACCTGTCGGATAAACCCGACTTCGCCCTTGCTGATGCCTGTATCCAAATATTCCAGTTCTTCAACATGAGCGACTTCTTTGAATTAGTCCCTACCCTCAAAGCAATCGTTCAAAAGACCTACAACCAAGTGAGAAACAAAGACCCGCTAATAATCTCATCCAGCGAAGGGCTACAACAATCTCTCTACCACATCATAATAGAAATCCTTCAATCCGATAATGTCGCCTACTTTATGCTGCCAAGCGACTACGAATCAATTGTCAGCACCACGAACTTTAGAGACTTCGCTATGGAAGTCCTAAATTTTGTCAAAGCTCTAAAGATACGGATGGAAGAGGTGAAAAAAGTAAGGGAAGAAGCTGACGAATCCGCCGCAAAACAGCAAAGACTGGCATTCCTATCACACCTCCGTGACGCCATTAACACCGAAATAAAAGAAATCTCATATACAACAGGTGATAGCGAAGCTGACGAACTCCTAAAAGAAATACAAACCAATCCCAACCTACCAGAACAGCTAAAAGCAAAACTCCGAGAAGAAGTAGAATCGGTAGCAGGGTACATCACTAACCCAGAAAGACCAATTACCCTACGCCACGTGCGATTCGTCCTCTCATTACCGTGGGGGAAGTATGTTGAACCCAACACAAATCTCAGCGAGGTCATAACTACCTTAGAAAACAGCCACTACGGACTCTTTGACGCAAAGGAACGAATATCGGAATATTTAGCCCTCTACACTCATCTCAAGAGACCACCAAAAGGCAATATCCTTTGCTTTATTGGTCCACCGGGAACAGGAAAAACATCAATGGCAGCAGCGGTCGCAGAAGCGCTTAAATTGCCCTTCTACAGGGTTAGCCTCGGCGGCGTCTCAGATGAATCAGAAATTAAGGGACACCGCCGAACCTACATCGGCGCTATGCCAGGTCGTATCGCCTCTGCCCTCGCCCAATTGAAAGCACTAAACGGAATTATCTTCCTTGATGAAATCGATAAGCTTGGGCTAAGCTACAAAGGTAGACCTGACGCCGCCCTGCTGGACGCACTAGACCCTGATAGAAATCACGATTTCTTCGATCACTATGTAGACTACCCCATTGACCTTTCCAATATTCTTTTCATCTGTGGCGCCAATGTTCAAGAGAATATAGACCCGATCCTCGCCGACCGCATGGAATTCATCCAGTTTAACGGCTACCTTCTTCCCGAAAAATTCCAAATCGTAAAGCATTACCTTATACCAACCATACGAAAGAACTGGCAAATAACAGAAGAACATGTGGCTATTACGGACGACGCTATCTCCTACATCGTCAAAACTTGGGGAAGATGGGAAGCGGGCGTCCGAGAGGTCAAACGTCAGGTAGAAAGTGCCTTAAGAAAAGCCCTGTGCCTTCAAGAAAAAAGGGTTACGGCGAAATTCATACAACGCCACTTCCCCCCACCCGTTCCCCTCGTGGAGTGGAAGAATGAGTATGCCCAGCGTGTCGGCTATATCCCCGTCGTCGGGGTCAATAGAAGTGGCGAGGGGGTCGTCTTCTGGGTGGAAATTCATAAGATTGACCAAGCTGCAAATAATAACTCCCCCTGGAACATCGAAATCATTGGAAATGCTGATGATAGCATGAAGGAAAGTATCAAATCATCCTTCCTATGGTGCCGACATCACATTCCTACATTCGACAGCGCTAATACCAAATGGATCGTTTATCTTCCATCTGTTTCCCTGCCACGGGGAGGGCCGTCTGCCAGCCTTGCCATCACCATCGGACTTATCTGCACCCACCTCAACAGACCGATTGGAAGACTCGTGGTAATGACAGGAGAGATTAGTGCCAGCGGCGAAATTCTCCCCGTCGGCGGTCTGCCCGCCAAAATTGTCGCAGCAGAAAACGCCGGGCTAGAAGAAATCCTTATCCCTGCTGCCAATAAAGACGAAGTAGACTACTGGCTTAAGAAAAGCAAACTATCACATAGAATCAGGATAACGCCCGTAGAAACAATAGAAGAGGTATTAGCCCGTCTGGATATTAAACTGGAAAAACACGCTTCCTAAAATCCTATCGGAGGGCGCTGCTATGAAAAAGCCTGGCAAGAAGACAATATTGTGGGAAGAAATGCTCCACATCATGGAAATCATCTCCAGACGAGAAGCTGCCCTATCAAAAACGCAATTGAAGGGACGAGGGCGAGCCGCCCCCGCCAAAGCCAGAGAACCCCTTATCACGTGGATAGCGAGCCGCATCAACCCGTCAGAATACTCACCAGCAGCCCTCCACGACCTTGCCGCCTACTTGCTCTGGATAAATGCTATCCTACACCAGCCGTAGGCTATAATATTAACGGCACAACAAAAGGTACCCCAGAACAGGAGGCAAAGGTTAATGAAACGAGTAGGAGCCTTAGCCACCGCAGCACTGGGGATGGCAATCGCTATTGCCATCGCAACCCAACTTCCTAATGAACAAGAAATCCGTGAAAGAGTGCTCGCTCCTTCCGTCCAAGTAGCCGTCTTTGAAGGGATCGGCGGAGCAACCAGCCAATGGATAGTCGCTGGGTCGGGCACTGTCTTCAAAACATCTAAAGGGACGTTTGTCCTCACAGCAGGGCATGTCGTTTCCCGAGCCATCAGGTACATTACCAAACCTCCCCAGCCAGGCGAAGAACAAAAAGACGTAAAAATTGCTGTATTTGACGACGTCACCGTAGTCATTGAACGAGTGAAAGACGGAGTTGTAACCGGCGAGTTGCGCCTACGCTGTAAAATCCTCAAATATTCGCCCATTGAAGAACGAGGTGGTAACGATCTCGCAGTGCTCCAACCCTACGAGGAAGACCTACTGCCCTTCGGGGCACGACCCCTACCAAAAGATAAATCGGTCTACGCTGGACAACCAGTCTACCACTGCGGCTCAATGTTAGGCGAACTCGTTAACTCCGTTACCTTCGGTGTCATCTCGGCAACAAGCCGCATGCTCAACAATAAACCGTTCATCCAGCTTTCTTCGACAGCCCAACCTGGCTCGTCGGGCGGCGGCATCTTTGTCGTAGACAATGAGCGGTGCTATTACGCCGGAATGCTAACTCGGGGCGCTGGGGAAACTATTAACCTTGCCGTCCCCATAAAGAGAATCCGAGACACCTTGGCACAATGGAATCTAGAATTCATCTTAGATGATGCGAGATAAGGAGGTGCGCAAGTGGGGGGTGTCCACCCCACCACCCAACATGGCTAACTCGGAAAGACTGCCGTTAATCCATTTCAATAAACTGGTAAGGATACACCGTTCCATCGCTCAAATTATCGACCTAATGAGCGAGGGCGGACTCCTTCCAAAAGAACTGAAACCAGAAGAAGGCAACATCAAAGAACAAATATTTAAGCACATGAGCACAGCAACCATAGAGAATACGCAAATAGATGAAATAAACATGAGATACATAAAAATACTAAGTCAAACGGAGAACCTCATCGTCACAGCACAAGCCTTTTACGCCGATGCAGCCCTTATCTTACACCTACAACCGATAGTGGAAATGGACCCGCATGCTCTTACATTAGCAAATATAATGGCCGTGCTGATCAACGCGATGTGGGGGATCCTCGTCTACTTTCCTGCCGTCCTGTCCTACCTCAAGACGAAGGATGCAGAACTTGAGCCACTTGTCGACCTGTTCATCGCCGCCCTGCTGACCTACATCTCCGCCGCCCTAGAGTTTGACAAAACCATGGCTCAAATGAACACAAAGGTACAAAAAGCGTTGGGTGACCAACAGGAGGAAGAAACAGTCTTTAATTAAGAAAGGAGGCGAAAAGAAAAAGAGAACATGAAGAAGGAATGGCAATGGCTTTTCATGACTATCCTGACGCAAGCAATGCTTTTTTACAAAGCAGTAACAACTAAAAACCCAGTAGCGGAGATAGTCTGCATCGTTCTTATCGCCGCTTTGTCACCGTCGCTTGCTCACTTCTTCCTAAGAGTTGGCAAGGGTGGAATAGAGTTTGTTAAGGAAAGACTCGCAGCGCTTTCGCTAAAAAGACAAACTTAAGTAGGAGGCGCCTTCCCCCTTCTTCTTTTTTCTCTTCCTCTTCTCTTCTCTCTGTTTTGAATTCAGAAGGTTCGCTTGAACCATAAGGAGAAACTGAACTACTCTCCTGCTCCAAACCGGAGGGAGCTGACGTGCTTTCTTCAGGCCCAAATGGTGGTGCCGGCCCTTCCTCCACCTCCTCTGACTCTGAAGGCTCTTCAACCCCTCCCTTTTCTTCACCCTGTCCCTCCAAAGCTTCACCAACTATGCCTTGTAAGTTAGGTAACCTTTCCAGTCCCGCTATAGAACCTCCTTTAACTTTATACAACCATATTACAAAATCCTTAACGAAGTCTTTATGTACCTTGCCTTGTCTCAGTAGCTCCTCAAGCACCCTACCAACTATTTCACCGAACTCTACCGAATCAATCGTTATCTCGCTCCTTCCGATTTCAGCGACATACTTATCCCAAGCCTCCGCAAAATTTCCTAAAAGAGAAGAGATATTCCCTACATCCTTATGCGCCGATGCGAACGCCTCCAATATCTTACGAAGAGAGTCCTCTATTTCTTCTGTAGTTGCAATTGTCTGTGCCTCCAAAATAACGGACTTCTCACCACCTTCTTCAGATCCCTCACGGCGAACCTCTTCTGCAATGGAAACCGTCCCATACTGCTCCACACGCGCAGCCCTAAACAACGTTGCCAACCACTCCGACAACTCCCCAGGAGGCATCGTCGTCAAGCTTAGTCCCTTGACCACCCGCGATACTCGCTTCGCGGCTTTGTCGGCAAGATTTTCCCAAGCTTTTTCCACAATTCCCCTAAACCATGAGAAAATTTCCTCCAGTTTCTCTCGAGTAAGGACCCCTTTCGCCTTCGCTTGCTCATAAAGATCCTCGACATTATCACTTTTGACAATTTCCTCCACACTTAACCCAATTTCCTTCAATCGACTATCGAGTTCACTCTTCCACCCGGCGGAAGAAATACCTAAAACAGCTCTTTTATCCCTTGCAGCTGCTATCATAGTTAAAACCTTATGAAGTTCCCTAATAGCGTTAACGAACCGCCTAAAAAGATCTTCATCTTCCTGCGGAGGCGACGCGGTAGTGCCCAGCACAGTGTCTACAAACCGAAGCATAGCTGCACGAGGACCTTTCACGCCCTCTAAGGAACCAGTCGCCTCAGACTCATTAGTAGGAGCACCGTATGACACTGCTATGTGGCTGCCGAAAAACCTATAAGCTCTAGAGGCAAGGGGCCAAAGAGATTTTCTCCATCCAGAACTACGATAATTTGCTGACACTTCTACTAACATCCGGAAAATATTCTCTATCATTCTGTCCACGTCTTCGTGAAATCCCACTTTCCACCCAATTATTTCACCAAATTCGCTGACAAACTCCCAAGCTCTACGCAAACGATCTTGTTGCTGAGAATAACGCCTCTCTAAGTCCTCTAATCTATTGACTTTCTCTCGCAAAACTTGCTTAAACTCGTTAATTTGCTCTTCCTTAATACTATCTATAGATGTAATATTTAACAGACTCTTTAGAAAAGATGATAGCGTGGGAGTTTTTGGATTCTCTAAAATTTCTTTTAAAGTAGCTAAAGTAACTGCTGGATCTTTCGAACTTTCAAGAGAACTCAAAACAAAAACCAAGACGTCCTTCAAACAATCCACGATCCCACTCAATTGGCCCGGATAGTTGCGGCGATGAACTTCTGCAGTTTCAAGACCAAGCGGTACTCCTGTTGTCAGAACAGCAATGTCATTTGCCACCGTGGTCGCTAAAGACAAATTAGTCAATTTAGACTTGCCCACTGAGGTTGCTCCAGAAACAAGCGGAGCAATTACTGACGGGGAGGAAATTGCTTTTTCAGCAATCCTCTCATCGGTCGGTGATGTGTCTTCCCGCTGCGAGGGATAAAGGCTACCCCACAACAGAGCAGGGAGGTTGGATCCCCAAGTCGCACCAGCCCCCAAAGTTTTATTAGGGTCTTCCATCAATTGTCTCCAAAGGCTCCCCTGAACATTCCCCGTCATCTTGTTAAGATAATAACGGACAATCAATATCCACGGGAAAAACTCAAATGAAAACTGATTCAAGTCCTGATTTTCAATGGAATTAAAGGGGGCCATATTGAACCATACATTGCTCTGTAGATAGCTAACATAAGTCCCTCTCACTTGGCTAAAAAATTCATTGATGGGTTCTTGAAAACTGGTTCCTAACTCCTCCTCAGTTACAGAAACCAATCGCAGAAGGTCCGAAGCGAAGGCAGCAATATGCCTACGAACCTCCTCAACAGGAAAAACATTCCCCAGCTTACTATTAACCTCGTTAAGAATGTCATTGTAATCCAGTCTTTGATTTGGATCCTGAGCAATATTCTTCGCCCATTCACGAAATAGTGAGAGAAATTCGTTTATTGCCTTAGATGCATCGGCATTACTTACTTTTAATGATTTTACCGCCTCTATTGCATTCTTTAACTTTTCCTTGAACAACTCAACCAAACCGCCTTCTACTTTCTCTGTTGGGGAAGAGAAATTCCCGTGTAAGTGAACGGCTAAAGCAAGAGGTACTAAGGCTGGCCAGTCGGTTTGAATAAAATAAGGATCATACCCCGTCGCCTCGAACAATTGAGGAAGATTCTGAGCATACCTCAAAAGCTCCTTTTGCGTTTTCCAAAGCTCTTCCAAAAGAGAAGATAGAGCCCCCACCGCAATCTCTACTTTCCAAATATTGTAGTTTTCCCTCGAGAATTCGAGGCGCGGTTTGTATCTATTCGCAATCCCTACCAGCGATATTGGATAAATCCGTGCCTTCAAAAGGAGCTCAATAGGCATTAGGGCATCACCCAGTAGAATTTTAAAATTTCTGACGGTGAGTCGCCTTGCTGGACCTAAAAGACTACCGCCCTAAAGAGCAATTTTTTTGGTTTCGGCTGACAAGGAAATGCTGCGTGATTAGGGTCGCAACGGGCCGAGATGAAGATACCGCCATCATTATAGCCAATGCTCCGTGCCTTGTAGACAGCCTCCAAGATAGGATCAATGCAACTGATGTCCATGTTTACATAACCGCCTCGCAAACGATGACCGTCTATATCCCCAGACGGTTCGTCCACAAAATAACAGGCGAAGAAATTCTCATCCCCTTAGCCTTTGAGGCGGGGGAAGATATGCCTTACTCAGGTCCTGCTGGTGGGGATATCATCGTCGTAACAGGTATCCCTAATCCGCTTCGGGTAGAGGCTGTCACCGTCCCCCTCATGTTGGGGTCACACTTTGAGGTCACCTGTGTCGTAGACCCCATACGGGGCGTAACCAACGTCCCTGAAACCGCCGACCTATGGCTCGGCTTAAGCAAGCCAGATGCCATCGACGATATGCTCCCCTATGTTCGGCCGCTCTTACCATTCCTCATCCAAGTTTAGTCCCCAAAGAGCAAAGGCGAATTTGTTGGTTGGTCGCCCCACAAACCCATTGCGCCTTCTTGCGTCTCAAGGAAAGGACGGAGTTTTTCCCAGTCTTTATCTCGGATGGTGACGACCCGATCGAGGTAGATGCTCACATAGCAGTCTCCGATTTTCGTCGGCTGAACTCGCCCCAGTTTCCGCTGGGCGATCGCCACATATTTGGGGTCAATGTCAATGGCGATAAAGCGGCGCCCCAACTTTTTCGCTGCTACTGCCGTCGTCCCTGTGCCCACAAAGGGGTCTAACACGATGTCGCCCTCGTCGGTGCACATCAAAATCAACCGCTCCAACAAGTGCTCTGGCAGTTGGCATGGGTGTTCGTCACGGCGAACTTTGTGATGGATGCGGTGAATGCCCGTCCAGACATCGGAAACCAAAGGACCGAAAGGGTGCATTAAGGGTTTTTGCCGCCGTAGTCCCTGAGAGGTGCTTGGCAAATGCGACATCGTGGATGAGGGAAGCGCAAGTCATAGAACTTGAAGCCTTTGGGCGATTTGGTGTAGTAAAGGATACCGTAGTGACGGGGATAAAGGGTTTTGCCCAAAGGTTGTCCTGGTGCGTCCCACGCTATCCAATGCCTGAAGTAAGCGACTTCGTTGAGAAAGGTGGCAAAGTAAGTGAGCCATTTGGGAATGTTGTGCACGAAGATAGAACCTGTCGGTTTCGTCACCCGAACCAACTCATGAAGCCACGCCTTGCACCAATTCAGATACTCGTCCAATCGCTTTCGGTCGTTGTAGGAGTCATACTGCTTGCCCAAATTGAAAGGAGGGTCGGCGAATGTCATGTCCACGCATTCGTCAGGCAATTGGCGCAGAACAGCCAGACAATCTCCTTCAATGACACGGTCGAGAAAGTCCGATAGCCCCCCGCAGAGTTAATTTCGGCGCCGAAATTAACTCTGTCAGCCCGCAAAGAGACCCCAACCTCCTACCTTTTCCAAGTGCCAGATACAAAGTTGCGGCCAGAAGCGCAGACGATAGAGGAACGCATAGCGGGGGTTCTTCCACTCATCTTCCGAGAGCTCCCGCACCCCCAGCACAATTCCTAACTCGGTAAATAAATCCCGACCCTTAAAGTATTTCTTGAACAAACGGTGCTCAAACCGCCGACCGATGCGGTACATGTCCACGTGGACCTCCTTTGTGCAGGTATCGCAAAGATAGTAGCCGTTATACATCAACACGAGGGTGCCTTCAGAGGTTCTCTGCTTGCGCTGAATTTCCCGCACATCCCGCTCAAAGTCCTTAGGAAGGTCAAAGAGGCGAAGCTGCGAAGGCGCCACTTTGCGCCCACACTTGGCACAACACCCCTTCTCATTTAACTCTGCTGGATGAAAGATGCCCTTCCGCAGCGGATGAATCTTCGTGCAGATTCTCGGCTCCGTTCGCTTTCGGAGATACTCTCGCCGCCGATGACGGAGCATCTTAGCAAGGAACTTCTCCATCGCCTTCTTATCATAACGCGCCGACCCGATAAGAACCCAGCAGTATCTTCTCAGACTATACCACAGCTGGAGCCGATGACCTCGCTTCGTCAGCCCAAAAGCGCCACTACCACTCGGCAGATCCGGGTCGTGCCAGAAGGCTCGCTCTCCTAAACCATCCTCATCGCGGAAGTCATGCTCGCCTAATTTCCACCAGTGCCTTCCATCCCACCACCACTTCTGCGCCTTATAGCCGTTGCGCGCCCACACAACCACCTCCCGCCTCGGCCGACTGGCGAGAACCTTCTGAATGGGCGGGAGAAAATCTATTGAATCTAAGCAGTAATACTCATACTCATACTCGTCGATTTTCCCCTCAAGGATTTCCTCATCCTCTGCCCTCCCCAACTTCGATGGGTCAGCTACCTGGCTGCCAAAGGGCAGCAGGCATTCCTCCTCACCAGACCAAAGGGCGGAGCAAAGGAGCCGAACAGCTTCCTGATAAGTTAGCGGGCAACCATTCGCAATTACCCCGCCGTCAGTTTGCTTCCACCCCGTCAACCGTCCCACCAATTCCCAAATCTCGCGGTCGGCCATGTCTAAGTCCGATAGCTCCGAACCGTTCCCAGAGCCTCCGCTCCCCCCACCGCCGTCGGTGCCCTTGCGAAGAGCCGACATACCTCTACCCCCCTTACCCTCACTCCCACTGTCACCGCTTGCCCCCCCAACGCCACTGCTTACACCCCCAGCGCCTCCAGCACCACCGCCCGACTTGGAAGGCACGGAATCCTTCCCCTCTAACTTTGTTTCATTTTTGTCGTTAGAGGATAGTTGTTGGTTATCTTCTTTCCGGCCAACCGCTACCACCGCTTCAAAACCGGAGGTTGCGGTCCGGTCATCCCCCTCAGCGGGCTCGGCGGGTGGCAGGGGTTGGGGTGGTTCTGGGGTTTGGTGGCAGCCCGCCGAAGGCTGGGGGGGCTCTGGGCTCTGGTGGCAGACCCCCGAAGGCTGGGGTGGCTCTGGCGGGGTTGGGCTTTCGGCTAGGCTAGGCTGGGATAATACCGGCTCTTCCGATAGGGCTAGGGGCTCTCTTAGGTTGTTTTTGATTTCGATTTCAGTGTTGGAATCTAACTCGGTCAAGGGCGCGTTGCCCCCCTGCGGATTTTCTTCAGTATTTTTAAGGGAGGTAGAGGAAAAAGGCTGGGGAGGAGAGAGAGACAGATTTGTAGCAAATTCGTTACAGTATTTACAGGATTCGTCGCATTTGGTGGCAAGACCGTAATGATTTGCGAAGATAAAAAAGTAGAGGTGGGCCATGCGGGTGAGGTGTTCGTCGGAGACTTTGGGGTTGTCGGGGGATGGGAAGAGGTCGAAGAGGGGTTTCCATCTGGGCAGGACGTAGAGTTTGACTTGTCTTCCTCGTCGGGAGCAGCTGAAGAAGTCGCGCAGGTGGGGGAAGGGGTATTTTTCTTTTCTTGGGATGATATATCGGGAGGCGTTAGTTGGGTGGACGTTGGCGAGGGTAGAGAGGGTTTTGAGGTTGACGGCGGATTTCCAGCGGAAGATGCCGTAGCGTTTGACGGCGTCGATGATTTTCATGCACTCCTTGTTGCGCAGGATTCTTTCCAGTCGGAAGTAGGCGATATCGGGGTTGAAGTGGCGCTTATTTACTTCCCTGCGGACTTCTTCGTTGGGTGATGTTTGTTGTTGGAGGGCGAATTCCCGCTTGAAGTGCAATGTTTTGTCTTTGTTTTCGCTGGGGGTTAATTTGAGGTAAAGGCCGTGCCTTTTGCCTTTGCGGTTTTTCCGTTCCCAGGTGACGACGCCGTATTTTAGCAGCCGTGCCTTGTGCTTTTTGGTGCCGAACAGGAGTCGGTAGATGGTTCCTGGGTTTATGCCTGTTCGCTTGGAGAGTTCGGAGAGGGAGAGGCGGTGTTTGGAGTCGAAGGCTTTTGCTTCGATGATGCAGTCGAGGATTTTCAGGCAGAGGGTATCGTTATTAGCGATTGCCTTCTCCCGAATTTTTGCTACCTGCTCCTCAATAAATTGTGGGTCTAGGGTTAACACCTACGGTCACCTCCGAAACGAGGTAGGGTTGGCGCTTTTCAATTTTAGCGCGCTTCCCCCTGTATGGCAGGGGCGCGGTACATCTGTCGCCGTACTTGGCGTTTTATCCTGATAGTGGTGGATAGCCATTCCTTGCCTCCTAATTCGTCTTCCTTCATTTTCTGCTTTAGGCAGATTAGGCAAAGGAGGCTATCATGCCACTTTATTCCTTCTTTTGTTAGTTCGCCCCGCCGCACGAGCTCTGAATCAAGGGGGCAGCAGGGTCGGCCGCATATGTCGCATTTGTGGGTGGCGGGTAATTTGCACCGTCTATTATAGCACCGTCGGTACATTCCCCGTTACCTCCGAATTTGAAGGGTGTGTAATGCTTGGTAATAGCAATAGGTTGCCCACTGAACCTCCGCCATGTGGGCGGGCGGGATAGCAGTATGCCATTCGTATTTTACCGCGATTGCCAAGCAAATGGCCCACAGGAAATTTTCGGGAGTCGTGGTTTGGATTATTTCCATGATATTTCCCCGCAGCTGCATTGTGACGTCTTCTATCCTTGCATCTGTCGGGCTGAGGAGGTAGTAAATTGTTAGCAGTGTGCTTAAGTAAGTGGTGAGTGGTTCAAGTCTTCGGCGCTGTTGGCGGACGGAGGGGAGGAAGAGGGCGAGTTCTGCCAGTGGTTTTTGCCCGCCGCTGGCGATATCAGGCGGCGGGGCTGGCTCTGGCAGGACAAAAAAGTAGGTAAAAGGATGGAGTTGATGGACGGCGTAGCCTTCTTTGGGATTGCTGACTATCGTAGTTATCTTTAGGAGGGAGTTTAGGGCGGTGATGGCGTAGGTTGGCTTATCAGAGCCGTAGTAGACCATACAGGCGGCGATTTCTTCTTCTGACATTGGTTGAACCCCTACCAGCTTGTAGGGCTTTTGGGCGAGGAGGGGGTGTTTGGTCGTTATTCCGCGCCAGCCGACGACGAGGTTGGGCAGGATGGGTTCCAGCCATCCTTTGGCGAGGCGTAGCCATTGGACGACATCTCTACGAAGTATAATATAGGTTGGTCGGTTAAACCAGATGAGCATTTTTGCCACCACTTGAGATTTTGACACGGAGGAGATGGGTGAGGGATGCTTCCTAAGATAGCGTCGTGCACTTGTCGGCACGAATATCAGGATGGGAAATATGGGAAGGGGATGCGAGTATTTAACCCCCGCATGCCGTCGGGCAAATTGGGTGGGTGGCGGTGCACTGTCTGTGGTCGTGAGATCTCTGCCGATTCCTCTGATTTAAAGAAGCAACCCAAGCAGGGTGGAGAGGAGGGATCGTAGAGGTGGCTGCGTTGATTCGTGAACCCACTGTCCGCTTAATTGCCGTCACCCACTTTCAAAAACCCGACGACTTGCAGGAGTTTCAAATCTGGCAGACGGACACCGACAACGAACCCCAGCAACTCATTGAAGCGGCTGGGAGAACCTGCTACACAGAGGATACGGAAGTTCTGACAGACGAAGGTTGGAAACCTTTTTCCGCTTTGA
>Ga0079998_111446_pt1 | contig 19263 bp, 18 predicted proteins | sample PerSpoBPS_BMetaG_FD_69201 | JGI IMG/M metagenome (GOLD analysis project Ga0079998, IMG submission 69201) | Thermal spring microbial communities from Yellowstone National Park, Wyoming, USA - Perpetual Spouter B (PS_B) MetaG (SPADES assembly)... | ecosystem: Environmental > Aquatic > Thermal... | reverse complement strand
GCGGCCCCATGCTGAGGCGGCGGCTAGCCCTGCGGGCTGGCCGCCGCCAAAACATCTCTCTCCATTCAGAAGGTTTTTGATTGCAAATGGTATTATTCTTTGACCAGTCGTAGTAAGGTAGTTTCCGAGCCGAGGTGGACCTGAAGCATATAGAGTCCTTCGGGCAGGGAAGCTGTGGGGAGGGTGATGTGCTCTTCGGGATTTACGAGCGCCCCTTGTCCTGATAGAAGGGCTTGTCCCAAGGTATTGTAGAGAGTCCATTGGAGGGGTAGGCCCGCTGCGTGGCGGATAGTCAGATGAGCTTCTTGGGAGGTGGGGTTAGGGGTGAGGGTAAGGATAGGCGTAGGCCGAGAGCTAGTGAGGGCACTGGGGGTAGCTTCGCGCACTTGAATGCTATCTATGAACAGGTTGTTACCCATCTCGGTGATGTTTTCAAAGCGAATGAGGACTTTGTGGCCTTTATATGTAGGGGGAATAGAGACGATCTCATGGCGCCAGGCGGTGTTAGCGCCTGAGGGAGGGACAGCTTGGTCAGTAGTACTGATGTTTCGTCCTATGACTTGGATGGCGGAGCCCGTTACATCTAAGTCTTCGCCGCCTTTGTAATAGAGCCTTTGCCAAGTAGTGCCGCAATCCTTGGAAATGTACACAGCCAGCGTATCGCCGTACAAGTAGCCGACTTGATTAGCGCTGGTATTTTCCCAATAGAGGGCGCGGTAATACACATCAAACTCTATGACGGGGTTTTGGGCGGTAGCGGGGATATCTATGAGGGGGGTGATGAGGTGGTCGCGTTGGGTGCGGTTGTAGTAGATAAAGTTTCTTATGCGGGCCATGGCGTTACTGGCTCCGAAGCTCCCGCGCCCCGTAGAATTGTAGCGGTCCCAAGTGATGTTGGAGTTTGCTGTTCTATAGTCGGGATTTTGGATTGTCCAGCCGGCTGGTGGGAAAGTACTGCCCTCAAATCCCTCTGTGAAAGGAAAACTACGAGCTTGAGCGGGGTCTCGCACGATGAGGAAGCCCGTATAGGTCGTTTCTGCGGTGCCTACTGAGTTGGAGACAGCTAAGCGGATATCGTAAGTGCCGGGGGTAGAAGGGGCGGTGAGTTGGGTGCAGGGGCCTGTGGTAGAACTGCTAATGACGGTAGAGCCTTGTTTGATTTCCCAGGTGAACTGGGAGGGTTTGCCCATGCTGTAGCTGGTTAGGTTGAGCTGCTGGCCGGGGCATACATAGCAGGGGGGCTGGTCACAGCCTTGCAGGGCGAAGTTCGCTTTGATGCGGCCGTAGGGGCCGGTGCCGGTGGCCTGAAGGTTGGAGGTTTGCCAGAGGGGGGTGCGGTCGGGGGCGGTATTGAGAGCGGCGGTCATGCGCTGGCGCTGCCCGTCTGTAAAGATGTCCAGGGAGGGATCGTCTAAGTAGTCCATGTAGTTGCGCACTTGGTCGGGACGGTCTCCGCCTGTGGCGGTAAGGGTTGATGATTCAAGGCAGGTATTTTGGCGACGGGCTGCCCCATAGTTAGCCTGGCGAGTGGGGGGAGTGTCGCACACTCTATCACCACCCGAACTGCAGGTAGAGCCAGAGGTACCCGCACAGCCCCCCTGAAAGGTATGATATAGGCTTAGGTAATGGCCGATTTCGTGGGTGGTGGTTTGACTTTGGTTAGGTAGGCCAAAGTAGCTTGAAGTGACGACAACCCCTTGATCTGTAGATGAGCCTATGCCTGGAAAAGTGGCAAACCCTAAAACATCACATGTACTTGGCGAAGAGGAGTAGATACACTGGATGACCCAGATGTTGAGGTACTTATTGCGGGGCCAGCCGGTATTGCTTTTCATGGTGGTGGCGTCACTGCCGCCAACCGAGACTCTAGGTGCCGAGAGACCTGCGGCGGAGTAGTGCGTGTAAGTTACCCCGGGATGCGGATTACCATTAGGGTCTTTGGTGGCCAGCGAAAATTCTATTCGGGTATCTACCCCTGAGCTATAGCCCTTAGAGTATGGCCGCTTCCGATAGTCGTCAAAGAGCTGCTCCACCTGAGAAATTACTTGGGATAGGGGCAAGCTATCCGATTGACCCGCACCAGAGTGGATGATGTGTACCACTACTGGAATGACATAATCGGATTCTGGACAGCCAGTTTGGGTGCGCAGACTGGGGCCATTCTGCTCTAAAAAGGCCAGGGTCGCTTGCTCTAAGAGTTCTCGCATTTGGGCTAAGTCAGGGTTTTCTTGAAGGGCCCTCTCGTATAAGAGGTCGGTTCCGCATGCAGGCCGCTGTGCCCATACCAGCGCCAGCATGAGCAGCGAGGCAGGTAAGGTACGCATAAAGCAAAGATATACAGAGTTTGTGATACTCTGACTCGTTGGGAGATTCCCTAAGAGAGTTCGCTACTGGGGAGGGGGGAGGAGCGGGGGGAGGAGGTATCAGTATGGATTGAAACCTTTATTGTACCTTTGATGTTGTATGAGTCGTATGCGCTGGCTAAGTGCAGTAGGGCTGGTAGCGCCCCTATGGGCTCAGATCGGGGCAGCCGCTAAAGCTCGCGCCGCTGAAGTGGCTATAGAAGCAGCTAAAAGTGCTCCTGCTTTTAGCTGGGAAAGCTTCTTGTGGAAGGTGATCTGGCTGGAGGTCATCGCTATTGTCCTCCTCTCTATTTTGCTAGTTCGGCTTGTTATAAAGGCTACGGGCTGGGACCCCTTTGCGAAATGGGACCGCGACAAGAATAACATGCGTTTATGGATGCTGGTGGGGGGGGCTTTCCTTTTGCTGGTTTTATGGAGTGCGCCTCATTATGCAGACCGATATCTGCCTGAGTCTGCTTCCCTGCATGGAGTGCCGATAGACCGGCTAATGTGGGGAATTGCGAGCTTCACTTATCCCGCATTTTTTGTTGTGCATCTAATGCTCTTTTACATGATATGGCGATACTACAATGGGCGGGTGCAGGCAGCTACTTATATGGAAACCCATCATGGACTTGAGCGAGGGGTTTTGGTGGCCATATCTATTCCTGTGATAGTGATTGCGGCGGCGGGTATTTATGTGTGGTCTTTGCCTGTCCATGGTCAGACGCCTGCGCCCAATCAGAAGACTTTGGAGATAGAGGTCGTGGCTGAGCAGTTTCAGTGGCGGGTCCGGTATCCCGGTAATGACGGTCGCTTAGGCAGGTACCACTATACGCTTATCGGTGGGGAAAATGTCTTGGGTTTAGACTTTACGGATCCTAAGGCCCAAGATGACATCCTCCCCCAGGTCAAGGAAATGCACTTACCCGTCGGGGCGCTAGTTACTATTCATGTTCGCTCTAAGGACGTGCTTCATTCCTTGTATATGCCGCACTTTCGCACGCACATTTATGCTGTGCCGGGCCAGAAGAATAAAGTCACGCTGGTTCCTACCATTACTACGCGAGAAATGCGTAAAAAACTGGGAGATCCGAACTTTGACTACGAGCTGGCCTGCAATCAGCTGTGCGGTGGCGCTCATTACAATATGCGCATGAAAATCGTTGTAGAAAGTTGGGAGGAATATGAAGCTTGGCTGCGCCAACAAAAGCCAGCCTATCAGCCTCCTCAGCCCATGCAGGCTCAGATAACGAAACCAATCCAAAACTCATAAAACTATGGCTGCGCATACGAAAACGGCGGTTGCGGTGCACGCGGTGGAGAGTGGTCATCACCACCACGAGCATCATCATGAAACCTTCTGGACAAAGTACATTTTCAGTCAGGACCACAAGACGATTGCTAAGCAGTTCCTCCTTACAGGTTTTGTTAGCGGTTTTATAGGGATTTTGCTGTCGGCGATTTTCCGGCTTCAGCTGGCTTTTCCTGATACGAGCTTCCCGTTCTTGGAGACTATTTTAGGGAAGTGGGCACCGGAGGGCCGCTTAGACCCGAACTTTTACATGGCCCTCGTAACTATGCATGGGACGATCTTAGTTTTCTGGCTATTGACGGGGGGATTGAGTGGGACTTTTGCGAACCTGCTTATTCCGCTACAGATTGGGGCGCGGGATATGGCTTCGCCCTTTATCAATATGCTCTCATTCCACTTTTTCTTCTGGGGGACGGTGGTGCTGATGGCGTCTTTCTTTGTGGAGACGGGGCCGGCGGCGGCTGGGTGGACGGTGTATCCGCCTTTGAGTGCGCTTCCTCAAGCCATGCCAGGGTCGGGCCTGGGCATGATGCTTTGGATACTCGCGCTGGTGCTTTTTGTAGTGGGGGTGCTCATGGGCGGGCTCAACTACATCACTACGGTGCTCAACATGCGCACGAAGGGTATGAGCCTCATGCGTATGCCACTCGCAGTGTGGGCCCTCTTCACGGTGGCGGTTTTGGGGCTTTTGAGCTTTCCGCCGGCGGTGGCCGCCTTTATTCTGCTCCTATTTGACCACAGCCTGGGGACGAGTTTTTACCTCTCCGACATCTACATTGCCGGCCAAGCCCTCCCTCAGCAAGGGGGGAACGTCCTCCTCTACCTTCACCTTTTCTGGTTCCTTGGTCATCCCGAGGTGTATATCGTCCTTCTGCCTGCGCTGGGTATTACCTCGGAACTGATTTCCACGCACGCTCGCAAGCCTATCTTCGGATATAAGGTAATGGTTTATTCCATTCTGGGAATTGCTTTTGTGTCATTCATTGTGTGGGCGCACCACATGTTTGTCACGGGTATGAATCCTTTATTGGGGTCTATCTTTACGGCCACGACTTTGCTGGTGGCTATCCCCTCGGCGATGAAGATATTCAACTATATTTTCACGTTGTGGAAGGGGCGTGTTCAGCTCACTACTCCCATGCTCTTTGCGATTGGGACGGTGAGCTTCTTTATTAGCGGTGGATTGACGGGCTTTTTCTTGGGGGTAGCTCCTGTGGATATACCCCTACATAACACCTATTTTGTGGTGGGGCACTTTCATTTGGTGATGGGGGTTTCGGCGGTGTTTGCGATGTTTGGGGGGACTTATCACTGGTTTCCGCGGCTGTGGGGCCGCATGATGAATGAGCGGCTTGGGTATATTCATTTCTGGCTGACCTATATTGGAGCTAATCTGGTCTTCTTCCCGATGTACTATATGGGCTTGGGTGGAGTGCCGCGGCGATACTATGCCTTTACGGAATTTGCCTTTACGAGTAAGTGGCAAGATTTGAATGTGGTGATTACGGTGGCCGCGCTGATTACTATAGCGGCGCAGCTGATCTTCGTGTATAATTTCTTCCATAGCATGTTTTGGGGCAAGAAAGCGCCTCGTAACCCCTGGAAAGCAAATACACTCGAATGGAGTGCGCCCGTAAAGCATATCCATGGCAATTGGCCGGGGAAGCTCCCCGTGGTATATCGCTGGCCCTACGATTACTCTAAGCCTGGGGCGCCTGCGGACTTTATTCCGCAGTACATCTCGGATGAAGATATTGCGCGGGGAGTACGTTACTGGGAGGAGGATTTTGAGCCGCTTACTGTAATAGACCGGCCTGAGGAAGGAGGGGACGGTCAGCAAAAGGCTGTCAGTCCCGTAGATGCTCCTGCGCCTTCGGTAGTGTTGAATCCGAATCGCGACGGGGGACCTTCTACACCTCAGGCGTGAAAGAAGGGTTTGGAAGCCAGGTGCCGGAGACGGAATGGCCCCGAATGCGCCGTCTGCGGCGCCTGGCTTTTTTCGTGTGGGGATTGTTCTTTTTGGTGGTAGTAGCGGGGGGTACCGTGCGAGTTCTGGAAGCAGGGATGGGGTGTCCGGACTGGCCTACTTGTTATGGGCTGCTGATACCGCCTACCTCAGAAGCGCAGCTGCCTCCAGATTATCGGGTGCGCTTTGCGGTGGCGGGGCGACTGGCCGAGCCCTTCGATCCACTCAAGACCTGGGCAGAATATATCAATCGCCTTTTGAGTGTGGTGGCAGGCTTAGGTGTTTTGGCGCTGGTCGGCTATGCCTGGCTTCGTTTCCGTCGGTATAAGCGGATCCTGCTATATGTCACTGCCATTCCAGCTGCCCTGGTAGCAGAAGCGCTCTTAGGGTGGCAAGTCGTGGCTACCTATCTGGCCCAACACCTCGTAACCCTGCATATGGTCTTTACACTGGTTCTTACCATTTTGGCCTTTATGGTTGCAGCGCAGACTTATGCTCTGAGAGGGCGTGAATTACAGGGGGACTCTTTATGGTATTGGCGTTTAGGTTGGTTGGGTTGGGTGCTTTTGGGGGTTCAGGTACTTTTGGGGGCTACTTTGCGCAGTTGGGTGCATGATCTGGGAGTGGAGACGGCATTAGAGAGTGTGTTATTTTATGTGCATCGGAGCTTTTCGTGGGTGGTTGTGGGTTTGTGGGCGTATTTTCATTGGCGGGTGTACATGGACCCTGTGCGGCTTCGTTTTGCGCGACGTTGGGCCATGGTGACGACGATTCTGATAGTTACTCAAGTTTTTGTGGGGGCTATTATGAGTTACTTTTCCTTCACAGGTTTTTGGAAGGTTTTTCACCTTCTTTTAGGGCTGTTATCCATGAATACGGCCTATGCGGCCTTATACTTTTATAAGTACTCTGAATATGTTCATGCCTCAGGTTCTTACGCTTTCCGTGTGGCATAGGCTTCGGGCCTATGGGATTTTGACGAAGCCCCGGCTTAGTGTGGTGGTGGTATTTTCGGCGGTGATGGGGGCGGTGATTGGGGGGGGAGGGGAGTGGTGGTTATGGCCTTTGCTGCTGGTAGGTGGATATGGGGTGACGGGGGCAGCCAATGCGCTCAATCAGGTGATAGAGCGAGAGACGGATAGGCTCATGGTGCGGACGGCCTCTCGTCCTTTGCCTGCGGGACAGGTTTCGGTGGCTGAGGCGGTGGGGGTAGCTCTAGGATGCATGGGAGTAGGCCTTGTAGCCTTAGCGGCGATTCGGTGGGAAGTGGCTTTGGTGGGGCTTCTGGCCCTGCTGATATACGTATTTGTTTATACGCCGCTTAAGCGGGTGGGGCCGATAGCCGTGGTGGTGGGGGCGATTCCGGGGGCTTTGCCACCCGTAATAGGGTACTGGGCGAGTCAGCCTGTCTTTGATCATCAGCTGTGGGTGTTATTTGGAGTGCAATTCCTTTGGCAGTTTCCCCACTTTTGGATTATTGCCTGGATAAGTCGGGAAGATTATGAGCGGGCTGGCTTCCGGCTACTACCTTTTCTGGATGAAAAAAGCAACAGATTGGCCATTCTTGCGGTCTCTTTTCTGTTGAGCCTATCGGGTTTGGTGGTAGGTTTATATTCAGGTTTAGGGGCGGGACTATGGACGGGGCTTTTAGGGCTGGGAGTTTTGGGAATGGCTATTCGGTTTTATAGGCGGCCTGAGCTATTTGTGGCGAGGCAGTTTCTGATTGGGCTGACGATATTTTTGACGTTGTTTTATTTGGGCTTATGGCTATGGTCTCAGAGGTAAGAAGCGGTTCTCGGCGACTGGAGCCGCGAGAGCTCATGATGTGGTTGTATTTAGTGACGATGGGGATGTTATTCATGGGGTTTTCCAGTGCGTATTTAGTGCAACGTTTTGCGGAGGGGTGGGTTGTGGTTCCTCTGCCCGGGGTGACTTGGATCAATACGTTGTTTCTGCTGGCGAGTAGTTATACTTATGAGTGGGGGCGGCGGGGGTTTTTGTTGGGGGATTATCGGCGGCTTCAGGTGGGGCTTATGCTGACAATGGTTTTAGGTGTGTTATTTCTGCTGGGGCAGGTGATAGGGTGGCAGATGATGGTGCGACAGGGATATTTTTTAGCAGGCAATCAAAAGGGAGTGTCGTATTTTTATGTACTTACCTTTTTGCATGGTCTTCACCTCATAGCGGGTTTAGTGGTGGTGGGGTATTGGGTGGTGCGGGCGTTACTTTATAAGGTACGTTATGAGGAGGGCAAGCGCATACGAGTGGCTGGGCTCTTTTGGCATGCGTTGGATGCGTTGTGGGTGTATCTCTTTGTATTTTTGCAGGTGAATCAACTTTTTTGAGATATGGCAGCGACAGCGACACAGACGGTAGACTTAAGCTCGCCTTGGAGTGGGGGGCGCTCGCCTTTTGGGAATGTGAGCTGGGGGAAACTCATGATGTGGGTTTTCCTCCTTTCGGACGCCTTTACCTTTGGTTCGTTTTTGACGGCTTATGGGTTTATCCGCTTCAAATCCGCAAACTGGCCCGACCCTGAGCATGTCTTTGATGCGGCGCCCCTGATTGGGCATGGGTACCCGCTCGTATTTGTGGGGATAATGACTTTTATCCTGATTGTCAGTAGTGTTACCATGGTGCTTTCGGTGGAAGCGGGGCATCGGTTTGATAGAAAAGGCGCTGCGACGTATTTGTTTTTGACTATCCTGGGTGGGCTGACATTTTTGGGATGTCAAGCCTGGGAATGGACGCATTTGATTACGGGTGACCCAGCCCATAGTCATATTACGATTACTCAGAGTATCATTGAGCACAAGCCCATGGCACCGCAGTTTGGGCAGTTCTTTTTCCTAATAACGGGCTTTCATGGGAGCCATGTACTGAGCGGGGTGATCCTGAATCTCGTAGTGCTTATTCAGATTCTGCGCGGAGACTTTGATCGGATCCGCAACTACAATCGAGTAGAAAATATCGGCCTCTACTGGCACTTCGTGGATTTAGTTTGGGTATTCGTTTTTACCTTCTTCTACTTAGTGTGAGCCTATGGAAGCGACAGAACATAGCCTGTGGTACAAGGTTTGGCGACCATTCTTGATATTATTTCTGATCACGGTCGCTGAGTTTATTGTTGCCTTCACAGTGCCTAAGGGTGGCGTGAAGGTTGCGCTTTTTGTGGGGATGACGATTGCGAAGGCCTTTTACATTACGGCTTATTTTATGCACATGAAGTTTGAGAAGGTGAGTTTAGCGTATATCATCATTTCGCCATTAATATTGCTGCTTGCGCTTTTTGTGGCTTTGTGGTATGAGGGGGCGAAACTCTTTCACCTTCTTTTGGGTGGATGAAGCGAGGGTGGGCGGCGGCTGGGGTCATAGTGGTGCTCCTTCTGCCCTTTGTGGTGTGGGGGCTTCTATCCTTGGGTAAGAATCGCTACAAGCGGCTTCCTATTTATGGGCCGCACGAGGTGAGAGCCCCGGGAGATACGGCCTGGCATCGCCTGCCGGATTTTGTGCTCCTAAATCAGGACAGTGTGGTCTTTACGGCAGATTCGCTGAGGGGGTACATTCATGTGGCGGATTACTTTTTCACGCGCTGTCCGGGTATATGTCCTCGCCTCAGCTCCGCCATGCGAATGATCCAGGATTATCTGGGGGAGAAGGCCCAAAGAGTACGTTTGGTCTCCTATACCGTGGATCCCGTTCATGATAGTCCGGCTGTTCTGCGGGAATATGCGCAGCGTTATGGAGCGGACTTGCGGCGATGGACCTTCGTAACAGGCGCAGACACCACCCTATACAGACTGGCGGTGAAAGGCTATCTCATCCCCGTAGATAAATCCTCTGATTCTACCCGAGGGGAGTTAGGGTATGTGCACAGCGACATGCTGGTTCTGGTTGATCCGGAGCTTCGTATTCGGGGCTTTTATAGTGGTCTGGACTCGCTGCAGGTCAAGCGACTCTTAGACGACATAAACCTGCTGCTCTTAGAGTATGCGGGCCCTTCCTGAAAACTCTCTCCCGGGCGTGTATGAGCGGTTTTGAGATGCGAAGGGAGAAAGCTGTATATTTTGTTTGAGGGGTTATGGCTTCGGCCTGGACGGATAAGCTTCTCTCTCGGGGCTTGATATGGGCGGTATCGGTAGCTATACCTCTGGTGGTGATTGTCCTTTTGAGTCTACCCCGGGTGGAGGTAGGATTTGATACTTCGTTCATTCCTCGGCTCAATGCGCTAATTAATACGGCGGTATCGGTGCTGCTGGTGGTGGGGTATGCGTTGATTCGGCAAGGGCGGCGGGATTTACATCAGAAAGTCATGCTTACGGCATTTGGGCTGAGTGTGCTCTTTTTGGTCTTGTATGTGGTGTATCATTTGACGCATGAGGAGGTTCGTTATGGGGGTACGGGGCTGTGGAGGGTGGTGTATTTGTTTGTTTTGATTACGCATATTGGGCTGAGTGTGTTTATTGTCCCATTAGCCTTGTTTACCTTGCGGCCGGCGCTTTTGGGGCGGTACGGAAATCATCGGAAGCTGGCTCGGTGGACTTTCCCGCTTTGGTTGTATGTATCGGTTACGGGGGTGTTAGTATACGTGTTTTTGGCGCCTTATTATGCGTAGGTTGAGAGCATGGTTGATGGGGCTATTGTTGGGTGGGATGATGTGGGGGCAATGTGCGATGTGCCGGAAGAATGCGGAGCAAGCGAATCCGGGTTTAGCGAAGGGGCTGCGGGTAGGGATAATCGTACTCTTCATGGCGCCGTATGTAGCGGCGGGGGTGGTGGGGTACTTGGTGTATCGGCGTTTGCGGGGGAGCCAGACGGAAGGGGCTTCTGAGGAAGGGTAAGTCATGTGGCGGCTTGTGATAGAGACGGGTGGGGAGGCTTGTCAGGTAGGGCTGATGCGGGGGAATGAAAGAGTCGGTGGGTGGCGGTGGGATTGGGCTCGACGGCATGCGGAACGTTTAGTATGGATGGTGGCGGAGGGTCTTAGGGTGGAGGGTTTGGACTGGTCGGAGGTGGAGGGGGTAGCGGTGATGATAGGGCCGGGGTCGCATACGGGGTTGCGGGTCGGCTTATCGGCGGCGAAGGCTTGGGCGTTGCGGTGGGGGTGGAAAGTGTATCCTGTGCCGCTCTTACGGGTATTGTACGAAGAGGCGCGGTATCAGACAGGCATGGAAGGAGGCATCCTGACCCTTTGGCGGGCACGAGAGCGGGAGGCCTACGGAGGTTTATGGCATAGCCCCTCGGAGGAAGCGAAGGGCGAGCTTCTGCCTATGCAGGAATGGGAAAAGAGAACCGCTTCTCTAACGGTTGGAAATGTAAGGGTGGGGGAAAAGTGGTTATATGTGCCAGAAGTTACCTGGATGAGCGTAGGGCGGGCGAGCCTCAGCGTAGAAGGCTTATCAGACCCTACGGCGATAGGTGCCCTTGTCCCTGTGTATTTTCGGTCTTTTATTCCTACCCAGCGCAGGCATGAGCCTTTTGGTTCGGCGCTTAGGGGAGGGTGAGCGAGAGCTTGTGAAGAGGCTCCGGGTGCATCCGGAAGCGGAGCGGTGGTTTTCTGTGGATTGGGAGGTAGCGGAGGGGGAGAACTGGGGATTGTGGTTGGAGGGACGGCTCATTGGGTGGTGTCGGATGGTTGGGCGCCCTCCTACTGTGTGGGTGAGTCGGATATTGATAGACGAGCCGTATGTGGGGCTGGGCTATGGGAAATTTCTTTTGCGGCGGGTTTTGGAAGAGGTAGGGCGGTCTTGGCGATGGCGGGAGGTTCGGGCTGCCGTCCATCCTGAAAATGGGCGAGCCCTTAGGTTTTTTATGGGATTGGGGTTTGAGGCGCTCCCGTATGCAGAGCAGGTGGGGGAGGTTATTTTATGGAGGAGTTTGCATTGAGGGGAGTCTGGAAGGGAGCGGGGCTTAGACTCGGAGGCTTCTTTCTAAAAGGAGGTAAAGGTAGCCTATCCCCAAGCCGAGGAGATGCCCTAAATGGGAGATACCTCCCCCTGCCTCGGGGTCCAGGAGGAATAAGGCGAGGGAGATGACGCCAAAGCCGAGGGCCAACCAGCGAGCCTGGAGGGGAATAGGAATAGGAAAAATGAGGAGATGCCCCTTAGGAAAGTAAGTGGCAAAAGCACTCAGGAGGCCAGAGATAGCCGTAGAAGCCCCTAAGACAGGCGCAGGCGAAGGATCCAAATACGCTAAAAACACCCCCGTAAGAAGACCCGTAACGAGGTAGAAGCGCAGAAACCGCGGGGGACGCATCCTCTCCTCTACAGCGGTACCCAGACTCCATAATGCAATCATATTCACCAGGATGTGCCAGAAGCTCTGATGGGTGAAAAAGTAAGTCAGGAATTGCCAGTACTCAAAAGAAGGTGTGCCGGCCTTATGGAGAATGAGATAGTAGGGTAGCTCTCTTAGACGTAACCCAGCCAGCCAGACTAGAGCATTGATGATGATGAGGTGAGGAATAGTGGAATGGCGCACTTGCCAAAGCTACGAGGTTCATGAGAAATAGTTTGGTCAGGATGAGGCGGGGGGAGTTAGGGGGCTTTTTGGGGTTGTTTTCTGTTGGCGGTTTCGGAGGAGGGGGGGCGGTATTGGGGGAGGGCGTAGGGCCGAGCGTAAATGGAATGAACCAGGTCGCGGTTGAAGGGGTAGCTCAGAAAAAACTGGACGAGAGCTGGGCCAGAGCCCCGGGCGCTTTTGAAGGCGCGGTAGAGCTTGTAATGGGCTTCGGCGTAGCGCAGGGAGTCTTCTGTTTTTTGGAGGAGCTCTTGAAACTTTTCGGTCTGGTATTCGTCGGGGGGGGGGGGGAGGAGACGGAGGCTATCTAAGGTGCTTTGAAGTCGGGTTACCTCGTTTTTGAAGTATTTGACGATGGTGTCGCCGTAGTCTACGATGCCTTTGAGCATGAGAGCAGGGCTTTCTAAGACGGTGGGGAGCTCATCGGGGAGGCTTTTAGCTGGGCTGACGATGGCTAAATAGATGGGGAGGCCGTTACTGCGTATGACCTTGCCCTCAATGCGCACTTCTTCTGCCTTGACGATGTAGAGGTAATAGGTGTCAAAGCCATGTGGGAGGGGGTGACCTTTGGAGTTTTGGAGTTTGGGGCGCACGATCTGGACTTGGAAGGGGTGGGAGGTTCGGATGCGCCGGTTAGTTTGGGGGTCCATGGTGAGGCGGGGATAGCGGGGAGAGTCAATAAGGCGTAGGGGCGGAGGGGGCAGTGGTTTTTCATAAAGGGTATCTTCAGCCAGGGGGTCAGTAGCGGCGGCCTGAGAAGACAGGGAGGCGGTCGTGTCTGAGCTCTTGGGCGTATAAAAAGGGTCCTCTAGCAGCTTGTCTAAGTCTTCCCATTCTGCATCGGTCCCTTGGGCAGCCAGAATAGCCCCCGCAGCCAAACCTAAGATGAGCCAAAGAATAAAGCGCATCATTTTCCTCAAAAGTACAAGCCCCATGCCAGTTTTACCTTTGGCGCATGCGTGAGAGTGTGCGGGAGCTGGTGTTTGAGGTAAGCTGGGAAGTATGTAACAAAGTAGGAGGCATCCATACGGTGCTGGTAGGTAAGGCCCCTTATGCCAAGCAAAGATTTGGAGAGCGGTACATCCTGATAGGGCCGTATGTCGTGCAGGGGCGGCAAAACTGGGAGGAGAGCAATTCTTATTCCGAGTGGCAGGCATACTTAGAGCGGCGGCATGGGCTTCGGGTGTATCCGGGCATTTGGAGAGTCGGAGATACCCAGGTCCCTACTTGGCTCATAGACTTTCATGCGCTTTTAGGGCGTAAGGATGAGATATTTTATGAGCTTTGGGAGAGCTTCGGGGTAGATTCTTTGTGGGGGGGATGGGACTATGTGGAGCCGGCCATATTTGGATATGCGGCGGGGATGGTCATAGCGAGTTTTTTGGAGTTTTATTATGGGGAGGGGGAAGTGGAGGTGGTAGCGCATTTTCATGAGTGGTTGACGGGGGCTGGGGTGCTGTATTTGCGGCGCTATAAGCCGGCGGTGGCGACGGTGTTTACGACGCATGCGACGGTGGTGGGGCGCGCAGCGGAAGGGCATCCCATCACGCAGGAGCCTGACCGATGGGCGGCTGAGCGGGGGCTCTTGGCTAAGCACACCCTGGAACGGGCCGCCTGGCAAGAAGCCGATGTAACGACAACCGTGAGCGAACTGGTAGGCGAAGAGACCGGGGCGTACTTAGGACGCCTGCCCGATGTGATTACACCTAACGGCTGGCAGGCCCCTCCCACCATCAACCCCACTCTCGGAAAAGCTTTCCTGCAAAAGCTTGCCCACACCTGGGAACTACCCCCTGAGGAGCCCCTCATCTGGCTTCTGCATAGCGGACGCCCCGAACTCGTCAATAAAGGCACAAATGACCTTCTGGAGGCTATTCGGCGCTATCAGTCAGCGCCTTTGCATGGGGTGAAGCTGGGTCTTTTGGTCGCCATGCCCGCCGAGGTAGAGGCCTCTAAGCCCCATGCTTTTCGCCGCCTGTGGGTAAGTCATGAGCTGGTCAGGGCGCAGGAAAATGCGCTTTACCAGAAACTTCGGGAGTTAGCGCTGGGTCAGAGTGAAAGTGTCTTCTTAGCTTATCTGCCGGTGTATTTGGAAGGGCGGGACGGCGTGGTGAATGTGGGGTACTATGACCTTCTTGCGGCGGTGGATGGAACGGCATTTCCTTCTCGGTATGAGCCGTGGGGATACACGCCGCAGGAGAGTATAGGGGTTGGGGTGCCTACGTTAAGCTCGCTACAAGCAGGCTACGGGCACTGGATGAAAACCCATGTAAAACCCCTTTCGGAGGCGCTATGGTTAGTAGACCATAAGGTGGAGGATGCGCCGGGCCAAATCCTGGACTGGCTCTATCGGTTCTTACAGTGGGCTCCTGAAATACGGGCTCGACTCCGCCGAGAAGCCTTAGTAATGGCGACTTATACCAGCTGGGAGCAGTTCTTCCCGCTATATGTAGAGGCGTACGAGATCGCTCTGCGAAAAAAGCGCCTTCGCCAGTGGGACTATAAACCTGCTTCGCTGCGGCGAAGCGAGGAAGGGCGATGGGGGCGCGCCTTTTTCCGACCGAACCTGCCCGAGGAGCTATCCGACCTGAGCCGACTCGCCTATAATCTCTGGTGGAGTTGGCATGCCCCTGCCCAGGAGCTCTTCGCCAAGATTGACCCTCTCGCATGGGAAAAGTATGAAAACCCCGTTTGGCTTCTCAACCACACCCCCAAAAGCCGCTGGCAAACTCTTCTTCGAGAGCAGTCCTTCCAAACGCTCCTGAGCCAAGTCATTCAGAGCTTTGATGCCTATTTAGCGACCCCTCTCCAGAAAGGTAAGCCTACCGTGCTTTATCTGTGTTTGGAGTATGCTTTTATGCGGTCTTTGCCGATATATTCAGGGGGGTTGGGGGTTTTGGCGGCGGATTATCTGAAAGAGCTGAGCGATCAGGCCTATCCCGCTTATGCGGTGGGGCTTCTGTATCGGTATGGCTATTTTGAACAGGAGATCACGGCAGAGGGTGAGCAGGTGGAGAAGCAAGTACCGCTGCGTTTTTCGGATTTGCCCCTGCGTCCGGTAAAGACTCCGGATGGGAGGTGGGTTCGGCTGGAGGTGCCTCTGGGAAAAGAAGTGGTTTATCTCAAGGTCTGGCAGGTGGAAGTAGGGCGTTTGCGGTTGTATCTTTTAGATGCGGACTTGGAGGAGAATAGGGGGGAGCTGCGGACTCTTACGCACCAGCTCTATCCGGCGGATAGTAAGAAACGTTTAGCCCAGGAGGTTATATTAGGGGTGGGGGCGGAGTACTTGGTGCGGCAGCTGGGGCTGTCTTATGAGGTGGTGCATTACAATGAGGGGCATCCGGTGTTTCACTTTTTAGCGCAGGTGGAGAGGGAGGTAGGGCGGGGGTTTTCGCTAGAGGAGGCGATAGAGTTGTGTCGGGCGCGGACGCTTTTTACGACGCATACGCCGGTGCCGGCGGGGCATGATGCCTTTCCGGAGGAGCTAATGCGGGAGTATTTAGGGGATTATGTGGAGAAGCGATTGGGGTGGGCATGGGAGGTTTTTATGGAGAAGGGTTATATGCCGCCGCGGCGGGGGGTATTTAATCTCACGGCGTTTGGGGTGTGGGCTGCTGCCCGGGTGAATGCGGTTAGCCAGCTTCACGCCAAGGTTACCCAGAAACTGCTTAAGCCGTTATATCCCAGCTACTTGGCGGCCGAAATACCCGTGGTGGGCATCACGAATGGCGTACATATCCCCACTTGGCGGGCGCCTGTGTGGGAGCGGGCACGCAGATTATGGGAGACGCATGTATTTCTTAAGCGGGAGCTGTGGCAGTACCTTCAAAGGCGCCTACAGGGAGCCTGCTGGTCCGAAAGGTACTTAGAAGCAGCTCAGCGCTTCTTAGAAGAAGACTTCATGGATGCGCTGGTGCTGGGCTTTGCTCGGCGGGTGGCAACCTATAAGCGCCATAGACTCTTATTAGAAAGCCAGCGGATGGCGCAGCTGTTTGAGAAGTATCCCTTTCGGCTCATCTTAGCTGGTAAAGCCCATCCCGCAGATAATGCCGGCAAAGAGGCCCTGCAAGCGCTATGGAAAAAAAGTTTAGAGCCGCCTTTCTTTGGGAAGGTGCTGTTTATTCCGGGCTATGATTTGACCTTGGCGCGGTATCTGGTGCAAGGGGTAGATGTCTGGGTCAATCTCCCTGTATATGGTCAGGAGGCCAGCGGTACCAGCGGTATGAAGGCGATTCTAAACGGGGTGCTTCATCTCAGTGTGCCAGATGGATGGTGGGCAGAGGTGGACGCAGACGCCGCAGGCGGATGGAGCATCCCGCTTTCTCCAGATCAGAGTCCCGAGCGGCGTGACCCGTATGAGGCGCTTAGTTTAGCGGCTCTGCTGGAACAGGAGGTTTGGCCCGCCTTCGCCCAGCGCGATGCTGAAGGCCTTCCCCAACTCTGGATTGCCCGCATGGAAAAAGCCCAAGCTTACGGCCTTGCCCACTTTGGCACCAACCGCATGGCCCAAGAGTATATCACCCGTCTCTACCAGCCCATGGCCGAACGGTATCACCGCCTCACCCAGAATGAATTCTCCCTCCTACGAGCCCGCGTAGAACGTTACCAGCGCCTTCAAAAGGAGCTGCCAAACCTCAAAGTGCAAACCCTTCGGCTCCCTCCCTTCCGAGAAGCGGCCCAAGTTGCCGGCGAACCCTTCACAGTAGAAGTAGAGATTGAGCCGACGGACATTCCCCCCGAAGAGCGCCATTTAGAAATTGTCTTTGAGAAGCCCGATGGGAGCTTTTATCGCTTTGAGCTGGAAAGTGTGGGGGAGACCCGGTATCGGGGAGAGGTGGTCTTGGAAGACCCCGGGGTCTATCACTGGGCACTGCGGTTTTATGGATATGATCCGGGGCTTGGAGAGCGCTGGTACGAGGGCAGCCTACTGGTGGGTGTCTAACCTCCCTACTTTTGCGGTATGGTGGGCCGCTTAGCGCCAGCCCTTCCCACGCATTTCGCCTGGCTCAATGTCAAACGCCCCCTCACCGAAACCGACCTGCGCGGCCGCTTCGTCCTGCTGGACTTTTGGACCTATTGCTGTATTAACTGCATGCATGTGTTGCCCGAGCTCAAACGTTTAGAGGCAGAGTTTCCCGAACTTTTGGTGATTGGGGTGCACTCAGCGAAGTTTTACAACGAGCAGGAAATAGAGAATGTGCGGGCGGCTATTGTGCGGTATGATATTGAGCATCCGGTGATTTTGGACGAGGGATACGAGGTGTGGCGGCGATATGAGGCGCAGGCGTGGCCGACTTTTGTGCTAATAGATCCGCGGGGTCGGCTTTTGTGGCGTTCGTCGGGTGAAGGCATTTATGAGGCGCTGCGTCCCCGCCTTTTAGAGTGGCGAGAGGCCTACAGAGAGGATATCCACTTGGCGCCTTTGCCGCTTGCTCTGGAAAAGCATCGCCTTTCGGAGGGGCTCCTCTTTTTTCCAGGGAAGATAGCGGTAGACGAAGCGGGTGGGCGGCTTTTCGTGAGCGACTCTAATCATAATCGCATTGTAGTGCTGCGGCCAGACGGGGAAGTAATAGAGGTGATAGGCTCAGGGGATGAAGGTTGGCGGGATGGGGGATATGCTGAGGCGGCGTTCTTTCGGCCGCAGGGTTTGGCCTATGCACCCGCTGAAGAGGCCCTCTATGTAGCCGACACGGAAAATCACCTCCTTCGCCGTATTGACCTCCGGAAGAAGGTGGTTTCTACCATAGCGGGTACGGGCCGGCAGGCGCGCCGCCTGTACCGGGAGGGTCCGGCTCTGGAGACGCCTCTCAACTCTCCTTGGGATGTGGTCTGGCAGCCCGGCCGCCTCTGGATAGCCATGGCGGGCTTTCATCAGGTGTGGGAAATGGACCTTTCGGCGGGAAAAGTACGGGTATGGGCCGGCTCAGGCTGGGAAAACCTCCAAGATGGGCATCGGCTCGTAGCCGCCTTAGCTCAGCCCTCCGGCCTTACCTTAGACCCCCAAGGCCGCCTCTACTTCGCAGACAGCGAAAGCTCCGCCATCCGATACGTGGAAAACGACACCGTCAAAACCCTCGTGGGGAAAGGCCTCTTTGATTTCGGTGATACGGATGGAGCCTTTTCTGAGGCCCTCCTCCAGCATCCCATTGGTCTCTGCTGGCACGAAGGAGCCCTCTATGTGGCCGATACGTACAATCACAAGATTCGTCGGATAGACCTCACTACGCGTCGGGTGGAGACGGTGGTGGGGCAGGGGCGGCGAGGCTATCAAGATGGTACTGCTTCGCAGGTCCTGCTCAATGAGCCTAATGACATCAAGCCTTTTCGGGGCCGATACTACATTGCGGATACGAATAACCATCTTTTGCGGGTGTGGGATCCGAAAGAAGGGGTCGTTTGGACGCTTGAGCTTCAGCCGGTTGAGCGGCTGGCCCGACCTCGCCCCGCTCGTCGTCAAAGCCTATGGACAGCCGGAGAACCCCTTCCTCCTGTAAGCCTTTCCCCCGGTCCGGATCGCCGCTTGCACCTGCACCTGCCCCCCAATGTAGAACTTAACCCTGAGGCTCCCTCCTGGGTCCAGTGGAATGATACGCCACTTTCCCTGAGGCCCCTCTCTCCACATACGGTGGAAGTCTCTTTGCCCGACAGCGGCCGGGGACACCTCTCCATAGGGCTTTATGTCTGCCGAAAAGACCAAAAAAGCCTCTGCTACCTCTGGAGTTATGAACTGCCCGTGGAGGAGGGCGGAGAAGCCAGCTTAGTAGAGGTCTCCCTCCCCGCTAAGTGAGATTTTGAGAAAAAGGTAGGGGAGGCCTCCCGGACCTTCAGAGGGGAGCTACGGCCTGCTCCTGGGGATACCGATTCCGGGCAAAGGGTTTCTGAATGTAGGGGGGTAAAGTTATGTGTGGCTGCCGCTCTCCCCTCAGGCGGGCATGCTCACCCCATCCTCACATTAGGAAGGCCTTTGACTTATACCATTTGCAATCAAAAACCTTCTGAATGAAGAGAGATGTTTTGGCCGCTCCGCCCCTTCGGGGCGGAGCGACTAGGGGGCTGGCCACCGCTGTGAGGGCGCGCTCGCCCGCAGGGCGAGCGCGCCCATCCCCTCCTTACATTAAGAA